>Ga0075012_10005746_pt1 | contig 11331 bp, 5 predicted proteins | sample All_14_2_FD_71474 | JGI IMG/M metagenome (GOLD analysis project Ga0075012, IMG submission 71474) | Freshwater microbial communities in response to fracking from Pennsylvania, USA - Allegheny Zone_MetaG_DW_15 | ecosystem: Environmental > Aquatic > Deep subsurface > Groundwater > Drilled...
TCCTTGGGGCTTTAAAAACAGAAGGATACACTACGCCTACTCCAATTCAAGCAGCTGCAATTCCATTAGTTTTAAACAGGAAAGATGTTTTGGGCTGTGCTCAGACAGGAACCGGAAAAACGGCAGCTTTTGCAATCCCTATCATTCAGCTTCTGTGTGAAGAAAACGTTATAGTTCGCGGCCGTCGCCCGATCCGTAGTTTAATTTTAACCCCAACCCGTGAACTTGCAATTCAAATTGGTGAGAGTTTTGCCAATTACGGTAAAAATACCAGTCTGAAATACCAGGTAATTTTTGGTGGCGTAAACCAGCATTCGCAGGTAGCATCTTTGCTTTCGGGCATTGATGTGCTTATTGCAACACCCGGCCGCCTGCTCGATTTGATGGATCAGAAATATATCAGCCTGATCAATGTTAAGTTCTTTGTGCTCGACGAAGCCGACCGTATGCTTGATATGGGTTTTGTGCATGATGTAAAACGGATCATTGCTAAACTTCCTTCAAAAAGGCAATCGCTGTTCTTTTCGGCTACCATGCCTCCGGCTATTGTGCAGTTGGCTGATACCATACTGGTTAACCCATCGAAAGTGGAAGTAACCCCTGTTTCGAGTACGGTTGACATTATTAACCAGGTTGTTTATTTTGTGGATAAAGGAAACAAAAGACACCTTTTACTCGAAGTTTTAAAAGACAAGAAGATAGACCGGGCCCTTATTTTTACGCGCACAAAACATGGTGCCGACAGAGTGGCAAAGGATCTTACCAGGGCAGGAATCAACGCACAGGCTATTCATGGAAATAAAACACAGAATGCGCGCCAGAATGCATTAAATAATTTCAAATCGCGCTTGACGCGTGTTTTGGTTGCTACCGATATTGCAGCCCGCGGAATTGATATTGACGATCTTTCACACGTTATAAATTACGAACTACCCAATATCCCCGAATCCTATGTTCACCGTATCGGCCGAACAGGTCGTGCAGGCGCAAGCGGCATCGCCATTGCTTTCTGCGATGCAGAAGAGAAAGAATACCTGAAGGATATTCAGAAACTGATAAACAAACAGATTCCGGTTAATGATGACCATTTTTATCCTTTGATGGATCATGTGGTTGTAAAAGCAGCAGCCCGGCCACAGCGCCCTCAGCGTGATCAGGCCAACGGGAAATCAACGCCGAAAAGCGATAAAAGAGTGACTGCCTCAAACGGCGATTATCCGCGCAAACGGACATTCAGATCATACTAAAAACAGAATTAACTTTGTTCAAGAAAACCCTGCTATGATGGCGGGGTTTTTGTTTTAAATCCGCACTGCTGCTGCGTTTCAACAAATTTAGAGTTTCTTCATGGTTAAAACCAGCTTGTTTTAATCCAAAACCATGTGATGTTCTCATATTTATTTTTGATCCTTGTAGGGGTAAAATCAGTTTCAAGTGTCTTATATGTAGCTCATCCGGATTCTTGTAAAATTATTTATCTTAAGCAAACTAGTATATTTATCAGCAATGAAATAGCCATGATTGGGAAAATCACCAACCGAAGATGATATTATGATCAATCTGGCGTATTCCATGTGACCCGTAAAAAATAAATAATAACACATGAAAAAAATACTATTTATTGCCGTCGGGATCATCGCAGCTTTGCAAGGATATTCCCAGGCCTGGATAAAACAGCAGTCGAATACAACTTCAAATTTATTGTCTGTTTATTTTATTGATCCGAACAATGGCTTTGCAGCAGGCTACAACGGCACAATGCTGAAAACATCAGACGGGGGTGATAGCTGGTCAGTTAAACCGACGGGTATTACACATGGCTTGGGTTCAGTTTACTTTACCGATTCGCTTACAGGATTCGCCGTAAGTTGTTGTGAACTGTTAAAAACAACTGATGGGGGAGAAACCTGGATTATTCAGGATACCATGATGAATACTTGGATGTCATCCATCTTTTTTGTAGGAAAAGATACAGGATTTGTTGCCGGAAATGGCAGAATGCTGGTTACCACTGATAAGGGAGCTAATTGGACCAGGCAAAAAAGTGCTAATCTTTTTGTTAACTGTTTTTGGGCGACCAATTCCAAAATTATGTACATGGGTGGTGAAAATTTCCTGACATTAAAAAGTACTGACGGCGGAGCAAATTGGTTTGAATTAATACCATACAGTTCGTTTGGTGGAATGGAAAGTATTTTCTTTACAGATGAAAACACAGGATATTTTGTCGGTGGTGGTTATGCCCATGGAAATACCGGCAGTTTTTTTGGGAAAACAACTAACGGAGGAGCAACCTGGACTCATCCTTTGCCAAACTTAGGTAAATGGTTGTCATGCATTTTTTTCGCTAATAGTACAACGGGGTATATAACGGCTTTGGACGGAAGCATACTAAAAACAACCAATGCCGGTAATCAATGGACCGAACTGAATTCAAATGTGACTTGCCATTTAAACTCAATATTCTTCATTGGTTCCGACATTGGGTATGCGGTTGGAGATTCAGGAACAATTTTAAAAACAACAAATGGAGGGGTTGGTATTTCTCAAACACATTCAACACCGCAATTAATTACTATATACCCAAACCCGGTTGCTGACGAATTAGTGATAGACATACCTATTAAAGAATGGCAAAACGCAGATATTCAGGTCTATTCAGTATCAGGGCAATTGGTGCTGCGGCAAGAAACCACCGGTACTAAAACAGCGCTCAACGTAAGGAACTTACCTAAAGGAATTTATATTTTAAAAATTGCAACTGCTGAAAGTACGGAAGTTGTTAAATTTGAGAAAGGATAAAAATTTCAGGCCGCGCTTTTAAATAAATACTTTATGCTACAGGTAATGCCACCTGCGGAATAATTATCATTTTAAGTCTCAGGTGGTATAAATGCAAGAATATGGAATTGCCCGGGATCATTGGTTCCGGGCAATTTTTATTTTGTAAAATTCGCTGTTGAAAGAGAATATTCCGGCATATATCGCCTTAATTTTGTGAAAAACAGGTGAATTTAAAAGCTGGCACTCGTCCGTTGGTGTTTTTGGTTAATACCGATGCAATGAAACAAAACGACATCAATAAAATTTACGAAAACATGCTCCCGGAATCCATTCCGTGGAACCAGACTGATCCACCAGAGGTATTAGTTCATTTGATTAATGAAGGTATTATTCAGCCGTGCAAAACAATTGATCTGGGTTGTGGCACGGGAAATTATGCCATTTATCTGGCTAAGACAGGTTTCGATGTAACCGGGATCGATATTTCGGCGGAAGCTAACAGGTTGGCCCGCAAAAATGCCTCAAATAAGGGCGTAGCATGCAATTTTATTGTTGGCAATTTATGCCGCGACTGGCCCGAAAGTACCGGAAATTTTGGCTTTGCTTATGATTACGAAGTATTGCATCATATTTACCCGCGCTTCCGTAAAAAATATATCGAAAACGTATCACGCTTTTTAAAACCCGGGGCATATTCTCTTTCGGTTAGCTTCAGCATTAAAGATCCGCATTTCGGTGGTAAAGGGAAATACCGGAAAACACCAATCGAAACGGTTTTGTATTTTTCTTCTGAAAACGAATTAAAAAAAACTCTTCCTGCCCAAGTTCAGCATCATCGAATCGAAAACAATTGAACTTAAAGGCAAGACAGTTTCACACATGGCTAATTATTTCCTGATGGTAAGAAAATCCGTGGACACAGAATAATAAACGCTTCATAATGATGATTTACAAATACAAGTATTGCGCAGATTAACAGCATAATGTGTGAAATCATAAATCGTTTATTACAATTTGGACTTTGCAGCATTCATTAACTTATTATTTCGTGGGGGACCATGTTAAGTCCGAAGATCGATAGAATTTGAAGGATTATTGTCCATGTATAGTTTACCATGCTTAAGCGAATATTATAAACATTATGGATTGGCCGAATATACTATAGCAATCAATTCAATTGTAGAAATAAAATTATTTCAAGTTTAGTTTATTCGCTATTCCTATTTTCCTATTTTTGACTGAATATTTTCTTTTGTTTCACGTTTTACCTGTATAGCTATGAAAAAGCAAGTTCTTTTCTTCATTATCTATTTTTTAGTTTTCTTTTCTCAAAGATTAATTGCACAAATCCCCGATTCTGATTCCACATCTTCACACCTTCAGATCGAAAAGGGCATAAGCCTTTACGATGATGGTAAATACGATGAAGCATTGGCAATTTTCAGCAAAGTAAGCACTTGTGATCCAAATTATTCATGGGCATGTTACGAATCGGCTCTAACTTTTTATGTAAAGGGAAATCTGGAATCGGCACTTGCAAAATGTCGCGAAGCGGAGGATTTACAACCAAATGATGTTGCTACGATTTCACTCATTGGGAGCATTCTTGATGATATGGGAAAAACCAGCGAATCTATTGTGTATCTTGACCAGGCTCTCATTACCAGACCCTACAACCGAAGTTTACTGTATAACCTGGCAGGCTCTTATTTCAGAGCCGGTGAGCTGGAGAAAGCAGAGCAAACAATCATCCGTAATATCCGTATCAATCCCTATCACAAAAGCAGCCATCTGATGCTGGCCAAAATAAATTTTTACATGGGTAGAATTGCACAGTCCTACCTGGCATATAATATGGCTATTCTGGTAAATCCACAGGTGAGTTATATTACAGAATTCGAAAAAGCAATCAGTGGTAAACTCGATTCGCTGAGCCATCCCTATAAATATCCATATCCTGCCGGAGTGGATCACACCAACTGGGATGAATGTTCCTGGTTTTTAAAATCGGAAATGGCTTTCCAGGAAAAATTTGAATACGACTACCAAATCAACTATCTCACTACGCGTCAATCGCTTATGCTATTTCGTAAACTCAAGTTTTTACCATCTGATACATCTGTTTACAGCCAGTTATATGCCCGCTTTTTCACGGAATTAATGAAAAAGGACTTCTTCGAGGCATTTATATTTTATTCTTACAAAAACAGCGGCAGTAAAATAGTTAACGAATGGTATGAAAAAAATATGCCGAAAAATGATGAATTTGTTAGCTGGGCTCAGGGTGCAATTGATACATGGAAATGTTATGGATTTTCAACGGCAAACGAGGCCGGCAACGTGGAAACCTACCATTTCGGGGATGATGGCAAAGTGACTTCAATCGGTTCAATGAAAACCCAACCACACGAGTTAAAATATGGCAGTTGGATTACGATTAACACCAGTGGATGGATAGAAGAAAAAGGTCAATATATGGAAAATGAACTGAACGGCGAATGGTTCATGTATTGGCCTGATGGCAAAGTAAAACAGCATCTTTTTTTTCGTAATGGAAATTTAGATGGAACTATTCTCACTTTTCATCCTAATGGTGCCCGTGATGGAATTCTTCCGTTCCAACAAGGAAAGAAGCATGGGCTTCATCGGGAATACACATCTTCAGGAAATCCTTTGGAACAGACTAATTTTGAACACGGGGAATTGGAGGGGAAAATGATAAATTATTATTACGATGATGGATACAGTCGTGAGGTTTTTTATTCTAAAGGTAAAACAGAAGGTAAAGTAGTATTTACCTGGCTTAACGGGAATATTAAATCGGAAGTATTTGCTAAAGATAGCTTATACCAAGGCCCTTACCAAACCTGGTATGCCGATGGCAAACCTGAGTCGGAAGGCAGTTATATAAACGGGATTGCTCACGGTAAATGGGTAGAATATTTTCCCAATGGCATCAAAAATGCAGAAGGTGAAACTGATGAGAAAGGTGAATTGACCGGGAAAAAGATCATTTATTACCGAAATGGTTCCATTAAAAGTGAAGAATCTTCTTATACAGCAGGTCTGTTGAATGGCACCTCTAAAAGCTATTTCCAGAATGGTAATATCAGTAAAATTATTACCTATAAAGAGAACAAAGCTATTGGAATTGAAAATTTTGACTTAAACGGCAAAAGCATCTACAGTGCCTCCGAACAAGGCGGCGAATTGAAGTTCCGAAACTATTATCCGGATGGAATTCTTGAATTGGAAGGGGTTATAAAAAATGGCAAACGGGAAGGCACATGGAATTTTTATGATCCGCTGGGACGGGAAACACAGCAACTCAAATACTGCAATGGACTTGAAACAGGCTTGCAGGTAAAATACCACAAAAATGGTAGGGTAAAAGAAGAATATTTCTGCGACAGCAACTATATCATTGGTCCGTATAAAGAGTATTTCAGTTCAGGAAAAATTAAAATCACCGGCTCGTTCAACAAGGCAGGCCGTAACAACGAATGGACAGCGTTTTTCCCAAATGACTCAGTTCGAACCAGACTGTTCTTTACTGATAATATACAATCCGGCCGCCAGTTTTTTTATACTCCCTCAGGTAAAGTGGAAACAGAACTGTTTATGAATGACGATGGGGAAGCGATCAGATCAAGAAGTTATAATCTTTCTGGCAAAATCATTGCTGATCAGAAATATGAATATGATTCAGTTCTTTTAACTGAATTGTATCCTTCTGGGACGCTGAAAGTTAAACAACTATTGATGAACGGCAAACCTCATGGTCTGGTAGAGTTTTATTATCCGAATGGACAACTTAGGAGTCAGATACCCTACTTGTATGGTTTAACAAATGGAACTGGAAAAAGCTGGGATTATAACGGAATGTTACAAGGTGTAACAACCTATGTGATGGGTGAAATACATGGTGTTCAAAAAGGATATACCGATGGGAAAATCTGGTATGCCAATCCCATTGAAAAAGATGAGTTACAGGGGGTTTCTACGGACTATCACAACAATGGTAAAACTTACAACCATATTATGTTTGTGGATGATGAAAAGCACGGGAATGCAGATTTTTATTCACCTGACAGCTCTTTAATGTATCGCCTCGTATATTACGAAGATGTTTTAAAGGCATATACCTATAAAAATGCTGCCGGCGAATTCCTGCCCGAAAAGCCGGTTACGACTGAAACCACTGAAATTCTGTGTTACTATCCGAATGGGAAAATTTCAGCTCGTATTGCAATGAAAGACGGCTTTTACAACGGTAAAAATATAACCTACTATCCGGATGGCACTGTTTTTATTGAAAAACATTTTGTTAATGGCGATTTTGAAGGAACTTACAAATCATATTTTATTAACGGGAAAGCAAAAGAAGTTATTAATTACCATAACGATGAACGTAACGGTGCATATGAAGCTTATTTCGAAAACGGCAGAGTACATAAAAAAGGACAGTTTCTTGCCGGAGGTGCCCACGGAGAATGGCTTATATACAACGAAACTGGCAAACTAGTAAACACGCTATACTATGATAACGACGAGATTTTTGATATTAAATAAACCTGCATTTTTAAGTGTTGCCGGTGTTGCCATCATGTCTTTTTGTTTCTCATTGATAGTGGCATCACAACCTGCAAAGGATCTGTCGCGGTTACAAGCAAAATATCCCGGAAGTTTTGTAATTGCCGAATCGGTTACACGTGATGTAATATTCGAAATTGCGCGAAACGGCAATACTAAATCAAGTTTTTCCGATCATGAAGCCATCTTTGTGTTGGCCGACAATGCAACCGCTCTTTCAGAATCGAAAGAGTATTTTAATTCACAACTGGAAGTCATAGAACTACAAGCATACAGTCTTGTTCCTGCTGGTAATGCTTATAAGAGGCAAACAGTAACGGATTTCACCAAAGCCCATGAAACCGGCGATGGCGTATATTATGATGATCTATACACCTATTTGTTTAATTTCCCTTCGGTAGGTAAAGGCAGCAGGCTGGTCACAACTTCACAAACGGTTAGTACTGACCCGTTTTATCCTGTTGTTTTTTATTTCGGTGGTAACATTCCGGTTGAACAGGCAAAGTTAACGCTCACATTCCCCGAAGATGTAAGTGTTTCGCACCGGATGTTCGGTTATGATACCTCTTCGGTAAGTTTCAGCAAAACGAAGAAAGGCAGAAATTACATTTACACATGGAGTGGAGGTAGTAGTAAAAGTTATCTGGCTGATGAGCTATCTCCGTCCTCAAGGTATTTTACACCTCATGTAATTATCAATATTGACGGATATACTCATCAGGGCACTTATCATAAAATACTGGGTTCACTTAAGGATTTATATGACTGGGACTATTCGAAAATCGTTAATGTAAACACTGAAATATCTCCCGAAGTTAAACAACTGACCGATTCAATTACAGCCAATCTTAACAGCGACAAGGATAAGGTAGGGCGTATTTTCAGATGGGTTCAGCAGAATATAAAATATGTTGCCATCGAAGACGGAGATAATGGACAGATTCCACGCCAGGCTTCGCTTGTACTCAGTCGAAGATATGGCGATTGCAAGGACAAATCAAGTTTACTAACTGCAATGATACGTTCGGTAGGGCTTAATTCAAATTTCGCATGGGTCGGGACCCGGAAGTTGCCTTACAAATACTCTGATTTTCCGGCACTTTCGAATTCGAACCATATGATAGCTGTATGGTGGGATGAGCATGATAAACCTGTAATACTCGATGGGACAACACTATACCATAGTCTTGAGGAAATCCCTTCGACTATACAGGGGAAAGAATGTGTTATCGAAAAAGGACCAGATAATTTTTTATTATATGAAATTCCTGTCTCAAAAGCAGATGAGAATATTTCGACAGATAGTGTTTGGATAAGTATAAATGACGGTTTGCTTAAAGGAAATGGCAAAGCTACATTTACCGGTGAACCGAAGAGTACCTTGCTGGCATCATTCGAAGGAATAGATTCAGCCGCATACATAAATATCATGAACAAGCTCTTACCTAAAGCAAGTAATAAATGTAAATATACGGCAGTTCAGATTTCTTCCCTTGATAAGCTCGACCAGCCTCTTACCGTGATATATAATTTTGAACTTCCCGATTATATTACAGCCAATAGTAGTTCAAGTTATGTGAATATGAATATACAACGTTATATGAATGATACCAAGCTAAAAGCAGACCGTTGGATTCCTGTCGAACTGGATACTCCGTTCATCAACCGTTTTGTTAGTATATTAAAGATTCCCGACCATACTGACATTGGCAATCTTCCCGAAATCAGTTCTTTCAACCAACAAGGTCTAAATTTCAGTCAGCAATACAGCCGGGCCGGAAATACAATAATACTCACCAGCGAAATTACTGCTCTGAACCGCTCATTTTCAGGCGATGCAATCAGCAGTTTTCGCAATCTGCTGATTGCAATAAATAAAGCTTACAATAAATCAATAGTACTTACCAGAAACTAAGTTTTTGCATCTAAATAAATATTTCAGCTCTTATGAAACGACTTCTGACTATAACACTCATTCTACTTTCGGCAGGACTTCTTGCTCAGTCCGAATATGAGACCTACACATGGAACACAATTCCTCCCCGTAACCAGACAGATACAATTAAAAGCGTAGAAGGTTCGGTTGTGCTTCTCGAACGACGTATAACCGAGGTTTACGTTAGTCCGAAGGATATTCTGGAAGAGATTTTTGTTTATCACAAAAAACTAAAAGTAGAATCGCACCAAGCTGTAAATGAGCAGAATAAAATATATATTCCAGTTCACAATGTTATTGATATTATTAAAATTGAAGCCCGTTTTATTTCGCTTGGCGGAAAAATATCTGATCTGAAAACTGAAAGCATTAAAGAGGTTGAAAACCTTGAAAACAAAGGAAACTTCCGAACTTTTGTCATTGAAGGAGCCGAAGTTGGTGGTCAAATCGAGTACTTTTACATCCTTCGTAAAAAGCTAAATCCTTATGGTTCTGTATTTATACAAGAAGATGTACCTAAGGGTGATGTTGAGGTAACATTTACATTCCCTTCAAAGCTAGGATTTTTAATAAAATGCTATAACGGATTTCCCGATTTTGTGTTTTCTTCTGATGATAAGGGGAAAAACTATATGAAATCAAAAGCCGGTTATATCCCGTCGCTACGTACCGAGGCTTATGCATATTACAAAGCAAATTTAATGAGGTTCGAGTTTACACTTGCCTATAATAATTATATAAGCTCATTACGTCAGTATTCATGGGGTAAAGCATGCTTTAACCTTTACCCGAACCTGATAGTTCTTAACAAAAATGAAGAATCAGCTGTTCGGTCGTGGATCAAAAAACTCAAAATACCTGATACAGATCTTTCAACAAAAGTCAGGTATATTGAGAACAGAATAAAATCGGAAATCAGTATTTCCGAAGATATAAATCAGGATATGGATATAGCTGAAATAATAAAATTGAAACAAATGGGTAAACACGATGCATTAAGGTTATTATTGGCAATTCTGCATCTTGAAGACATTCGTTTCGAAATAGTGCTTACCAGTGATATGGAAGTAAATCCTTTTGACCCTGAATTTAACTGTTTTAATTTTTTAAACACATACCTGGTGTATATTCCTGATATCAATGCTTATATTGCACCCTCTGATCCGTTATATCGTATGGGAATAATTCCTAGTAATTGTCAGGGGGAATTCGCTTTGTTTATGCACCCAATAAGTTATAATGAAGAATTAAACACATTGGCATATGATATCAAGCAGATTCCTTCTGCTACCTGTATCGAAAATACGGATAGTATGCACCAGGTAATTAATGTCGATCTTATTCAGTATGAACTTAAAGTAAAATCACGCAGGGCTTTTTATGGCGATGTTGCCAGAAATTTTCAGTCTTTCTGGCAATATACCGATGCTGAACGAAAAGCTGAAATCCTACCACTTATGTTCAACATGGGCAGCGAGAATACACATATTGACTCCTATACAGTAAAGAATGAAAACCCTGAAAATATTGGCCTAAATCCAATAATTTGGGACCTGGATATTACAGCCAGCGCACTTGTTGAAAATGCAGGTGATGATATAATTATCAAAATCGGGGAAACAATTGGTACCCAATCCGAATTATACCAGGCCACAGCCCGAAAGCTGCCAATCAGCATTGATGTATTGCGCAATTATTACCGCAATATAGTTTTTAATATTCCTGAAGGTTATAAGGTAGATAATCTCAACGATTTGAACATGCATGTAGAAATGCTGAACAATGAGAAAACAAGCTGCCTGTTTACTTCTGAATCAGAAATTGTTGGTAAGCAACTGATAATAATCTCAAAAGAATATTATTCCGAATCTGAATATCCGGTTACCAGATACGAAGAGTTCAGGCGAGTAATAAATGCTGCTGCCGATTTTAATAAAAAGACAATAATACTGAAAAAGATATAAGCTCCTGAAACCTTATTTTTCTCAATAGTTTCGATAAAATATTGAGTCTCAATT
>Ga0075012_10005748_pt1 | contig 11328 bp, 6 predicted proteins | sample All_14_2_FD_71474 | JGI IMG/M metagenome (GOLD analysis project Ga0075012, IMG submission 71474) | Freshwater microbial communities in response to fracking from Pennsylvania, USA - Allegheny Zone_MetaG_DW_15 | ecosystem: Environmental > Aquatic > Deep subsurface > Groundwater > Drilled...
TGTGGCGCCAGCATGGCTGCGGTATCCAGATCGGCGATGGCGCGTTCTGGATATACCGTGAGGGCAGTATAGGCCCGGTTGAAATAGGTATCTGCGTTATTCGGGTTCAGGGCGATGGACTGTGCATACAGGGAAAACGCCCGTTCGCGGAGACTTCGCTGTGCCTCGGGATCCTTGGCGGTTCCAGCTTTAATGGCAATACAATTCGCCAGCGCGCTGTACACATTGGGTCGGGTACAGCCGTCCTGAACAGCTCGTTCAAGCATTACTTCGGCTTCCGGCACCCGGTTTTTTTTGCCATACCAGTTGGCCAGCGATTCAAGTGCCTGATCTTCAGCGGGGTAGTAGCGAAGTACCTGCTGCCAAAGCGTTTCCGAGTTTTTCCAGGTTTTAGTCTGGGCGCGGGTCAGCCAAAGACACCAAAGGGCAAACAAACCAAGGATGCCCCACCAGATAGGCTTCAAACCAGGTTTTTCTTTGGAGATATAGACCTCTGCGGCATAGGTCAGCATAAAAAAAACACCCGCAGAAGGCAGGTAAAAATAACGGTCTGCCATGATGACCACCCCTACTGAAACGAACTGCAGCACCAGGATCACGGTAGCAAAAACCCATCCAAACCCAAAGGCGAAAAGTTTAGTGCGCCGGGCACTCCAGACTGCCAAAGCCAGGGTTGCCAGCATAAAAATGGCGCCGGCGATATAGATGCCACCACGCAATTGAGCCTCTGTTGGATACGGGTAAAACGTACAGAGATCCAGCGGCAAAAACGTTTTCGCGAAGTACATCATATAGCCGTAACCCGCAAAAAGGATTTTCTGATCCAGGCTAAACACGGTAGAAAGTGCCTTGGATTTGTCGTAAGGCATGGTAAGCAGTCCGTGAAAATCGCCACCCTGCTGCACATTGAGCGCAATGAGGCCAAACAACAGTGAAAGCGCAAACAGGGGGATCTTTTCCAGGAGTATTTTTGCCTCCAAACGCCGTCCATACCAGTAATCCATCAATAAACAAACGAGCGGAAATACCACCGCGACCCCTTTGGACAGGCAGGACAGGAGCATGAGTCCCAGGGCCAGCCAAAGTTTGCTGCTGCGTTGAGTTTCAAGATAGCGCCAATACGCAATACAGCCAGCCAGAAAGAAAAAAACGTATAACACATCCTTGCGTTCCGACACCCACACCACAGATTCTGCCCGCAGTGGATGGATGGCAAATAGCAGCGCCGTTAAAATTGCCACGGAGCGATATTGTCGGCCACTAAGCAGCCAGGCCAACCAGCAGAGCAGCCCGGCATTGAGCCAGTGAATCCCCACATTGCCTACGATAAAGGACTTTGGGCCGGCGCCGAAAAGTGCCGAATTCAGCCACAGCGACCACATGGTGAGTGGGTGATAGTTCAGCGACACTACCTGCGTACCAAACGCCTTAAAACTCTCTGCCGTGGGGTTCAGGATCCCCGGGTTTTCATAGACATAAACGTGATCGTCCCAGGAAACAAACTCGTGGCCAAAGGCGCCACCAAAGGCGACCAGCACGGCTGCCAGGAATAAACCCATGGAGAGCCAGAACCAGTTTTTCAGGTGGAAAGGCTGGGTGGCGCCACCGCCGAATTTGGTGGGCTTAGTGCGGTCCGATACAGATTGCGCCGTTTTTTTCTTTGACATGGTGGTGCTACTTTTTTACCATATAGTCCACATAGCCCAGCCGGGCTTATTCCTTTTGATCCTGTTAAGGAGGCACTTAGATGGGCTATGTGAACTATGTGGTTAAGCTCACTTCTTCTTCATTTCCGCATAGTACTTATAAAAATACGGAATCGTCTCGATGCCTTTGTAGTAGTTGAACAGGCCATAATGTTCATTTGGAGAGTGGATGTCATCCGAATCAAGGCCAAAGCCCATGAGAACAGATTTTGCATTCAGCACCTGATCGAACATGGCTACAATAGGGATACTGCCACCACCACGCTGAGGCAAAGGTTTTTTACCAAAGGCTTGTTCCATTGCTTTTTCGGAGGCCTTGTATTCCACCGAATTCGTGGGGACCACCACCGGGTGCCCGCCATGGTGAGCAGTTACTTTGACCTTCACGGACTTTGGTGCGAGCCCTTCAAAGTGTTTCTGGAACAATTTTTCAATTTTAGTCGGATCCTGGCCAGGTACGAGCCGCATGGAGATTTTGGCGAATGCCTTGCTTGGGAGCACGGTTTTCGCGCCTTCCCCGATGTAGCCGCCCCAGATGCCGTTCACGTCGAGGGTGGGCCGGATGCCGGTGCGTTCTACGGTGGTGTAGCCTTTTTCGCCCATAAGCTCCGCTACGCCGAGGTCCTTCATGTATTGTTTTTCGTCGTAAGGCGCAGCGTTCATGGCTTTGCGCTCCTTGCTGCTCACCTTTTCTACCTCATCGTAAAATCCCTTTACCGTGACCCGTTTTTTGTCGTCGTGCAGGGAGGCGACCATCTGGCAGAGGACATTCACGGGGTTCGCCACCGCGCCGCCATACACCCCGGAGTGCAGATCCTTGTTTGGGCCAACTACTTCCACTTCCATGTAGCAAAGCCCGCGGAGCCCCACGGTGATGCTTGGGGTATTGTTGTCGATGATGCTGGTGTCGGAGATCAGCACCACGTCGCAGGAGAGTTTCTTTTTGTTTTCGCGGCAGAACTTTTCGAGGTTTTTAGAGCCCACTTCCTCTTCCCCTTCAATCATGAATTTCACGTTGCAAGGCAGGTTGTTGGTTTTCGACATCATTTCAAATGCCTTTACATGCATAAAAACCTGGCCTTTATCATCGCAGGCGCCGCGGGCAAAAATGGCGCCCTGAGGATGATTTTTAGTCTTTTTTACGACAGGCTCGAACGGGGGGCTGTCCCAGAGGTTCAGTGGATCTGCAGGCTGAACATCATAGTGGCCATATACAAGCACCGTGGGCGCTTTCGGATCCACCATTTTTTCGCCGTACACAATGGGATGGCCTGCGGTGTCGCAGACCTCCACTTTGTCCACCCCAACCGCTTTGAGGTGCTGAGCAGTAGCTTCTGCCATCCGACGCACGTCGCCGGCATATTTTGGGTCAGCGCTTACCGAGGGGATGCGCAGGAGTTCGAGCAATTCGTCGAGGAAACGTTGTTTGTTCGCGTCGAGATAACTTTTAAGTTCTTTCATATGTTGGTCAAGACTTTGAAAATATGGCCCAGGGTGGGCAGTTTGTGGGTTAACAGACTTGATGCGCCGATGCTGACCGCGCGAAACGAGTGCGAATTTTATGCTGGATCGGGCCGATTTTACAGGCTTAGCCGCAACTATGGCCATAAAATTTAACGCAGGGCAGTATAAAATTTGTCCGCTTTCGCCGGTCAGGCTTTCGTCGCAAAAAGTCTGATACTTATGCGGGCAAAAGTCATTGTTTTTTCCGAAAAAATTAATGGAACGCTAAGAATACTGAGGGATAGCTGCACCCTGGATTTTTTTGGGAACACCAGCTTCATATTCAAAACTTGCCCAATCTTCGCACCTTGGTTTGGTGCCTGGCAGGGTTTGGAGTATCGGGGGTTGTCCCCCGACCTTCCCAAAGCTCCAGCCAGTCAATACCCGAACCATCCTTCCACCAACACAGCCTCTTTTCCATGTCTTCCAAGACTTTTTTCTGTATCGATGCCCACACCTGTGGCAATCCGGTCCGTCTGGTGGCCGGAGGCGGCCCCAACCTGAATGGCGCAAACATGAGCGAGAAACGCCAGCATTTTCTGCGCGAATACGATTGGATCCGGCATGCACTCATGTTTGAGCCGCGTGGCCACGATATGATGAGCGGCAGCATACTCTACCCGCCCCACGATCCGGCCAACGATGTGGCGGTGCTATTTATCGAAACCAGCGGCTGCCTGCCCATGTGTGGCCACGGTACGATCGGGACGGTCACCATTGCCATCGAACAAGGCCTGGTCAGTCCCAAAATTCCCGGTCAGCTTCGGCTGGAAACCCCTGCTGGCCTGGTGCAAGTGGTTTATCATCAGGAAGGGAAAAAAGTGAAATGGGTGCGTCTGACGAATGTGCCGGCCTATCTGGCAGCAGAAAACATTTCGGTGGAGTGCCCCGATCTGGGATTGCTTCAGGTCGATGTGGCCTATGGCGGCAACTTTTATGCCATCGTGGACCCACAACCGAACTTTCCAGGACTGGAGCATTTTCGGGCAGAACAACTTATCGGATGGGCCCGCGAAATGCGACGGTTGATCAATGAACAGCATAGTTTCGTTCACCCGGAAAACCCGACCATCCACGGCCTCAGCCATATTCTTTGGACAGGCAAGCCGATCGACCCTGCATCTACGGCCCGCAATGCAGTTTTTTACGGAGATAAAGCCATTGACCGTTCCCCCTGCGGCACAGGCACCAGCGCGCGCATGGCACAGTGGTACGCCAAAGGCCTGCTTCAGCCCGGCGACGAATTCATCCACGAAAGCATCATCGGTTCAAAATTTATCGGGAGAATTGAGGAAGAGACCCAGGTGGCAGGTCGCAAAGCCATGCGCCCAAGCATTGAAGGCTGGGCCATGGTGACAGGCTACAATACCATCCTGGTGGACGATGAAGACCCTTATGCGCATGGTTTTCAGGTAATCTAACGAAGTGGGACTAAACCCCGGACCAATTCTCTTGTTATTAAAGCATTATGACACAAATACAAGCTTTTGAGTTTAACCCGTTTGGGGAGAATACCTATGTTGTCTGGGACGAGACAGGCGAATGCGTCCTGTTTGATCCCGGTTGCTACACCCAGGCTGAGCGCGATACGCTGCGTCGGTTTATCGAGGAGAATAATCTGCGCCCGGTTCGGCTGATCAATACACACTGCCATTTGGACCACGTTTTTGGAAATGCATTTGTGGTGAAAACCTGGGGTATCGGTTTGGAGATCCATGAGGCTGAATTGCCAGTGCTTTCGAGTTTTGAAAAAGTTTGCCAGATGTATGGTGTGCCGTTTGAAGATCCCCAGCCTATGCCTGTAAATTTTTTGGAAGCCGGCGAAACGCTCAGTTTCGGAAACACCAAACTCAAGGTGCTCTATACGCCCGGACACTCCCCGGCCAGTCTCTCTTTCTACTGTGAAGAAGCTGGCTTTGTGGTTGCCGGGGATGTGTTATTCCTGGAAAGTATCGGGCGGACAGATCTTCCCGGCGGTAACTTTGAAACCTTGCTCCAAAGTATTCGCAGTCAGCTCTTTACCCTGCCTGATGCAACGCTGGTTTATCCAGGTCATGGACCGGCAACTACCGTGCGGCACGAAAATGAATACAATCCGTTTTTATAGTTGTTCTACATGGGTGGCCTCCTGGCCATGAAGGGAAACCAGGAACAGTTGATTCAGACAAGCAAACCCCGGAACAGCGCATTCCGCTAATTCATGTTATAATTTACGCCCAGTCTCCACTGCCTTCCTGGTTGCGGGTTAAAAAGCAGGTCATCCGGGGTGCCCGAAGCATCGATGCCGGCATGGTGCCGGTCGAAAGCATTGATGAGTTGAAAATAAACCAGGAAGTGGTTGCTCAGGTAGAGTCGTGTCATGAGGTCCCAGGTCGTGAAATTGTTGAGCCGTGGTTGTTCGTCAAGTCGGTATAAATCCTTGAAAATGACGGATTTGCCTAGGGATGAACTTTGTTTATTGATGGCAACGACCAGTTCGAATTTTTTGCCGGCTTTAAAATAATTGCGGAATTGTGTGTTCCATTTGGGTTGATTGCGAACGTCGTCGGTGAAGGGCAGATCATAGCCAAACCACTCTCTTCCCTGGGCATACTGAATAAAGAACTCCGCGCGATTGCTCAGTAAGACCTCTTTATTCTTGTTTAAGGTCATAGGAATACTGCCTCCTCTTGTTCGGGCGATCCCCTGGAACCCCCACATGGAAAGTGCCAGTCCGGGCGCATTTTTAAATCCGTAGGTCTGGCTGTAAATAATGCCAGGTTCATCCACCAAATATCCCGGCCTCAACAAATGATGCGCTTCCTGCCAGAACAGGATCCCTTCAAAGCTTGTCCTTCTTTTGGTGTTGAACCGAACGGCCGCTTCTGCAGCATAGTTGATCTCTGTTTCTGGCGTGCGATTGTAGGGCTTGACGATGAATCCGGTTTGTGGGGTGATCTGATAGGTATTGAATGCTGCATAGGCCGATCCATGGCGAATTCCTGTGGCAACATTGGTTCGGAAGGTCCAACTGCTGTCCAGATGATACAAAACACCCAGGCGTGGTGCGAGCGTGGTGCCATCCTCATTGCGGAAGCTGGCCGATCCTCCTCCAACTATATGGAGTTTTTTGCCGCGCCAGGCCAATTGGGAGAATCCGACCATATTGATCGCTCCCTGGCCTTGCTGATTGATGTTGATGGGTTGGTCGATGTTTGGAGGATTCACCTTGCCGTCAATTAAAACTTCTACCGGAAGGGTAAAATAAGTGACCAGGGGAACACCAATTCCCACATTGGCCTGCGCTCCTGCATCAAACTGCAATCGTTTTCTTTTCCCCAATAAGGCACTCATACGCGATTCTATACGGGCATCAAAGCTGTTGGCGGTGGCAAAACGTTCTTCGGAAGCGTACCAGTTGTAGATATTCCGGAGTAAAACCACCCTGCCGGTATCTGAAAGCGCCGGTCCGCCGCGACTCAGATAATTGGCCGCGCTCAAGCGGTCGAAGACATAGGTTGTGTTGCTGGTGTTGTCCACCGTATAGCGCTGGAAGGAAAGGTTGGTGTAATGGGTGCGGCGTTTTCGCTGGCGCTGGAAGCCGAGCGAAAAGGTCTCGATGCGTTCGGCCATGCGGTTAGACGGATTGGCATATCCGACCGCCAAGGGGCTCAATCCCAGGGAAGCATGGTCAAAGCGTTGCATCCGATGGTAGGTGAAGTGCAGGCCGCGCCAGGTTAGGTTCATGCCGAACATCCGGCTCTCGTGCGGCAACTGCGAAAATCGTGGAAAACTATCCCCCGGGGCGCCGGAAGCCGCCCGAAAATTGGGGTTGCGGCGATATAGCCCGGTATCCAGCCCAAAAGGAAGATACTGATTGGTATTGTACAGACTCTGGTCGTAAAAAACATCCGTTTGTTCCCGCACCGTACTACTTCCATACAGGCTAAAACGGAAGATCTTTTTGTCCTTCCCGATTTTACCCCCAAACATCAGGTCCAGGCTATTGTATCCGAACCGCCCGAAACCCAGGTCTGCCTGGGTGTACACGGGGCGTTCACTTTCTTTCAGGATAATATTGACAACGCCTGCGCAGGTCTCGTCGCCATAGATCGCGCCGGCCGGTCCATACAGGATCTCGATCCGTTCTGCTTGCCGGATGGGCAGTTGGGCGCCGATCGGCATGCCCAGGGTCATGGTTGGCTTGATCGGGATGTCATTCACCAGGATCTTCATATATTGGTTTCCGGACAACCCGCGCACGATAAAGGTTTCTCCCTCCAGGGCATTGCCGGGCTGCGAGACGCGAATGCCCGGTGCGGCCTTGAGTACATCTGCCAGGGTGACAAATCCATTGCGCAGGATATCCTCTGCGCTGAAAACGACCGTAGTGAAGGGCAGGTCATTCACATCCTCCAAAGATCGGGTGGCCGAAAGTGCCATGGTTTTTTTTTGCGCAAGGTCGCGTGGCAAAATATCGCGCTCCGTGAGCCGCTCCGGGGCAAGCAGTAGCGTGGAGTCGTTTTGAGCAAGCAGGCAAACTGGCAAAAAAGCCAGGAGAAGAAAGAGTCTGGACATTAGGTGGTACACGGTTGACGGTGCACGATAGTGGTACACTAGGTTCTTGATTGGTGCGAAAAGTAGGGCCTTTGGCGGATTTAGAGGAAAAACAAGATGAATGAAGATAAAAACAAAAAACGTGATTACCTTTGCCGCACAATACTGAACGTTTTTCACGAGAGGGAACCACTGGTTCCCTCTCTTTTTTACCCGCCGTAGCCTTGGCGAAGGCGGGTGCCCGCTGTAGCACTGAAAATAGCGGGCACCCAAAATAGCCTTGGCGAAGGCGGGTGCCCGCCGTAGCTCTGAAAATAGCGGACACCCAAAATAGCCTTGGCGAAGGCGGGTGCCCGCCGTAACTCTGAAAATGGCGGGTGCCCAAAGTAGCCCTGGAGATAGCGGGTGCCCGCAATAGTCCCGGCGATAACGGGTGCCCACTATAGCCCTAACGAAGGCGGGTTTGCCTCGACCACATTTGCAATGGAACTTACCGAACGCATTGGCCAATTACTGGAAGAAAAATACGCCTCGGACGAGATGTTCGCGGACTGTTTCACGGTTTCGATCGAACTGAAGCCCGGGAACAAACTGTTTGTCTATGCGGACAGCGATTCCGGACTGAGTCTTGAAAAGTGCCAGAAACTCAGCCGGTACGTGGAGCATCAGCTGGACGAAAACCTGTGGCTTGGTGAAACTTATGGCATCGAAGTCAGTAGCCCGGGCATTGATCGTCCCCTGAAATTCCCGAGACAATACCTTAAAAATGTGGGACGGACCCTGGCTGTGCGCCGGATCGATAAAACGGAGATCCAGGCTACCTTGAAATCTGCCGATGAAACACAGATCGTTCTGACACACATTGAGGTAGAGCGGGATGGCAAAAAGAAGCTGAAAAAAGAAGTAGAAACTCCGATTCCATACGAACAAATTGAAAAAGCGGTAGTGAAATTGCCGTTTTGACCAATCAGTATAAGCTCAACCATTACTCAATTCAACATCCAACATAATGGTCAATTTAGTAGATGTCTTTGCAGACTTTAAAACGGGCAAAAACATAGACCGGCCCACGATGGTACGCGTCCTGGAGGACGTATTCCGTACCCTCATCAAAAAGAAATACGGCACCGACGAAAACTTCGACGTGATCGTGAACACCAACACGGGTGACCTGGAGATCTGGCGCGTGCGCGAGGTGGTTCCCGATGGAGAGGTGACCAACGAACTCTCTCAGGTGAGCGAAACCGAAGCCCAGGGCATTGACGAAACCAATGCCATCGGCGACGAGTGCTACGAGCAGTTGTCTATCGAGGATTTTGGTCGTCGTGCGATCATGGCTGCACGCCAAACCCTCGTTTCCCGGGTGATGGAACTTGAAAAAGACGAGATCTACCGCAAGTACTCTGAGCGCGTAGGCCAGGTCATTACAGGTGAAGTGAACCAGATCATGAAAAAGGACGTGCTGGTGCTCGACGATGAAACCGGCAATGAACTGGTGCTTCCCCGCACAGAAATGATCCGGGGTGACTACTACCGCAAAGGCGACGTCGTTAAAGGCATCATCAAGCGGGTAGAAATGCGCAACAATGTGCCTTTTGTCATGTTGAGCCGCACCGACCCAGATTTTCTAGCTAAATTGCTGGAAGCAGAGGTGCCTGAGATCGAGGATGGCGTTATCGAGATCAAAAACATCGTTCGTCTGCCAGGGGAACGCGCTAAGATCGCGGTGGAAAGCCACGACGAACGCATTGACCCAGTGGGCGCCTGCGTTGGTATGAAAGGTAGCCGTATTCATGGCATCGTGCGCGAACTGCGCAACGAGAACATTGATATCGTGAACTACACGAACAATACTGCCCTGTTTATGCAGCGCAGCCTGACACCGGCCAAGATCACGACCATCGAATTTGACCACGAAGCCAAACGCGCTGCGGTGTATTTGGACGCCGACCAGGTCAGTCTGGCCATTGGTAAAGCAGGCAGCAACATCAAACTCGCCAGCCGTCTTACCGGCTATGAGATCGATGTGTACCGCAATCAGGCTGAATACGAAATTGACGACGTCGATCTGGAAGAATTCAGCGACGCAATCGAGCCATGGGTCATCGAAACCTTTAAAAATATTGGTTGTGATACCGCCCGCCAGGTACTCGAGCTCAGCGCAGAAGAACTCATTCGCCGTACCGACCTGGAGGAAGAAACCGTCCGCGACGTGCTTCGGATCCTGTCGGAAGAGTTTGAAGAGGGGAAATAAAAATTAAGTTACAAATAGCAAGTAGCAAGTTGTGTCCGCTCCACTTGCTACTTGCTGTTTGTATCTTCAAACGCTACACTTGTGACAACAACCACTCCTTCTCCGCAAGCGGCTTGGTTTGCTCCACCGTTTCGCGGAAAGTTTGTCTGGCTTTTTTGTCCAAAGGGTTCATTTCAAGCAGTTTACGCACAAAATATACCAGATTGAGGTAGTTTTCGCGGTGATACCCCATCACTTTTTTCCTGCGGATAAACGCTGCAATGGCCTGTAAATGCGATTCGAGCAAATCGTACTCGTCGCTTTCATAGTAAATTTTCAATTGAATGGTCTTGGCTGCCAGCGCCAGCATGGTCTCTTTGTACTCCGCGAGTTGGAGTAGTTGAAGGGCTTGGCCGAAATTCCCTTTTTGATATTCCAGTCGCGCCAAATTGAAAGAGTATAAACTCTCCCGGTAGGCAGGTTCGAGGTATTGGCGTTGGTTTTTGATTAGGTCCTCCACCCAGTCAAATTGGCGGGCCACCAGGCCAATCGTGGCCGCATTCAGGTAGGTAAAACGTGACAATACCCCCTCCGACCGGAAGTAGTTTTTGTCAAATCCAATTTTATAAAGGTCGAGTTGGTCGCGCAAAAAAGACAGGTCGCCTTCGTTATACCGTCGGGTGCAAAAGTTGATGGCCAGAATGTAAAGGTCGCGCAGTTCGTCGGGCGGGAAAAGCGCTTCATAACGGAGCAAATCTTTCTTAAACGATTGAAAATGATTGCTTTCTGATGGTTTTGTTAGCGCCAGATAGCAATGATAGTAAATGGAAATTGCGGGCAGGTCCAGGTGTTTTTCGGCGAAGGGGAGGATTTGATTCAAAAATCCAAAATCGCAGTTGGCGTTGTAACGGGCCTGGTGTGCCAACAAAAAGCAGCCTTGCCAGAGTTTGCGCGACAAAACTGCGGTGTCCAGCTGGTCTGAGAGGGCTTGCAGATTGGCATCGGCGGCTGCGCTTGTATCGAGTGCTACCCGGTATCGTTCTTCTTCAAACCTATAGAAATCATAATGGTAGGTTGCGTTGCGCAGGCTGCGTTGTTCCAGCGCGATACAGCCCTCTTGCCAGGCTGTTTTGGCTTGGTCAGGTAAGTTCCGTGTTTGCAATACCTTGCTTAAGCGTAGATGATAAGCTGGTTTGTCCCGCAAAAAATCCTGAACTGCGAGGTATTTTTCAGCGGTTTTTAACAAGGCGGCCATGGCCATGCGTACCCGGTGGTCGTCAAAGGTTTCCTTGTCGAAAATCTGATGGAACAATTGTTCTTTGTTTGGCAAGGGTTTTCCAGCCAACAAGG
>Ga0075012_10005749_pt1 | contig 11325 bp, 10 predicted proteins | sample All_14_2_FD_71474 | JGI IMG/M metagenome (GOLD analysis project Ga0075012, IMG submission 71474) | Freshwater microbial communities in response to fracking from Pennsylvania, USA - Allegheny Zone_MetaG_DW_15 | ecosystem: Environmental > Aquatic > Deep subsurface > Groundwater > Drilled...
TCCTCAGTTGCTGGCGGTGGCCGAGCAATACGAGCGGGTGCTGGCCGAGCGCGAGTTCGCGGCGTTCCTGAGTGAGTTGCGTCAGCGTTACAAGGTTGAGGTCAAGCTGCCGGCGAAGGCCACAGAATAAACCACTGTGGCGCTTGGGCGTGGTTTGCGGCCTTTGGGCTGCACCCGCCCGCCAGACGGATGAAAAAATGCCCGGCTGTGAAAGCAGCCGGGCATTTTGTTTGGGGGCGGGCGCTGAACCCCCGAGGGTTACAGCGGTTCGGCGTTACCCAGGGCGGTGGTGTTGAAGCCGCCGTCGACATACATGATCTCGCCGGTCATGCCGCTGGCCAGATCCGAGCACAGGAAGGCGGCGGCGTTGCCGACTTCTTCGATGGTGACATTGCGGCGCAACGGCGCATTGTGCTCGTTGAACGACAGCAACTTGCCAAAGCTGCCGATGCCCGATGCCGCCAGGGTCTTGATCGGTCCGGCTGAAATACCATTTACCCGGGTGCCTTCGGGGCCAAGACAGACGGCCAGATAGCGCACCGAGGCTTCAAGGCTGGCCTTGGCCAGGCCCATGATGTTGTAGTTGGGCATGGTGCGTACCGCGCCAAGGTAGGACAGCGTCAGCAGCGCGCCGTTACGGCCTTTCATCAGCGGACGTGCGGCCTTGGCCAGGGCGGGGAAGCTGTAGGCGCTGACTTCCTGCGAGACACGGAAGGCCTCACGCGAGAAACCATCGAGGAAATCACCCTCGAGTGCGTCGCTGGGCGCGAAGGCAATGGAATGCACCAGGCCATCGAGTCCGTCCCACTGCTTGCCGATCTGCACGAAGAGGTCGTTGATCTGCTCGTCGTCCTGCACGTCACAGGGGAACAGCAGCGTGCTGTCGAAGTCTGCCGCAAGCTTGGCAACGCGCTCTTGAAAACGGTCGTTGACGTAGGTGAATGCAAGCTCCGCACCCTCGCGGTGCATGGCTTTGGCGATCCCGTAAGCAATCGAACGGTTACTCAACAGTCCGGTGATGAGGATCCGTTTACCGGCGAGGAAGCCCATGGAAGCAAAACTCCGTATGTCAGAATCCGTCGATTATAGCTAAAACCGCTGCCCACAAAGCGAAGCGTGTTATTGAAGATGCCAGGGGCGGGCGGATTGCGTTGCCGCTGCGATGGAAAAACCTGCCAGAATTGCGTCTGATCATTTATCCGACACGTCCCGTCCTCTCATTCACTCGTGCGCATCCTGACTGATTTGCTGCCAGCCCTGACCCGCCTTGCGGCCTGTTGCGTACGTCGCTGGCGCCAAGCGAGCTGTACCGTGCTGGTGTTGGCTGTTGCCGGATGTGGCCCTTTGCCCAACGATCCGCACCCGGCGGCAGAGCGTGGTCAGAACATTCTCTACTCGGCCTTTACCGAGCGCCCGAAGCATCTCGACCCCGTACAGTCCTACAGCGAAGACGAGGCGACCTTTCTCTACCAGATCGTGGTGCCTCCATTGCAGTACCACTATCTGAAGCGGCCTTATCAGCTCGAGCCCGCGGTCGCGGCGGCGATGCCCGTGGTGCGCCTGTTCGATGCACGGGGGCGGGAGCTGCCGGCAGGGACGGATGCGACGAAGGTCGACCGGAGCGTGGTCGAGATCCGGCTGCGTGCCGGTGTGCGCTATCAACCGCACCCTGCATTTGCGACTGCAGAGGATGGTACTCCGCGCTATCACGCGCTGACCGCGGAGGATCTGAAGCCGGTACGAGGCTTGGCGGATTTTGCCGAAACCGGCTCGCGTGAGCTGGAGGCGGGTGACTTCGTCCATCAGATGAAGCGCCTTGCGAATCCGCGCCTGCACTCACCCATTTTCGAGCTGATGGCCGAGTATCTGCCGGGACTGAAGACGCTGCAGGCCGAGTTGATCGAGGCGGGCAAGCGTGAGCCTGGCTGGATCGATGTATCGGCTTTCGAGCTGCAGGGGGTGGAGGTGGTCGATCGCTACACTTACCGGATCACCTTGAAGGGGGTGTATCCACAGTTCCTGTACTGGCTGTCGATGCCGTTCTTTGGGCCGATTCCACCCGAGGTAGACCGTTTCTTTGGTCAGCCGGGCATGGCCGAACGCAATCTGACCCTGGATTGGTGGCCGATGGGTACCGGGCCCTACATGCTGGTTGAGAACAACCCGAACGCACGCATGGTGCTGGCGCGCAACCCCAACTTTGTGGGTGAGACCTATCCGTGCGAAGGGGCCGAGGGGGATGCCGAGGCCGGGTTGCTGGAGGATTGCGGCAAATCCTTGCCCTTCATCGACAAGGTGGTGTTTGCCCGCGAGCGCGAAGGGATCCCTTACTGGAACAAGTTTCTGCAGGGCTATTACGATGCATCGGGCGTGTCGTCGGACAACTTCGATCAGGCAGTGACGCTGACCAGCCAGGGCGAGGTGAGCCTGTCCGAGGATATGGAGCGTCAGGGCATCCGCTTGCTGACTTCGGTGTCGCCCTCGATCTTCTATCTTGGGTTCAACATGCTCGATCCCGTGGTCGGCAGTCCCGAAGGTGCCAGCGCCGCCGATCGCGAGCGTGCCCGCAAACTGCGTCAGGCGATCTCGATTGCGCTCGACATGGAGGAGTTTGTCTCCATCTTCCTGAATGGCCGCGGGGTGCCGGCCATGCATCCGATTCCGCCAGGGGTGTTCGGGGCGCGCGACGGCGAGGCGGGCATCAATCCGGTGGTGTATGTGTGGAAGGATGGGCGCCCCCAGCGACGCGGCCGGGAAGAGGCTCGCCGCCTGCTGGCCGAGGCTGGCTGGCCCAATGGCCGCAACGCACGCACCGGGGAGCCTCTCGTCATTCATCTGGATACCACCCCGGGTGGCCTTGGCGACAAAGCGCGCTCGGACTGGCTGGCGCAGCAGTTCCGTGAGTTGGGCGTGCAGTTCGTGGTCCGACCGACCGATTTCAATCGTTTTCAGGACAAGGTCAGGCAGGGTAATGCCCAGTTGTTCTTCTTTGGCTGGAATGCGGACTATCCGGATCCGGAGAACTTGTTGTTCCTGCTTCATGGTCCACAGGGCAAGGTGCGCTTTCAGGGACAGAACGCGGCAAATTACGTCAATGCGGAGTACGACAGGCTGTTCGAGCGCATGAAGACCTTGCCGGACGGGCCTGCGCGGCAGGCGGCCATCGACCGGATGATCGCCATTCTTCAACATGAGGCCCCGTGGCTGTTTGGTTTTCATCCCAAGTCGTACTCGCTTCAGCATGGCTGGGTCTACAACCGAAAGCCGGGTAGCCTGGTCCGCAACGGTCTCAAGTATCAGCGCCTGGACGTGGCGCAGCGTGACGCGGCACGCCAGGCCTGGAATCAGCCATCGAGGTGGCCTTTGGTGCTTGTGCTGTTGCTGCTCGCAGCGATTCTTGCGCCGGCGGTATTGCATTGGCGCCAGCGCGAGCGCAGTACCGCGCTTGGAGTAGGCAAGCCTGGTGAGGGGCTGGACGCAGCGGAGCAGGGAGGGGCGCCTCGATGCTGAATTACCTGATCCGCAGGGTGCTTTATGCGATCCCCATCCTCATCGGCGTCAATCTGCTGACCTTTGCACTGTTTTTCGTGGTCAATTCGCCAGACGACATGGCGCGGATGCAGATTGGGGTCAAGCGTGCCACACCCGAGGCAATCGAGCGCTGGAAAGCGGATCGCGGCTATGACAAGCCGATGTTCGTCAATGCGGCAGCGGAGGGTCTGGATCGGTTCACCGACACCTTGTTCTTCGACAAGTCCTTGCGCATGTTCGCGCTCGATTTTGGTCGTGCGGATGATGGTCGGGACATCTCGCGGGAGATTCTTGACCGGATGGGGCCGTCCCTGGCGATTGCGGTGCCCACTTTTGTGTTGAGTCTTTTCGTTTCGGTCACGCTGGCCCTGCTACTGGTGTTCTTCCGCGCAACGGCGCTGGATTTCTGGGGCGTGGTGATGTGTGTTGCGATGATGTCGATCTCAAGCCTGTTCTACATCATCGGCGGGCAGTGGCTGGTATCCAAGCTGTGGGCCCTGGTGCCGATTTCCGGTTACGCGGGGGGGCTGGACGCCTTCCGCTTTCTGGCGTTGCCGGTGCTGATCAGCGTGCTGGCCGGCATGGGCTCGAGTGCGCGCTGGTATCGTACGATCTTTCTTGAGGAGATCTCGCGCGACTATGTCCGCACCGCACGGGCAAAAGGCCTGTCCGAACTGGCCGTGCTGTTCCGCCATGTGTTGCGCAATGCCTTGATTCCGATCCTGACCGGTGTGGTCGTGGTGATTCCACTGTTGTTCATGGGTAGCTTGCTGGTCGAGTCCTTCTTTGCCGTGCCCGGTCTGGGCAGTTACACCATCGATGCGATCAACGCGCAGGATTTTGCCGTTGTACGCGCAATGGTGTTCATCGGTTCGGTGTTGTACATCGTAGGCCTGATCCTGACCGATCTGTCCTATACCCTCGTCGATCCCCGGGTCAGGCTGGAGTAAGGCATGACGTTTCAGCCCGTCCTGTTGTGGACTGACATCCTGCTGTTCATCCTGCTGGCAGCGGTCGGGGCAATGGTGTTGCACGTGCGTGGTCACGAACCGTTGCGAGCGGCGTGGCGCAAGGTGGGGCAGCGCCCCACCGGCATGGCCGCAGCCTGTGTGCTGAGCGCGTTCGTGCTGATCGGTGTGCTCGATAGCCTGCACTATCGCCCCCTGCTGCCTCCGGTGGAAGGGCAGGAGAACGCTGCACCGAGTTATTCGTCCGAGGTGCTCAGTGTGCTCGATGCGGCGCTGGCCGGCTTGCGTCTGAACACCGAAAAAACGTATTCCGCACCGTTTGCGCGTACCTTGTACCAGCGTGAAACGGTCGAGCTGCCGCAAGGCGGACAGGCGCGCATCCATCCCCCGCTGCGTCACGGCGGAGTGCATCTGGGTGAGGGCGATACCGCGACGGCGGACGTGGCGCAAAGGGGGCTGGTGGCCGTCGGCAAGGCTGCATTGTTCATGGCCGCCCTGTTCGTGGTGCTGTCAGTTGCGGTCGCACGGGGGCGCCGTGCGGGGTGGGTGGACGCGGCCCGTGCCATCGTGCGCGGTCATACCACGCTGGCGTGGCGAAGTGCATTGATTGCCCTGGGGGCGATTGCGCTGGCGGCGGCGGCCGCGTTCGAGCTGGCGCCGTACTATCACGTGCTGGGTACCGACAAGGTTGGTCAGGATGTGCTCTACCTGTCGTTGAAGAGTGTCCGCACTGCGCTGGTGATCGGAACCTTGACCACGCTCGTGATGTTGCCTTTTGCCGTGGCCCTGGGCATTGCGGCAGGCTATCTTGGGGGGTGGGTCGATGATGTGATCCAGTACATCTATACCGTGCTCAACGCGATTCCCGGCGTGTTGTTGATTGCTGCGGCAGTATTGATGATGCAGGTGGTGATCGACACCCATCCGCAATGGTTTGCAACGGCTGCGGAGCGCTCCGATGCGCGCCTGCTTGCCCTGTGTTTCATTCTCGGCATTACCAGCTGGACCGGTTTGTGCCGCTTGCTGCGCGCAGAGACCCTGAAGCTGCGCGAGCTCGAATACGTGCAGGCTGCACGCGCGTTTGGCGCAAGCACGCCCACCATCCTGCGCCGTCATGTCCTGCCCAATGTGATGCACATTGTGCTGATCGCCCTGGTGATGGATTTCTCTGGTCTGGTATTGGCCGAGGCAGTGTTGTCCTATGTGGGCATCGGCGTGGATCCGACCACGATCAGCTTCGGTACCATGATCAACATGGCGCGGGCAGAACTGGCTCGCGAGCCGATGGTGTGGTGGTCGCTGATGGCGGCATTTGCCTTCATGTTTGTACTGGTGCTGGCTGCCAACCTGTTTGCCGATGTGGTTCGTGACGCTTTCGATCCGCGCCGTCGGTGAAAAGCTGATGTATGCTGCACTGCGGCGAGGCTGATTGGCACAGGCTTTGCTCGCGTTAACGCTTTCATGCGACTTCCCATTGGATTCGAACGACGATGAAAACGCTGGTTTTCGACAATCGATTTGTGCGCGAGCTGCCGGGAGATCCGGAGGAGGGCCCGCGCATTCGTCAGGTTCATGGCGCCTGTTATTCCCGTGTGATGCCGACGCCCGTGGCCAAGCCGCAGTTGCTGGCATGGTCGCCAGAGGTGGGCGAATTGCTTGGCTGGGGCTTGAGCGATGCGGCCGACCCCGTATTTGCCGAGGTATTTGGTGGTAATCGCTTGCTGCCGGGTATGGAGCCTTATGCCGCGTGCTATGGCGGGCACCAGTTCGGCAACTGGGCGGGTCAGTTGGGCGATGGCCGTGCGATCACGCTGGGCGAGACGGTCAATGCGGCGGGTCAGCGCTGGGAGCTGCAGCTGAAAGGGGCAGGGCCAACGCCCTATTCGCGCCGTGCCGATGGCAGGGCGGTGCTGCGCTCGTCGATCCGCGAGTTTCTGTGCAGCGAGGCCATGCATCATCTGGGCGTGCCCACGACCCGCGCGTTGTGTCTGGTGGGTACGGGCGAGCAGGTGGTGCGTGACATGTTCTACAACGGCAATCCGCAGTATGAGCCGGGCGCGGTGGTGTGCCGGGTGGCACCGTCCTTCATCCGATTTGGCAATTTCGAGATCTTCTCGTCTCGGGGGGATGCCGATCTGCTGGCGAAACTGGTGGATTTCACCATCGCGCGGGATTTTCCCGAGATCGAAGGTTCTCCGACCGAGCGCCGTATTGGCTGGTTTCACGAAGTCTGCCGGCGTACTGCGGTGATGGTCGCGCACTGGATCCGGGTGGGTTTCGTGCACGGCGTGATGAATACCGACAACATGTCCATCCTGGGCCTGACCATCGATTATGGTCCTTATGGCTGGATCGACAATTTCGACACCGGCTGGACGCCCAATACCACCGATGAAGAAATGCGGCGCTACCGTTTCGGGCATCAGCCCAAGATCGCGCACTGGAACCTGTGGCAACTGGCCAATGCACTCTATCCGGCGCTGAAGGATGCGAAAGGGCTGGAGGCGGCGCTGGAAGCCTACTCGGAGACTTACACCCGGGAAAGTCAGCGCATGACTGCCGACAAGCTTGGGCTTGAGGTGTGGCAGGACGGTGATGGCGATCAAGTCGAACGCCTGCACCGTCTGCTGGAAGTCAATGAGGTGGATATGAGTCTGTTCTACCGGGCGCTGGCAGTTTTTGATCCTGACCGGCCGGATTTCTCGGTATTCGACGATGCGTTCTACGACCCCGAAAAGCGCGATGCCGCACGTCCCGAGTTCGAAGCGTGGTTGGCAGACTATGCCGCCAGGCTGAGTGCACAAGGCGTACCGCAAGCGTTGCGGCAGGAACGCATGAATGCGGTCAACCCGCTCTACGTGCCACGCAACTACCTTGCACAGCAGGCCATCGATCTGGCAGAAAAGGGTGATCTTTCTGGCGTGCACACCTTGCTGGACGTGTTTCGCCGTCCTTATGAGCCGCAGCCGGGACGGGAGGCCTATGCGGCCAAGCGCCCAGACTGGGCAAGGGTACGCCCCGGTTGTTCGATGTTGTCGTGCAGTTCCTGAGCGGGCGCTGCGGGTGCGGGGTCAGGCCTTGACCCGCATCAGGCGCTGCTTTTCGCGTTCCCAGTCACGCTTCTTTTCGTCTTCACGCTTGTCGTACTGTTTCTTGCCCTTGGCAAGACCGATTTCGGCCTTCACCAGGCCTTTGTTGTAGTGCAGGTCGAGTGGCACCAGGGTAAAACCGGCGCGCTCGACCTTGCCGATCAGGCGCGCAATCTCGGGGCCATGCAACAGCAGTTTGCGGGTGCGGGTGGGGTCGGCCTTGATATGGGTCGAAGCGCTGGTGAGTGGCGTGATGTGCATGCCGAGGATGAAGATCTCTTCGCCCCGGATGATGATGTAGGCCTCTTTGATGTTGGCACGACCGGCACGGATGGCCTTGACCTCCCAGCCCTCGAGGACGAGTCCGGCTTCGTGCTTTTCCTCGATGAAGTAGTCGTGATACGCCTTGCGGTTGTCGATGATGCTCATGGGCGGAGAGATTGTCCGGGCTGACGGACCGTGCCTTTGCGGTAGAATCGCGCATTTTAGCAGTTCGGCGAAGCGCTCGCCCTGATACCGATGGCAGACGTCAAGAAACTGGTCCTGATCGAATTCACTCCCGCGCAGATGTTCGACTTGGTCGACCGCTGCGAGGACTATCCCCAGTTTCTACCCTGGTGTGGTGGTGCCGAGGTTCATGCGCGTACTGACGTGACGACCGAGGCGACCATTCACATCAACTACCACGGTATCAAGGCGCACTTTTCCACTGCCAATGAAAAGCACTGGCCGGGCGAGATGATCATCCGCCTGACCGATGGTCCGTTTACGCATCTGGATGGAAGCTGGCGTTTCACGCCACTTGGCGAGACGGCCTGCAAGGTCGAGTTCAGCCTGCGCTACCAGTTTTCCAGCAAGTTGCTGGAGAAGGCGCTGGGGCCGGTGTTCAACCACATTGCCAATACGTTCGTGGATTCCTTCGTCAAACGCGCAGGGCAGGTGTACGGAAAATAATCATGGCCGAACAGATCAGCGTGGAAGTAACGTATGCCCTGCCGTTCCGGCAGGAGCTCGTCACCGTCAAATTGCCCGAAGGTGCGACGGTGCGCGATGCAGTCGAGGCGTCCGGTTTGCTGCAGAAGTATCCCGACATCGAAATCGATGGGCGCAACAAGCTTGGCATCTACGCCAAGCTCACCAAGGCGGATACGGTGCTGCGTGATCGGGACCGGGTGGAGATCTACCGCCCGCTCATCGCCGACCCCAAAGCCGTGCGCAAGAAGCGCGCCGATGAGGGCAAGGTCATGAAGAAGGGCGGCGGGCCGGCAGAGGAAGCGCCCGCTGCCTGATCAGGCAAAGCGGCCCTGCTTATCTGCAGGCCTGATCGATCAGGCGCTGCGTCTGTGCGATTTCCGCATTTCGTGCAGCGTCATCGAGAAACTCCCGTTCGCCTGAAGCATTGAAGCGCGAGATACGCTGGCCTGAGTTCAGCGCCGCAAGCTGGTTGCGAGCCTGTTCGCAGGCCCGCTGGCGGTCCGCTGCCTCGGCGGCCTCTTTTTCTGCCTTGGCTTGTGCTTCTGCCTCCGCTGCCCTGCGCTGCCGGAACTCGAGTTCGCGCTCAGCCAGTGTCTTGGGCTTGGCAGGGTCTGCGTTGGTGTCGGCTTTCTTGCCCTCGGCTGTCTCGCTGGCGGCTTCGCCTGTCGGCATGGGCGGCGGGGTGCGTGTCGGGCGCTGCAATGTCTTCATCTCGCCGGTCGGCGGCGGTGTGTCCGAGTAATGAATCTTTCCATCCTTGTCCTTCCAGCTGTAGATCTGTGCTGCGACGGGCAGCGCAGTAAGAAGCGCCAGCAAGGCAAGGGAAGGGCGGATCATTTGAAGGTCTCCGGTTGTTGCGCCGCTTACATGGGGCGAAGCGCCTCTGTATAATACGGATTTGGTCGAAAGGAAAGAAGCCATGCGAGTGATCCAGAAGGCGCTGACGTTTGATGACGTCCTTCTCGTCCCCGCCCACTCGACGGTGCTCCCGCGCGATGTCGGCTTGCAGAGTCAGGTTACCCGTAACATCCGCCTGAATATTCCCCTGGTATCCGCGGCAATGGATACCGTCACCGAGTCGCGCCTCGCGATTGCCCTTGCCCAGGAAGGTGGCATTGGTGTGGTGCACAAGAATCTGTCGCCTGCAGAACAGGCCGCCGAGGTGCACAAGGTCAAGCGTCACGAATCCGGTATCCTCAAGGATCCAATCACCATTCCGCCGACCATGACGGTGGGCGAGGTGATTGCGCTGCAGCGTCAGCATCGCTTCTCCGGTGTGCCGGTGGTCGAAGGTGCAAAGGTGGTGGGTATCGTCACCAACCGCGACACGCGTTTCGAGACCAATCTGGCGCAGCGTGTTTCTGAAATCATGACGCCGCAGGCACGTCTGGTAACGGTGCGTGAGGGCGCCAGCCTGGACGAAGCACGCGAGTTGTTGCGCGTGCATCGCCTCGAACGCGTGCTGGTGCTCAATGATGCAGGCGAGCTCTCCGGCCTGATCACCGTCAAGGACATGATGAAGTCCACCGAGCACCCGTTGGCGGCCAAGGACGAACAAGGTCGTTTGCGCGTGGCCGCGGCCATTGGCGTTGGGGCGGGCACCGAAGAGCGCGCCGAGTTGCTGGCCGAGGCCGGTGTGGACATGATTGTGGTCGATACCGCTCATGGCCATTCGCAGGGCGTGCTTGACCGTGTGACCTGGGTCAAGAAGCGTTTCCCGCAGATCGAGGTCGTCGGTGGCAACATTGCGACGGCCGCTGCCGCACGAGCGCTGGTCGATGCCGGCGCAGATGGCGTCAAGGTGGGTATTGGCCCGGGCTCGATCTGCACCACCCGCATCGTTGCCGGTGTTGGCGTACCGCAGATCACTGCGATCGATAATGTGGCCAACGCGCTGGCCGGCACCGGGGTGCCGATGATCGCAGACGGCGGCATCCGCTTCTCGGGTGACATTGCCAAGGCGATCGCGGCGGGTGCCAATGTGGTCATGCTCGGTGGCCTGTTCGCCGGTACCGAAGAGGCGCCGGGTGAAACCGTGCTGTTCCAGGGGCGTTCCTACAAGTCCTATCGGGGCATGGGTTCGCTGGGTGCGATGGAGAAGGGCGCGGCGGATCGCTACTTCCAGGACAGTTCGTCCAACATCGACAAGCTCGTGCCGGAAGGCATCGAAGGTCGTGTGCCCTACAAGGGTGCGGTGGCGGCTGTCATTCATCAGTTGGTGGGTGGCCTGCGGGCATCGATGGGCTACCTTGGGTGCAGCGACATCCCGACCATGCACGCGCGTGCCGAATTCGTGCAGATCAGTTCGGCCGGCATGCGCGAGTCGCATGTGCACGATGTGCAGATCACCAAGGAAGCGCCCAACTACCAGATCAGCTAAGCTGATTCGACATACTCCGGGGCGGCTGCAAGGCCGCCTTTTCCTTTTTGTTGCTGTTTGAGATCTCCGCGCCCATGGCTCACCAGAAAATCCTCATCCTCGATTTCGGCTCCCAGGTTACCCAGCTGATTGCCCGCCGTGTGCGCGAGGCGCATGTGTACTGCGAGATACATCCGAATGACGTGTCGGACGATTTCATCCGTGCCTTTGCGCCCCAGGGCATCATCCTGTCGGGCAGCCATGCCAGTACTTACGAAGATCATCAATTGCGCGCGCCGCAGGCCGTGTGGGATCTCGGCGTGCCGGTGCTGGGTATCTGCTACGGCATGCAGACCATGGCGGTGCAATTGGGCGGAGAGGTCAGCTGGAGCGATACGCGCGA
>Ga0075012_10005751_pt1 | contig 11324 bp, 6 predicted proteins | sample All_14_2_FD_71474 | JGI IMG/M metagenome (GOLD analysis project Ga0075012, IMG submission 71474) | Freshwater microbial communities in response to fracking from Pennsylvania, USA - Allegheny Zone_MetaG_DW_15 | ecosystem: Environmental > Aquatic > Deep subsurface > Groundwater > Drilled...
GTCCGACAGCCGGTTCACGCAAGGCGGACAGAGGCGCTTTGAGGAAGACGATAAGATGACGGTCTCGGATCTGGCCGCGGCCGCGATCGAGGCGCTCTTCGGAACGCAAGCGAGCATGCGTTTGATGGGTTGCGGACGCGAGGACGGCGCCGAAAATCTGCCGCAGGGCGTGGTCAGGCGAGTCAACCGGGAGCGGGCCGCCGCGCGCCTGGAGGGCACAGCGGAGGACAAGCTGTCGAAACTGCCGAGCGCGGACGACGTCGCCGAGAACCGCCGCCAGGCGCTCGAGGCGGAGGTGTTGAAGGCGGCGCCAGCCGCGCTCGCGCCGCTCCTCGGCAAACTGACCGACGCCGAAAGCCTGTATCTGGCGCAGGCGGCGGAGGAGAAGGAACCGCTCATGAAGGCGTTGGTGCCCTCGTCCCGCCTGATCGTGTCCGTGAAGACGGACGCCGCGCTGCCTGCGGAGGAGGCGGCTCGGCTGCGGAAGCTGGAGGGCACGACGGTCTCCACGAACGCGATCGCGGAAATGCGCGAGGTCTGCAAGCGGCAGTTGGCGCGCGGCGCGGTATGCACCGTATCTTTGTCCTCGGCCGGCCTCGGCAAAGGGCTATCGCTCGCCGTCACCGCGCCCGACGCGACCGCGTCGCGCGAGAACCGTTACCCCGGGTACCTGTCCGCCCTGAATAATAAGGGAGGTAAGCCGAAGGGCGTGGTCACGGGGACACTCATATGTAATGAGGGTTATTACCAAGGCATGTGGCTGGTCGAGCTGCCCGCCTCGTTCGCGCCGACGGGGACCGTCGGGGCGGCGGCGGCGAAGGGCGAGGATTTTGATGAGGATCAGGCGGAGATGTACCAGAACCATTTTGAGACGCAACAGGAAGCATACGAGGCGGCCGTTGAGACGTTCTGCGCGTCGGACCATGCGCTGGGGTTGAGAAATTTTGTGACGTTTGCGGGGTGTCTGCCGCCGAAAGCGCGGGACAAGACGAAGGCGGCGGGAGAGGATGACGAGGATGATGAGGATGCGGATGCGGGGTATGGCGATCCGTTTGGATTCTAGGTGTGACGGAAGGAGCGAGGCATGACACAGAGTGCGGAAGAACAGTGGGCTCAGGTTCGCGGGCGCATGGAGGCGCTGCGGAAAGCGATCGGGGCGGTGATTGTCGGGCAGGACGCGGTGGTGGAGCTGCTGCTGACCTCGCTGCTGTGCAAAGGGCACTGCCTGATCGTCGGCGTGCCCGGCTTGGCCAAGACCCTGCTGGTGACGACGCTCGGCCGGACGCTGGGGCTGGTCAGCCGGCGTATCCAGTTCACGCCGGACCTCATGCCCATGGACATCATCGGCGGCGAGATCCTGCAGGAGGAGGGCGGCGGCCGTCGGCGCTTCGAGTTCGCGCCGGGGCCGATCTTCGCCAACCTGATCCTCGCCGACGAGATCAACCGCACGCCGCCCAAAACGCAGGCCGCGCTGCTGGAGGCGATGCAGGAGAAACAGGTGACGGTGTCGGGGAAGTGCATGAAGCTGACCGAGCCGTTCATCGTGTTCGCCACGCAGAACCCCATCGAACATGAAGGCACCTACCCCCTGCCGGAGGCGCAGCTGGACCGCTTCTTCTTCAGCCTGACCATGGACTATCCCGCGTTGGAGCAGGAGCGCGACATCGTGCTCCGCACGACGGGGCGCGGCGCGGCCGAGCCGCCGAAGGTCTTGGAAGCCGAAGAGGTCATCGCGCTGCAGGAGATGATTTTGGACGTGCCGGTGCCGGAGCACGTGCTTAACGCCATTTTGCGTACCGTGCATGCGACCCGGCCGAGTTCGCCGCTGGCGGGCGAGCACGTGAAGCGCTACGTGGCGTGGGGCGCGGGTCCGCGCGCGTCGCAGACCATGACCAGCGCGGTCAAGGCGCTGGCGCTGCTGCGCGGACAGTCCGCAGCCTCACTCGAAGAGGTGCGGGCCGTCATGAAGCCCGTGCTGCGCCACCGCGTGATCCCGAACTACAACGCGACGGGAGAAGGGATCACGGTGGATCACATCATCGAGAAGCTGGAGGCTTCGCTCTAACGCGAAACGCCTGTTGCGGAGCGCCATGACGAACCGAAAGTTCCAGTTCTTACGGCCTGAAGATATCCAGAGCCTGGCGGGCTTCGAGTTCGCGCCCAAGGCTGTGGTCGACGGCTATTTCGCGGGGCGGCACGTTTCCCGCTCGCGCGGATCGTCGGTGGAGTTCCGCGACTACCGCCAGTATGTGCCGGGCGACGATCTGGCGCTGGTCGACTGGCGGGTGTACGTGCGCACCGACCGGTATTATCTCCGCACCTACGACCATGAGACAAGCATGGACTGCCACCTCTTCCTAGACAGCAGCGCCTCGATGGGCTTCGGGGATGGGCCGTCCAAGCTGGAATACGCCTCCTTCTTCACCGCCTGCCTCGCCTATCTCGTGATTCGCGGCGGCGACCGCGTGTCGCTCCAGCTCTTCGACGCGCGGGTCAGGACGTTCATTCCGCCGGGCAGCACGGGCTCGCACCTGAGCGAAGTGCTGAACGTACTGGAGCGGAACAAGCCGGGGGATCGGACGTCGCTCGCGGCCTCCTTACGCTCCTCGTTCCCGCTGCTCAAGCGGCGCGGCATTCTGGTCGTGGTGTCGGACTTCTTCGATGACCCCGCGGCGATTTTCACCGCGCTCGGGCCGTACCTGCACCGCGGGTTCAAGGTGTTCCTGTTTCAGGTGCTCACGCCCGCCGAGCTGGACCTCGAGGACAAGGGGCTGGTGGCGTTCCGCGACTTGGAGACCGGGCAGCGGGTTACGGCGCACACCGCAGACGTGCGCGAAGGCTACCGCGTGGCGCTCAACCGGCACATCGACGCATTGCGCGACTTGGCGACGCGCCGCCATGTGGACTTCACCCTCGCCCGCACCGACACGCATTTTCACCGCTTGTTTGAGAGGCTGACCTTGTGAGCGTGATTTTCATCAACGCGCTGTTGTGGCCGCTGGCGCTGCTGGTGGCGCTGCCGCTGGCGGTGCACCTGTTCGCCCGCGCCCGGCCGCGCGTGATGGCGTTCAGCTCGGTGGAATTCATACAGCGCGCGCTGCGGTTCACGCAGCGCGTCCGCAAGCCGAAGGATTGGTTGCTGCTGGCCCTGCGCACCGCTGCCGCCGCGGCTTTGCTCCTGCTGTTCCTGCGGCCGGTGCTGTTCTCGCGCGGCGGAGGCGGTCTGTTCGAGCGCAGGAACGTCGTCGTCATTCTGGACGCCTCCGCGTCGATGGGCTGGACGGACGGCAGCCAGACGCGGTTCGCCGGGGCCTGCGCGGAAGCGTCGGAGATCCTGGCCGGACTCTCCTCGCGCGATGCAGCCAACGTGATTCTGGCGGGGACCGCGCCTCAGTCCTTCTTTCCTGCCATGGGCGGCAACAGCGGCTATCTGCAGGAGGAACTGCGGCGCGCGCGTCTGACTTCCGAGGCGGTTGACCCCGAGTCCGCGCTCCGCCTGGCAGCGCGGCTCCTGAGCGGTCAGGAGGGGCGGAAGGAAATCTGCGTCGTCAGCGATTTTCAGGCATCGAACTGGCGCGGGATCCAAGCGAACCTGCCGCCTGACATCGGCCTGACCTGCGTGCGCGCGGCCCGCGGCGACGCGCCGAACGCCGCGCTTGTGCGCGTGGCAATCGATCCGGCCCGGCCGCTGCCGGGCGAAGAGGCGACCGTGTCTTGCGAGGTCGCCAATTTCTCGGGAACACCGCAGCGCAAGACCGTCGCGCTGTCGTTGGAATCGGAGCGCGCCTCGCGCGAGGCGGTGCTTCCCGCCTGGGGACGCGCGACGGTGTTGTTCAAGCACCGCGTCGGCGCATCGTCGCCCTTCACGGTCAGCGTCTCACTGTCCGAGGATGGCTTTCCGGGCGACGACCGGCGCTGGGCCGTGGTGGAGCCCGCGGAGGCGTTGCGCGTGGGCCTGCGCGCGTTCGGCAAGGGCGAGGCCACGGCGGCAGCCTGGGCGCGCGGCTGCCGCGCGCTGGGCTGGGCGCGGCCGGAGACGCTGACGCCGGAGGCGATCGAGAGCCCGGACACGCGCTGCGATTTTCTGATGCTGTCCGGCTGGGACGGGATGTCGCCGGCGAGTGTGCGCGGCTGGCTGGAGCGGGGCGTGCCCGTGGTGTGGTACCCCGCCGACGGCATGCCGCTTTCGCGCGTGGCGTCCGTTCTGACGAACGCCGCTGCGGCGTCCGAGACCGAAGCGAAGGCGGTTTGGGAGACTATGCCCGAGGGCGTCAGCCTCAAAGTGGGCGTGCCGGAGCATCCGGTGTTCAAGGCGTTTGCGGGCGGCGAATATGGCGATCCCGCGCGGGGCCGCGTGCGCGGGCGCCTGGCTCTGTCGGCGTCGCAGTTGCCTCCCGGCGAGCCGCTGCTGGTCTACGCGGACGGCACGCCCGCGATCTGGCTGTGCCGGGGGCCGCTGCCGCTTGTCCTGTGGAACATCCCGTTGGATAAGGGGCTCTCTTCGGTGCAGAACCAGGGCGAGTACGTTCCTTTTCTGGGCGAGCTGTTAACGGGCGTTCGGCGCGGGGTGGCGGACGCGTCCCGCTTGGCGCGCGAGGGCGTTCCTGGGCAGCCGCTGGCGTGGCGGCCGGGGTTAGAGATCCGCGCGGAGGACGTCCGGCTGAAGAGCGCGGACGGGAGCGACGTGCCTTTGCTGCCCCCCGACGCGAGCGGCGGCATGCGTGTGTCTGAGCGGATCGCGCGGCCCGGCGTTTACGACTGGGCCGTGGGCGAACGCGCGGTGAGCCGCCAGGTGGTCAATTTTCCGGAGGCGGAGTCGGACCTGCGTTCGTTATCGGACGCGGAGATTAAAGGCTTGGGCGCTCTGGCGGCCGCGTCGGGGCGCGTGGTGCGGGAGTGGCAGGCGGGCATTCCGCTCTGGCCGCGCCTGCTGTGGATTTCCTTGGCGCTGCTGCTGTGCGAAGGCGCGGTGGCCGCGCTGGATTCGTTCAGGAAGCCAGCGAAAGCGAGCGGTGAGCCGGACGCGCCGGGAACGGAGTCCGCATGACCGTGAATCCCTTGTTGCCCATGGAACACCTGATCGTGCTGCTCGCGGCGTTTCTTGCCGGGGGCCTGCTCTTGGCGTGGCGCTCCTCCGACCGGCTGCCGCAGCGGCTCCGGCTTATGGCTTTCGCGTGCCGGGGTGTCGCGCTGCTGGCGCTGGCCGTTATCGCCTTGAATGTCGGGGAGTGGCGGAAACCGGAGGCGGACGTGAAGCCTCGCTGGAGCGTCATGCTGGACCGCAGCGCCAGCATGGCCACGGCGGACATGGACGGGGAGAGCCGCTGGTCGGCCGCCTGCCGCTTGGCGGCGCAACTGGAGAAGGAGGCCGGAGAGCGGCGCGATTTGGATATCCTCGCGTTCAGCGACAACGCGGAGGGTTCGCGCCTGACGGCCCAAGCGGTCGCCGCCGCCGTTCCCGACGGACGCGCGACAGAGGTCGGACGTTCGCTGGAAGCGGTCACGGGCGCGGGTGCGGCGGGCGGCAAGCCTGTCGGGATCATCCTTCTGACCGACGGGCGGCAGACGAGCCGCGAAGCTGATCCCGTGCAGGCCGGGCTGCGGGCCCGCGCGCAGGACGCTCCGGTCTTGGCCGTGCCGTTCGGCAAGGTCAGAGAGGTGCGCGATATCTCGGTCAAGGCGGTCCGGCGGCTGGTGATCGGTTTCGCAGGGCAGCCCGTGCGCCTCCAGGGCGAGGTCGCTTCGCGCTGGTCGGGCGAGGTACACGTCACCGTTCAACTGGTGGACAGCGCAGGTGCTGTGGTGGCGACGAATGACGTGCGGCTGCCAGCCGTCGGGCGGGGCCCGGTCTCGTTCACCGTCACGCCTGAGCGGCCGGGATATGCATCGTACAAGCTGCGGGCCGCGCCGTGGGAAGGGGAGAGCGATGTGCGGAACAACGAGTCGCCTTTCGAGGTCAGCGCGCTCGACAAGAAGATCCGCGTGCTGCTGGCTGAGGGCGTGCCGTATTGGGACAGCAAATTCTTGGGGCAGCATCTGCGCAAGCAGCCGAACATGGAGGTGACCTCCGTGTATCGCACGGCGCCGGACCGGTTCTTCATGACCGCGCCGGACGGCACGTCGCAGCCGGAGACAAGGGTGATCTTTCCCAATAGCGCGGAGGAACTCGGGGCTTACGATCTCGTGGTGTTCGGCAAGGGGGCGGAGTATTTCATGACGCCCGAGCGGGTCGCGGCGCTGAAGACTTTCGTGGCGGATCAGGGCGGCTGCGTCGTGTTCGCGCGCGGGAGGCCCTATGCGGGCGAGGGCGGCGGATTGGAGGATCTCGAGCCGGTGGCGTGGGCGGGAGACTCGTCGGTCGACTGTCGGCTGACCCCGCGCGGCGAGGGCGAGGACGCGGGCCTGTTCGCGGGGCTGCTGCCCGGACGCGACGAGGCGGTGTGGTCGCGCCTGCCGCTGGTGAAGTGCAGCCAGACGTCGGTTGAGCTGAAGTCCTTTGCACAGGTTTTGGCGGACGGGCGGCGCTCGGGAGCAAGCGCTTCCGCCGCGCAGGCGATTCCGCTTCTGGTCAGCCGGCGCTTCGGCAAAGGACTGACCGTGGTGATGAATGTCGACGGACTCTGGCAGTGGTCGTTCTTCCCGTCCTCCAAGGAGGCTGCCGGCATGTACGAGGAGCTGTGGGCCCAACTGCTGCTGTGGGCGGGCACCTACGCGGAGTTTCTCCCAGGCCACCAGTACGCGATCCACCTCGGCGTTTCGGCGGTGCCGCCGAACATGCCGGTGCGGGTGCAGGTGCGGCGGCGCGGCGCGGCGGCGGGACAGGAGATGCCCAAGGTGCGCGTGACGCGCGGGGCCGAGACGGTACAGGAGCTGGCGCTGACGGCGGGCGACCGGGCGGACAGTTGGGAGTCTGTGCTGACGCTGGCCGACCCCGGTCTATATCGCGTGACGCTGCACACGCCGGCGAACGATGCGAAGGGCCGCGAACTGGGCGCGCTGCTGCAGGTTAGCGCGCCGCCCGGAGAGCGCGATGACGTGAACCCGGATGTGGAGTACTTGGAGAAGCTGACGGCGGCGTCGGGCGGCCGCGTACTGACGGCAGAGCAGTTGGCCGGCGCCATGGCGCAGCGCGAGCAGGCGCGGTGCCGGCAGTCGGACGGGGGCAGCAACAAGGTGTGGGAGCCGCTGTGGGACCGGGGCTGGCTGCTTGTGGCCGTCATGGCGGCGCTGGCGGCGAATTGGATGCTTCGGAGGCGGAACGGATTGGCGTAACGGCAATGAACGGGAACATGAACCATAGTGCCGCCTTTTTGGCGTGTCTCGCGAGCTTCAGGCGGGCTTGGCAGCGCGGCCTCGCGTTCGCCCTGTTTCTGCGGCTGGCGGGGTGGGCGGTGACGGTCGCCACGCTCTATTACGCGGCGGACTATTTTCTGGCGCTCGGCGAGACCGTGCGTTTCTGGCTGAATCTCGCGATGCCTGCGGGGCTGGCGGCAGCCGCGGTGCCGGAGGCTCTCAGGCTGTGGCGGCTCGGTCCGGGCGAGGCTGCGGAGCGCGCGGACCACATCGGGAAGCACCGGCGGAACGAGGTCCTGACGGCTTGGGAGCTTCTCGGTTCGAGCGGGGGCGCACGAGCGGAAGGCGAGGCCGACGCTTTGCCCGCATTCCTCGTACACAGGAGCGTCGGAGAGGCCGTGACCAAGCTCCATGCGCTGGAACCCCGCGCGATGCGTCCGCAGGCTCTGTCGGCGCGCCGCGGGCGGCTGCTCGGGGCGCAGCTCTTGATCGCTGCGGTCGTGTTCCTTATGGGCGGAGCGGAGGCGTTCCTCACGATCATCCCCAGGCTGCTGAGGCCGGGGCGCGACATTCCGCCCTACAGCAGGTACCGGTTCGAGGTGAATCCGGAAGCGCCCGCCATCCTTTACGGCGGGGCGGCCGAAGTATCGGTGACGGTGAGCGGGGCTCCTGTGGACGACCAGGTTTGGATGCTGACGCGGCGGCAAGGACAGAAGGTGCAGCGAAGCGCCTGTTTCCAGGATGGGGGCGGTCGGTACGCGCAGCGGCTGGAAAACGTCACCCTGCCCGTCCAGTTCTGTTTCGCGGTGGGGCGGGCTCGCAGCCGGTGGTATGCGGCGGACCTCCAGTTGCAGCCGCAGGTGATGCTCGCGCGGGTGAAACTTGTGCCGCCGCCCTACACGCGGCTGCCGGCGCGCGAGTTCCCGGCGGGGCGGGAAGACGTGGAGGGCGTGCGCGGAACGAAAGTGACGCTGACGCTGACGAGCAACCGGCCGCTCAAGGACGGCGCGCTGACGCTGGCGCGGCGTCGCGCAGCCAAGGGCGACGAACAGGTCCTCGCCGGGCGCTTGGTGTCCGAGCGATCCGCGCGGTTCGAGTGGACGCTGAAGGAGGACGCGGACGCGAAGGTCACGCTTCGCGATCTGCGCGGCACGCCGACGGCGGAGCCTTTGATCGTGCAGCAGAAACTGCTCCCGGACGAGCCGCCGAAGACGGTGCTGGCCGAGCCTCCCGAATTCTCGCTGGCGACGCCGTCGGCCGTGATTAAGGTCGTGGGTCATGCGGAAGACGACTTCGGCATTGAGCAGCTCGATTGGGTCCGCGCGGTGGTGGGATTCCATGATCGGGCCGTCACACTCGAACGGGCTGGCGCCGGCACGCGCTCCGAATTCGAGATGGAGCTGAACCTGGGCAAGCTGGGGGCGCAGGCGGGTCAGACGCTGGAGTTCTACGCGGAGGCGCTGGACAACAACCCGTATCTGCACGGCGTGGGGGTTTCGGGAATCGCCCGCGTGAAGGTGATCAGCGAGGAGGAGTATGCGGAGATGCTCCGCAACCGCGAGACGCTGGCGCAGTTTGGTGCGCGGTACGAGGCGGCCTCCAAAACCATCCGGCAGGTCATCGCATGGCTGGAGGAGCTGCGGGGCGTGGTGTCCAAGAATCCGGAGCCGGCCGCGCTGACCGCGTCGGTCAAGAAGTCGGTCACCGCGCACATCGCCGCTGAAACGCTGTTCCAGCAGTTGGCTCGCGATTTCGACATCTTCGAGATGGAGCAGGCGCTGAGCCAGACGTCCGACAGCGTCCTCGGGAAACTCGCGGAGAACAGGGCGGAGCTGGAAGACCTGATGCGGGCGCCGGGATCCGATGGCGCGGCCAAGGTCGAGGGAATGATCAAGCGGTTGAAGGGGGACGCGGAGTCGCTGGAGCGGCAAGGGCTCGACGCCGAGTGGGTGGCCAACGTCGCGAAGGTGATGGACGGCGCGGCGCGGTTCCAGGCGATCGTCCGTCGGGAAGAGGCGCTGGTTCGGCGCCTGAAGCAGCGCTTCGGCGCGAAGGCCACGTCCGCCGACCTGCCGTACCTGTCTGGGTACGGGGATGAGCAACTCGCCATTGCGCGGGAACTGGTGGCGTTCGCGACGGAGGTCTCTGCTGCGGCAGGGGCATTGCCGCAAGAGGCGGAAAAGCTGAAGGCGGACACGCTGGCGTTTCTGCAGGGGCTCCAGCAGTCGGGGGCCTCGAACCATATGGGGCAGGCGGTGAGCGCGAGCCGGAACACCGACGCGCCGCGAACCTGCCGGGAAACGCAACTTGCACTCGAAAAACTCCAGTCGCTACTGGGTTCGGACGCCTCAAAATGCACCAACTCGTTTGCGTCGATGTGCCGGGGACAGATGCCGGATTGCGGGCGTGAGAACTTAAAGAAGACGCTGCAGGCGATACTCCGCTCGCTCTGCCGCAAACGCGGCGTGGGACAGGGTCAGGGCTTGGGTCGCGGCTTCGGCGGAGTAGGCGGCGAGAGCGTGGGGAGCGGCGCGGACGGCTATTCCGAGCTGGCGACGCCGGTGTATGGTCCCGGCAGGAGCCGGCTGGACGGAAGCGGGGAAGGTAGAGGAAGAACGGGCGAGGGTCAGGGGACCGGAGCGGGCTCGGCGGGAAGCGCCTCGGCGGTGCTGGAGCGTCTGCAAGGCGCGGAGAGGGCGGCGCCCTCCGGCGAGGCCATTCAGTTCGAGCGCCTGCCGGTGAAGTATCGCGACGCGGTGAAGCGCTATTTCCAGAACGGGACGGAAGGAGGCGGGCAATGATGCGAATCAGACGTTGGGGGGCCGTCACGTGCGTGTTGCTCCTGTGCGCGGGAACGGCTTGGTCCAAGGACGCGGCGGTTCGGTGCGCCAACCTCATCTACGCCGGGACGCAGACGTCGCTGTGCTTCAGCGACGAGTTCCTAAGCGCGGTCCAGCGCGAGAGCGCCATCGCCACGGAGCGGAGATTCAAGAGCGTGAAATTGGATTCGGAGGAGCTGTTCACCTTCCCGTTTGTGGTGATGACGGGCGAAAAGGAGTTTTATCTCACGGGCAAGGAAAGGGAGAATCTGAAAAAGTACTTGACCAGCGGCGGTTTTTTGCTGGCCTCAGCCGGCTGCTCCAGCAAGGAGTGGGACCGGTCGTTCCGGCGCGAAATGCGTCACGTTCTGCCTGAGCGCGCACTGACGAAGATCGAAAAGGAGCACGCCGTCTTCAAGACCGTTAAGACGATCAAGGAACTCAAGTTGAGCCACGGCGGCGCGGAGCCTTTTCTGGAAGGGATCGAGAATGAGGGCAAGACCGTCGTGATCTACTCGTCGCAGGGTTTGAACGACACTGAGCACACGGTCGGGTGCTGCTGCTGCGGCGGGAACGAGATTGTGAATTCGATGGAAGTGAACGTCAATATTCTGGTGTACGCGCTGACGCATTGAGGACGCGAGAGTCGAGAGGGATGGAAGGACGCATATGACGGGACGCACGACAATCGGCAGGGCGGCGAACGGTTTGAGGCGGGGCCTGTTGGCTACCGCGGCGCTCGGCCTGTCGGCGGCGTTCGGGCTTGGAGAGTCGTCCGGCCCGCTGTCGGTCACGTGGTCGGAGAATCTGAACGGCGCCTTGACTCGCGCTGGCAATGAACTCGAGCCGGTCCTGGTGGTTTTCTCGTCGCCCGATTGTCCCTGGTGCGCGCGCTTGAAAGTGGAAACCTTGTCGGAGAAGGACGTCCTCGCGGCCTTGGAGGGTTTCATCTGCGTCGGCATCGATACCTCGCGCGACGAAAGGGCGGCGCGGGAGTATCAGGTGCGCGGCGTGCCCGCGACCCTGATCTTGTCCGGCGACGGGCGCCTGCAGTCGGCGGCAGAGGGTTTCATGGACAAGGCGGCGTTTCTGGCGTTCCTGGACGCGTATCGGAAAGGAGGCGGCAATCGGGACGCTGCTTCTCCATCGCTGGATCTCTGGCTGAAAGCGCTTCAGGCCAAGGAGGTCGCGGCTGAGCAGTGGCCGGAGATG
>Ga0075012_10005752_pt1 | contig 11321 bp, 10 predicted proteins | sample All_14_2_FD_71474 | JGI IMG/M metagenome (GOLD analysis project Ga0075012, IMG submission 71474) | Freshwater microbial communities in response to fracking from Pennsylvania, USA - Allegheny Zone_MetaG_DW_15 | ecosystem: Environmental > Aquatic > Deep subsurface > Groundwater > Drilled...
GGAGGGAGGGGTAACTGAGCTAATTCTTTTTCAGGCGGGCGGCGATCCAGTCGCCTTCGTGGATGAGATCGATGAGTGTGAAGCCGCATCGGGTGGCTTTGTCGAGGACGTCGGGCCAGTTTGCTTCGATGATTCCGCTGATGATCCAGGTTCCGCCGGGGCGGACACGGCGGGCGGCTTCGTGAGCGATGCCGATGAGGGCGGCGGAGATGATATTGCTGAGAACGAGGTCGTAGCTGTCGTTTTCGGGGAGGGGTTCGAACCCGGCGCCGTTAAAGACTTCGCCCTGGACATTGTTGCGGATGAAGTTTTCGCGGGTGCTGGCGCAGGAGACGATTTCGGTATCGACGCAGACGATGGATTTTGCGCCGAGAAGTCCGGCACCGACGCTGAGGATTCCGCTTCCGCAGCCGATGTCGGCGACTTCTTTATCTTGGGCCCCTTCGCGTTCGAGGAGTTCAAGGCAACCTCGGGTTGTGGGGTGGTCGCCAGTTCCGAATGCTTGGCCGGGATCGAGGGTGATCACGAGGTCGTTGGGGAGGGGTTCGTATTCGGTCCAGCTTGGGACAACCATGAATCGCTCGCCGACGCGGCGGGGAACAAAGAACTGCTTCCAGGCTTCGGCCCAGTCGATTTCGGCGACGGGTTCGGCGGTCACCTGGGCGGCTCCATAGGCAAGGAGGGCGGCTTTGAGGTTTTCGACGGAGTCTTCGGAGCCAGGGCCGACATAACCCGAGAGGGTTGGGGGATTGTCAGTTTGGACGGTGCCGGCTACGCCGTGATTATCGAAGATGGCATCCCAGGCCGACCAGTCGAGGGGGGCAGCGGCGAGGTGGGCTTTGACTTCGATCCAGTGGCTCATTGGTTATCTGCGCTTGAAAATCTTCTCGAAGATGTTGGCGGGTTTTCCGGCGCCTTGGGGGATGGGTTCGCCTCGGAGTTCGGCGTATTCTTTGAGAAGTTTCTTTTCGCCTTCGGACGTTTTTTTGGGGACGACGATTTTTGCCTCGACGTAGAGGTCGCCGCGATTGCCGCCGCCGAGTCGGGGGAGACCCTCGTTTTTGATGCGGAAAGTGTCGCCGGGTTGGGTGCCGGGTTCGATGCTGAGTTCGAGTTGATCGGTGAGCCCTTCGACGGCGATCATGTCGCCGATTGCGGCTTGGGCGTAGGTGATTTCGACTTCGGTAGCGATGTTGCGGCCTTCGCGGATGAATCGCTTATCTTCGAGAACGTGGACAACGACGTAGAGATCGCCGCGTTGTCCGCCGCGGGCTCCGTCGCCGCCTTTACCGCCGACGCGGAGGGTTTGTCCGCCTTCAATTCCGGCGGGGATGGTGACAAAAAGTTCCTCTTGTTTTGGGCTGACTCCTTCGCCCCGGCATGACGGGCATGGGTTGTCGATTTGGATTCCTTCGCCTCGGCAGTTGGGGCAGGGGGTTTGGGTGCGGATGCTGCCGATCATAGTTTGTCGCACTTGGGCGACGGCTCCCATGCCGTTACAGGTTGCGCACGTTTTGGGTTTTGATTTGTCGGCGGTGCCCATGCCGTCGCATGTTTCGCACGTTGCTGATCGTCGGAAAGTGACTTTCTTTTCGATTCCGTCGAGGACTTCGCGGAGGCTGATTGAAGCTTCGGCGCGAATGTCGTCGCCATCGCGGACTCCGCCTCGGGCTCGTTGCTGTCCGCCGCCGCTACCGAAGAATGCTTCGAAGAGGTCGCCGAATCCGGCTCCGCCTTGGAAGAAATCGCCGGGGTTGCCGCTGAATCCGCCTTGATCGTCTACGGAACCAAAGCGGTCGTATTGAGCGCGCTTTTCGGGGTCAGAGAGAACGGCATAAGCCGAACTAACTTCTTTGAATTTCTCTTCGGCTTCCGGATTATTGGGGTTAACGTCAGGATGGTATTGGCGTGCCATTTTACGGTACGCCGATTTGATTTCATCCGGGGTTGCTTCGCGAGAAACCCCTAGTGCTGCGTAGGGGTCGGGTGTAGCCATTCTCGTTTAAATTGGGTCGTCTTCGTCGTTGCCGGCTTCTTCTTCGCTAGCGAGATCATCAAGTGACATTTCCGGCGAGTCTTCATCTTTAACGACTACGGAGTCATCTTCATCATCGGTTGCGACGGCGGGTGTTTCGTCATCGACGACAACGTCATCGAGGAGACTAGCCAACACGTTGGCGGAATCATCTTCTTCGACTTCTTCTTCCTCGTCATCATCGTCATCGAGACCAAGATCGTCGAGTCCGAGGAGATCGAGTTCGTCGTCTTCATCGCTGTCGTCGTCGACTCCGGGGAGGAGAAGACCGACGTCGTCGAGACCCAGTTCGTCGAGCGCACTGTAATCTTCGTCAAGTTCAGCAGCTTGGGCATCGGAACCGAGGATCGGCTTGATTTTGCCTTTAGCAATTTCTTCTAAAGCGATGCTGAGGGGGTGATTCGTATCAATACGAACGAGTGGGGGAGCTCCCTCTTTAATTTGTTTTGCCCGCTTGGCGGCGAGGTTGGTGAGGACAAATCTTCCGTATTCAACTTCGTTGAGGATATCTGGAGCAGGAAAAATCTTCTCGTTGGCCATAGGGGACTCTCAATGATACCTATGCGGGGGAGAAGTTTACTCCTGAGTCCTAGTAGGTTGCAATGAATTGTTAAGGGACTATTATTGATGGTCTTTTTGGGGGGAAGGACAGGGGATTTGCGATATAGACTTATATTGTGATGGACGAAAAGCAAATGCATTATGACAGCGACATGGTTGTGCGATCTGATGCGGGTCGGGGTCAGGATTTTGGCAAGGTTGTTGAGTCGCGGATTGGGCGACGGGGTTTGATTAAGGGCGGCATTGTGGCGGCTTTCTCGGCGAGTTCGTTGGGTAAGGCGCTTGCTTCGGTGACGCAGGATTCGGTGGCGAAAGTTGATGGATTAGCGTTTGAGGGGATTGCACCGAGTTCGGGAATTGAGATTGCTTTGGCGAAAGGATATTCGCACCATATAGTGATCGGTTGGGGCGATTCGCTTGACGTTGTATCCCGGTCAAATGATCCTGAGAAGTTAACCGCAAAAGATCAGCGAAGAGCTTTTGGATATAACAATGACTATGTTGGCTTTTTGCCATTGCCGCTTGGTTCAGAGAATAGCGAGCATGGGTTGTTAGCGGTCAATTTTGAATACGCGAATCCAGAACTGATGTACGACATTGAAGGCGATTTGAAGAAATTGACGAAGAGTCAGGCGGACGTTTGCATGGAAGCGGTGGGTTTTGGGGTTGTGGAAGTTAAGTTGACGGATGGCAAGTGGCAACCGGTGTTGGCGAGCAAGTTCAATTCGCGGCATACGGCAAATTCGAAGATGGAATTTTCTGGTCCGGCGAGAGGTGATACCCGGATGATGACGAGCCACTCAAAGGATGGATCAACGGGGATCGGAACGCTGGCGAACTGTTCGGCGGGTAAGACGCCTTGGGGAACGGTTTTGAGTGGTGAGGAGAACTTCCAGGATATGTTCGGTCATGCGAACTATACGGAAGAGAAAGATAATCGATCAGCGGCGCGGTATGGCGTTGGATCGGATGATAGTGAATATGGTTGGGAACGACATTACGATCGGTTTGATGTGAGAAAGGAGCGGAACGAGGCTTATCACTTTGGATGGGTTGTGGAGTTTGATCCTTACGATCCGAATTGGATCCCGAAAAAGCGCACGGCTTTGGGCCGGTTTCGACATGAAGCGGCGACGACTCATGTGGCGAAGAGTGGTCAGGTGGTGATGTATTCAGGCGATGATGCGAGGTTTGAATATGTTTATAAATTTGTGAGTCGTGATCGCTATGATGCGGATGATCGTAAGGCGAATATGAATTTGATGGATGAGGGAATCCTTTATGTGGCGAAGTTTAATGATGATGGCAGTGGGGAGTGGTTGCCACTGGTTTATGGCCAGGGGCCGTTGACGAAGGAGAACGGCTTTGATTCGCAGGCGGACGTTGTGATTGATGTTCGGATCGCGGCAGACTTGCTCGGGGCGACGAAGATGGACCGGCCGGAAGACATTGAGGTGAACCCGGTGAATCAGAAGGTTTATGTGGTTTGCACGAACAATACGGATCGGGGCAAGGATGGGAAGGAAGGTTCGAATACGATGAACCCCCGGAATGAGAATCGCCATGGTCACGTTATTGAATTGGTGGAAGGCGAGGCGAATGACCATACGGCGACGAGCTTTGCTTGGGAGCTGTTCTTGGTGTGCGGTGACCCGGAAGATGAGTCGACTTACTATGCGGGGTATCCGAAAGAGAAAGTGAGCCCGATTAGCAGTCCGGACAATATTTGTTTTGACAGATTTGGGAATCTGTGGATTTCGACGGATGGTCAGGAGAAGACGCTGAAGACTCGGGATGGCTTTTTTGCGGTGCCGACGGAAGGGCCGGAGCGGGGCAGTTTGCGGCAATTTATGGCGAGTGTGCCGGGCAGCGAAGTTTGCGGTCCGGAATTCACTCCGGATGGGAAGACAGCGTTCTTGGCGATTCAGCATCCACTTGAAGGGAAGCTATATGGTGACTGGGCGGAATCTTGGCCAGAAACCGGGAAGATTGCTCGCCCGGGGATTATTGCGATTCGGGCGGATAATGGCATGGCGATTGGATCGGCGGAGGCTCAGACAGTGAGTCGGCGGGATTTGGTTGATCAGCTATTTGGCAAGTAATCGCAGGTAGGATTTGAGCTGACATGGCGATGCATACGATTACGGTTCCGGGCGTGGGTTCATTTGAAGTTGAAGAGGGTACGAAGCTTGTTCGGGCCCTTGAATTGAATGGCGTTGATGTGAGCCACCGGTGTGGAGGTTTGGCACGATGCACGACTTGCCGAGTGGAGTTTCATAGTGAATATCCGGAAATGGGGAAGGCGGAACATGATTCGCTGGAAGAGGATGGCGTTTTGGGTCAGTTCCGTTTGAGTTGTCAAATTCGGGTTGATCGGGATATGGATGTGACGCCTTTGATGCGGGCGAGTGAGCAGGGTTGGGAACCTGGCCCGGATGTTGATGAGTGAGGGGGTATACACCCGTTTTGTATGGCCAAGTTGCTTGCTGAAAGCTTGATTCGTGACGTTCCTGATTTTCCGAAACCGGGGATTATGTTTAAGGATATCCATCCGGTATTGCAGAGTCCACAGGCTTTTAGGGAAGTTTGTGACAGGTTGCGGGATGATGCGAAGGAGCGCGGGGCTGAGGTTATTACGGGGATTGAGAGTCGCGGATTTATTTTTGGGGTGCCGATCGCGTTGGATTTGGATTTGCCTTTTGCGTTGACGCGAAAGATTGGCAAGTTGCCGTATGATAAGATTACGGAAGAGTACGACCTTGAATATGGAACGGCGACGATCGAGATGCATGTTGATGCGATTTCGCCGGGTCAGCGGGTTTACATTGTTGATGATCTTTTGGCGACGGGCGGAACGGCAACAGCGGCAGCGCGGTTGGTTGAGCGATTGAACGGCGTGGTTTGCGGTTTTGGGTTTATGGTTGAGCTAGGCTTTTTGGATGGTCGATCCCGACTTTCGGAATATGACATCTGTAGTCTGATAAAATATTGAGTATGAAACGCGCGGCTTTAGTTTTAGGAGTTATGGTAGCGGCGGTCGCTTTTGCGGCTGAGGTGCTGACAGTTGATGCTTTGTTGAAGGACAAGGATAAGCATAACGAGAAAGCGGTTACCGTTAAAGGCGTTGTCAGCGATTACAAGCAGCGCGAGAGTCGGCTGGGGAACCCCTATTTGACCTTTAAGTTGAAGGGCGAAAACAAGATTGCTAACATTTATATGCGCGGGAAGCTTGATGGCGACAAGGCTCCGAAGGATGGGGACGAGGTTGAAGTGATGGGCGTTTACCGAAAAGAGAAGAAGGTGAACGATAGCTTTACGACGAAGGATGAGATTGATGCTTCGAAAGATGCGGAAAAGCCGAATCAAAAGTACGGCGTGAAGATCACGAAGCGGAAACAGTAGAAAAATTTAGGGAGTAGAGATTTCTATGCACTTGCTTTCTATCAAGCTCAGTGACGAGGCCTACGCGGCTTATGTTGCACGGGCAAATGAGGAGGGCTATGATTGCGCGGAGGATTTTATTGCTGCGTTGTTGGATAGTGATGCCAATGATGATGTGATGTCTCGGCTCTTTTCGGCGGATCGCCTCAAAGTGATTGATCAGTCTGTTGAGCAGGCGGATAGACGGGAACTTTTTACTCTTTCCGAAGTTGAAGTTGAAATGGCAGAAATCCGGGATAAATGGCGAAAAGAGAACGCAAGCTAACGGTTCTCCTTACTCCGCGTGCCAAGTCTGATTTAGCGAGGATTTGGACTTGGAATGCAGATCGGTCGAATGACCGTGTTGCTGATCTGTATGTTGAGTTTCTGCTGAGCCAAATCTGGCAATTAGCTGAAATCGAAACTCAGAATCAAAAAGTGCCTGGTCGAGAAACGCTCAGCTTCGTTATTGCCAAAAAAAGTAAAAGACGAAATGCACATGGGCATGTGATTGTTTTCCGAATTGTTGAAAAGGAACTTCAGGTGCTTCATTTCTTTCATACCGCACAAGATTGGCAAAATCATATTGATGAATAGTTGCCCGATATGCTAAAAAAGAGACCCTGGCAAATGCCAGGGTCTCTTTTAATTGACAGGAGTTTTTTGGTTAGTTTGTGATTGGTTTGTTGACCATGGTTTCGCGTTTGAGTTCGTGGCGGGAGAGGTTGCCGCCGCGCGAGGTTGCGATGCTGAGGGTGCTGCCCGGTTCGCCTTCGAGTTTGCTGAGAAGGGTTCGGAAACTCATGGGTTCGACGAGGTCATCGCCGATGGAGACCAGGAAGTCACCGGCTTTGATTCCGGCTTTTTCGGCTGGGCCGCCGGGGAGGACACGGGTGATGATTGTTCGTTTGGACTTTTCGTCGTAGAAGCCGTAGAATCCAACGTCACCGACTTTGGGGGAGCTGGTTTCGTTGCTGAAGTTTTCGAGCATGACGAGTCGGCGTTCCATGTCGATGGTGATGTTGAAGTTTTTGAGGAACCCGAAACCAACAGTTCCATCGCCTTCAGCATCGGAGGCGGGTCGGTCGATGATATTCCAGACGCTGTAGGGAACTTTTTGACCGAAGATGGTCATGTTTTCTAGTTCGATATCCCAGCTATCGACGGCACCGGAGGCGACGTAGGATTGTTTGATGTAGTTGGGTTTGACTCCGTTTTTCCAGAGCCCAATTCGTTCGAGGCTGTCTTTGTGGGTGGTGCTGTAGAAGCCGTTGCCGGTATCGAGGGCGAGGTGGAGTTTGCCGCCGTTGAAAGCGGATACATTGAGTTCGATTGAATTGTTTCCGATTGGGAGCATTTTGAGGACAGTCTTGCCGGGTTGACCTCGGAATTTGCTGATGTCGTAACTATCGGGGTGGAACTGGAATTTTGATTTTTCGAAGTTGATGGTGGTGACGCGGTGGGCGATGACTTCGAGGCCCATGATGCCGTCGCAGTGGGTTCCGTAGCTCATCGAGTAATCCTGGTCGCCCATTTGCACGACTTGCATGTCGGTTGAGTCGATTTTGACGTCGCCGAGTTTGAGGGATGTGATGGCGACGGTGGGGGCTTGGAAGACTCCGACGAAGTCTTGGAGGTTCATGACGCCGGTTGGTTTGCCGACGTTGACGCTTTGGTTGAGGACGTAGGCACCGGAGAAGCCAGTATCGAACATGCAGGAGACCTTGCGTCCGTTGACTTCGCTATCGACGACCATGGAGCTTTCCATGATTTTGAATGGCCATTCAGATGCAGTTTGAATGGTCTTTGGGGTGGTGGCGGAAATGAGTAATGGGATTGCGGCGATGGTTGCGGTTAACATTTTGTGATCTCGGTTTCTATTTTACTTAAACGTTTGAGTGATCGTGATGGTTCGCGATTGTTTTTGAGTCGGGTTGGGTTTTGGTGGCTCCGGTAGAATTGAGGGGAGCATGGCGATTGGGCTTTCGACGGCGGTATTTGCGTTGAGTTTGTTGGGTCAGGGACCTGAGAAGCTGCCTTCGATTGTGCCTCAGCCCCAGGAATATAGCCGGAAACCTGGCGAATTTGAGATATTGCCCTCGACGGTGATTGTTGCTTCGGGGGAAGCATTGGACGAGGCCGAGGTTTTGGCGGGGATGTTGCGGAGATCGACAGGATATCCGTTGCCGATTCGCCCGGCTCGGCCGGTGAAGGATTATATAGAGCTTGAATTGAAGCCCGAAATGAAGTGGCTTGGGGGCGAGGGGTATCGGGTGAGTGTGCGGGATGGTTATATCAATGTGCGGGCGTTTGAGTCGGCGGGTTTGTTTTATGGATTGCAAAGTTTTAGACAACTTTTGCCGCTGGAGATTGAATCAACTCGGCAAGTTTTTATGGATTGGAAGGTTCCAGGGGTGGAAATCTCGGATGCACCGCGCTTTGGATGGAGGGGAATGCATTTGGATGAGTCGCGGCATTTTTTTGGTAAAGATCATGTCAAAAAGTTTATCGATTCGCTGGCGTTGTATAAGTTTAATAAGTTTCATTGGCACTTGGTTGATGATGGGGGTTGGCGGATTGAGATCAATAAGTATCCGGATTTGACACGGGTTGGGGCTTGGCGGATTGGGGATGGTCGGGGATATGATCATTCGCAGATATTTTTTAATCAGAACGATGGTGTTTATCAGGTTTACGGGGGGTTCTATACACAAGCAGACATCAAGGAGATAGTGGCTTATGCGGCGAAGCGGCATGTGGAGATAATTCCGGAGATTGAGATGCCAGGTCACAGCTTGCCGGCGTTGTGGGTGAATCGGGAGTTGGCTTGTGATGAGGCAAGTGTGAATCGGGTTTTGCCTGTGATTCGGACACAGTTCGTGAATACTTATTGCCCAGGCAAGCCTGCGACATACGAATTCTTAGAGACGGTTCTTGATGAGGTTTTGAGTTTGTTCCCAGGGAAATATGTTCATATTGGCGGGGATGAAGTTGACAAAAGGACGTGGCAGACTTGTACAGATTGTGTGACGTTGCGCCAGCGAGAAAACTTGGCAGGGGTTGAGGAAGAGTACGGCTACTTTATGGGAAAGATGGCGGGGTTTTTGAAGAGTAAGGGCCGAGTTGCGGTGGGCTGGGATGAAGTTTTGGAAGGGGGGAAGCCATCAAATACGGTGGTTATGAGTTGGCGAGGGGATTCGGGCGCGAGGATGGCGATTAAGAGTGGGGTTCCGGCGGTGATGGCTCCGCAGCAACAAACCTATTTTGATCATGCTTATGTCGCAACGCCACTGAAAGAGGTTTACGAATTTGATCCGGTGCCGAAAGGGGTAGCTTCGGCGGATCAGAGTTTGATATTGGGGGGGCAGGGGCAAGTTTGGACGGAGAGGCTTGAGCGGTGGGCAGATGTTGAGCAGATGGTATTTCCGCGGATGTTGGCTTTGAGTGAGGCGCTGTGGAGTCAGGCGAATTTGAAGAGTTGGGGTCGGTTTTCGGCGCAAGTTGGGGAGCAGAGTGAGCGGTTGGAGGCTTTGGGGATTGAGAGTTATGTTCGAGAGCCAGACTATGAATCTTATTTGGTGGCATTTCGGGATAGTTCGGTTTTGCCTCCGCCAACGGATTCGACAGGATTAGGCGCGAAGATGACCGCAGATGGAAGTGACCCGACGGCGGCAAGCGAGGATTTTTCTCGGCCTTTTACGGTGAAAGAAAGCCGAACGGTGAAAGTGGCGTTTCAGAGAAAAGGGGGGGCAGTTGGTCGCCCGGTGTCAGTGCATTTTTTGAAGTATTCGGCTCCGGTTGGGCAGGTGGAGCCTGGGCTTTGGGCGGATTGGTATGGTGGTCGTTTTCGATCCGTCGAAGGATTTTCGGGGACGGTCGAGCGGACGGGGGTGGACACTTGGGCAAATCAGTGGCGCTTTCTGGATGACCCTTTTGGGGTGCGTTTTAGTGGGTTTTTGCGTATTCCGGCGGACGGAACTTATACGTTTTCGATTCGGAGTGATGATGGGAGTCGGTTGACTTTTGCGGGCTTTACACTTTTGGATTTATCGGAGATTGGAGTGAGTCAGGCGAGTCAAGTGACGGTGAAGTTGGTGAAAGGGGACTATCCTTTTGAGTTGCTTTACTTTGATGGGGGTGGGAATCGGGAGTTGCTTTGGGAAGTTGAGGCGGCAGGTTTTAGGCGGCGAAGTGTGCCGACGGAGTGGTTGTTTCGGTCGAAGTAGTTTAGGTTAGTGAATTTGCCCTGGCGAGATTTACCACACTCTTAATGGTGTGGATTGGTAGGATGCGTGTGATGAAGTTGCGGGCATTTACATTGATTGAGCTTTTGGTTGTGATTGCGATTATTGCGATCTTGGCGGCGATTCTATTTCCGGTTTTTGCCCACGCAAAGAGCGCGGCCAAGAGAGCATCCTGTTTGAGTAATTTGCGTCAGATTGGTTTGGGGAACGAGCTTTATGTGAATGACTTTGACGATTTGATGCCGTGGTTGCCGGACAGTGAGTTGCAGTTGACTCCGGAGGTACGGGCGGATGGACGGAAGTATGCGGTTATGGGTAGTTTTATGCCGCTGTGGCATCCTTATTTGAAGAACAAGAATATTTTCTTTTCACCGGCTTTGGGAACATCTAAGTTGACGGGATGGCAAAGCTATTTTGATGCTCCGTGGCGGGAGAATGGCGTGGACGATGAAACAAAAGGTCGCACGCATTACATTAGTGATTTGTTGGGCGAGACTAATGCGGCTTCCACTCGATTTACGAGAGGACGGAACGCAGCGGCGGTTTGCGAGGCAAAGGGCACCAATGTTAGTACGCAGGAGTGGTTAATGACTCCGTTTTTTGAGGCGGGTTGGTGGAACTATGCGCATACGTTGTGGAATGTTGGAGGAAGTGAGCCGCCGCAGAACGGTTGGTCGGCCCACGTTGGGGGGCGGAACGAAATTTATTTTGATATGCATGCAAAGTGGATCAAGAAGGATGTTCGCCTTCCGTGAGGCGGGTATGTTGATTCGGTGAGTTCAAGTTCGGTTCGGCTGTCGAAGTCGGCTTTTAAGGATGGGAAGAAGTGCGCTAAGCGGCTTTGGCTCCGGCTGAATCAGCCGGAGTTGATGGTTCGTGATGAGGCGATGGAGGCGCGGGCGGCGATTGGGCAGCAAGTGGGCTTGATGGGGCGGGGGTTGAATCCGGGCGGAGTTGAGGTTGTGGGGAAGACGACTCGGGATCGATTGATTGAGACGGAGCGGCTTTTGCGGGAGGGTCATGAGACAATTTATGAAGCTGCATTTGAAGAAGGGGGGCTA
>Ga0075012_10005754_pt1 | contig 11319 bp, 10 predicted proteins | sample All_14_2_FD_71474 | JGI IMG/M metagenome (GOLD analysis project Ga0075012, IMG submission 71474) | Freshwater microbial communities in response to fracking from Pennsylvania, USA - Allegheny Zone_MetaG_DW_15 | ecosystem: Environmental > Aquatic > Deep subsurface > Groundwater > Drilled...
CTGATGGTGGTGAACAGCTTGGCATCGGCCTTGAGCAGGCTGCGCATCAGGTCGCGGCGCAGCGACAGCACAATGCCCGAGGTGGCCGAGCTCATGGTGTACGCGCCGGCAAAGTTGGCCATGCCGCGGAACAGGAACAGGCCAATGATGATGACAGGCACGACCCAGATGGGGTACTTCAGGCCTTCTTGAAAGCCTGAGTCCAGCAGCTTCTTGAACAGTGCAGGGACCATGGGCTCGAAGGCCGCACCGATGATGAAAAACATCAGCGACAGCGCGAGCATTTTTTTCTGCCCCCCTGCGTAAGCGATCAGTGCTTTGGATGTTTCCTGGAGCGTGCGGGGCCCACTCGTATTTGGCTGGGTCGACATGGTGGTGGGTTAGTGTTTTTCGGAAGGCATCCGAGTCGCCGAAGCGACTTGTGCGAGCACCTGACCGGGGGTGATGGACGCCAGTGTCGGGCCGGTGACCATGTGCAAGTTGCTGTCATGAGTCAAAGCCGGCCGAGAGCCCATCAGGACAAAAGTGGGGGTGCCGACAGCTGCTGCCACGTTCACCATCCCCGTGTCGTTGCCAATGCAAACGTCCGCCATCTGCAGTGCCGCGGCACTGCCATAGACAGGGGCATCCGTCAGCACGAGCAGAGACGATTGCGCGCTGACCGAAATCTTTGACTGGATGTCTCGGGCCAGCTCACGCTCAGCAGGACCGCCAAGGAGCATGACGCCAGCGCCACTCTCAATCAGTTGCTCTGAGAGCTGGGCGAAATTGGCGACACCCCATTGTTTGTGGGGTTCCGATGTGCCGATGGCCAGCGCGTACAGTGGGCGAGGCATTTGGGCCAGTCGCGGCGTGATGGCTGTCCTCGCCTCAGGCGGAACATCCAGTGTCGGGCGAAGCCATTGAGCGGCAAATCCGTGGGCCACTGCAAAGGCGGAGGCCTCTGGATAGGCCGCCACCGATTGACCACGATGGGCTTCAATGTAGGGGCCTTGGCTCAAGAAGAGGCGTTGGAGCGGCCGATACCCATACCCTCGGCGATCAGGGATGCCGCTTAGCGCGGCGATCAAGCCCCGGCTGATGCGACCGGAGAACAAGATGATCCGATCAAAGCGTCCTTGCTTCAGCTCTGAGGCCATGCGCCACATGCCCATCAGGCCTGCGTGGCGGCCTCTTCGCTTTTCGGTGCGGCGGGGCCGATGATCGTGTTCGATGATCTTTTCGACCCACGGTTCGTGCGCCAGAAATGGCTTGACCAAGGTGGACGGCTGCGCGACGACGGTGATCCTGCCGCCTTGGCTCTGCTCCGCAATGGCCTTGAAGTAGACGATGTGCCAGACCAGATCGCCAATGCCGCTGAACTGCAAAAGCACCACTGTGCGTGGACGGGTGTCGTGGGTGAGGGGCATGGCACTACGGAGTTGAGTCAGGCATTCTACGGGCCGATGGAGGCAGCATCCCGAGTGAGCCGTTGTGTCATCGTGTCCGCTGGTCGCGCTTTCCGATGAGGCGCTTGATGACCTTGAGTGGGTTTTGGGATTTTTTCTGGGGCTTGGTGGCCTGCGTATCAAGCAGAAGTGAGGTGAATCCGCCGACAAGGCTGGCTGCCACCATGCCGTGTCGCCCTGCCAGGGAAAACCCAACTTCGCTCAGCGTCTCTTCGAATTTTGCGCGCCCCATTTCATCAAGGCAGCGCATCAGCTTGGGAATGATGTCGTCGGTGCCGTGTGCTTTGATGATTCTCCGAGCGAGAGCAATTCCCGTCGGGTTGCTGTACAGATCGAAATCATGACAAAGCTCCATGAGCTTCAGGTATAAAAAAGCATAGGATTCCATGTTCAAGCGATTGGGTGATCGCCCTACCATGGATTTTGTATTCTCCGTGTAGCACATGACCGGGGTGGCGATGGACACGATGCGACGTGCCTTGAAGGCGCATGTCATCGCGAAGGGTACATCCTCGTGCATGTACTGTTCAATGAATCTGAGCCCCGTCCCGTTTTCAAAAAGGTCTCTTCGGTAAAGCTTGTTCCACGCAACACTGGCAAATCGGTGGTCGGAGAAGTGCTGCAAACCATCAATCCCCCCATCCGAAATGAACTCGGCCTGGTGATACATCGATGATTTTCCTTTGGCGTTCAGCCGCAGGCTAGCGCCTTGGACAACGTCCGCGTTGCATTCCTTCGCTCGGGTCAATAGTATTTTCAGCGCATCGGGGAGCAAAAAATCATCAGCGTCAAGGAAAAACAAGTAAGCACCGACAGCCAGTGACATGCCGGTATTGCGGGTGGCGCCCAGCATGCGATTTTTTTGATGTTCTGCGATGAGCAGGCGTGGATCATTGACTTTTTGCCTCAAAAAGGCGACGGAGTTGTCTGTGCTGCAGTCATCGACCACGATCAGCTGGATGTGCGTGTGACTTTGTGAGAGCACGGATGTGACGGCTCGCCCCAGCGTATCTTCCCCATTGAAGTTGGGAATCACCACCGAAATCAGGTCATTCAAAATACCCCCAGTTGGCGGCCCCTCTTGCTTGTAGGTGCTCCGGTCAGGATTTTCATTCTGTCTTGTCGGATGGGTGGCTTGTGGGTTCATCGATGATTTGATCCATGCGCAAGAAGGTTTTTAGCGCAACCCTTTCAGCATGAATTTTATCCTTCTGACATGTCGTTTGATCCCTCGTTTGCCTCTGATATAGAGATCCAAGTCGCTCGGGAGGTTGAATCTGGCTCTCAGTGCGTGCGGGACCAGCCGTATCTCCTGTTCTGAAGGGCGCTCCAGGGCGGAGGGCCGGGTGCTCAGCGAATGAGTGATGCACATCAGGTTGAAATAACGATCAATGTTGAGTTGCCGCCGAATTTCGTAAGCGTCGCTGAATTTTCTTCCATGATATGCGTTGGTTTGGTGTACCCGATACCCAATCGTCAGCGAGGGGACGTATCGTTTGGTCGCGCCGACCAAGGATGAGCCGAAAATGATGATGTCATCGGCTCGGGTGCGCCATTCATCTTCATGGGCATAGGGCAGCAATTTTTGATACAGAGCGCCGGTCAGCGAGACGCAGGATGTGGGGCTGCCCACCCAACTTCGGCGCGTGCGGATGGTGTAGCTCGATATTTCCCACGTGAAATCCATGTCTTTGACACCGGTCTTGCTGGTGGTGAGTGGGCATTTTTCATCCTGAAATTTGCCAGGCTCGCAAAAATAGAGGTCGGCGGGGTGCTGCTTTTTTTGTTCAAGCATCAATTGCGTGTAGTCTGGCGGGAAGACATCATCCGAATCCAGAAGGAAAACAAAATCCTCCATCTCGATGTGTTGGGCGGCCACGTTGAAACATGACAGTTGCCCTCTGTTTTCCTTGAAAATCGTTTGGATAACGGTATTTTCTTGCGCGTATTTATCGATCACGTCGCGTGATCTGTCTGTGGATCCGTCGTCAATGATCAGGATCTTGTCAAAAGGAACAACCTGCCGGAGTGCGGAATCAATGCATTCCCCGATGTAATTGGCATAATTGTAATTGTTGATGACGCAGATGTTTCTCATTGTAAGGCGCCTGGGGTGGGTGTTGACTTGGGCACCAGGGGGGCTGCAAAGGTGCGCGTGATAGAATTTTGCTCAATTGGGCTTGAATGGAGTGTACTGTGCGCGTACTCGTGACTGGAGGGGCTGGGTTTCTGGGCTCGCATCTTTGTGAGCAACTGCTTGCTCGTGGACATGAAGTACTGAGTGTCGACAACTACTTTACCGGGAGTCGACGCAACTTGGCGTCGATGTTGAGCAACCCGATGTTCGAAGCCATTCGTCACGACGTCACGTTTCCCTTGTTTGTCGAGGTCGATCAGATCTACAACCTGGCGTGTCCCGCCAGTCCGGTGCACTACCAACACGATCCGGTCCAGACCACCAAGACCAGCGTGCATGGTGCGATCAATATGCTTGGGCTTGCCAAGCGCCTTGGCGCGCGGATCTTGCAGGCGTCGACCAGCGAGGTCTACGGGGATCCCACGGTTCATCCCCAACCCGAGGGCTACTGGGGTCACGTCAACCCCATCGGGATTCGCAGTTGCTACGACGAGGGCAAGCGTTGCGCCGAGACTTTGTTTTTTGATTATCACCGCCAGCATGACCTGGACATCAAGGTCATGCGGATTTTCAACACGTACGGTCCCCGGATGCACCCCAACGATGGGCGGGTCGTGAGTAACTTCATCGTCCAGGCCTTGAAGGGTGAAGACATCACCATTTATGGTGATGGTACTCAAACACGCAGTTTTTGCTACGTGGATGACCTGGTCAACGGGATGATGCGTTTGATGGAATCGCCCAAGGGCTTCACGGGGCCGGTCAACATCGGTAATCCCGTTGAATTCACCATGTTGCAGTTGGCTGAGTTGGTGCTTTCACTGACTGAGAGCACTTCCAAAATCCGCTTCTTGCCTTTGCCCAGTGATGATCCCCGTCAGCGGCAACCCGACATCAGTCTGGCGCGTGAAAAATTAGGGTGGGAACCGTCTGTGGCTCTCCATCAAGGGATTCAGAAAACAATCGATTACTTCCGCAGTATTTTGTAAGGCTTGTGTGATCAGTCCTGTTTTGCTTCTGATATTCAATCGCCCAGACACCACTGCACAGGTGTTCGGCAGGATCAGGGCGGCTCGGCCTCCACGGTTGTATGTGGCCGCTGATGGCGCTCGGGCTGGTCGTGCTCAAGAGGCTGAGCTTTGCCGGCAGGCTCGAGCCATCATCGATCAGGTGGACTGGCCCTGTGAGGTCCATACCTTGTTTCGCGATGAAAATCTCGGGTGTCGGAGGGCCATCGCTGGTGCGCTTGATTGGTTTTTCAAGCATGAAGAATATGGCGTGATTCTTGAAGATGATTGCCTGCCAGAGCCAACATTTTTTGATTACTGTGACAGCTTGTTGGTGAAATACAAGGATGATGCTCGGGTCATGTGCGTGAGCGGCGATAACTTTCTTGAGGCATTGGCGCCGCGAGCCGCAGGAGAGTCCTACTATTTCTCTGTTTTTAGCCACATCTGGGGTTGGGCGACTTGGCGTCGTGCCTGGGCTGGGTATGATTCGGAAATGGTTGGGTGGTCCCCTGCCGAGTGTCGAGCATTGCTCAAGAAAACATTCCCTGGCAACGCGGCATTGCGCAGAAATTGGTTTGATTTGTTCGAGAGTGTGGCCAACGGGCATGTGGATACCTGGGACTATCAATGGAATTACCATTGCTGGAAATCAGGTGGTTTGAGCTGTGTGCCGGCCTTGAATCAGATTTCAAACATTGGCTTTGATGATCGAGCCACTCACACGGTCAATCCAGAGAGTCATTTGTCCAAAATGATCACCAGGCCTCTTCCGCTGCCCATTGCACATCCTGTTCGGGTATCTCCAGACCAAAAGGCGGATGAGATGGAGGCGGAACTCTTGTTTGATCAGAAACGCTTCACTTGGCGTCGCTATTGGGGACGTCGCCTCAAGAAACTGCTGGGTGTCCATGGGTACGCTTGACGCGACTCATGGGCCCTGTCCGCATCCATCCATTGTGAGGCCATCATGTTGAGCGCTCAGCACGAGGGGGTTGCCATTGCCGTTGTTCACAACAAGAACTCGGTGCGCAACGGCTACCTGTTTCCGCATTTGGATCAATTGTCTGACGCACTGGCCAACACGTGCACCGTCACCCGACTCGAAGCCTGGACTCAGCCTGAAGTCGTTCCTCACAGCAAGTGGATGGCATTGTGCCGTGAGGTGGTCTCCAAGCGGCTGCAGCGTGAGTGGGCGCGTTACTGCTTGCGCAACGTCGAGTCGTCCTGGCAAGCGATGCGCGCAGTCATCAAAAACACACGCAAGAAAATTTTTCTGGGTGGTGATCAGGCCAAGCGATGGGTGCACAACAGTCACATTGAAACCATTGTGACGGACAAACACATTCGTCTGTGGCAGCAGTTTCTTGACACTGACAGGCGCTACTTGTTGGTGTTTGAAGATGATGCCGTATTCAAAGAGGGTAGTGTCGTGGGGGTTTTGAGTCTCTGCTCTCGCCTTGACAACCATGAGCCAAGTCGGCATGTTTACGTCGATCTGGCTGGCGGCTGTGCCGTAGACGATCTGGCCATTGACAAACTATTGGCCGAGCAGGATGAGCACTTCCGCCGCTACCGCAAGCCTGTCACCAACACAGCCTGTGTCTACATGATCAACCGTGCCACGGTTGAACTCTTTGTTGCTTGCCTGATTCGAAGGCCTTGGTGGCGTCTGATCAGCGTTGACTGGCTGATGAATCAACTGTTCACGCTGCGCAATTTTCAGGACGACCAAGCCCTTTGTCTTCATGCAGACCCCGCTATTTTTCAGCATGGCTCGACCACCGGGCGTTACGTGACGTGGCAGGCATGACTTCGGGCGAGGAGTTTCAGGCTCGAGCAAATGCCATCAGCATGGCCTGCCCCAGCCGGGGGCGGTATTTTTGAGGTATTTTTGAAAAGCAACGATGAAGTGCGCCGATTGTCTCCCTTCTGTGCGGCATCCATTGGGGTGTCCGGTGTTCAGCGATTTCCATGAACTCATCATTTCGCATGGGTTCACAAGCCACCAGAATCACTTTGAATCCCAGGGTGCGCATCATTTCTCGCAGGCCTGATTCGCTGAATCGATACAGGTGGTGTGGCGGGTAATCCCACTTTTCCCTCAAAGCCATTCGGACTGTTGCTCGATGGGGGTTGGGGACTGAAAAAAAGATCCGGTTGATCTGATTTTTATTGAGGAGGTCCCTCAGGAAATGGATCGGCTCAGGTATGTGCTCAATCACATGAAATGCACACAAGGTGTCTGATGGTGTGCTGGCGAGTTCCAGGTCGGTCAAATATCTGTGGCTGGTCTGATTGACTTGATTTTTCGCGGTCATGATTGCCGCACAATTGAAATCCACGCCTTGGTACTGAATACCCTTGTCAAGGATTGTCCTTGAGAAATGGCCTTCACCACAGCCGAGCTCCAGCACCCTGTTGCCGTCCCTGATGAATCCTGCCACGACATCGAACTCCCATCGAGGGCCGTACCACTCCACGACTTCATAATCAGAAGCTGGCCGAGGCTCCATGTTGATGGCAACCTCGGTTTTGCAGTGCGTGCAAAGCAAGTATTCTTGTTCCTGGCCCTCAGTGAGGGTACCAATGTGACAAATTGGACATGTCGAGGAAGTTGGGTGTTTCATGCTCATGCCTTGCCTCTTGATTCACATTTTGGCGCGATCCAGATGCCCTACCAATGGCACTGAAGCCCTGTTGTCGCCAAGGTAGTCAATGGCTGTTTTCGCGAGTGGCATGGCGGCGCTCAGCTCAGTTGGGGGTTGACTCAATCACTGCACTGTAGACGGCCTCAGAGAGGTCGGCCCACGAGCGCAAGGCGCCTTGGCGAATGCGTTGTTCTTGGGCTTGAAGGCCCTCTGGGTGGCTCAGCACTTTGGTGATGCAGTCCGCCATGTCCGTGATGCTCTCGGGGTCGAAATAGTCGATCAGGTCTCCACCAACCTCCGGGATGGAGGATGCACGAGATGCCAAGCATGGCTTACCAAACCAGAGTGATTCACCGACGGGCAATCCCCAGCCTTCGTAGCGACTGGGGTAAATGGTGAACAGGCAATGGCCATACAGCCAAGCCAGATCTGTGTCACTGGGAGAGGTAAGCAAGATCACCCGTTCTCGAAGTGATGGGGAGGACGCCAATCGAGCCAGAAAATCATCGACCAACCAGCCGATGCGCCCAGCAAAGACAAGTTTGGTCTTGTCATCTGGGCGGGCCTTGGCGACCTGATCCCATGCGTTCAGCAGACCCAGGCCATTTTTTCTGATCTCGATCGAGCCCACGCAAAGCACATAGTTTTGGTTGGCCAGAGCCGACATGAAGGGGGCGAGCGTGGCCGGTCGCTGACACCTGGCGTTGCGGGGGTGCGCAAAAAACTCGTGGGCCAGGGGCGTCGTCTTGATGTCTTTGGTGATTTGTTCGCGGTGAAAGAAGTCAAGCAGGTCCTGGTGCGTGTTTTGCGATACGCACAGATAGGTGCTGACGTAGGCCGTGGAGTTCAGCAGCCAGGTTGAGAACTTCTGGGACGCAGCGGCGACATGGAAGTGGGGGTGCGTGATCGGGATCAGGTCGTGGATCATCTGGCACACACGAACGCCTCGCAGTGATTGACGCTTGCAGAACTCCTGGATGTGGGGGTCCGTGACATTGGGTGTGATCCGAACCAGCACAGACGGAGTTGGCAAGTTGTCGATCACCTTCGGTAGAACCCGCAAGGCTGGCACGCTCCTGAAAAGTTTGAAGCCTTTCTTTTCCAGCTGATGGGGCGCCAGGTGGAACTGAAGGTGTACACCGAGCTTGATCACGCCGCGGAGCAACTTGTTGTGCTGATAAGGGCGCAAGTAGCGCTTGACCTCTGCCACTTGGGGCCCGCGCGATTTGCGGATGAAACCCGTCTTGATCAGCAACGTGGTGGCATCGAAATCATCCAGTGCCAGCAGCTCGGTCGTCGGCAGCTCAACCCATTGCTGGCGACGCGTCAGCGCAATCGCCTTGATTTGATTCGGGCCGTGAGTTTTCAACAGTTCCAGGAATACGCGCAGTTCAACCCGTTGAATGCCTGTCACGTGGTCGTTGCTCTCCGCAAAGCGGATGAGATCCGTCAGGTCAAAGTAAATCGGGCTGGGCATGAGTCTGGCGCGAATCTTTTCAGGATTTTTTGAAGAGCTGCTCGATCAAGGCCTGACGATCGCAGTGCTTGTGGAAAATGCTTTGCCAGTTGAGCGCGCAGATGTCGCCTTGCTTTGATGACATGCCGCCGCCGTAGTACCGAGAAATGGTTGTGTTGCTGTGATAAACGTTCGCACCATCAGCGATGGCATCCAGCAAGAGGTCGAGGTCTGCCGCGACACGGAAGGTCTGCCAGTCGTAGCCTCTTTGGGTGATGAGGGTTCTGCGAGTGATGGTGGACTGGTGACAGGGTATGCCGCGCAACCAATGCTTGTCGAGGGTCCCATTTTTGAGCCGATCAAAAGATTGCTGAAGGCCGTGGGCCTTTCGATACTCAGGTCTTTTCTTTTTGGTGATGAAAATGTGATGTCCGTAGATGATGTCTGCGTCTTGCGGGTGCATGGCCATGGCCGATTGAAGCGCCTGGGCGTCGAAGAACTCATCACCGGCATTCATGTAAATCACAAAGTCACCTCTGGCCAGTTGGGCACCTTTGTTCATGGCGTCGTAAGGGCCTTGGTCAGGCCCCGACGCCTGTGCGTCCATAGCGCCGTGGTACTTCGCCAGTACCTGGCGGGTGGCATCGGTCGATGCGCCATCAATCACGACATACTCAAAATTTTGATATGTCTGGCTGAAGACGCTGTGCAGTGTTTTGAGGAGACCATTCGCGTCGTTGCGAACCACTGTGATCACAGACACGTGCGGGGTGTCTGGGCGCTTTCTGGCCCGAAATTTCTCAAAGAGTTGGTCAAGCTCGGCCATCCAGGTGGAGCTGGGGGGCGGCGGAGGCAGCACTCGGTCCAGCGCCCAGTGGCGCGATCGTGGTTGAGCGGTGGGCCGATGGGTCAGAAACGCCCGGATGGCAGGGATGCGGGCTTCGTAGTTGAGGCGGCCTTTTTCAATGTAATGCAACGCCTGACGCGAGGTGGTCTCGGGGGCGTGGATCTCGATGGCCGTTGTCGACAGGTCGTTGATGAGGTGACCGTTCACGCCGTCGATGATGTACTCGTTCATGGTTGGTGCGTCTTTGGCGATGCACACCATGCCCATGGACAGTGCCTCCAGCAGGGACATGCCGATGCCCTCTGACTCGCGAGGGGCCACGTAGGTGTTGCACGACTTCATGACCTCGAGCAGGTCATCTTTGCTTTCAAACCAATCCGAGAACGTGATGTGGTGGGCCTTGACCTCGCACGGCAGCGGCGCGACGAATTCGCCTGCGCCCGGATCCACCGATCGATGGATGTGGATGGCATCGAACTGGCAAGGCGGCAGGTGCGCAGAGACCGTTCTCCAATTGGGGGACCGCTGCCGTTGCCAGAAGAACAGCCTGAGCCCGTCAAAGTCATGTGCCTGAGGCGAGGGCTCTGGGTAGTACTGTGCAAACAGCGCCGGCAACCCTTGCTTCAACGCCTTGATGTGAGTGGCCATCGAGAGGCTCAAAATCCGGATGCCTTTGAGTCGTCGCCAGAACTTGTCCTCCAGTCCTTCGACGGCGTCATGCATCGGGACGTACACCGTGCGTGATCGGATCTCATCGGGGATCCGGCGAATGATGTGGGGCAGTTGCCAGACAATCACCAGATCAAAGGGCGTCAGATCACCGAAGTCATTGTTCTCGCCGGGTTTCATCCAGCTTTCGTCCCACCAGTAGTCAATCCCCCCGAGGGACTCAACGATCTGAATGAAAAACTGGGACGACTTGGTGGACTGGTGGTACGAGTGCCCGATGAATTTGATTTTCATGGTTTTGATTGTGCCGTCTGGAGAGTGGTCAGGGACCGGTACATCGACAGGTTCCCTTGCACCATTGCCTTGATCGAAAACTCATCCCTGACCAACGCCAGCCCTGCCTGCCCCATGCGCTGGCGCATGTCGGGCTGCCCGAGCAGTTCATGCATCTGGTGGCTGAGTTCCACGGCGTCACCCGGGGTCATGAGTCTCCCCGTGACCCCATCGCGCACGACCTCGGGGATCCCGCCTGCGCGCCCACCGATGATCGGAACGCCGCACGCAGCGGCCTGCAGCAGAGAGACGCCCAGGCCTTCCATGTAGGCCGGATGCACCAGCAGGTCCAGGCAAGGCAGGATCTTGTCCAGGTCGTTGCGAAAGCCCGGCAATTGCACGTGCCGGCTCAGCAAGGGCGATTGATGCACGGCTTGTTGGATGCGGGCCAGCTCCGGTCCCTGTCCAAACAGCAGCACTTGCGTGTCGGGGTGTTTTTCAAGCACGGGGGGCAGGGCCTCCAGCAGGGTCTGGTGCCCCTTGCGCGGGATGAACTGCGCCACCATGCCGATGACCAACGCGGTCTCAGGCAGCTTGAATTCCTGCCGGAACCAGCCCAGGTGCGATCTGTCAGGTCGGTATTGATCGGTGTCGACGGCGCTGTGCACCAGTCGCAGTTTGGTTTCGGGCACGCCTTCAGCCCTCAGCACCTGGCGGATCCCGTCCGAGATGGTGGCCACACGGTCGTACAGGCGGTACTTGAGGTTGACGATCCAGGGCTTTTCAGGGTTGTCGACCCGGCGGCTCAGGACCACGGGGATGCCCTCCAGG
>Ga0075012_10005755_pt1 | contig 11316 bp, 7 predicted proteins | sample All_14_2_FD_71474 | JGI IMG/M metagenome (GOLD analysis project Ga0075012, IMG submission 71474) | Freshwater microbial communities in response to fracking from Pennsylvania, USA - Allegheny Zone_MetaG_DW_15 | ecosystem: Environmental > Aquatic > Deep subsurface > Groundwater > Drilled...
AGATGGCAAAGGTATTTTTCACGATAGGAGGCAACATAGGCGATAGAGTTTTTAATCTTCAGGAAACTTGTAGGTTAATTGCTAACCGTATAGGATTTATTCGTAAACAATCATCTATTTACGAGTCGGAACCTTGGGGTTTTAGTAGCGAGTTAAATTTCTTGAATCAGGTTATAGTGGTTGAGACCAAATTAAGCCCAGCAGCAATAATGCTGGAAATATCGTATATAGAGTCAAAGATGGGGCGTGTAAGGAATGGGGCTGGTTATGCCTCGCGTACAATGGATATCGATATCCTTTTTTACGACCACCAAATAATGCTTACCCCCGATTTAATTGTACCCCACAAGCAAATGCATAAGCGACGTTTTGTGCTTGAGCCTTTAAATGAGATTGCTCCTGAATTTATACACCCACTTTTTTCTCTTACCTCGCACGAGCTCTTGGTTACTTGTACCGATGAATCTAAGGTATGGAAGTATGAGCCAGCACAAGTGAGTAATTAGACGTTCGCTATTTTTTTCTTTCAAAATATTCGCGAACTGTAAGAATAATTGCGAGTATAAGCCCTAGTTGGATGGCCGATTGCCAGCCATAAACAATGTTTCCATGCACTAAGTACGAGTATAATAACTTTACCCCAACACTTACTGCAAATGCAAGGATAAATATCCCTACGAACACTAAAAAAAGATTTAAACGTTTCATGGGCTTCAATATTTAAGAGTTTTTAGGCTTTATGTGATGGCTTAATAGGAAAAGAATTCCAATTAAAATGAATGGTAGGTTAATGGTCAGCAGTATAGTAGCGGTAATCCACACAGAATGGTTCATCGCATAATTATGAGTTGCAATAAATGGTGCAAAGGCTAGCCCAATAGCTACAAAAATAATTCCTCCTACTCTTTCCCATTTCCAAGCAATAAGCAAAAATATGGTTAGTATGTACGATGGAATAAGGTGAACTGCAAACGCAGCAAGTTTCTTCCAAATTGATTGGTTGCCTTCGAATGAGTCCAACGCAAACATACTGATGAATAGTATTGCCAAAATACAGAGAATCCGTGGTGTCCAATGGAAGATTTTGAGAGTTTTGTTCATAGTTTTTCAACTAGTAACCCCAAAGTTACCACTTAATTATACCCATGTCAATTTTATTTATCGAATTAGGCGTTTTGCTAATATTAAATGATGCCCAGCGGCATCAAATGTTTATAGAAATTCATTGTGAATAAAAATTATTCGACTCCTGCAGGAGTCGAATTTCTTTATATGCTTATTGCTATAAACATTCAAACCCTCTTGGTTTGTAACTATTCGCAGATTATCACTTATACGCCTAATTCAATTTATTTATTGGGATGGCAACTTTGGTTAACCATCATCAATTTTTCTGCATCAAAACCATTCTCCTTTGCAATATTTACTAGAGTTGAATAAACTGAATCATCTAAAGTGCTAGACTTAGAAAGAATCCATAAATATTTGCGGGAAGGGTCGCCAACCAGTGCATAGTTGTAATCCTTATCGAGGGCGATAACCCAATATTTCCCACTGAACGGCCAGAAGAACCGAACTTTAAGTCGAGCCGGATAGTTGTTGTCGGGTACCCACGCCACCCCTTTTATGCTTTTCAGTTTTGATGTATCGGCATTGGTGTAGCCTTTATTTAGTACTTCCACTTTGCCGTTGGGAAGTACGGTGTAGGTTGCGGTTACACATTCCAAGTCTTTCTCGAAACTATTTGGTAAGCGAGCAATTTCGTACCAAGTTCCTGCATATTTTGTTAAGTCAAGCTCCTTAACGGTTGGAAGGTCTTTCTGCTCGCTTTTACAGGTTGTGATGCTAAGCATAATTAGTGCTGTTATCAGTAAATTTTGCATTTCGGGTTTGTTTAGAGATTAAATTTACTGAAAAACAACAACAAATCAAGATGGTTTAACATCTGATTCAGAAAAAAGTAGACGAAAAAACTTGATAGAATTACTCCTTTGCGCCGTAAGCTAAATCACCAGCATCGCCAATACCTGGAACAATGTATGATTTAACGGTAAGTTCATCGTCAACAGCACCAAGCCACAATGTTGTGTTTTTTGCAGAAAGGTTACGTTTCATATACTCAACACCCTCTTTCGATGCGATTACTGAAACAATGTGTGTATGCGCTGGAGTTCCTCTTTCGCAAATTGCTTTATATGCAAGTAGCATCGATGCTCCTGTTGCAAGCATTGGATCAATTAATACTAAAGTTTTTCCTTCGATATTGGGGCAGGATATATGCTCGAACTGAATACGGAAGGTGCCGTCATTGCTGTACTTTCGGTATGCAGATATAAAGCCATTCTCGGCTTTGTCGAAGTAATTTAGCATGCCCTGATGCAGTGGTAGTCCGGCACGAAGTATTGTTGCCAAAACAATTGTCTCGTTAGGCAAGTTTATCTCTGCAACTCCTAGTGGAGTTTGTACTTGGTTGCTCTGAAAGTTAAGTTCTTTGCTGAGTTCGTATGCAAAAATCTCCCCGCAACGCTCAAGGTTGCGACGGAATCGCATAAAATCGTTCTGTACATTAATATCGCGGAGCTCTGCAATGAATTGATTTAGAATGGAGTTTTGGTTGCCAAGTATTCGTAACATTTGCGTAAGTTTAGTGATGCAAAGTTAAGCAAAATATAGTTTGCTCCACAAGGTTTGATGTAAAAGCGTTTTAATATCTTTAGGCAAATATTATTAGGAATGACTCAGATTAAAGATCCCGTAATTTTAGAGTTAATGAACAAATTCACTCTGCCTGAGTTGAATTCTTCTACCGACTTTTACCACGATATGGTTGAGAATATTGTTGGTCAACAGCTATCGGGAAAGGTGGCGCAGGTAATTTTTAATCGGTTTAAAACACTCTTCCCCAATAACTACCCAACTCCCGATTTGGTTCTCGCAATCCCCGATGAAACTTTGCGTAGCATTGGCCTTTCGGGTGCCAAAACTAAATATGTGAAAGCACTTGCCGAGTTCACATTGCATCACGATTTATCGTTGCAGCAGGTGGCTCAACTTTCCGACGAGGAACTAATAAAACTATTAACCCAAATAAAAGGGGTAGGAGTGTGGACTGCTCAAATGTTACTTATCTTTTCGTTGAATAGACAAGATGTTTTTCCTGTGGATGATTTGGCTATACAGCAAGGGATGAGAGAACTTTACAAAATTAGGGTTGACGGCAAGCAATTTAAGGAAAGGCTGAATAAAATCTCCGATAAATGGAAGCCTTACCGAACTATTGGTTCACGATTGGTTTGGGCCTATGTTAACGATAAAAAGTTGAATGCTACTAGGCGGTAACTTAACTATATCTCAAATCCAATAAATGTGACATCATCAATCTGATCGATACAATTACCATTAGGCTTTACCCAGTTTTGGAATGTGTTTTTAATAAATTCACCTTGTTTTAGAATGGGCAAATTTCCTGTTTCCATTATCAGGTTTTTAAGGTTTTTCGACATAAATTTTTGTTGGTTTGGTCCTCCGAACTGATCTACAAAACCGTCGCTAAATAAAAATAGTCGATCGCCTTTTGAGAGCTGAAACGTATGATTTGAAAATGGGTTCAGCTGCGAGTAAATTGCAACAGGCATTCTATCCTGTTTAATTTCAATAAATTCTCCATTGCTGTGATCCGAAGTTTTAATTTTCGAAGCATCAGCAATGCCAAGATTTGTATTATTTCCCAAAGGACGGAAAATATAAAGTGGATTGTTTGCCCCAGCCCATTGGCATTCTAAAGTGTTTGTGTTTATTGATACTAGTGACATATCCATTCCGTCCTTTTGTGACTCATTATCGATTTTTTGTTTTAGGGCCTGAATAATTGCTCTTCGTAATTCATCAAGTATTTGACTCGGAGTTATTACGCCCAAATTTCCAACAATCTCATTCAATAAGGAAATTCCTAGCATGCTCATAAATGCCCCAGGGACTCCATGTCCTGTACAATCGGCAACAGTAATGATAATGTTGTCTTTAATTTTTATTGCCCAATAAAAATCACCGCTAACAACATCTCTGGGGTAAAAAATAATAAAATGGCCTGGCAGAATTTGGCTTATTAAATTCTTGCTAGGCAACATCGCCTGTTGTATCCTTTGTGCGTAGTTTATTGATGCTCTAATATCGTTCAGGATATCTTCAATTTTATCTTTCTGCAATTGAATTTGTTCTTTTTGCTCAACCACTTCGCGGGTACGCTCGGCAACTATCTCTTCTAATCGTTTATTTTGAGCTCTTAGTCGTTGTGTATTTAATCGAATTAGGATAATTATTACAGAAATCAAAAGTATGAAGTACAGTATATAAGCCCATATGGTTCGGTAGTAGGGTGGAAGAATTCGAAACGAAATGTGAATTGGTTCGCTTTGGTCTCCCTGTATGTTTTCAGCATATGCAACAATAGTATAGTTCCCTTCCCATAAATTTGCCAATGATATTACTCCATTGTCGGCTTTTTTAAAGATTTGATTTTTTGAGTTGGCTAGTTTCCAATAAAATAATGGCTTGGATTGGTTTTCGAGATAGTTAGCCGATAAATGAATTTCAATATTGTTGAATATATAAGGGATAGTAACTTTTTCATCATTTAGTGTGTCGCCATACCATATGGTCGAATCTTGTCCTATAGAAATGCTGCGTAGATTGATTTTTGGAATGTTTCCTTTGTGTTTTAGAATCTTTGGGATATCAATTATAGCTAATCCATCATTTGCGCATACCAGCAAAGAGTTGTTGGATGTTTGAAAATGGTTAAAGCGCCCAAGCTCAATCGATTTTAGTGGTTGCTCATTGCAAATACTGTCCGAAAAAGGGACGATACTTATATTGTAGTCCATTCCGATGAATGCGAGCGAGTCTGTTTGGCAGTAAGCTGTAACAGATTTATCGGTGTTGTTCTTTGGAAAGCTGTTTAAATCGAAAAAACCCTTTAGTTCATTTTCGTTCACATTGGGGTTGTTTTGCATTAAGTAAAGTTCGTGCGCACTGATAAACTTAAGTATACCTCCGGTGACAAGACCGCTTGATGTGCCAAATTTTATATCATCTTTTAGCATGAAAGGCCAAATCCATTCGAGGGTTAAGCCGTCATCTGGGCCGTAGTAGTTGGTAGATTTTATAAGACTGTTATTCCTGAAGTTCAATTGCCAAACTCCCTTTGTTTGAGAACCAATCCAAGTTTCTACAATTCCATCATCCAATATAGAGCTTTCAATTCCATAAGCATCGGGTTTAATTTCGGGAATACTCGTAATTATTGCCGATGAAAAAGAGTTGTAAACATAAGTGCCATTTAGCCCCGAAGCAATTAACCAATCTTTCTCAGGAATATACTCTAGTGCCGATGTTTGGTTTGCCGATATTTTTTCAACTATTCCTTTGGAGTATATCCATAATCCATTGTCGGCAGCAATCCACAGTTTGTTTGGGGCTTCTTCTATTTTCCATATTGTACTTCGAATATTACCTAAACTTTGAAAGTGTTTAATGCCATCGGGTTTGTAAATAAAAAGATCGTCGGTGGTGCCAGCAATAAGTGTGTTTGCGAAATAAGTCACAGCCTGAACTTTGCCGTATAGGCCGTGGGTTTGGTTGAAAATGGAAATTGGCAATGAGTGTTGAATTCGGCTAACTCCTTTTTTGGTGGCAACCCAAATGTTCCCTTGCAAATCTTCAATAAGACCAACCGTTTCCGATGAAACTAATCCGCTATTCAGATTGTATTGGTTTAAAATGTTTAGATTGCTATTCAGCACTATAACACCTTCTTTCAGAGTGCTTATGGCAATTTCATTGTTTCTTATTTTGATAGCATCCTGTACTTCTGCTTTCGATAAGATATCTGAGGTTGTTTTTGGTGTATTTGCTTTGAATAACCTGTTGTTTTCGAGAATCCATAGCCCAGCCTCGCGGGTTAATACCAAATGCTTGTTGTTTTCCAACGGAATAACCTGAAATACACCGTAGAGTTTTAATGCATCGCCGCCTTCGACCAGTTTAAGTTCTTTTCCCGATAAGTACTTTAGTCCAAATTCTCTTTCTCTTACATAAAGTGTGCTGTTCGATACAAATGAGAGATGAAATGTTGTTTCTGGACTTATACACTCAATGGTATCGTTCTTAAAAAGAAAAATATCCTCTTCGGATTGAAAAACAACGGTGCTGTCGTAAACCAGAGTTTTCCATATGGTTGTAAAGTGGGTATGATATTTTGGTATTTTATGGATTAATGATTGAAATTGGTATTTGCCATATTGGTCGGTTTTTAAGAATCCAAAATCGCCTTGGCATCCAACGTAAACCTTACCATTGAAGTAGTTTAACGATGTGACGAAAGAACCAACCTTAACAGGAATAAAACGCCATAATGCTCCATCAAATTGTAAAACGCCGTAAGCTGTTCCAACGTAAATAATGCCTCTTTCATCCTGAGTAATGGACATTGTGTACGATGAGTACGACTGGCCATACTCTCTTGGAGTATAGTTGGTAACGGGTCGGTTGTTAAGTTGCGATTGAGCATTTAGGCTAAAGGCAACAATAACGAAGAGTATTAGGTGTTTTGCCATTTAAGGAGGATTGGCAAATGATTTAGTTGCACTTTTTTAACTCGAAGTTGCTGTTTAGCCATTTCTCCATTTCTTCCTTCTCCATGTAGCCATAGAAGTTGTTTAAGTAATCGTAAACTTCAGAGATAATCATTTCGTAGTTTTTCGATTTAAACTCATCAACAATGGTTTTAATTTCACCTTTAATATCGGAAGTCTTTACGAATACTGGGCGAAAGCTGTTTATTAGAATAGATTCCGGTGTCTTACCTGAATTATCGTAGTAGAAGAGTGTAATTTCCGATATTTGTTCCGGATTTGCAATGGGTTTTCCGTCAATTGCAAATATCTCGTCTGGGTTAATTATTACGCGGTCGCCATTGAACTGCAGCTTTTTGTTAATAGTTTCATTGTTGTAATTGTAGCGAACGAAGAAATGCTTTTGGTCGTTCATCGGGAACAACGATGCATCAATTTTTTGCTCCAACTTATCAATTATTAGCATATTTCCGCTGAAAAATCCTTTAAGATCTGCCAACGTGGTCATACTTGCAGCGCGGGAACTAACCGTGCTAATTGCAGGGGCAAACGCTGCTTTTGCAAAAGCTTGTGCTGCATTGGTTTCGGTAAGTACAACACGTCCGTATTCAGAGTTAATTAAGGCAGCTCTTGAGTTTGGCTTAAGGAAGTTGAAGTTATCGTCGCTTTTAACCTCAATTCCATTCTGTAGGGTAAGTTTAGCTTTGGTTGCCATAATTTCACCATTCACGGTGATTACTTTGTAGGGAATTTGTGCTATTGCGATATTCGCAAGTAGTATCCCAAGAATAATTGTAATAAATCTTTTCATGGCCTGAAGTGTTTATGTTACTTAATAACCTTAAAGTTATAAAGATACTAATTAATTATTGTAAAGTCCAGTTTAATTTACTGTAACAGAACAAATGCTGCCCAGAAATATGGGTCATACTTTTGCCTCATTGCTTTTTGAGTTTCAGAAAACGATTCGCTCAGATTTCCTGTTCTAATTAAATTTGTATAGAATGTTTTCATGAACTCCGAAGTCTCGGTATCGGGGACTTGCCATAAACTCATGACTAGTTTTGGAGTGCCCGCCATTCTAAAGGCTCTCTGTAATCCGTAAACACCCTCGCTGCCAGCAATATCGCCCAATCCTGTTTCGCAGGCGGACATTACGACGAGTTGATTCTTTCTTAAATCAATGTTTAGAACCTCAAGAGCGGTGACTACTCCATCCTCTCCATTGCTAACTAACGTTTTTCCCCAGAAATCATTTGCCTTGGCAAAAACCAGCCCCGATCGCATAAGCGGGTTGCTGCTTTGAATAAAAACATTGCTACTGCGAGTTGTATCGGTACTGCCTCGGAACTGTATTGTGCCAATTTCCTTTTCGGCATCAATTATTTGTTTTAGTTTTTCAGGATCAGGGTAGAAGAACCCGTGTGTCGCAATGTGCAGAATATCACTTTTTGGAGCAAGGCTTTTAAATTCCTCTTCTCGAGCAAGGGTGTCGGTTAATCGGGTTACATTGATACTTCTCTCTCTAAAGAGTTCACTTATCATTTCGGTTTCATGGAGCGTACCACTCAAATATTTCCAGGTTTCACTAGCCTCCTGGCTCACACTATAAGTTATCCCACCAAAAAGAGTTACCTGCGACATAGGAATAGTTTCATTATTGCTTGTATTGCCAATGTTGGCGGTTGTGCTTACTAGTTGTAAGTTAAAATCGTCGATCAGATAATGGTTTATGGTCTTTGAAATTGCCGCGAACGATACTTTATGGAGTAGCCCGGACGGAGCATAGTAAACCGTTTTGTTTTTCTGTATAAAAGCCTCAATGGGTTTCCAAATAAGGTTGTATAGTTGTCCGTTGGGTTCGTTATTTGTACCGTAAACATTCTGAACAAAACGAAGGTTGTTGCCCCCAATTGTTCCAAGTATTTTTTCTAGTTTCTTTTCCTCAAATAAAGGAAGGATTATAGGATATTCCGATAGATTGCTAACTATTAATGCTGCATATAGCGTGCTATCCTTCGATTTTTTAAAGTGAATAAACTCAATAGCAACTTCGTTATCCTTAAGTTTGTTTTTAATATCCACCCATGTTAGCGTGCTTGTTCCCTGAAAATCGCTAAACTCTGAGGAATTTTTAACAAGTTCCCGTTCCAAATTGTCAGCATTCTTTTCCATTTCGGTTAATTGTACCGATCGCAAATTTGATGGAATAGAATACTGTTGCGCAATAGCCTGTTTTAGAGAGGTCCATTGTTCGTATTTCGTAATTACCTCAGCATTATTGCTAGCCAAAATGGCATTGCGCATTGCCGTGCTTGATTTTAGCAACAACCCTTTGTTTCGGAGAATGGTATTGTAAATATCGCACGTTATTAAATTATTGCTGTTTTTTCGTTTTAACGCAAAAGAGTAGTAACGATCATAGTCCTCTGAAACAGTTTTGAAGAACATTTCTTTCTCATTTTCGGATAAAATGGAGAAGTTCGAGCTAATTTCCTGTTGGTTTATATCAATTATTCTTTTGTAATCCTCTTCGGCCAAATCTAACTGATTCGTGTTTTCATATGCCCAGGCTAATTGTCGGTAAGCCTCCTTCATCGTTTTTTTTAGATCTATAGTTTTTGCAATTTCAAGGTTCTTGTTGGCAAATTCAATAGAAGTAGTAATATCGTTTTGTTCAAGTTTAAGTGCGGCTAAACTACCATAAGCAAACGCTTCGCCCTGCTTATCGCCTATTTTTTGAGATATTTCAAGTGATTGGTAGAATTGTTCTTCGGCTTCGGCAAGTTTGTTTAAACGCTTATAGACATTGCCCACGTTAACAAAACTGGCGGCTAATCCTTTGTTATCCTGACCTTTTCTTTTTATTTCGAGTGATTTTTCGAAGTACATTAATGCCGAGTCAAGTTTTCCTTCCTGTTCAAGTAAAATGCCAATATTGTTGTATCCATAGGATGCTCTCTCCGAATAGCCTTTTTCAATGCTAATATCCAGCGCTTTGCTATATGCTTCTTTTGCTTTAGCATTATCGCCTAGTTGACGGTAAACTACTCCAATGTTGTTTAGGACTACGGCCATGCTTTCGGTTTCGTTGTTCTTTGTCGAGATGTCGAGTGCTAACTGATAGAATTTAATTGACATTGGGAGATTTCCTGTAATTTCATATATGCTTCCAATTGTATTTAAGCATTCTATTATTTTGATGAATTCTTTCTCTTCAAGCCAAAGTTCGTATGCCCGATGATAAAAATCTAGCGACATCGCAAACTGAAGTTGAAGTCGATAAATTTCGGCCAGTGTTTGATTCGCCAGTGCAACTATACTCCTTGGGAGTTGGCTTTGATTAACAAGAACAGCATTGACAAACTCTAACGCAAGGGAATAGTTTCCTTGAGCAGTGAACGATTTTGATATGGCAATATTTACACTTGCAATGTTTGCCGTATCGTTTATCGATTCATATATTTTTAATGCCTCGGCATAGTTCTCTTTAGATTTGTCGAATCGTCTTGTTTTATCGTTTAGCTTTCCGCTTTTTAGGTAAGCATCTGCTAATTCTTTAGGATCGCTTTGCTGCTTGACTGCTGAAATGTATTTCTCGAAATAAATTGCTGAAGAATCAAAGTTGCCAATATTGAAAAAAATATTGCTTAGGCTTAAATAAGAATCCTTTACAATATCAGTAAGGTTGAATAGATTGGCCATGCTAAGGGTGCTTTCCCAATACTCTAGCGCTTTTGTGTTGTTACCAAGTTCAGTGTAGATTATTGCAAGGTTATTTAGCGCTTTCAGTTTATTGTTATTGTCCGAGTTCTGCAAAGAGAACTCGTTTAGTTTAGAGTAGTAGTTAATTGCATCATTCAAATTTCCTAATTTGTATAATGATGAGCCAAGTCCTGATAGAATTATGCTGTATTTCTCATGATTGAGTTTTTCGGATAGTTTAAGTGCTTCAATCCAGTTTTCTTTGGATTGTTCATGGGTTCCACTTTTTTGGTAAAGAACAGCAATGTTGATGCGAGTCTGAAGCAATTCGGCGGGATTTTGATTGATAAACTTAAGTTGTTCAGTGTAATATTCTGCGGCTTTGTTGTAGTTTCCGGCCTGAGCGAATAGTGCTCCTAAGTTTGATAGGGAAAAGTTAATGCCCTCGGGGTTGTTTATCTGCGTATAAAAAGTTAGCGATTTATCAAAGTTAAGTATCGCATTGTTCTTTTCGCCCGATTTGGCATAGTAAATAGCCAAATTGTCGGAGCAAAAAACTGCAATTTGAGGCTGATTGATTTGTTCTGCAAGTTTAAGGGCGATCTCAACATTTTCATACGCATTTGAACTCGAGCTTGTTTTTAGCGATAGCGCACCATATTTAGCAAGACCAAGTGAAAAAAGGTATTTTTCAGGATCGCTAGCGCTGTTAAACCAATTGAAAATAGAAGTTGAATCGGTTAAATTTTCTGGGATTATTGATTTATACCACTTCAAGGAGCTGTCAGGTTGAGTTTTCTCAAAGTAATCGCCAATTTGTAGTTTTATCTGCATTCGAGCTGCTTCAACTTTTTGGAGAGGTAATAGCCTGCGCAAACTATCCTGAAAGTTTTTCGTTTGCCCCCTTGTAACCAAAGCAGAGCAAATAATTAGTAAAATAATCGAGTATTTTCTCATGATCAAATTATAATCATTTACT
>Ga0075012_10005756_pt1 | contig 11313 bp, 6 predicted proteins | sample All_14_2_FD_71474 | JGI IMG/M metagenome (GOLD analysis project Ga0075012, IMG submission 71474) | Freshwater microbial communities in response to fracking from Pennsylvania, USA - Allegheny Zone_MetaG_DW_15 | ecosystem: Environmental > Aquatic > Deep subsurface > Groundwater > Drilled...
CGCCGACTCCGTCCACCGCCGAGAGCTCCTCGACTGTCGCGGCCGCGATGGCGTCGATCGAGCCGAAAGCCCGGGCCAGGGCCTGTGCTGCGCTTGGCCCGGTGTGACGGATGGACAACGCGACGAGCACGCGCCAGAGCGGGCGCGTGCGCGCGACGTCCAGCGCACCCAGGATGACCTTGGCGTTCTCGCTCAGCTGCACCGCGGCCTGGCCGCCGTCAGCGGCCTTCACGAAGAAGTCGCAGGTGAGCAGGGCATCGGCGTCGAGCAGGAAGACATCGCCGACGTCCTGGACGATCCCGCAGTCGAGCATGGCCCGGGCCGCCTTCTCACCCAGGCCCTCGATGTCCAGGCTCCCGCGCGAGGCGATGTGGATGAGCCGTTCGCGCAGCTGCGCCGGACAGGCTCGCGTGTTGGGGCAGCGAAGGTCCTTGTCTCCCTCGCGCTCGGGGGCGAGCTCGGTCCCGCACTCGGGACAGTGCGTGGGCATCTGGAAGGCACGCTCGTCACCGGTGCGCAGCTCGAGCACCGGGCCAAGCACCTCCGGGATGACATCGCCCGCCTTGCGCAGGAAGACCATGTCGCCGATGAGCACGCCCTTGCGCACCACCTCGAAGCCGTTGTGCAGGGTCGCCATCGACACCGTGGAGCCGGCCACCTTCACCGGCTCCATCACGGCGAACGGGGTGACCCGCCCGGTGCGGCCGACGTTGACCTGGATGTCGAGCAGGCGGGTGCGCACGACCTCGGGCGGGTACTTGTAGGCGATGGCCCAGCGCGGGGCACGCGAGGTCTCGCCGAGCTCGCGTTGCAGTTCGAGGTCATCGACCTTGATCACGACGCCGTCGATCTCGTGCGCGACGTCGTGACGATGCTCGCCGTAGTGCCGGACGTACTGCAGCACTCCGTCCTGGTCGGCGTGGATGGCGATGCGATCGCTCGTGGGCAGGCCAAGGGCCGACAGCAGCTCATAGGCCTGGCTCTGCCGGGTGATGACCAGCCCGTCGACCACGCCCACGCCGTGCAGGGTCAGGCCCAGCAGCGCCAGGCGGTTGGTCGCCCGGTCGACATCGGCCTGGAGCCGCTCCACCCGCGCGAGCTGCCGCTCGGTCTTGGCCTTGCGGCGCGCCTCGTCCAGCTCCTCCTGGCGCTTGTCGACGCGCTGACGCAGGCTGCCCGCCGCCGCATTGCGCGGATTGGCCAGAGGCGCCAGGCCCTGCTCGAGCTGATCGGCGTTGAGGGAGTCGAAGCCCGCGATGGTGAGGAAGACCTCGCCGCGCACCTCGAGCAGCGCCGGCAGCTCCGCTCCGGGCACAGGGGTGAGGGTCTGCGGGATGGCCGGGACGAACTGCGCATTGAAGGTGACATCCTCCCCCACCCGCCCGTCGCCGCGCGTGGCCAGGCTGCGCAGCCGGCCGTGCTCGTACACCGCGTCGATGGCCAGTCCGTCGATCTTCAGCTCGCACAGCAGGGAGGGCAGGCCGTCGGCGGACTTCGCGAGCCGGTCGAGCCAGGCCTTGAGCTCGTCCTCGTCGAAGACGTTGTCCAGGGAGTACATGCGCTGCAGGTGCTCGACGGGCGAGAAGAGCGAGCTCGCCGCTCCGCCGACCTCGAGGGTCGGCGAGTCCTGGCCTTGCAGGATGGGCCACTGGGTCTCGAGCTCCACCAGCTCGGCGAAGAGGCGGTCGTACTCGGCATCGTCCAGATCCGGACTGTCGCGCTGGTAGTAGGCCTCGCGCGCGTTCTCGATCTGCGTCACCAGCCACTGCCAGCGCTCGTGCGCGGAGCTGGGAACCTCAGTCACTGGGGTCCTCCTCGCGCAGCACCCGCCCAGCGCGCACGCAGGCGCTGTAGGCCGCACGCGCCTGCTGCCATTGCGCTCCCGCACAGCCGCAGGTGGGCGTGAGCACGACATTGGCCATGTGCTCAGCATCCTGCATGCCCAGATGGTGCGCCAGCTCGCGCACTGGCGCGCTCACGCGCGCGTCGCTGGTGCGCCGGTCGGGCACGGCGAGCGGGTTCACACTGCCCGCCCAGATGCCCACTCCTGACTCCCATGCCTCGCCGATCGCGTCCTCGTCGAGCCCCGGCAAGGTGAGGTCCAGGCTCACGAAGCGGGCATCGGCGTGGACCATCACCGTGATCGGCGGACTCGCGGCGCAGCAGTGCACCCCGCTCACGGCATCCGGCACTGCGGTGAGCACTGCCCGCAGGGCGTCCTGCACGACCGGCGCGTCCACCGGAGGAAATCTCGACAGGCCGCTGGCGCTGCCGATGGTGCCATGCAGCACGGCGTTCAGCCCGGGCTCGTCGACCTGCAGCAGGACGGTGGCGCGGGGAAACCTGCGCTGGACGTCCGCCAGATGCAGCCGCACCGCCTCGGCGAGCGCACCGGCGAGGTCGCGGCAGGCGCCGGCATCCTTGAGCAGTCGCTCGCCGCTGGCGAGCTCGATGCTCGCGGCCAGGGTCCACGGGCCCACGACCTGGGTCTTGAGCGGGCCGGCGTAGTCCTGGGCGAACTCCTCCAGCGCATCGAGGTCCTCCCCCGCCCAGGAGATCGCGCGGCGCATGAGCCGGCCGCGACCGCTCGTGATCCGCCAGCCGTCGGCAGTCGTCTCGAGCCCGAAGTCCGCACCGACAGCGGCCAGGAGCGCGCCTGTGCGTCCGATGCAGTCACCCCCGGGACCGCGGGCGGGCAGCTCGGGGACATGCAGGAAGTCGGCGAGCTCGCCTGCCACCAGGCGTGCCGCCTCGCGCGAGTCCTCGCCGGGCAGAGAGCCGATGCCGGTCGCGACCGCAGGCTGCCAGGGAAAGCTCAAGAGCGCACGACCCTGCGCGTGTGCGCCACTGTCGCCGAGCCGAGCACGCGCGAGCCGTCGTACAGCACGACCGCCTGGCCGGTGGCCAGGCCGCGGATGCTCTCCTGCAGCTCCACGACGAGCTGTCCGTCGGACAGATGGGCCCGCGCGGTCACCGGTGCTCCGTGCGCCCGGACCTGCGCCGAGCAGTCAGTCGGGATGTCCGTCAGCGGCTCCGCGGTCCAGGTGGGGCGGATGCCGACGATCTGATCGACGTCCAGCAGCGCAGGGGGCCCGACGAAGACCCGGCGCGCGGCGACGTCGATGTCGACGACGTAGCGAGGCCTGCCGTCTGCCGCCGGCACGCGCAGATCCAGGCCGCGGCGCTGGCCGATGGTGAAGCCGAAGGCACCGTCGTGCGCCGCGAGCACCGCGCCCGAGGTGACATCGACGATCTCGCCGGGCTGCTCCCCCAGCCTGTCGCGCAGGAAGGCCGCGGTGTCCCCGTCAGGGATGAAGCAGATGTCGTGGCTGTCGGGCTTGCGAGCCGTCAGCAGTCCGCGCTGCTCGGCCTCTGCGCGCACCTGCTCTTTGACGTCGTCGCCCAGGGGAAACAGCGAGTGCTCCAGCTGCCAGCCCTCGAGCACGCCGAGGACGTAGGACTGGTCCTTGTCCGCATCGACGGCTCGATGCAGCTCCTTGCCGTGCCGGCCATCGACGATGCGCGCATAGTGACCCGTTGCCACGGCGTCGAAGCCGAGCGCGAGCGCGCGGTCGAGCAGTGCCAGGAACTTGATGCGCTCATTGCACCGCAGGCAGGGATTGGGGGTGTTGCCCTGCTGGTACTCGTCGAGGAAGTCCTGCATCACGTCGTGGGCGAACTGCTCGGACAGATCCCAGACGTAGAAGGGGATGTCGAGCCGGTCGGCGACGCGTCGCGCATCGCGCGCATCGTCCAGGGTGCAGCAGCCGCGCGAGCCCGGGACGCTCGCTGACTTCGAGAGCGCCAGATGCACGCCGGTGACGTCATGCCCGGCATCGACCATGCGCGCCACGGCGACCGAGGAGTCGACTCCCCCGGACATCGCCGCGAGGACTCTCACGCCCGGCTCCGGGGCGAGCCGGCCCTGGTCGCCCGCTCGACAGCGCCCGGAAGCGCGGCCAGGAGCCGGTCGACGTCGGCCTGGGTCGAGTCGCGGCCAAGGCTGAAGCGCAGGGAGCCGCGCGATGCCTGGGCCTGGGCTCCCATGGCCAGCAGCACGTGGCTGGGCTCGGGGATGCCGGCCGTGCACGCCGATCCCGTCGAGCAGTCGATGCCCGCCGCATCAAGGAGCAGCAGCAGCGCATCGCCCTCGCAGCCGTCGAAGCTGAAGTGCGCATTGGCCGGGAGCCGGCCGTCGCCGCTCAGATCGGGATCGCCGTTGAGATGGGCGCTGGGCACCGCGGCGAGCACGCGCTCGACGAGCGCATTGCGAAGCTCGCGCATGCGCGCCGCGTGCTGCTCCTGCTGCGTGACCGCCTCGCGCACGGCGACGGCGAAGGATGCGATGCCGGGCGCATCGAGAGTCCCCGAGCGCACCTCGCGCTCCTGCCCTCCGCCGTGCAGCACAGGGACCGGCTTCACATCGGGCTCGAGCAGCAGGGCACCGACGCCGAAGGGACCGCCGATCTTGTGACCGGAGATCGTCACGGCCGTGGCGCCCAGCGCCTGCAGATCCATGCGCAGCTGGCCCAGCGCCTGCACCGCATCAGTGTGGAAGGGCACCCCGTGCTCGCGGCACATCTGCGCGAGCTCGGCGACCGGCTGCACCGTGCCGACCTCGTTGTTCGCCCACATCACCGTGCACACCGCGACGAGCCCGGTGGCCAGCTCGCGCTGAATCGCGTCGAGGTCGACCCGGCCGACCGAGTCGACCGGAGCCCAGCTCACCTTCGCGGACTCGTGCTCGTTGAGCCAGGTGACCGGGTCGAGCACCGCATGGTGCTCCACGGCCGAGGCGATGACCCCCGAGCGGCCGTTGGCGGCACCCGCCCAGAAGAGTCCCTTGACCGCGAGGTTGTCGGCCTCGGTGCCGCCGCTGGTGAAGATCACCGCGCTGGGCCGGGTGTGCAGGTCGGCTGCGATGCTCTCGCGCGCCTCCTCCACGATGCGGCGCGCACGCCGGCCTGAGTCGTGCAGCGAGGACGGGTTGCCGACCAGGCCGCTGACCTCCAGCCAGCGCCGCTGCGCGCTCGGCAGCATGCGAGTCGTGGCAGCGTTGTCGAGGTAGCTGCGCTCAGTCACAAATGAACATGCTAGTGCGCGCCTCAGCGCCCGTTGAATGTCGCTTTGCCTGGGCCGTGCTCGATGAAGGACTGCATGCCGCTGACCCGGTCCTCCGTGGCGAACAGTGCGGAGAAGGCCTGCCGCTCGAGCTCCAGCCCGGTCTCCAGGTCGACGTCCAGGCCCCGGTCGATCACTCGCTTGGCTGCCTGCATGGCGATGCGCGGGCCGGCCGCCAGCTGCGCCGCCCACTCCAGTGCATGGGTGAGCACCTCCTCGGCCGGCACGACCCGGTCGACGAGGCCGATCGACAAGGCCTCCTGCGCATCGACGAAACGTCCCGAGAAGATGAGGTCCTTGGCCCGCGAGACGCCGATGAGCCGCGGGAGCCGCTGGGTGCCGCCGGCTCCGGGGATCAGCCCGAGCAGCATCTCCGGCTGGCCCAGCCGCGCGGTCTGGGAGGCCACGCGGAAGTCGCAGGCCAGCGCCAGCTCGCAGCCGCCGCCGAGCGCGAAGCCGGTGATCGCCGCGATGCTCGGCTGCGGCAGGCGCGCCACGGCGGAGAAGGCCTGCTCCAGTCGGATGGAGACCTGGATCATGGCCTGGTAGTCGAGCTCGGCCATCTCCTTGACATCGGCGCCGGCGGCGAAGAGCCGCTCGCCACCGTGCAGCACGACCGCGCGCACGTCCTCGCGCCTGGAGACCTCCGACGCGATGTCGAAGATCTCCTCCTGCACTTGCACCGACAGCGCGTTCATCGGCGGCCGTTGCAGGGTCACGATCGCAACGGCATCGCGGACTTCGAGATTGACGAACTCAGGCATGTGCACTCCACTGTCGAACAAGGCGGTCCGCGCGAGCCTAGCGACGGCCCACAGCACACGTGTCCTAGTAGCGTGTATCCAATGGCGCACTCGCATGCCCGGCCCGGGTGGGATCCGCTCGGGGTGACACCCGACGGCCATGACGGGGTGACGGTCGCACTGTGGGCTGAAGGCGCCGATCTCATCCAGCTCTGCCTGTTCGACGAGGACGGCACCGAGCGACGCGTCGACATCTCGCACCGGGTCTTCAACATCTTCCACGGCCATGTGCACGACGTGCCGATCGGCACGAGATACGGCTTTCGCGTGCACGGCCCGTGGAACCCGGCAGCCGGCCAGCGCTGGAACCCGAACAAGCTCCTCATCGACCCCTACGCCCGTGCCATCGAAGGCGCGCTGACGCTGGACCCGTCGATCTTCGGCCACGTCGGGGAGGACGACCTGGCCTTCAACGCCGACGACTCCGCCGACTTCGTGCCGCGCTCGATCGTCGTCGGCAGCGACTTCGACTGGGGCGATGACCACTTCCACCATGTGCCGTGGGGCGACACCGTCATCTACGAGGCCCATGTGAAGGGACTGACCAAGCTGCACCCGGGGATCCCCGAGCACCAGCGCGGGACCTATGCGGGGGTCGCGCATCCGGTGATCATCGACCACCTGAAGTCGCTGGGAGTGACGGCGATCGAGCTCATGCCCGTGCACGAGTTCGTCGACGAGATCCATCTGCTCGAGTCCGGCCTGACCAACTACTGGGGCTACAACTCGATCGGCTACTTCGCCCCGCACTCCGGCTACTCCTCGGCAGGCACGCGCGGAGAGCAGGTCAACGAGTTCAAGCAGATGGTCAAGGACCTGCACGCAGCCGGGCTCGAGGTCATCCTCGACGTCGTCTACAACCACACTGCCGAGGGCAACGAGCTGGGCCCGACGCTGAGCTTCCGCGGGATCGACAACGAGGACTACTACCGGCTGCGCGACGGTGGACGCCACTACACCGACTACACCGGCACGGGCAACACCCTGGACATCTCCAAGCCCCACGTGCTCCAGCTGGTGATGGACTCACTGCGCTACTGGGTGACCGAGATGCACGTCGACGGCTTCCGCTTCGACCTGGCCTCGGCGCTTGCCCGCTCGATGCACGACGTCGACATGCTCGGCACCTTCATGTCGACCATCCACCAGGATCCCGTGCTGCGCCGGGTCAAGCTCATCGCCGAGCCATGGGACGTCGGCCCCGGCGGCTACCAGGTGGGCGAGTTCCCCTCGCTTTGGACGGAGTGGAACGGCAAGTACCGCGACTGCATGCGCGACTTCTGGCGCGGGGCGACCGGCATCGGCGAGGTCGGCTGGCGCCTCACCGGCTCCGCGGACCTGTATGCCTCCGAGGGGCGGCGGCCCTTCGCCTCCATCAACTTCATCACTGCCCACGACGGCTTCACCATGCGTGATCTCGTGAGCTACGAGAGCAAGCACAACGAGGCCAATCTCGAGGGCAATCGCGATGGCACCAATGACAACCGCTCGCGCAACTACGGCGTCGAGGGAGAGACGGACGATCCGGAGATCCTGCGCATCCGCGACCGGCAGCTGCGCAACCTGTTCAGCACCCTGGCCCTGTCGACGGGCGTGCCCATGCTCACTGCCGGCGACGAGTTCGGCCGCACCCAGCAGGGCAACAACAACGCCTACTGCCAGGACAACGAGATCTCATGGCTGGAGTGGCAGCTCACCCAGCGCCAGCGCGAGCTGCTGGAGTTCAACCAGCGGGTGATGCAGCTGCGCCGCACGCATCGGGCCTTCCGCCAGCGCTACTTCTTCGACGGGCGTCCGATGACCGAGGGCGGCCCCAAGGACCTCGCCTGGATCGCGGCTGACGGCCACGAGGTGCCCGAGAGCGCCTGGCACGACGGGGGGCAGCGCACCCTGGGCATGTTCATCGCCGGCGACCTGCAGGACCGTCCCGACGGTCCGCCCGTGAGCGACGACTCCTTCCTGCTCATCCTGCATGCCGGCGAGGAGCCCCTGGACTTCACGCTTCCAGGTCAGCCCTATGGGGCCTCCTATCGGCGGATCCTGGACTCCGAGGCCAACCAGTCCACGCCGGCGGAGGCCAACGAGCCGGCAGGCCAGAGCGTGCGGCTGGCACCCAAGAGCCTGCTGCTGTTCCGCGTGAGCGACTGAGCGGCCTGCTCGTCAGCCGGCGAACTGCACCGGCGCCTCGCCGACGGTGTGCTCGGCGGCGATGACCGGCAGGGTCTCCAGTCCCATCTCCAGCGGCGAGGCCAGGCCGCGGTGCGAGGGCAGGATCCGGACGGTGTAGCCGAAGGGCCCGTTCTGGTCGAGGTCGAGGCCAAGGGTGTAGAGCCAGTGGTTGCCCTCATAGCCCTCGGTCCTGGTCATCTCGCCGTACTCCGCCTGCACGATCCGGTCGCTGGAGTCCACCCGGCCGTGCACGACCTGCACGAGGACGTCATCCGGCGTGAGATCGCCAAGGGCGATGTTCGCGCGGATCTCGACCTTGGTGCCCAGGTTCACGGTGTCGCCGATGCCCTGGATCTCCACGTGCTCGACCTGGGTCGAGGGCCAGGCGGCGCGCACCCGTGCCTTCCAGTAGGACACCTCACGCGCGACCTCGAAGTCCTTGGCACTGGCCACCCGGCTGGCGCGGGCAGCGGGCAGGTACAGGGTGTTGACGTAGTCGCTCACCATGCGACTGGCGAGGACCTTTGGTCCCAGCGTGCGCAGGGTGTGCCGCACCATGCCGATCCAGCGGCTCGGCAGGCCGGCGTCGTTCTTCTCATAGAAGGTGGGCGCCACTGCGCGACCGATGAGGTCGTACAGCGCAGCCGCCTCCAGGTCGTCGCGCCGGTCCGCGTCGTCGACGCCGTCCGCTGTCGGGATGGCCCAGCCGTTCTGGCCGTCGAACCACTCATCCCACCAGCCGTCGAGGATGGACAAGTTGAGCGCGCCGTTCAGCGCGGCCTTCATGCCCGAGGTGCCGCTTGCCTCGAGCGGGCGGATCGGGTTGTTGAGCCAGACATCGCAGCCCGGGTACAGGATCGTGGCCATCGCCATGTCGTAGTTCGGCAGGAAGACGATCCGGTGACGCACGTCCGCGGCGTCGGCGAACTGGACGAGCTCCTGGATCAGGCGCTTGCCGCCGTCGTCGGCCGGATGCGACTTGCCGGCCACCACGAGCTGCACGGGACGATCCGGATCGAGCAGCAGGGCGCGTAGCCGAGCCTTGTCGCGCAGCATGAGCGTGAGCCGCTTGTAGGAGGGCACGCGGCGCGCGAACCCGATCGTGAGGATGTCGGGATCGAGCACGTCGTCGATCCACTCGAGCTCGGTCGACGTCGCCCCGCGCGCCAGCCATGACTCGCGCATCATCCTTCGGGTCATGGCGATGAGCTCCTGGCGCAGCTCGCGCTTGACCGACCAGATCCGGTCATCAGGCGCATCGGCGATGGCCTGCCAGCCCTCAGGACTGTTGAGCATCTCGGCCCGGTCCGAGCCCAAGGCCAAGTCGCGGACCTGACGCGCAGTCCAGGTCGGGGCGTGCACGCCGTTGGTGATGGACGTGATCGGGACGTCCTCGTTGTCGAAGCCCGGCCACAGCCCGGCGAACATGTCGCGCGAGACGTGACCGTGCAGCAGGCTCACGCCGTTGGCACGACCCGCGATGCGCAGGCCCATCACCGCCATGTTGAAGACGTTCGGATCGCCTCCGACGTAGTCCTCGGCACCGAGTGCGAGGATCCGCTCGACGGGCACGCCGGCCTCGGCGTTGTCGCCGCCGAAGGTGCGGGCGACGAGCTCGCGCGGGAAGCGGTCGATGCCGGCGGGGACCGGCGTGTGCGTGGTGAAGACCGTGCCGGCACGAACCGCCTCGAAGGCCTCGTCGTAGCTGAGCTTGACCTCCGACTGCACGAGCTCGCGGATCCGCTCGAGTCCGAGGAATCCGGCATGTCCCTCATTGGTGTGGAAGACCTCGGGCGCGGGCGTGCCAGTGATGCGGCAGTAGGCCCGCAGCGCGCGCACGCCGCCGATGCCGAGCAGCATCTCCTGCAGCAGTCGGTGCTCTCCACCGCCGCCGTAGAGCCGGTCGGTCACCTCGCGCTCGGCCTGCGCGTTCTGCTCCACGTCGGAGTCGAGCATGAGCAGCGGGATCCGTCCGACGCGGGCGATCCAGACATGGGCATGGATCGCGCGGCCGTCCGGCAGCCCGACCTCGATGCTCGCCGGCGAGCCGTCTGCCTCGCGCAGCAGCGCGACGGGACTGCCGTCGGGATCGCAGACGGGGTACTGCTCCAGCTGCCAGCCGTCGCGCGACAGCGACTGCCGGAAGTAGCCGGCGCGGTAGAACAGGCCCAGCCCGATGATCGGCACGCCCAGATCGCTGGCCGTCTTCAGGTGGTCGCCGGCGAGGATGCCCAGACCTCCGGAGTACTGCGGCAGCGCGGCGGTGACGCCGAACTCCGGGGAGAAGTAGGCGATGCCCTTTGCGGCGTCCTCGCCCAGCGACTGGTACCAGCGGTCGCCGGACAGGTAGCCATGGAGGATGTCGGCGCGGTGGTTCACCCAGTCCACGAAGCCGCCGTCGCCGGCCAGCGCCTCCAGCCGCTCCGCCGAGACCTCGCCCAGCAGCCGGACCGGGTCCTCCTCGACGTCCACCCACAGCTCCGGGTCGATCGCGCGGAACAGGTCACGCGTCTCGGGGTCCCAGGACCAGCGCAGATTGTGCGCGAGCTCCTCCAGGGCGCTCAGGGGCTGTGGCAGGACGGTGCGGACGGTGAATCGGCGGATGGCTCTCACAGGGACAACCTAACCGATATGATAACGCTTACATGATCACGCAGATCACAGCGATGTGAATTTCACGCAACATCTGGATGCCGAGTGATGAGCACAGCACAGGGACCGTTGCGCGCGCGGCAGACCGCTGCCGCGCAGGTACGGTCTGCTCCATGGCCAATGCCCCGCAGCGCGCGGTCGTCAGCTCGATGAGCACCGCTTCCACGCCTTGGCTGCCGCCTGCCACCACCGTGCCGACCGAGCTCTCCGGCCGCTTCGCGATCACCGACGTGCACCCCTGCGTCCTGGGCGGCCGGCGACCTGCCGCCGGCGCGGTGGGCGAGCTCATCGAGGTGCGCTGCACGAGCTTCCGCGAGGGACACGACGCGCTGGGCCTGCATCTGGTCGCCCGCGACCCGGCCGGCGTCGAGCGGATGCGCACCCGGATGGTGCCCCTGGATGACGGGATGGACACCTGGGTCGGGCAGCTTCGTCCGGACGCCGTGGGCCTGTGGACCTTCGACATCGAGGCCTGGGGCGACCCATGGGCCACCTGGGTGCAGCGCGCCCGGGTGAAGATCCCCGCCGGCATCGACGTGGACCTGGAGTCCGAGGAGGGTGCCCGCAT
>Ga0075012_10005759_pt1 | contig 11312 bp, 10 predicted proteins | sample All_14_2_FD_71474 | JGI IMG/M metagenome (GOLD analysis project Ga0075012, IMG submission 71474) | Freshwater microbial communities in response to fracking from Pennsylvania, USA - Allegheny Zone_MetaG_DW_15 | ecosystem: Environmental > Aquatic > Deep subsurface > Groundwater > Drilled...
ATCTTGTTGGGGGCGAATACCGGGCTGGCGAGGTCGCGACGTCCGAGTTGCTGAAGGGGTTTGCTGTGGAGGTGTCAACCTGTCTTGCCGAAGCAGAACTCTTCAAGACACGGGAATAACTTCTTATCTGAGAATGCCGGCGACTGATCACTGGAAGTGGAGAGTTGTTTGATGACCCGACCCATTGATCGAGATACGCAGCGATTCAAAGAAATCGTGCGAGGAAAGGTCCGCCAGGGCCTGAAAAAATATATCACGCACGGCGAGATTCTGGGGCGACAAGGACGGGAAGTGGTTTCCATCCCGGTTCCCAATATTGAAATCCCCCGGTTTCGTCATGGCGATAAAGGGGCCGGCGGGATTGGCCAGGGGGAAGGCGAAGAAGGTCAGCCGATTGGGCGAGGTCAAGGTGATCAGGATGGGGCTGGTCAAGCGGGTGATGAACCGGGCCGTCATGTCCGCGAGGCCGAATTGACCTTGGAAGAACTGGCTCAGATGCTTGGGGACGAACTGCAACTGCCGCGGATCCTGCCGAAAGGTCAGGACGCCATTCGCACTAAGAAAACTCGCTATAACAGCATTCGACAGACAGGTCCGGATTCACTTCGGCACTTCAAGAGAACTTATAAACGGGCCTTGCGTCGTTCCATTGCCTCCAGTGAATATGATCCCAAAAAGCCGATTATTATCCCCACACGCGAAGACGAGCGGTTTCGCTCCTGGACTGACGTCCCACTGCCAGAAGCGAATGCCGCGATTCTTTACATCATGGACGTCTCTGGGTCCATGACGGATGAGCAGAAGCAGATTGTCCGGACGGAATCGTTCTGGATCGATACCTGGCTGAAAAGCCAATATGACGGAATCCAACGGCGATACGTGATCCACGATGCGGTGGCCCACGAAGTTGACGAGGACACGTTCTACCGCACACGGGAAAGCGGGGGAACGCGGATTTCCTCGGCTTACCTCAAAGCCAAGCAGATTCTGGAACGGGACTTCCCGGTGAATGACTGGAACATCTACATCTTCCAGTTTTCCGATGGTGATAACTGGGGAGAAGACAACACCGCTTGTCTGAAGACCCTACAGGCCGATTTCCTGCCGATCTGTAACCTGTTCTGCTATGGCCAGGTCGAAAGTCCGTATGGATCTGGCGATTACCTCAAAGAGCTGAAGAAGATTTCCGGCAAGCACGAGAACATGATCCTCAGCGAGATTAAAGATCGCGATGCCATTTATGGATCGATCAAGACATTCCTTGGGAAAGGGAAGTAGTTCCGTCTGTCGCCAGAAATACCTCCCGATTTTCCCTGCCTTTCCAGAGAATTCGAGAGGTCACAATCCAAAAAGACGTCTCCACCTTTTTCCTCTTAGAGACGTATCGACCCTCTGACTCCGAGCAAGACACATGTCCGCAACGATTTCAACACACATCACGCCAGACGACCGTTACGCCATGCCGGATGGAGAGCAGTACGAGCTTATTGATGGCCAGTTAGTGGAGAAAACCGTAAGCCGGGAAGGGGCATGGGTAGCCAGCCAATTAATCACTCGCATTCAGATCTATCTTGATACGCATCCCATCGGCGATGTCTTCAGCGAAAGTGCCGGTTATCGTTGCTTCTCCTTTGATGGCAACCGTGTTCGCAAACCCGATCTGTCTTTCATCTTAAACGGTCGCATGACGGCGGCGGACTGGGAATGTGGCTTTCCGGCGGTGGTCCCGGATTTAGTCGTGGAGGTCCTTTCGCCGCAAGATCTGGCCTACGATGTGTTCCGGAAGTTGGAGGATTATTTTTCGGTGGGCGTTCCTCTGGTCTGGGTTCTTAATCCCGAAACGCGCACTGCGACGGTTTATCGGCAGGGAGGAACCGAGATACGTCATTACCACGAGCAGGACTCATTGACTGACGATCTGGTGCTTCCTGGTTTCTCTTATCCCCTTGCGAAATTGTTCCGCCCCAAAGCTCCATAAATAACTAGGAGTTTCGCGAGATTGAATTGTTCCAATACCGGGTACAAAGTGCAACGGAAGAGTTCGTGCCCCTTTTATGGATGGCTTTCCCTGTCTTCCTCTGTTGATATTACCAGTTTACGGAAACCGGGCTGCCAGCAGTCGTTTTCTCGACTGAGTTCCCGAAAGACAAGCCGAACGGAAAGGCTGTTTTCATGTCTCTCTCTACGCATCGCGGACTACCGCCCGAAATTCAGGACATCCAGGGCGCGATGGAATCGCGAGCGCGCGAGCATGGGCTCGATTTCTTCGAAACCATCTTCGAGATGCTGGATCTGGAAGAACTGTGCATGTTCGCCGCATACGGCGGCTTCCCGGTCCGTTATCCGCATTGGAGATTTGGCGCAGAGTACGATGAACTGCTGAAAACCCATATGTACGGGTTGCAGCGAATTTACGAGATGGTGATCAACACCGATCCGTGCTACGCCTATCTTCTGAATACCAACATGCTGGTCGACCAGAAACTGGTGATTGCACACGTTTACGGGCACTGCGATTTCTTCAAAAACAATTCGTCATTCGCGCCGACCAATCGCCGGATGCTCGACACGATGGCGAATCACTCCACGCGCATCCGCCACTATGTCGACCGTCATGGCTACGAGAAAGTTGAAGAGTTTGTTGATGCCTGTTTGTCGCTGGAAGATCTGATCGATCCTCATTCTCTCCATATCAAGCGGGCTGGCGAACCCGAGATGATGCCCCACGCGGCCTTGTTGCGGGACGATGATTGGGAGTATCTGCAACAACAGGCACGGCTGCCTTCCTCAAAAGGCTATATGGATGCGTTCATCAATCCACCGGAAGTTTTGCGACAGGAAGCGTCGGAGCGTAAACGCCTTAGTGATGAGAAAGAAGCCAAGCGATCGTTTCCCGACACCCCTCAGCGCGACGTCCTCCTGTTCCTGCTGCAACACGCCCCTTTAAAGGATTGGCAGCATGACATTCTTGCGATGATTCGCGATGAAGCGTATTATTTTGCGCCCCAAGGCCAGACCAAGATCATGAACGAAGGCTGGGCGAGTTATTGGCATACCACTCTGATGACCAAGCATGGCCTGACCGATGCCGAGGTGATCGATTACGCAGACCATCACTCGGGCACCGTTGCCATGAGTCCTCAACGGCTGAATCCCTACAAAGTGGGGATCGAGCTGTTTCGCGATATTGAAGAGCGTTGGAACCGAGGACAATTTGGTGCCGAATATGAGAACTGCGATGACTACGAAACACGCCTGAAGTGGGATCGGCAGACGGGCCTGGGCAAACAGAAAATCTTTGAAGTCCGCAAGATCCATAACGACATCACGTTTATCGATACGTTCCTCACTCCGGAATTCTGTGCCAAGCACAAGATGTTCACCTTCGCCTATAACGAGGCGAGCGAAAACTATGAACTGGCGTCTCGCGAGTTCTACAAAATCAAGCGGATGCTGCTGGACAATCTGACCAACCATGGTCGGCCGTTTATTGTGATCATCGACGCCAACTACCGAAATCGGGGAGAACTGTATCTCCAGCATCAATACAAAGGCGTGGAGTTGAAGCTGGATTATGCGCGCGACACCTTAGCGAATCTTCAAAAGTTGTGGGCTCGTCCGGTTCATCTGGAAACCGTCATGGATGACGAAAAAACCGTGCTGTCGTTTAACGGGACCACTCATGAGAAAACTCACTGAAGCCAGGAAAGAGCAGGGGGAATCTGGGGGTTCGGTCGTCCCATGACATCGGCTGTCCCAGTTTCGTTTTCCCCGGCCGAACGTCGTGCTTGCTACACACGACCGTTTGATCTCGTATTTGTGTGAAGCGATGCGACCGCACCAAGACTGCATTATCAGGATCTGTTATGAGTTTGAGTCTGGATCTCGCTGCGATCCTTCAACCCCTGATCGGGCAGAGCTTTGTCCCGCCTCAGGCCGTCTCCGTGCAGGACGGAGCGGGAACGACCATCACACTTCGTGTCGTTGCTGTGGAGCGAATGGGCGTCTCTTGTGAAGAACTCCAGTTGATCGTTCCCCACTTGAGGCAAACGTCACTGGATCTGCTGAAAACGTGGGCGGAGGCTCTTTGTCGGCGCGTCACGTATCTCTTGGAAAATCTGGGACCGCTGGAATACGACGCCACGGCCCAGGAGGTCCTGATCCGTTCGACCACGCCCGATTCAACGCAGCCTCAGTCACCCAAATATTACGAAGTGATCCTATCGGCTCAGGGCCAAGGCCAGTTCACGCTCCGCCGCTACGAAGCAGACCGCGTACAGGGAGGACGAGTCCCCGTACCGCTCCACCTGACCCATGAACAACTGGCCAAACTGGTCAATGACCTTGTGGGGACGATCCCAACCGCACCGTAGTGCCTGACTCAATTCAATGGCCGCGGTGACTGCCGCCGCCAGCACCCCCCCTTTCAATCAGCCAGTCATAAATCGACCGTGGTCTACAGACAACACAAACCTCAGCACAATCCCACCGACGGCGTTCGGTGGGACATCCGCGCACAGCGCCCTGCCAAACGGCTTAGGGAGTTTTCCCATTGACGACCGAACTCGCCATGCCCTAAAAACGGCCTCACATGAGATTTCCGGCGAGATGTATGGCAAAGGGAGCAACTGATGAGATCGTTGTTCGTCGCTGTGACACTGGGGTTATGTTTAGGGAATATCACCCATTCCGCAGAGCCGACTCCGCTGGATGGGACATGGCATTATGAGCACACCAATGGGGCTAAGAAGACGATTGAGGTCGTCGGTCAAGAGTTCAAACTGACTTTGCAGAAGGAGAAAGATCAGCCTGCCTCGTTGCTCATCCTTACCGCAAAAGAGTTTCAGTTTACGAAAGATTCGATGGTCTATGGCGTGTTCGAGAGAGTGTACTCGAAAAATGGCGAGGATCTCTATTCGGGGCCTGCGTTTGCCCCATTTGCTTTTCATTATACGGTTGACGGCGATCAGCTACATTTGACCAATGTCAGCCTTTTTCGGGGAGATCAAGTTGTTCATCAGATGCTGGTGCAATACCCCTTAACGCGACAGGTCCCAGACGTTGCTGCTGAGAGATTGCCGGAACCAAAGTAGGCTGTTGTGACCAATCGTCATGGAGCCACGTCTGGCTCCTTTCAGATTCACAACCCGCCTAGCTCTTCGGCGGTTCCCGTTCACTCAGCCGCTTCGCTAACTTCTCGGCAGCCTGCTTCACTTCTTCCTGCGACAAGTCATTGAAGGTCTGCACGGTCACGGCTTCTTCCATCAAACCCTCCTTTTCCAGGCCGATCGTCAGTTCCGTCTGAACATCGCGATATTCGCCCGTCTCGGCAATGCTCTGTAAGGCCACGACCAGTTCTTCAGCAGGCATGCCCCCCGCCGTCGGATCGGGTGCCTCCGGGGTGTCCATACATCCAAAACTGCTCAAGACCATCAAAAGGAATCCAGCACGGAAAAGTAGCATCGAATCCATAGCCTCTCGTTGAGGGATGTTTGCGCGGAACCGTCTAACGATTTGACCACACGAAAATGGGGGGGCCACAGTTGGGGCAATCAGCGAAACCGCTCTTCGCGCTCAACCCACCCCCCGCTCTCTCATCGTGATCCCTGCTAACTCGATCAGACTGTTAAAACTCAGGAACAGTTTGGCCATCAGCAATGGCACCCAGACGGCCATACGTCTCCAGGTCAATCACTTCCGAGATAAAGCGGACCGAGCCATCGCCGAGCAGGAAGTGAGCTCCGCCAGCATGCATGCTGCTGAAATTCCACAGGCCAGTCGTCTGATTGATCGAGTAATAGAACGAAGCGGCTACCACCGCGTTCTGTGTGTAATACCACCCGTCCGAAGGGTTACCGACCCAAATGGTCGCGTTCTTCCCCTTCATCGTGCTCCGTTCGCCGATCAAGACCGTGTTGGTCAACCCGTCAGTAATCATCGAGAAATTCACGCGGGAATTATCATAGAAGGGCCCCGTCGGACGGACGCCAGCCGCAGACACGCGATACGTATTCCCGGCGACACCTGTGTAGTTCGATTTGCCATAGTTGTAGACTTTGCCATTCAAGACCCCCTCGGGGCTGGGGTCGGACGGACACAGAAAAGCCGTGATCCCCGTTCTGGCGTAGGGCGTGCTCACCGTAGCGCTCGCTGTTGTCATGTCGCTCACGGAAGTCCATGGTCCGTTGAAGGCTCCTGAAGAGCCGATCTGGTTATAGAGGTTCCCCTGGTCCAGCTGCGGCAACAGGAAGGTTCCCCAGCCCAGCATGTTGCGATTGTCCGTATTTGCCAGCGGATCGTTATCGAGGTAACCGGGAGGCAGCGTTTTATGCGTGTCATGGTAATTATGCATAGCCAATCCGATTTGCTTTAAGTTGTTACGGCACTGCGTTCGGCGAGCCGCTTCCCGCGCTTGTTGGACGGCGGGCAGTAACAGAGCAATCAGAATCGCGATAATCGCGATCACCACCAGCAATTCAATCAGCGTAAACCCGTTACGGTTCGTCTTGGCAGTCGTCATGAAATGGTCGTCCTGGGAGGGATCAGAGGCGGGTCAGAGGCACGTAAGAGAAACACCCTGAAGGCGCAGGCGCACCTTCAGCGCAGAGAAGCAGCGGAGTTTCCAACGGAGCTGTCGTCGGGCAGGCAGCAATCAGGCGAGTTTGCAGGACAAAGGCTGGGTAAACAGGCGGTCTTTACCATCGATCTGACGGGCTTCCACCCGCAGATAGCGATGAGCGTGTAAGTCCACGGTACTGGCTGGCAAGGGCCAGCTGAGTTGCTGACCGTCCGTCGTGGCGATGAGGCCCTTGGCGGAAATCAGCTTTAATTGACAGGGAAGATTCACTTCTGCCGTCAGCAGGCCGTCAGCCACTTGCAGGGACTTCAGTTGCAAGTCCCCTGTGAGGACGCAATAGAATTGTCCGTCCCGATAAGCCTTTAAGCAGGCTTGCTGGGGATCAGCCGCAAAGGCCTGCGGATCGGGCAGCAGGACGTTATAGCCTAAAAATCCGGGATCGCTCCCTTGGACGTGGTCGGAAACGGAAAATCCCCAACAGCGGCGACCCGTCGCCAGAACGTCATCCCACGCCTCCAGCGCCCAACCCTTACCGTTCAACTGTTCGCAGGTGTGGTTCCAAATCTCAAGACCCAGCACGCGCGGGTCGAAATCGAGCATGGCCGTCAGGTCTTCCAGTTTCTGCCCGCTCCAGACCGGGTGGTTGATGGTAATGCCGCCGCCATCGGGATAGCGCAATTGCCCCAGAATTCGCTGAAAGGCTTCCTTCCAGGGCAAACCCAACCCCAGCAGGTAGCCATGCTCATGCAGACGAAAGCGGTTGCGCACATCAAACGTACCACTGGCGAACGTGGACCCTAAGCCATTAAAATGACCGCGAGAATCGGTCGTCGAGTGATGTTCCGCGTTCGGGCAAATCATGACATCGTCAGGCAGTTCCAGAAAAATCTCCGGCCCGACTTCAAACGGAATCTGCTGGCGAAGCTCCTCGGGAAGTTCCTCGACCCATCCGGTTTTGGGGTCGGTCAGGATCTCGTTCCAGCGAAACGGTTTCTCGGTATACCCACCCTCTTTCAGCGTGGCAAATGGCTGCTCAACCGCATATTGATTCACCCGTTCCTGGGGAGTGCTGGGAACAGACGGGTAATAGTTGGAAATCGCCAGGTGCCGCAGCCCCCGGCGATACATAATCTCTAAGACTCGTTGCGATCGGCAATGAATATGGCTGCCCGAGCCAATCGGCCGAACGTTTTGCCAGTCGATCCCGTCGTAAGGGTTCTGAATCGCCGCTTCCAACGAGGCTGCATGACCCCAGTTGGACAGGAGCAGCGGAGCCGTGCCAAAGGCGACGGTTCCGAGAAATTCTCGGCGATTCCAGGTGCTGGAGGAAACGGTCAACGGTGATCTCACAATTATTCACGACGCCGGACAGAATCGTTTCACCTCAACGGCGAATGCGACTAGTCTAGCAGCGTCTATGAAACCGTTGTGAAGAGCCAGCGAAGAAACCAACAAAGCCTGGATGTAGGGCAGGTGGCCGCACGTCTAGCAAATCGCTAGAGAGCCCTTGTTGCTGATCAACCGGGGCGCGACCGGAAATGCCGGCCAGAACTCCTTCGGAAGCCCCCCCGAACTGTGTTCGGTGGGACCTCTGCGCAACCAGTTCCTCAGTCTTGACGTCCGCACCGCATCAGGGCCTGCGGTCGACGAAAAACGGGCTATCGGTCCAGCAGTTGCCGAATGGATTGCAACCCTTTGCGAAACTCCGCTTCGTCGAGTTTCCCGTTGTGGTCGCGGTCAAGGCGCAAAAAGATCACACTGTGAGCGGCGCTGACTTCAGAAGAGTCCACCACGCCATCGCCATCCTTGTCGAGCCGCTTCAATAATAGCTGAGCCACGGCGTCAGGATCGCGGCCGTTAAGAATGCGGCGTAACTCGTGGGCATTCAAGTCGGTGTCGCGAGGCACGGCCAGGTCGAAGTAGCCCAGCATCATCTCGTCCCACGATTGGTCTCCCCAGGACACACGAGCCGAAGGGTCCGGGTTCGCGGGATTCTCTGCGGAGTTGTCATAAGAGGCGAACGCCTTAATCCGGGTTCCCCTTGGAAGAAGCAGCGGTTTCTCCAGTTCATACCCGGTCTGCCAGTTAAAGTCATAGTGAGGGACGTTCAACAGCGTTTGACGACGACCACCAGCCCCCAAAATTTCGTAACGGAACGATTTGCCGCGCACATGCATATGGGGCATTAAAGAAAGGAGCAACGCATCGCGGGGAATCGTGATGGTGTTCGATTCCACCTTCTGATTATCGAGAAACGGGGCAATGTCCAAGCGGCGATTGCGGACACTGGCCGTATGCACTTCGTGAGTCACTTCGGAAGAGTCCGCAAAGACAAGGCCAATTTTGGAAATGTCCTCCTGGACCGAACCGATCGACGTGTAGTGCACCTGAAAAATCAGCTTCGACCCTGCGGAGACCTTCTTCGCCATCCCTTTGGGAAAAACCTGAGGCTTTAACCCTGGGACATAAGCCGCCAGGAACTCGGCTTCGGCATCAAAACTCTTCCCATCCTGGCTGCAATAGACAATCACATGATGAACGACCGACCGGTTGCCCGGTACCACTTCCGCCGCAGACACCCAGCGGTCTTCTTTCAGGTCGGTCTCCAGCCGGAAGTATTGGTACTGGACTTCTCCTTCGGCTGGCACCACATGCGGCTTATCGCTCATGGCGATCACCAGATCGGGCTGTCGAGGAAGTTGCCAACCTTCAACGTACTGGCGAGCAGGAGGCAGCTCTGCCGGATTGCCTTCCGGCGCGCCGGCTAACACCCAATCCTTAATCAACTGTTGCTCTTGAGCGGACAGCCCGCGCCGATTCGCGAACTGCCCATGCTCAGGATCGGCGTGCCACGGGGGCATTCGTCCTTGACGAGTCACTTCCAGAATCATTTCCGACCAGCCAGCCGCCTTGTCGTATTCCGTCAAAGCAAACGGAGCAATCTGTCCCGTGCGATGACATTCCACGCAGTGTTTCTGCAGGATCGGGGCAATATCGCGGCTATACGTCACCGCCGCCTGTTCGTTGGGTTTCTCTCGAAGCGAGATCAGACAGCCCACCGCAGAAGTCTTTGCCACCTTGACAGGCTGGCCCGCCAGCAGTTGGTTCAGAGCATCCCGCAGTTCTTCCTGTTCGGGTTTTGAACGCGACTTCGCACCGATGGAATGCTGATCATCGATCCGACCGCGATACCGCACCATCCGCTTCTGGTCTAAAACGAACGTTTCGGGAGTTCGTTCAGCCTGCAGTTCCTGAAGAACTTTCTGATCCACATCTTTCAGCAGTGGAAATGACAACCCATGCAGGCGGGAAAACGCGGCCAGTTCACTCAGGGAGTCCTGGCTGTTCCCATTAATCCCGATGAACGTCACCCCCTTGGGAGCAAACTCTTCCGACAATTGTTGCAGGCGAACCGCATAAAGTTTCGCGAGGGGGCATTCCGTCCCCAGGACGGTAATCACCAGCAGGGGCGAATCCTGAAAATCGCTGAGCTGCCAAATCTTCCCGCGCGCATCACCCAACGCAAATTGTGAGAGGCCGACTGGTCGGTCGTTGTCCGCCGCTGACACGACCCCCATCAGGGAACTCGCCAGCAAGACGCCCAGAAACAGGACCCCCTCAAACCAAACTCGTTGCGAAGCAGCGGCGGGAGTTCGTGGATGACTCAGAAAGGGATGGCACTGGTTCAACACGGTATCGGAGACCTTCGGAAAACAGCACGACCGCCGCCTGGATGAAGAGGAGCCCCCCCTCAACCGGCAAATGGACGTACAAAATTCTACGGACGAGTGACCGAGCGAGGACGAAAATCAGAAATCAGTCGAGCGATGCAGCAGAATTGCAGAAAGGCCATGCAGTGGCACAAGACGTCCCCTTAGTCTAACAAGGGGATTTCCTGATGCGAGAAGAATTCTTCCAAGATTTTCAGCAAAGCGTCAAAGCCGCCTTGATCAGGCGGCTCATTAAGCCAAACCCTTCAGTCTCCCAAAGACTTGACCTGTTGGCAGAGGCCCTAAGAATTTCACCAGTTTTATCACGCCGAACACCCGAGAGGCTTACGATAGATCCATGCATGGTAACCACTCCTCTTCCGAATGGCGCGGCATCGTCCTCTGCCTCCTGGTTTTCTGCGGCAGTCCCGTCATTGCCGGAGAGTGGCCAGAGTCGCGCTATGACGGGCGGACATTAGCCGAATGGCGTGTCCTCATTGGGCAGATCGACCACACTGCGACCGATCGTCAAAAGTTTGTCGCCGGCCTGTTACAAATCGTCGAAGACCCGCGCGTCCCCTGGTTTTCCCGCCGACAAGCTGCGCTGACACTCGGGCGATTAGGCCAGCCCGCTGAAGCTGCCGTGCCGGTCCTGACGGAATTGCTGACTCAGACAGAGCCCAACGCGGAAACGGCTCCCCAAGGCTGGGCCGCGAAAGCCCTCGGCTTATTCGGTCCGATCGCCGCAGACGCCACTCCGGCGTTAATCAAACTGGCCTCTCAACCACAAACCAGCCTGATGGCCCGACTCTCCGCGCTGGATGCCCTCTCACGGATCGGTCGAACTCATCCCGCTGCGATTCCCGCCATGATCCTGCTTCTAAACCCATCCCCCGAGTTTTCCGACGCGCTAACCCTCCAGCGGGCCGCCTGTGAAGCCTTGATCTTTGTCGGCCCCGACGCGGCACCCGCAGTCCCCCACTTGTTGCGCCTAACGACCGCCCAGGACGCCACATTGCGTCGCT
>Ga0075012_10005760_pt1 | contig 11312 bp, 9 predicted proteins | sample All_14_2_FD_71474 | JGI IMG/M metagenome (GOLD analysis project Ga0075012, IMG submission 71474) | Freshwater microbial communities in response to fracking from Pennsylvania, USA - Allegheny Zone_MetaG_DW_15 | ecosystem: Environmental > Aquatic > Deep subsurface > Groundwater > Drilled...
GGCCTAAACCGAAACTGTCACCGATTCGTTCCTCACGCCCGGGCAGGTGATCGGCGGAGGATAGAGCGTCCCATAGGCTGGTGTGCGTGTGTGGCATCGGCGGAAGTTGGTCTCGTGTCGGAAGCGAATCTGATGGGAGTCGCCTGCAGGCTGGACTCGGAGCGATTCGCCATCGCGGACCGGATGACATTGGTCAGTTCAGCTGGGCAGGCTCGCGATCGACACGGGTCGATCTTGGTCTGGTTCGGCTGGCGATCCTTGACCTGAGTCCGGCCGGACACCAGCCGATGACACTGCCTGGCGGCCGCTTCACAATTACCTTCAACGGCGAAATCACCAACTACGTCGAGATCAAGACCGAACTTGTTGCCCTGGGTGAGACATTCGCCTCGGGAACCGACACGGAAGTGCTTCTCAAAGCATGGGCGCGGTGGGGCAAGGACACGCTAGAGCGACTCGAAGGAATGTATGCCTTCGCGATTCTCGACACCCAGGAAAGAACGGTCACGCTGGTCCGTGACCCCTTCGGCATCAAGCCACTCTTCTACACCCACAGCGCAGACCGTCTCTCCTTCTGCAGCGAACTGAGCGGTCTTCTCGAAATCGACCCCGGACTCCGTCGACTTGACTGGCAAACAGCGGTCGACTACCTCCAGTGGGGAACGTACGACCGCTCTGAGCGGACGTTCCTCGAGGGTGTCCGCCAACTGAAGCCTGGCCACTATCTCGTTGTCGATGCCGATTCGGGCAGGGCGTCAGAGCCAACGGCGTTCTGGCACCCGAACGTGCGGGAGGCGTTCACAGGAACTTACGAAGAGGCCTCGGAGATCGTTCGGGGCCTGTTCGTAGACTCAGTCAAGCGGAATCTGCGATCGGATGTGGCCCTCGGGATCGCTCTGTCCGGAGGCATCGACTCTTCGGCAATCGTCGGGGCCGTGCGACACCTCGAACCAGACTTGCCGATCACTACATTCAGCTTTGTCGCACCGGGATTCGCACGATCAGAGCACGAGTGGGTAAAGCTCGTCGCCGATCACGCCAAGGCGATCTCTCACTCAGTGGTCGCCGAGCCGGGGGATCTCAGCCGCGATCTCGATGAGTTGATCATCAGCCAGGGAGAGCCGTTCGCCTCGACCAGCATCTACGCACAGTTCCGTGTCTTCAAGCTTGCGCGCGATCACGACGTGCGCGTGACTTTGGACGGTCAAGGTGGGGACGAGGTATTCGCGGGCTACTCCGGCTTCCCTGCACAGCGAATGCACAGCCTGATCGAGCGGGGCCGTCTGCGACAGGCTTCGACGTTCGCACGGAACTGGGCCTCGTGGCCCGACAGGGACATGACCCCCATGCTGATGGAGACCGCAGCTCAATTTCTGCCACGTCGGGCTCGCGGGCGGGTTCTGCGTTCGGGCTCATCTCCCCTTCTCGATACCTCTCGACTCAAGGAACGAGGAGTGCGCCTCTACCCAGAGGTTGTGCAGACTGGAGCGCTGCGCGGGAGACGCGTGGTCTCGCAGCTTCGATCTGCCCTCACCTCACAAGGACTGCCCGCGCTCCTCCGTCACGCAGACCGCAACTCGATGCATTTCTCAATCGAGAGTCGGGTTCCTTTCCTTGACCGCGCGCTCGCCGAGTTCACGTTGGCGCTGCCCGAGGACTGGCTTGTCGGCAATGACGGGTCATCCAAGCGAATACTCAGGGATGCCATGCGCGGGATGGTCCCCGACCAAGTCCTCCAAAGACGAGACAAAGTCGGCTTCGAGACCCCCGAGCGCGAGTGGGAAGAACGCCTGGCGAATGAGGATGTCGACCGGGATCATCCCATTGGCTTTCTCAAGCCGGGTCGAGAGAACACGGTAACGGGGGGCTACACGGAGTCAGAGCTCAACTGGGCTGGCCGCTCGCACTGGCGGCTCATCAACCTTCGGCGGTGGGTCGCACTGATGGGAGTTGATGCTCGATGAGCTCAGAAGACATCAAAGTGATCAGTGTGGTGGGCGCTCGACCGCAATTCGTGAAACTCGCCCCAGTGTCGAAGGCCCTGCGGAGCGTGGTCAACCACGTAATTGTGCACACGGGTCAGCACTATGACGACTCGATGAGCGACACGTTCTTCCGTGACCTCGAGATTCCGATGCCCGATGTCAACCTCGAGGTGGGATCTGGGTCACACGGCGCACAAACGGCAAAGATGCTTGTGGGCCTCGAGCAGGTATTCGAGGCGGAGAAGCCAGATTGCGTGTTGGTCTACGGAGACACGAACTCCACTATCGCGGCAGCCCTCGCAGCGGTGAAGCTCCATGTTCCGGTGGCTCATCTCGAGGCAGGCTTGCGGTCGTTCAACAGGCGAATGCCAGAGGAGCACAATCGGGTGCTCACTGACCACTGTTCTGACCTTCTGCTCGCCCCGACTCAAGTGGCGATGGACAACTTGCGCAACGAGGGGTTGTCGGCACGTTCCGTACTCGTCGGTGATGTGATGACGGACGTCGTCTACTGGGTACGTGACGAGGTTCTGCGACGCAACACCGCCGGAGTCGGGGGGCAGGCGATCGGTTCCTACTACCTCGCTACCATTCATCGCCCGGACAACACCGATGATCCAGAACGTCTGGATGCCCTGCTGGAGGCGATGTCCACGCTCGACCGACCGGTAGTCCTTCTTGTGCACCCTCGTCTCGCAGCCCTTGCCGAGCGCCATGGACTGGCCCTTGACAGGGGTGTCATTGACCCGCGTCCCCCCTTGGGCTATCGCGAGCTGGTGGCTGCGACCATGGGAAGCGCCGGAGTGATCACCGACTCAGGCGGGCTCCAGAAGGAGGCGTTCCTTCTACGAGTCCCAACAATCACCCTGAGGCCCGAAACCGAGTGGGTGGAGACAGTAGATGCGGGGTGGAACATCCTCGTGAATGACCCCGCACTGCTCAAGGAAAGCCTAGGCGGACACCGACCGAGCGAGACAGACGTGATGCCCTACGGCGATGGGAACGCCGCGAGCCGTGTCGCAGAAACCATCATCACCTGGTTTGCGCGGTGATCCGCGACACCACATCCAGCCAAACCTTGCGGTAGCTCTCGCTGGAAAGAGCCCTCGCGGAACGGTGAGACGCAAGCTTCCACTCCCCGACCTCGCGCGTCGTGAGCGAGTCGAGTCTTCGCGCCAGGGTGTCCGCATCGAAGTCGACTAGGACATCTCCCAGACCGTGCTCCCTGACGATTCGAGCCATCTCTGGGGAGGGGCCCACGATCACGCCCAGCCGGGCCTGCACGAAGTCGAACAGCTTGTTCGGCAACGCCATCAAGTTGTTGAAGTTGACCGGAGGCAGAAGGTGAATGCCGACATCGCGGGCGTTAAGGGTACGCACCAGATCGTCATACGACGCGGGTTCATGGAAGGCGATCCTCGACTCTCCGTCCGCCATCTCCCGGAGTGAGTCCAGCGTGCCAGCAGCGTCTTGGACGAGATACAGATCGAGTGTCACGTCGGCGGTGGAGCGCCGGACCCCCAAGATGATCTGGTCGATTCCCCGGTCGGGAGAAGCGACCCCGCTGTGCACGAGCCTGATCGGGAGCTGAACGGCACCGGGGTCGAGCTCTTGGTAGGGAGTCATGTTCGGCACCACCAGGCAATCGAAGCCGAACTCCTCCCGGTACTTCTGTCGAATACCTTCCGCAACGGCCACCACGACGACGGCCTTCCTGGCTCGCGTTCTGAGTTCCCACCTCACATAGGGAGCGATGAAGAGCCGCCAGCGACGACTGTGAGCATTCTCCGTGGGCGCATACTCGTGCAGGTCGAGCACGACACCTCGACGAGGCTTCAAGCGCAACGCAACGTTGAGAGTTGGAAGATCATGGGCAAATACGAGATCCCAGGAATCCCTCGACAGGGCGGCAAGCGCCACACGGTCTCTAGCCCTGAGTGCAGAAACCAGGGGGTGCAGCCGGAGAAGCAGAAGGAGGGCGTTCAAGGCCCGACCGACCAAGCCCCACCGGATTGGAGAACCGCTCGGCAAGGCGACATGTCGAACGTCGCCAAATGGAGAGGGACCGAATCCCGCCGTAGTCACGTCGTGGTGGCCTCTGAGAGCGTCGACCTGCTTCAGCACACGGGGTGAGCGCGCCAGGGGCGTGTACGTCAGAACCAGAACCTTCGTCGTGCCCGCACGGACGTCCAACTGCTGGCTATCCGAACTCATGTCGCTCTCGAATCCTTCCACGCTCTTCAGTCGGTCTTCCCCGCCAGAACCTGATCCACGAGACCCACCCAGACCTCACTCTGCTGCTCGCTTGAGAGCTTGAAGGCGGCCTCCTGCGCGCTCGACTTCCACTGACTCACACGGTGGGGCTCAAGCCCCTCGATCTCATGACGCAAAGCTTCCGGTGAGTAGTCCGGAAGAACGGCACCAATCTGGAAGTCGGTCACCAACCCGGCCATCGCCGGCGAAGGCCCAACAATCAGTCCAAGTCGTGCTTGCACATAGTCGAAGACCTTGTTGGGCAACGCATGGAGAAGGTTGAAGTTGGTCGGGGGGAGGACATGCAGACCGACATCGAAGGTGTTCAGCGTTGAGATCAACTCGCGGTAGGGAACGGGCGAATGCAGACGAATGCGCCCGTCAGTCTCAGCTCGCTTCCTCAAGCTCCCCAGATAGCCCTCGTCGTTTCCCACCAAGTAGAGATCCAGCGTCACGTCGGCGCGCGACCCGATGACAGCATCAATAAGGATCTCCAAACGCCGTTCGGGAACCGCGATTCCGCTGTGCACGAGTCGGATAGGCCGAGCCACAGCACCTGGCGTCAGGTGGGCGACGTAAGGTGTGAAGTTCTCGACGACCACGCTGTCAATACCGAAGACAGACTTGTACTCCGCAGCAATCCCCGGGCTGACAGTGATAACCCTTGAGGCGACGCTGGGGACTTTCCGACAAAGCCACTTGACGTACGGACGCATAAGAAGGCGCCAGACGAAAGACTGCTCGCTCTCGGCGGGGGCGTACTCATGAAGATCGACCACGATGCCACGGCTCGGTCGAAGCGCCACGGCGGCAGCAAGACACCAGAGATCGTGGGCGATCACAACATCCCATTCACGAGCGCCGAGAATCCGACGGACAGCAGAGTCGCGCGCGCTGAGCCACGAGATTGGTCTGTGCCACCGAACGAGAAGGAGCAAGAAATAGAGCAACCGCCCAGCCCGGCCACCGCGTTGAAGCGGTTGATCAGGCAGTTCAATGTGCTCGACGCCGGGAACTCCGGTGGTTCCAAAGCCAGCAGTGGTGAGCTGGAATCGTTCGCGGAGAAACCCGACTTGCTTGAGCGGACGAGGGCTCTTGTCGACACGCGTGTACGTGAGCACCAGAACACGCGGACGAGCACTTGACATAGTGCCTCAGTCTAGGCTGGTCAAGAAGGGCAGGTTGCAGTGGCGGCGAAGGGTAGCGGAGCACAGTGAAGCGGAACCGAATCCTCTGCGTCTCCTTCTCACCGCTGCAGAGCGACAGCCGCGTCCTGAGGCAAGTCAGGGTACTTCAGGAGTTCGGAGACGTCGTAACAGTCGGGTACGGACCACCCCCGCTACCGGAAGTGGAGCACATCGAAGTACCAGATGGGGCTCCGTCACTGCCCCGATCACTGCAGGGGGTCATACAACTCGCCCTGCGCCACTACACCGAAGCCTCCCCGCGAACGCCCGGCGCGGATGCCGTCGTGGATCGCATCCGGGATTCCGGACCTTACGACCTCATCGTCGCCAATGACGCTCGAGCACTGCCGTTAGCGTTTTCGGTTGCGGACTCGGCCCCCGTCTGGGCCGACATGCATGAGTGGGCCCCGGAAGAGAACTCGACGAACCTCATCTGGAAGGCGCTAGTGCGCCCCTACATGGACTGGCTTTGCCGCCACTACCTTCCGCGCTGCGTAGTCGTCACTACCGTCAGCGACTCCATCTCGGACTTGTACGCTCAGACATATGGCGTACACCCGACGGTGATTCGCAACACGGGTCCCTTCCGCGACCTCAGACCGACGGCAACCTGCGACGACAGCATTCGCCTGGTGCACAGTGGAGCCGCACTAAAGAACCGCAATCTCGAGAACCTCATCCTTGCCGTGCGAGAGCTTGACCAGCGATTCTCTCTCGATCTCTACCTCATCGATACCGAGGGCAATGTCGGGAAGTTGAAGCGGCTGGCAGGGTCCGACAAGAGAGTCCGCTTCCATGAACCTGTTCCGCCAGGCTCGCTGCCAAGCGAGTTGAACAAATACGACCTGGGCGTGTTCCTCCTCCCTCCCCGCACGGTGAACTACGAATACATGCTCCCGAACAAGATGTTCGACTATGTGCAAGCCCGTCTGGGGGTGGTGTTCGGACCGGCTGTGGAGACAGACCGAATCATCAATGAATTCAACCTCGGTGTGATCACTTCTGGCTGGGGAGCCGCAGACCTACGCAAGAGCCTCGAGGGACTCACAACGAGGCAGGTTGCCGAGCACAAGCTGGCGTCCCATCAGGCAGCTCACGCTCTGAGCAACGAAGCCGACCTTGAAGCCCAACGAGAGAGTCTCCGCAAGATTCTGGGAACCAAGGGGGTATAGATGCGCGTTGCCATAGTGACACGCATCTTCGCGCCGGAGGTCTCTGCCGCATCCGGGTTGCTCTCGTCTTGGGCAAGAGCGTTCAGAGACGCAGGCTGGAAGGTCTCCGTCGTCACCACCGTTCCCCCAAAGGGGGTGAGTGCCGTCGACCCCACCGACATCAATGTGCGCAGGGCTCCAGTTCTCCGAGACCGCCAGCAGTACGTCCGTGGCTACCTCTCGTACCTGAGTTTCGACCTCCCTCTGTTCTTCCGCCTGCTGTTCTCGAGGCGCCCCGATCTGTACATTGTCGAGCCCCCTCCGACATCAGTAGCCGTGGTGAGGGTGATGTCGTTCCTGAAGAGGGCGCCCTACATCGTGGACGCTGCGGATCTCTGGTCCGACGCGGCGGCGGTGGTAACGCGATCTCGCACTGTTCTCACCGCGCTTCGCGCTCTGGAACTGTGGGGACTTCGCGGAGCTCGACACCTTCTCGTCGCGCACGAGCCCCTGGCCGCCAGGATCCGCCAGCTGGGAGTGGGCACTCCAGCTACGGCGATCGGGTTCGGCGCAGATGCTCATGTCTTTCACCACCTTGGACGAGAAGCCGCCGACCCTCCAACCCTTGTCTATGCAGGAACACACTCGGAATGGCACGGTGCTGGAGTGTTCGTCGAGGCCATGGCGAGGCTCCTACCGAAGCACCCAGGAGCCAGAATGCGGTTCATCGGCAACGGTCAGGAACGTGAACTGCTTCGCCGCCTCGCTCGCAGCCTCGGCGTCGACCATGCCGTCTCGTTCGAAGAGCCCATTGCCCCTGACGCACTGAACGAGATCCTCAACGACGCGACCGTGTCCCTGGCGAGCCTCAAGCCCGCAATGGGCTACGACTACGCATTCACAACCAAGGTCTACTCATCTCTCGCGGCTGGTTGCCCGGTCGTCTTCGCTGGCGTCGGACCTACTGTCGCGTTCTTCCACTCTGCACCGGTTCCGCTTGCGGGCGTTGCCGTCCCCTACGACGTCCAGGCCGTGACCGAGGCGCTAGACCAGGCCTGCTCCACGCCGTTGCGCGCCGCCGAACGCGCTCGGATTAGTGAGTGGACGCGGGATTCGCACTCTCTCGAAGCTCTGGCCCGCAAGGTCGTCTCAACAAGCGTTGCCGCTTTGAAGGTCTAGGATCGTCGAGGAACTTTGACAGTGGCCCCGAAGGATGCCGGATGAGAATCGCCGTAGTCGCACTTGGCAAGATCGGCTTGCCGCTGGCCGCACAGTTCGCTCAGAAGGGCCACGAGGTCATCGGTGTCGACGTCAACCCCACTGTCGTCGATCTCGTCAACAAGGCGATCGAGCCATTCCCCGGCGAGGCCGGCCTGCAGGAGCGTTTGACGGAGCTCGTTCCTTCGGGGCGACTGCGCGCAACGACGGACTACTCCGAGGCGGTACCGGGAGCGGATGCGGTGGTCCTCGTGGTTCCGCTGTTCGTGGACGAGGTCACCGCGAAGCCTGACTTCGCATGGATGGATGAAGCCACGAAATCCCTCGGCGCCAACCTCACCCCGGGCACTCTCGTCTCCTACGAGACCACGTTGCCCGTCGGGACGACGCGCCGCCGGTGGAAGCCCATGTTGGAGGAGGCGTCGGGCCTCAAAGAGGGAGTGGACTTTGACCTCGTCTTCTCCCCCGAGCGGGTGCTCACTGGCCGCGTATTCCAGGACCTTCGTCGCTACCCGAAGCTCATCGGGGCGCTCTCGGAGCGCGGTGCGCAGAAGGCCCGGGAGTTCTACGAAGCGGTACTCGACTTCGACGAGAGGCCGGATCTGAGCCGGCCGAATGGCGTGTGGGACCTCGGTAGCACTGAGGCATCCGAGCTCGCGAAACTGGCGGAGACGACCTATCGAGATGTGAACATCGGACTGGCGAATCAATTCGCCCGATTCGCCGCGGACCACGGCATCGATGTCTACAACGTGATCGAGGCATCCAACTCGCAGCCGTACAGTCACATTCACCAACCCGGAATCGCTGTCGGTGGGCACTGCATCCCGGTCTACCCCCGTCTATACCTCTGGAACGACCCTGAGGCAACGATCGTGTCGGCAGCCCGTGCGGCCAACGCCGAGATGCCGGAATACGCCGTCTCCCTGCTGGAGCAATCGTTCGGAGACCTCCGAGGGTCGACGGTGGCGGTGCTCGGCGCCGCCTACCGAGGCGGAGTGAAGGAGACGGCATTCTCCGGCGCCTTCGGGACCGTTGACGCCCTCACTCGACGCGGAGCGAAGGTGGTCGTCCACGACCCGCTCTACACAGACGAGGAACTGCAACGGCTCGGATTCGAGGCCTACCACCTTGGAGAGCCCGTCGATGCGGCCGTGGTCCAGGCTGACCACCAGGAGTACCGCTCTATCGGGCTCGCCGATCTGCCGGGAATCCGGGCACTCGTGGACGGACGTCGAGTCTCGAACGCCGAGAACTGGCCCGGGGTGTCGTATCGGGTCATCGGGAAGGACTCCTCTCCCGCCAGCTCGCCCCGACAAGCCTGAGCGCCCAGGGGCGACGGGGTGTGTGGGATCGCAGGAAGCTGGTCGCGTCTGGGGTCAGCTCGCCATGGAGAGCAGCTTCTCTCTGCCTTGCAGGCCATTCGACATCGTGGTCCTGACGACACCGGAGCGTTCTCCTGGAGCGACCCCGTGTCGTCAGCCCGCGTCGACCTGGGCCTCGCACGGCTGGCCATCCTCGATCTGAGTCCGGCCGGACACCAGCCCATGACGCTGGCGGATGGACGGCTGACCATCACCTTCAACGGCGAGATCACGAACTTCATCGAGATCCGCGAGGAGCTCCGCACCCTCGGCGAAGACTTCGAATCGGACGGCGATACGGAGGTTCTGCTCAAGGGTTGGTCCCGGTGGGGGGTCGATGTCGTCCATCGACTGGAAGGCATGTTCGCCTTCGCCGTGCTTGATCTCGCATCACGCTCGGTCACCCTTGTGCGGGACCCGTTCGGGATCAAGCCTCTCTTCTATTCGAGCGCACCAGATCGATTCGCCTTCTGCAGCGAGCTCGGGGGGATCTTCGAGTTGTCCGGTGGCATGCCGAGGCTCGACTGGCAGACGGCGGTCGACTACCTCCAGTGGGGCACCTACGACCATTCGGAGCGCACCTTCATCGACGGCGTGCACCAACTGCGACCGGGCCACTACGCCGTCATCGATATCGATACCGGACTCGTCGAGGGCCCGATCCGTTACTGGCGACCTTCGATCTCGATGACATTCGACGGAAGCTACTCGGAGGCCACGGACATCGTCCGTGAGCTCTTCCTCGACTCGGTCAAGAGGAACCTGCGGAGCGACGTCCCTGTCGGGATCGCGCTCTCCGGGGGCATCGACTCCTCCGCGATCGTCGGGGCAGTTCGGCATCTCGACCCGGACTACCCGGTGACAACCTTCAGTTATATCGCACCCGGATTCGCGCGATCGGAGCACGAGTGGGTCGAGCGCGTCGTCGAAGCGACGCGCGCACGCGCCTTCTCCGTCGAGGCGGGTCCGCACGACCTGGAGCGGGATCTCGACGACCTACTGCGGGCACAGGGTGAGCCCTTCGGAGGGACCAGCATCTACGCCCAGTACCGGGTGTTCCGACTGGCCCGTGAGAACGACGTCGTCGTCACCTTGGATGGTCAAGGGGGCGACGAGCTCTTCGCAGGCTACGCCGGCTACCCAGCGCAACGGATGCATTCTCTGGTCGAGACCGGTCATCTCGCCGCAGCGGGCAGATTCGTCTCCGGCTGGAGGAGCTGGCCCGACCGGAGCCTGCCGCTCATGCTCGCGGAGACTGCTGCCCAGTTCTTCCCGATGCGCGTCCGTCACCGAGTCAGGCAGCCTCTGCCCTCGCCGCTGCTCGATCGGAGACTGCTGCAGGAGCGGCAGATCGATCTCGGATTCCCGGTGGCCGCCGCGGGAGGGCCTCGAGGACGGCGCCTGGCGTCGCATCTGCGGAAGACCATGACAGAGTACGGTCTGCCAGCGCTACTGCGTCACGGGGACCGCAACTCGATGGCTGTGTCTGTCGAGAGCCGTGTGCCCTTCCTCGACCGCAGGCTCGCAGAATTCACGCTGTCGCTCCCCGAGCCGTGGCTGATCGGGCCAGACGGCACGTCGAAGAGGATCCTCAGAGATGCCGTCAGCGACCTGGTTCCGCCTGAGATCATCCAGCGCCGGGACAAGGTGGGGTTCGAGACTCCCGAACTGGCATGGCAGGAACGGCTCGGGCAACTTCCCAATGACCGCGAGCACCCCATCCCTTTCCTGCGCGATGGCCGGAGCCCCACGCTCACGGCTGGTCTCAGCGAGGAGGAGATCCGCTGGGGGCACCGGTCGCACTGGCGTCTCATCAACCTGAAGCGCTGGGTCAGCTTGACAGGAGTCGATGCCAGTTGAGCCAGCGCAGAGCGGAGCCCTTTCGGGCACCACTCGGATCGGCGAACTAGCTGTAGTGCCCAGGCAGGTTGTTCAACCTGCTGATGGGTGGAACCTTGCCGATGGCCGTGTGGAGCCGGTGGTGATTGTAGTGATGCAACCAGGCCGGGAGGGCGGCTCGGCGGGCTGACTCGGAGTTGTAGTGCTTCTGGGCTGACCCCGTTTCGTAGGTCCAGTCGTTATGAGAGTCGTCCTGTTGTCCGCGGTCGCGGGCAGGGAGACTGGTCAGATCATGACGAACAGCAGGAAGCGTCA
>Ga0075012_10005762_pt1 | contig 11311 bp, 11 predicted proteins | sample All_14_2_FD_71474 | JGI IMG/M metagenome (GOLD analysis project Ga0075012, IMG submission 71474) | Freshwater microbial communities in response to fracking from Pennsylvania, USA - Allegheny Zone_MetaG_DW_15 | ecosystem: Environmental > Aquatic > Deep subsurface > Groundwater > Drilled...
GGCCATCAGCCTGTTCGTATCCGCGGCTTCGGCCAACGCCATGGGTCTGGGCGGACCTGACCCCTGGTTCGGCGGCATCAGCGCCGCCCTCAACGTCGGACTGGCCAGCGGCCAAAAACAGGCTCCCGAAAGCCGCGCCCTGAACCAGGAAGAGAAACGCCAGATGCAGCGCTTGCGTTCGGAGAATCAGCGCCTCTGGAAATGGATGGCCAAGCGCGAGATGAACCTCAAGGGCATGCAGGGCGGCACGCTGGCCCGAGTGGTCGGCCGCGACCCCCACGAGTGGCTCTCGGGTGTGCGCCTCAACGTGGGTAGCGCCGACGGTGTTCAGAAAGGCAACCTGGTTATGGCTGACCAGGGCCTGTTGGGCCGGGTGATTCAGGTGGACGAGCACTCCAGCCGCGTCAGCCTGTGTCTGAGCCCCTCTTCAAAGCTGCATGGCCTTATCTCCACCCGCAAGGCTGGGGGGGTTATCGAGGGCAAGGGCATTGGCGTCATGCAGATGAACTACCTGGACCCGGATGCCGGCGTCAAAGACGGCGACGCGGTCGTCACCAGCGGCCAGGATGGACAATTCCCGAGGGGCTTGCCCATCGGGGTGATTCATCAGGTTCATCGCAGCAACGAAACCAGCTTTCTGAGCGCCCAGGTCTCGCCTTACGTCAAGTTGGACGACGTGTCTGAGGTTATGGTGCTGAAATGAGCGCCCTGCTGACGCTCTGCATCCCGCTGCTTGCCATCTTCTGTTCCGGCCACTACGCCGCCCTCAGCCTGGGTCTGGTGATGCTGGCGGCCTGGCGGTATGGCTTGGTGGGCGCCAGCCTGACCGGCTGCTGGGCGGGCCTGTGGGGCTCGGTGCCGTGCGGGGCCATGATGCCCAGCATGCTGCTGCCCCCGTTGCTGGTGGGATGCCTGGCCGGCTACGTGGTGGAACGCCGTCCGGTGCTCAGCCCCAGTCAGCGGCTGGTGATGGGCGGAGCCCTGAGCGCCCTGGCCCTGACGCTGCAGCTGCTGCTGAGCGGTTACACCCCGATGATGGCCGGCCAGACCCTGCTGGTGTGCTGGTGGAGCTTTGCCTTGCTCAGCGCCGGTCTGTTCTGGGTGGCCAGTTTCTTGTTCCCCTGGCGTGAGTGGTGAACGATGGCTTAGTGGGGGGGCCTGGGGGAGGGCGCGTTAGCTCCCCCCAGTCCTCCTGGGTGGAAACCGGTTTAGGGTCAGGCGGTAGAAAACGCCTGATGAGCCTGGCCGGGCTGGGCACGCTGGTGATGGGAATTCTGGCCGGCCGCTTCTACCAGCTGCAGGTGCTCAAGCACCATGAACTGCTCCACAAAGCCCAATCCAACTCGGTCTTTACGGAATACAAGACGGCCCCGCGCGGGCGCATTTGGGACCGCCAGGGCAAGCTGCTGGTCACCAACGAACCGGAATTCCAGCTCGAGGGGATCCCCGCTGAAGTCCCCCACGATCGCAAGCAACTGCAGATTCTGGCTCAAACCACCGGCCAGGCTCCCCACAAGCTCAAGGCCCGCATCGACAAGGCTCTCAAAAACGGACCGTTGGAACCGTTTGTCTTTGCCCGCGCTCTGACCACGCCTCAGGTGGTGGCCACCACCAAGCTGATCGCCCAGACCAAGGGCCTGCACCTGGTCATCCGTGAGCGGCGGCGCTTTGCCGGGGGGTTGCACGCCACCCATAGCCTGGGCTACATGGGCGAGATCACCGCCGAGGAGCTCAAAGAACTGCGTCCTCTCGGCTACATGGGCCTGGACCGCATCGGCAAGGAAGGCCTGGAGCGCACCTACGATCGCTGGTTGCGTGGCTACAAGGGAGTCTCCAGAATCTCCATCGATGCCTTGGGGCGCACCGCCAAGACGGCCGAGGTGCGTCCTCCCAAGCCCGGTTGTGATCTGCATCTGGCCCTGGATTGGGAGCTGCAGAAAGTGGCCGAGGCCGCTTTGCAAGAGATGCTCACCCAGCTCAAAACCGAAAATCAGGAGTTCTCGGGCGGTTCGGTGGTGGTGATGGAAGCGCAGACCGGCGCCGTGCGCGCCCTGGTCAGTCTGCCCCAATACGATCCGCGCCCTTTCGCTCGCGGCATCACCCAAAAAGAATACACCCACCTCCTGAACCAGCCCGGCCTGCCCCTGTTGCACCGGGCCGTGCAGACCATCGCCTCGCCCGGCTCCACTTTCAAGTTGGTGACCAGCAGCGCCGCCCTCAGCCACGGTCTGTGCAGCGCCGGCAGCGTCTTCTACTGCGGTGGCAGCTACGCCGGCGCCAACTGCTTCGTCACTTCCGGCCACGGCTCCATCGGTTTTGAGGGCTCACTGGCCCACTCGTGCGACGTGGTCTACTACATGCTCGGGGTCAAACTGGGTGTGGAGCGCCTATCGGCACATTCCAAGGCCATGGGATTGGGCCACTCGACCGGCCTGGATCTTCCGGGAGAATCCGAGGGGATTTTGCCCACCGCCGCCTGGAAGTGGAAGAACGTCGGCGACAAATGGTATGAAGGCGACACCGTCAACTTCTCCATCGGTCAGGGATTTTTGCTGGTGACGCCGATTCAGATGGCGGTGGTCACCGCGGCCGTGGCCAACGGCGGCAAAATCGTGCAGCCTCATTTGGTGCAACAAGTGGTTTCCTATCAGGGCCGGGTGATGGCCCGGCCCGGCTTCAAGCCGTTGCGCCGCCTCAAGCTGGCCGGCAACCTGTGGGCGGCCGTGCGCCAGGGAATGCGCGGGGCCGTGCTCTACGGCACCGGTGGGGCGGCCAATAGCGAATACGTGCATGTGGCCGCCAAGACCGGCACGGTGGAGAACAGCCCCAGCAGCGAAAACACTCACGGCCGCAATCACACCTGGTTCGTTTCTTTCGCCCCCTATGAGCACCCCGAAATCGTGGTGGTAGTGATGTGCGAAAAATCCGGCGGCTACGGCGGCAGCCGTTGCGCTCCGGTGGCCCGCAAAATATATGACTACTTATATGGCCCGACCAAGGGGATTCGATGAGCTCCCGCGCCGTCGTCTGCTCCCTCTTGGGTCTGATCACGATCGGCTGGCTGGCGGTGTGGTCCTCGGCCGGCTGGGCCGCCGAAGGGTCTCGCCAGTTAACCCACATCGTCATCGGCCTGGGCCTGCTGGGTCTGTGCTCCCAGAGTCGCCCCCTGGCCATTCGCTGGATGGCCCTGCCCTACTACCTGGCTTCGGCGCTGGCCTTGCTGCTGGTGCTGTTGCCCGGCGTGGGCCAGACCGTCAACGGCTCGCAGCGCTGGCTCAGTCTGGGGCCGCTGGGCACCTGGCAGCCGTCTGAGTTCGCCAAGCTTGCCCTGATTTTGATATTGGCTCGCGTTTACCAGGGTAGAAGCCCGGGTTGGGGGGCTTTCCTGACGGCGGGAGGGTGTACTGCCGTCTTGTTTGGATTGATCGCCAAGCAGCCTGATTTGGGCACGGCGCTGGTGCTGGGCGCCATCTTCACCGGCATGAGCTGGGTGGCCGGAGCCCCGGCGTTGGGCCTCTTTGCTTTGCTGGGGGGAGGGGCGGCGCTGGCCCCCTTTGTGCTGCATGACTACCAGAAGAACCGGCTGCTCATCTTCCTCCACCCCGAAACCGATCCCCGCGGCCTGGGTTACCACATCACCCAGTCGCAACTGGCCATCGGCTCCGGCGGCTGGGTCGGGCAAGGCCTGGGACAAGGCGCCCTCTCTCAGAACGGCTTCGTGCCGGAAAATTGGACCGACTTCGTCTTTTCCGTGATCGGGGAAGAGCTGGGCCTGCTGGGAGCCTGGGGCCTGCTGGCCCTGGGAGCCCTGCTGGCCATTCAGCTGCTGAGAGTCAGCTGGAGCTGCCGCGACCGCTACGAATCGCTGGTGTGCAGCGGCGTCTGCACCTTGCTGGGCTTCCAGGGCCTGGTCAACCTCTGTATGACGGTCGGCCTCGCCCCCGTCGTCGGCATCCCCCTCCCGTTCTGCACCTACGGCGGCAGCGCCATGCTCATCAACCTGGTCGGCGTCGGCCTCATCATGGGCGCCGCTCATGCCGACAACACCGCCCCCAAACTGCAAGAATTGCTCAAGAAGACCGACCCCGAAGCCGATTAGCCGGGAGTTGAACCGCACGGACCCCAGGCTCGTATCGCTATCATGCGCCTGATTCTCCTTATCCTACTCCTGTGCACTCCCGCCTTCGCTTGCGGAAACCTGAGCCCGAGCAGCAGGTGTAAGTCCAACATCAAGAACCTGGCCACTGCCTTAGAGATGTGGTCCTCCGACCATGGAGGCCAGTACCCCAAGCTACTCGACTTGCTGGTCCCAGCCTACCTCCAAGCAATCCCCCAATGCCCGGCCGCCAGCCAGGACACCTATTCGATCAACTACCAGCGCCAAAGCCAACCGGACACCTTCGCCCTCTGCTGCACCGGGCCAAATCACCCGGAACTGGGCGCGCCCAACTATCCCGCCTACTCCGCCGAGTTCGGTCTGCTCGACCGCTGCTTGGAACGAAATCCTGCCTCTGCCTGCCTGGTCGACCTGACCCGAGTGGGCCAGGCCCTCTCGCGCTACCAGCACGACCGCGGCGAGTACCCTGACGCATTGGACCAGCTCGTGCCCTTCTACCTCGACCGGCTACCTCAATGTAAAGCCGGAGAGTTCAGCTACCCAGGGGCTCAAGGGGTCGTCAGTTGCCCGGAATGCGCCCACCTGGATCAAGGGCTGGCCTACCAGCAACCGCAGTGGACGCCCGCGCGGGGCGTGCAAATGACCCGCCTGAAACAGCTATCCGCGCGACCACCCGCACGCAACAACCAGAACGTCCCACTGATCTTCAGCCTCTGCCTGCTGATCATCGCCTGGTCGGTGCTGCCTGCCCGAATCACGAGAACTTCATTTGTTTACAAAACAGCCCCCTTGGTAGAAATTCGGTAGAAACCCGCGTGGCACTCTGGCCTTGCGACGGAGCAAAATCCGTCCCCTGGAGGTAGACCATGACGACCAAGAAGCGCTTACAAGAACTCAAGAACATGCTGCGCGGCAGCGACAACCACCGTGCCACCCAAAAACACTATCTGGCCCAGACCTATGAACTCAAAAAGGCCAGTAAACCCACCAGCAACGGATATCTGGAGATCATGCTCCAGGCGCTGGTTTTTAGAATGCTGGGCGAGCCGGTCGAGATCTCCCACGTCAAAATGCAGCTCGCCGCGGATTACCACCTGACCCACGGGGAATTCACCGCCGGGCCTCACCGAGGCGCCTTCTTCCACTGCGACAAAATCGATACCGGGCTGGCCTGGCTGGAGAATTCCACCGCCATTATGCGCTTCCGCGCCCGTCCCATTCCGGAATCCCAGGCTTTAGAAATGCTCAGGCAGTCATGCTAAGCCATAAATTGCCCCCATCTTAAGCCTGCGGTCGCAGCAAGCTGTATGGAGACTTACGGCTCACAAGCTCGCCTTAAAGTCTCCGCTCCATTACGGCGAAGAGTTAGTGGGGCAATTTATGGCACAACCAGGTGGGCGGCTAGCCCGCTGCGCGGGACTAGTCTTATTTTAAGGTCGAGTTGCTTAAGGTCGAGAGGGATTGTCGGACGGCGCCTGAACGCCCTGCGGACAATTTAGGGAGTCCATCTTGTCTAAAACTACACTCGCTCTGAAGACTCTGGCTCTGGGAGCGCTCTTCGGGCTGCTGTCGGCCCAGGCCATCCCGGTCGTTTTCGCCGGTAACATCAACATCCAACCCTCTGGGCCTTATTTTATCAACTTTTTCGTGTTCGAGAAGGCTCAGCAGGAAGCGCCCGTTTACTCGCTCTACTGGAGCGGAGGAGAAGCCACGCTTACCGACAGTAGCGGAAATTTTGACTTCGTGACTGACAATGAAGGGGGCAATTGGGCTTTCCAGTTCACCCGGGACGTCTTAGCAGAGACCTTCTCGCTCGATTTCTATCAGTTCGTTGAAGGGCAGTCTTTGCTGTCCTTCGAGCTGGTACCCCCAGATCCGAGCGTCACTATCTCGCAAAACAGCCCGACCTACCTGACCATCGGCCCCCTGGATCCCACTCGCTCCTACTCTGCCAACATTGCCGCCACCGACCCCTTCTCCGGCAGTTTCACTATCAATGCCATGGCAGGTGGCGCTCCCGAACTCGATCCATGTTCCGCCGCCCTGCCCGGGCTTTTCGTGTGGGCCGGGCTCCTGGCTACCCGGCGCCGCCGCCAGACCGCCTGACCTACCTGGGTGGAAAAGTGGGCTTGGAGAGATTCGAACTCTCAGCAACCGGCTTCTCGAACCGGCCCGTCTACCAATTGCGGCACAAGCCCTGGATTGGTGGGCTTGGAGAGATTCGAACTCTCAAAAACCGGTTTCTGAGACCGGCCCGGATACCAATTTCGGCACAAGCCCATAAACAACCACCCAAACAAAAAACCCGTCTGGTGGGACGGGTTTTGGACGGTGAACCGGGCCTGGTTGCTTTCCCAAAGGAATTAACCGCCGAGTTCACCGCCGGTAAGTAGTAGTCGCTGGGGACAAATGCTCTGCATAACGTTCTCAGGGTAGCCAGGGGTACAAAAGTTGTCAACCCCCCCTCCGTCAGAACGGAATTGCCCTAGGGCAATTCACGGAGGCTCGTGAGAGCCTCCAACCCTCTTCACTTATATTGGTTATCCGGGTCGTTGTATTCCAGAGTTTGGTAGACCAACGCTCCGGTCTCTTTAGACACAATCACTCGTTCGGCGCTGTTTTCCGAGGGGTAATGGTGGGTGCGATCTTGCAAGAAGGTCACCTCGTAGTTCCCCTCGGCTGTGCGCCGGGCCCCCAGATGAACCGGCGCACCGGTGGGCGAGAAGCCGTTGAGCTGGAGATTCTCTCCCTCCACGTGCATCTTCAGCTTCTCATACCCCTGAGATTTACCCACCAGGGTTTGCATGCGCGCCGTGTCTTGCACTAGCTCGCCGGGCACCTTTGGGGCGACCATCGCCCCGGAGTCGGGGTGAAAATCAACTCCCGCCCTTCCGTCCAGCGCCAGACCCTGCATTCGCCACAGGTCGGCCGCCTCCAGCAGTTCCAAGGCTCGGGGAGACGAGCCTTGCTGTTCCCTCAAAACGACCTCTACACTCGGTTTGACCCGGGAGGGCGGACCGGACTGCGGCCCACCCGTGGCCGGCTCCTGATAGGTCAGGGTCACGCTTTTCTGCTGCCGATCCCAGACAGCCGATTCAAACCAATCCTTGTAGGTCACCTTGTGACGGTCTCCCTCGATGGCCCGGTCCCCGGTCAGACGGAACTTGCCGGTGTCTTCGTGGTAGCTGAAGTCGGGTGTCAGCACATGTCCGAGTCGGGCATCGTTGTCCAGCTTGGAGCCGTCTTCACTTTTGCGTGCCTCGGTGAGCTTGGCTCGAGCCACTATATTGTGAGCATCCTGCACCCGGGGTTGCACGCGTTCGTAGTCGAGGAGCGTTCGCGCCTCCACGATCACCCGGTCCTGCTCGTCCAGCCGAAAGGTCTCCGAGATCATCTTTTTGGGCGCCGGCGGAGGCGGTGCGTAGGCGGGCTGCTGGGGCTCTTTGCGGAAAATGCTGAAAATCGACATAACTCATCCTAGTTCGGGTTGGCTGCCTGCCAGAAAAAACCTAACGGCTGCTATTGCCTGCTGGTAACAAGTTTTGGCCAGTCCTTTGCTCCAATGTGAACCGGATGTTCACATGCTCAAGGAGACCTCCAGAATGACTCGAAATTACCTACATGGCAACCAACATTGAGCTCGATATAGCCCTCCTCGCGGAGGCGCAAAAGTTGGGAGGGCACCGCACCAAAAAGGCCGCCGTAGACGCTGCCCTGCGAGAGTATGTCCGGCACCGGAAAGGGTCCAGCATCCTCGAGTTGTTCGGCCAGGTGGAGTTTCATCCCGATTATGACTACAAATCGCAGCGATCCCGGTGAGGGTACTGGTCGATACCTCGGTCTGGTCCGCTGCGCTCAGACCCGGGCGTTCTCACCCATCAGCCGCAAAACTTCGCCATATGATTGTCACGGGCGATCAGGTCTTCCTGGTTGGGATTATCGTCCAGGAAGTTCTTCAGGGCATTGTGGATCCGGCGGACTTCGAGCGTGTCTCTCGAGATCTGGAGGCGTTTGAGCTATTGCCGCTGGAACGCTCGGACTACCTGGAGGCTGCTCAGCTCTACAGGCGCTGCCGGGCGGCCGGCATCAGCCCCGGGACCATCGATTGCCTGCTGGCGATCGCAGCTCAGCGCCACGATTGCTATTTGCTGACCTCCGATGCTGACTTCGCGGGGATTGCCTGTCACTGCGATCTCCGTTTGCTCTAGGCTACAGGACCACTACTTCCTCGAAAGCCCGCCCACCATTCAGCCAGTCGCTGACCATGCCGTCAAAGTCGCGGGTCAAGGCGGCCACGGCCAGACCCAGCACCACCGGGCGGCAGTCGATGCCCAATTCCTGAAAGATGTCCAGGCTGGCCAACTGGGGCATCCCGGTCAAGCCGTAGAGGCGCACGTCCATGGGCACGGGCAAGGCGGGGTTCTGGCTTTCGAAGCGCTGCCGGCAGGCGTCCACCTGGCTGGACTGGTAGGCCCGGCACACCACCGGACGCTGGGCGTAAATCGAGCACTGGCCGTTGTGCAGCAGCGGACAGGGAAGGAAGATTTTCTTGAGCTGGTCGCGCTGCCGGGTGGGCAACTCATAGGCCAGCGGGGTCGAGAGGCGTGCCGCGGCCGCCCCGATGGCGTCCAAAATATGCGCCTGCACCGGTGTGTGACAGCAATAGGCGCAACCGCTCCGGCAATCCAGCTTGGACTCCAGAAACTCGGAGCTGACCTGATAGGCCTTCTCACTGGCCTGATGGACACTGTGGGCCAGACGCAAGGCCTTGAGCGCGTCTTCTTCGTCCTGCTGCAAGATGGCCAGGGTGGCCATGTATTGTTGTTGGTAGAGAGTGTCGGTCAGTTCTTGCTGGGGGTCCCCGCGGCGAATGACCGGGCCCTTGGACTGGGTCAGGCGCTGCAGCCGCTTGCGCATGGCCCGATTCATCGGTAAATCCTGGGCAAATGGGCCGGCAGGCGCGTCACCACCTCGTAATTGATGGTGCCGATGCGCCGGGCCCATTCCTCGGCGCTCACCTGATTGGCGCCCTGGCGGCCCAACAGCACCACCTCATCCTCCAGACTCACGTCGGGAATATCGGTCACGTCCACCGTCACCACATTCATACATACCCGCCCCAGCACCCGGGCCCGCCGCCCGCGCACCAGCACCTCGCCGCAGTTGGAAAGATGACGATCATAGCCTTCGTAGTAGCCCACCGGCAGCACCGCCAGCGTGGTGGGCCGTTGGGTGACATAGGTGCAGCCATAACCCACTGAACTATCCGCTGGCACTTTCTTGAGTTGGGCGATCCGGGTCTTATAGGACAGAGCCGGTTCCAACAGATCGTCTAACTGGGGCGTCAGGCCCGAGGAAAAGTGCAGATTGAGCTCTTGAAACAGATTGTGGCCCCGCGACAGCAACAACAGCCGGGTCTCCTCGGCCGGCCACAGGCCATACATAGCGATGCCCAGGCGCACCGCGTCCAGGCGGGCCGGTTGCAGCAGCATGCTGGCCGCCGAAGCCGACAGGTGGGCGATCTCCGGCTGTATTCCTAAGGATTCCGCCACCTGCTGCACCTCCTGAAAGCGGGTGAATTGCTGCAGCGTGTAACGCTGGTCCAGTCCCTCGGCATCGGCCAGGTGACTGTACAGTCCCTCGATGATCAGCCCTGGCGTATCACGAACCCGCGTCAAAAAGTCAGCCGCCCGGTCATAAGGCAGTGCCAAACGCCCTAATCCGGTGTCAAACTTTACATGCACTCGCGCCGTCAGCCCGCCCTGACGTGCCGCCTCAGCCACCTCGGCCAACACCTCTTCGGAATAGAGCGGCAAACTCAGATTCGCCTGCAGCGCCGCCGGCAACTCATGGGAAAAGATGGGACCCACGATCACCACCGGGCAGGTAAAACCGGCCGTGCGCAAGCGCAGACCCTCGTCGATGTTGACCACGGCCAGCCCCCAGGCACCCTCGGCCACGGCCACCCGGGCCACCGCCTCCATGCCGTGGCCGTAGGCGTCCGACTTGACCACCGCCATAAATTGGGCCGGCGCCGCCCACTTGGTCAGCCGCTTCAGATTGTGGCGGATGGCCCCCAGATCAACTTCGATCCAGGCTCGGTCAGCCATCCGCGCGCGGGCGCATCAAGGGGAAGAGCAGAATGTCGCGGATTGAGGTCTTGCCGGTCAGCAGCATGATCAGGCGATCGATGCCGATGCCAATGCCACCCGTGGGCGGCATGCCATACTCCAGAGCCAGCAAGAAGTCCTCATCCAAGGGGTGGGCCTCGTCGTCGATATGGGCCAGCGCCTGCTGGGCTTCAAAACGGCCCCGCTGATCGTCGGGGTCGTTCAACTCGGAGAAGGCGTTGGCGATTTCCGAACCGCACACAAACAGCTCGAAGCGGTCCGTCAGATTGGGGTCCTCCGGCTTGCGCTTGGCCAGCGGCGACAATTCGATGGGGTATTCGGTGATGAAGGTGGGCTGAATCAAGTGCGGCAGCACGGTTTCGTCCACGATCTTGTCGATGGCGTGAGCCACCGTGGTGGTCTTGGCGTCGAGGCCCAGCTTGAGTTCGCGCGCCTTGGCAAAGCAAGTGTCGGAATCGCGCAGCTCGTGCAGCGACACCCCGGCATGCTCGCGCAGCAACGAATCCATGGTGGCGCGACGGAAAGGCGGGCGCAGATTGACGTTATGCCCGCCGAACTCCACCTGATCCGAAGGCAGCACGTGGTCGCACAGATGCCCGAAGATGCCTTCGGTGAGCTCGATCATGCCCTCGAAATCCGAGTAGGCCTCATACAGCTCCATCATGGTGAATTCGGGATTGTGGCGGGTGGAAATGCCTTCGTTGCGCCAGATGCGCCCGATTTCATAGACCTTCTCCAGGCCGCCCACGATGCAGCGCTTCAAATACAGTTCGGTGGCAATGCGCATGTAGAGGCCCATATCCAGGGCGTTGTGATGGGTGGTAAAGGGCCGCGCCGAGGCGCCACCGGCCAGCGTGGCCATAGTGGGCGTCTCCACCTCCATAAAGCCCAATCCGTCCAGATAGGTGCGCATGGCGGCGATGATCTTGCTGCGCAGCACGAAGGTATTGCGCACCTCGGCGCTCGAGAGCAGGTCCACGTAGCGCTGGCGATACCTGGTTTCCTGGTCCTTGAGGCCGTGGAACTTCTCGGGCGGCGGACGCAGCGCCTTAGAGAGCGGAAT
>Ga0075012_10005766_pt1 | contig 11306 bp, 9 predicted proteins | sample All_14_2_FD_71474 | JGI IMG/M metagenome (GOLD analysis project Ga0075012, IMG submission 71474) | Freshwater microbial communities in response to fracking from Pennsylvania, USA - Allegheny Zone_MetaG_DW_15 | ecosystem: Environmental > Aquatic > Deep subsurface > Groundwater > Drilled...
TAGCGGTTTCTTTTCTCAAAATGGACCCGGTGCTTCCTCCCATTCCTGCCAAACGCTATTTCACCATTGGTGAGGTTGGAGAGTTGTGCGGGGTGAAGCCGCATGTGTTGCGCTACTGGGAACAAGAATTTTCTCAGCTCCGGCCCATGAAGCGGCGAGGCAATCGCCGTTACTATCAGCATCACGAAGTGTTGATGATTCGCCGCATCCGAGAGCTGCTTTACGAGCAAGGATTCACCATCAGTGGTGCTCGGAATCAGTTGCAAGAGTTGGAGCAAATTCATAAAGAGCGGCGGAAAGTTGCTTCTGCTGAGGAGGTTCCTGTCTTGTCGGTCAATGCTGTCATGGTCGCTGACAGAGGCGACGACTTGCTCAATCAGCCGCTGACAGCGAATCAGATTCGGTCAGAGCTGTTGAGTATCAAAGATATTCTTGATGAAGTTGATAAAACGGTAAAAACATCGTTATAATTTGAGGCTAGACGGTGTGTGGCGCAGCCTGGTAGCGCACTTGCATGGGGTGCAAGGGGTCGAAGGTTCGAATCCTTTCACACCGACCATTTTGCGAAGCCCAGTCACGAAAGTGGCTGGGCTTTTTGCATTGGGTCAGGCAAAGCAGCTTCCGCTTCAATGCCGTCCGCAAGTCTTCACTGGGTGGACGGTGTTGCTGTCAAGATCATACGAATCACTGGACATCAATCGCATGGATGCCAAATTCATTGTGTAGACGGTCTGCAAAGTATTGTTGCAGTGTCAGTTTGACTGTCTGAAAGGCGAGATCATTCCATGGGATTTCTGCCTCCTCAAAAAGCCGTGCTTCCATGGTTTCATACCCAGGATTGAACACGGTGCTTAGCAGTCTGGCCCGGTAGTAAAAATGAACCTGTCCCACACGGGTTACATTCATCACCGTGAAAAGGCCCAACAGTTCAATTTCTGCCCCGGCTTCTTCGTCTGTTTCTCGCACAGCACCTTGCGAAGTGCTCTCCCCCAACTCCATGAATCCTGCAGGAAGGGTCCAGAACCCCTTTCGGGGATGGATATTGCGCTTGCAAAGCAGCACTTTTTCCCCCTGCTCCCCCCAAAAAGGCAGTGTGCCTACTACGTTTAAAGGGTTTTCGTAGTGAATGGTGTTGCATGCCGTGCACACCGCACGTTTTCGTGTATCTCCATCATCGGGGATCCGATAGACCACATCGGAGCCGCATTCGCGGCAATGTTGTATGGGTGTGTGCAGCATTCAGGTGCTCTGGTTGGCTGTCGGAGTTCGCGGCGAACAGTGTTCGTGGAAAGGGCGGAGTTTCAGATAATTTGCACTCGCAGGTTGTCCAGCCCGTCGATGTGAGCAAACAGTTTGTCGCCGTGCGTCACAGCGCCCACGCCTTCGGGGGTTCCCGTGAATATCAGGTCTCCTGGCTGCAGCTCCCATGCTGCGGACAATTGTTCAATGGTTTCGGCGATGTTCCAGATCAACTTTCCAATGTTGCTGCGCTGGCGAACCTGGTCATTGACAGTCAGCTGGATGGATGCGCTGACCAAGTGCGGTGCCTGTTGCGCAGGTGTGACCGGGCCTACAGGGGCTGACTCATCGAAGGCTTTGCCTATGCACCATGGCCTTCCTTGTTTTTTCATGTCGTTTTGCAGGTCACGACGGGTCATGTCCAGCCCCACTGCATAGCCGAAAACATGATGGTGGGCTTGATCGGCCGAAATGTTCTTGCCTGCTTTGCCAATTGCCACCACCAGCTCCACTTCATGGTGAAGGTTGTTGGTGAGGCTGGGGTAATGAATCTGGCCTGTGTGGCCTGCGGCCACGGGAATCACTGCATCGGCAGGTTTCAGGAAGAAGAAGGGCGGCTCTCGTCCGGTGAACCCCATTTCTTTGGCGTGTTCTTCGTAGTTTCTTCCGACGCAATAGACGCGACGAACCGGGAACAGCTGTGTCGAGCCCTTGATGGGGATGCCGACGGGGGCAGGAACAGGAAAGCAATGCTTGAGAGTTTCCGACATGTGTGCCTCGGTTCTTGACAAGACTCTGGGATAGATGGTTCAGGCAATCCGGAGGTGACTTCTCCATGCCTTGGCTGAACAGGACACAAAGTGTGCCATGGTCAGGCCCTTGGACGGGGTGTCACTAAACTGCGGTAAGTTTCTTTTGCGTGTAGCGGTGCACATGACTGCTCCATTTCGCCAGTTTTTGCCCAAGCGATGACCATGAACAAACTCTATCAATACTTTTTTCGCGGCCTGATCGCGGTTTTGCCACTGGGTTTGACGGTGTATGTGTTGTACTTGGTTGTCACTTGGGCAGAAGCCTTGGCCATGGGCATGATTCGACCGTTTGTCGGTGACTTTTACCTGCCTGGCCTCGGTATCGTGATGAGTGTGGCGCTCATTCTGGCACTGGGTTTTTGCATTTCACAGCCGATTACGTCACGCCTGCTTTCCTGGGTAGAGCTGCCGTTCACCAACTTGCCGGTGGTCAAGAGCATTTACACATCTCTCAAAAATTTTGCAGACTACTTTGCCCCACATGAGCACGACAGCCAGCAAGTGGTGTCACTGCGTGCGCCCGGCAGTGACATGGCCATTGTGGGGCTGGTGACCCGTCAGAGCTTGGCTGGTTTGCCCAAGGGTCTGGCCAATGACGACCACGTGGCGGTGTACCTGCCCATGGGATACATGATTGGCGGCTACACGGTTTTTGTGCCACGGGATTGGGTGACATCGGTGGATATGTCGGTGGAAGAGGCCATGCGCTCGACATTGATCGCCTGGATGGCCTCCAGCCGCTCCAAGTCCAATGGTGAAGACAACTCCCGTGCCGACCTCCCTTGAGTTGCATTTCCCAGTCGTTTTCCTGTCAACACGAACGGCCCTTTCAGAGCGCAGACCTGCATGACCATTCGCAACCTTGACACCTTGTTTGCTCCATCTTCCATCGCCGTTCTGGGGGCTTCCGAGAGCCCGGACAGTGCGGGGGGAACGGTTTGGCGGAACCTGCGTGAAAGCGGGTTCAGTGGGCGGTTGTACCCAGTGAATCCCAAGCATGCCCAAGTCGATGGTTTCTTGGCCTACGCCCGTGTGGCCAAGTTGCCCGAGCCGGTCGATCTCGCCATCATCTGCACACCACCACGCACGGTGCCCTCCTTGGTGGCTCAATTGGGAGCTTGTGGCACACGCGCTGCGATTGTGGCCACTGCCGGGCTGAGTCCACGGCAAAAGCAGGCCATGCTGAATGCGGCGCAGCGGCACACCCTGCGCATTCTGGGGGCGGGCAGTGTGGGCATTGTGTTGCCCCACGAACGGCTCAATGCCAGCTACACGCACATCGCGGCCCATCAGGGTGATCTGGCGTTTGTGTCTCAATCGGGCGCGTTGGTGTCCGCCATGCTGGACTGGGCGGCGTCGCGGGGCATAGGGTTTTCGCATGTCGTTTCGTTGGGTGACAGCGCCGACATCGACATAGGCGACATGCTTGACTTTCTGGGCAGTGACCCCAAGGCCAGGGCCATTCTTTTGCATGTGGAAAGCATCGGGGAGGCTCGCAAGTTCATGTCCGCAGCCCGTGCGGCCGCCCGCAACAAGCCTGTCATTCTTGTCAAGTCGGGTCGGTCCGCCGCGGGCGGACTGGCTGACGCCAGGAGCACAGAGGCTGTGCTCGGGTCCGATGCCGTGGTTGATGCCGCGATTGCGCGCGCAGGCATGTTGCGTGTGACCACGCTTCACGAATTGTTTTTGGCCGCAGAGACCTTGGCGCGCTTCAGAACGGGGCCGTCCGAGTCGTTGATGATTGTGAGCAACAGTGGCGGGGCGGGTGTCATGGCTGCCGATGCCGCTGAGGTCGAAGGCGTGCCTCTGGCCACTTTGAGTGACGAAGTGCTGTCCCAGCTGGACGGCGTGCTGCCGCCACATGTGCCCCGTGCCAATCCGCTGGATATCATGGGCAACGCACCCGCTGAACGCTATGTGCAGGTGCTCAAGGCCCTGTCTCACCCTGCTGACAATGCCGCCGTGCTCGTCATTCATGCCCCGTCTGCCGCCGTGGTCAGCACCGAGATTGCCCAGGCACTGTTGACCCAGCTGGGCGCTGGACCGCAACGGATGCTGGGCTGCTGGTTGGGGGCGAGCTCCGTGGTCCAGGCCCGGCAGACCCTGCGCCAAGCGGGCATGCCAGACTTCAATACCCCCGAAGAAGCGGTTCGGGCTTTTTCTATGCTGAGGACGTATCGCCTGCACCAGACCGAATTGATGCAGACCCCGCCCGCGCGGGCCGCCATCCGACCCGTTGACCACGCTGGCATTCGGACCATCGTGGATGCAGCAATGGGGGAGGGCAGGGAACATCTGACGGAGCCAGAAGCCAAGGCCTTGCTGGCGGCCGCAGGGTTGCCCGTCGTGACCACCCGCGTGGTGGGGCCGGAAATTGGTGAGGTTCAGGCCGCAGCGGCGTTGCTGGGCTACCCCGTGGCGCTCAAAATCCTCTCTGACGACATCATTAGAAAATCCGACGTCGGTGGTGTTCGCCTGAACATTGGCAGTTCGACCGAATTGGCCGAGGCCTGCCGCACCATGCTGGCTCGGGTGTCTTTCCAAATGCCCGAGGCCCAGATCCTGGGCTTCACGGTGCAGTCCATGGTTCGAAAGAAGCACGCCCATGAACTGCTGATCGGTGCCCGAGTGGATCCCCTGTTTGGGCCCTACATCGAGTTCGGACACGGTGGACTCGCCGGTGAGGTGGTGGCCGACTGCGCAGTTTCTCTGCCCCCGCTGAACACGTCTTTGGCGTTGGCGCAAATCCAGCGCACTCGTGTGGCCCGTTTGCTGGCGGGCTACCGCGGTGAGCCTCCTGCCGATATGGATGCGATTGCCCAGGTTTTGGTGGTGATTTCGCAGCTGCTGGCGGATGTGCCCGAACTGGCAGAGCTGCACATCAACCCGCTGCAGGTCAATCACGAGGGGGTGGTGGTGCTGGATGCCGGGGTGCGTTTGTCGTCGGCATGCCCTTCGGGTGCCCGTCGGTTTTCCATTCAGCCCTATCCGGTGCAGCTGGTGGAAACCATCGAATGGCGCGGGCAGCCGCTGACCCTGCGCCCCATTCGGCCAGAGGACGAAGCACAGCATCTGTCGTTCTTGCGCAAAATGAGCCCGGAAGACATCCGTATGCGGATTTTTCACAGTCGGCGCAGTATCGAACACACCGAATTGGCGCGACTGACCCAGATTGACTACGCCCGCGAAATGGCCTTCGTCGCGACCCGGCTCGACCCCCATGGCAGGGAGGAAACTCTGGGTGCTGTCCGGGCCACCATCGACCCGGACAACGATTCAGCCGAGTTTGGCGTGCTGGTGCGATCCGACATCAAGGGCGGGGGACTGGGGCGTCGCCTCATGTGCAAAATGATCGATCACTTGCGTGCCATCGGTTGTCGGCGGCTGGTGGGCACTGTGCTCAGTGCCAACACCGGCATGTTGCAGATGGCCCAATCGATGGGCTTCACCGAGGGCCCCAACCCGGATGACCCCACAGACCGGGACGTCCGCTTCATTGAACTTTTGCTGCAGACCCCCCTGCCTGCATGATGTTCGTTTCACCGCTTTTTTCAAACCGCCCGAGAACATGAAGCTCTACAACTACTTCCGCTCTTCCGCCTCTTATCGCGTGCGCATTGCATTGGCCCTCAAGGGTTTGCCGTACGACTATGTAGGGGTGCACCTGGCCCGAGGGGACCACCAGTTGCCAGAATTCGCCGAGTTGGTGGCTGACCCGCTGGTGCCCATGCTGGAGTTGGATGATGGTCAACGGTTGACCCAGTCCATGGCCATCATCGAGTACCTTGACGAAGCCCACCCCCAGCCCCCACTGTTGCCCGCTGACCCGCTGGGTCGGGCGCGGGTCAGGGCGTTGACGCAATCGGTGGCCTGCGAAATCCATCCCCTGAACAACCTGCGCGTGCTCAAGTACCTCACCAAGGAAATGGGGGTGGATGAAGCCCACAAGAACCGCTGGTATCACCACTGGGTCCGCCAAGGCCTGGAGGCCTTCGAGCAGCAATTGCGCGGCGGCCCTGCTGGGAAGTTCTGTCACGGCGACCTCCCCACCATGGCCGATTGCCTGCTGGTGCCCCAGATATTCAATGCCCAGCGCTTCAATGTCCCGCTGGACGGCTTGCCCCTGGTCCAGGGCGTGTACGACGCGTGCATGGCACTGGATGCGTTCAGCCAGACACAACCCTCGGTCTGCCCGGATGCAGAAAGCTGACAGCCCCTCGGTGCATGCGTCGACCGAATCGCTGATGGCGGTGCAGTGGCCCGCCCCACCTGGGGTGCATGCCGTCATGACCACCCGCCTCGGTGGCGTGTCGGAGCCCCCTTTCGATAGCTTCAATCTGGGGGACCATGTCAACGACGGCGCACCGGCCGTGGCTGCCAACCGGTCGCGGTTGGCTCAGGTCTTGCAGGCGCGACCCGTGTTCCTCAAGCAGGTGCATGGTGTGCACTGTGCTTCGCTCGGGCATGAGACGCCAGACGGCATGGTGGCCGACGCCTGTGTCACTTCAAGCGCAGGTTTGGTGTGCACCGTGATGGTGGCCGACTGCCTGCCTGTGCTGCTTGTGGATTGCGATGGGCGCACCGTGGGGGCCGCCCACGCTGGCTGGCGGGGCCTGGCCGGTGCCGGTCAGCCCGGTTCGTGCGGGGTTTTGGAAAATTTTTATAAGAGTTTTAAGGCTATAGCGCTTTTTGATAAAGAAAAGTTTGCTATCAATGAAGAATCCGACAGAGAGTCCGAGATGAACACCGGAGCAGGGCAGAAGCGGGGCTGCAAAGACCCCTTCGCGGCCGATTGCCTGGCGTGGCTTGGCCCCTGCATCGGCCCGACGGCATTCGAGGTGGGGGCAGACGTGCGGGAGGCCTTTTTGAACACCGACTTGCCGAGTGTGGCCGTTGCCGCATGCTTCGAACCGGTGCGGGGCTCACCTGGCAAGTATCTTGCTTTTCTGGCTGGGTTGGCGCGGTTGCGGTTGCGCCAGCTGGGCGTACACCGCATCGAAGGCAATGATGGCAGTGACCGTTGGTGCACGGTCACCCAACCGTCATTGTGGTTTTCGCACCGACGCGATGCCATCCACCTCGGGAGCACCGGGCGCATGGCCGCGTGCATCTGGCGAGATTGACGGGCCGGGCGGCAACTGTGCTTGCATCGCCTGCCATTCCGCAGCCTCCCGGGCCAGTCGGGCTTTGCGCCGCAGGGGTGTGCCCATGACGTACAAAACCAACGCAGTAGGTAACAACCCGTAAAGCAAAAAAGTTACGATAGCTCCAAGCACAGTCCCATTGGAATGGGTGGCTTCGGCCACTGCCATCATCAGGGCCACATACAGCCATGCAATTGCCACAAGGTACACAATGGTTCTTTCAAGGTAGATGGAATGGAGTCAGTGTCATGGAAGGCATGCACCACACACTGAAGCGCTGCCGAAAGAATCGCTGTCATATCACAGCCCGACCTCACGTTTCAGGAGACCCCCATGAATTTTGACCCCAAGTGGACGCAGGCCGCCGAGCAGTTCCAGAAAAGCCTGATGGACAGCTGGACGCAGGCCTTCAGTGCCGCCACTGGAGCCGCCAAAGGCCAAGGCGCAACCAACCCCTTTGCCCAGAACCCTTTCGCGGCCATGTCCGCATTTGGCGTGCCCATGGGGCAAATGCCAGCCATGCCAGCCATTCCATCTGTGGCAGGTATGGCGCCTGACTTCAGTCAGCTCACAAATTTGCTTGCCGGCCCTTCCGGCGCCCCTGCCAAGATCGACCCGGCCAAGGCCCTCGACATCCAGAAGCAGTACCTTCAGGACGTGGCCAACCTCTGGAACCAGGGGTTGCAGGTCAAGCCCGCCGGTGACCGCCGCTTTGCTTCTGATGCCTGGCAAGGCAACCCAGTCTCGGCCTTTTCTGCTGCCTTCTACCTCATCAATGCCAAGACACTGATGGCCCTGGCCGAGGCCGTGGAAGGTGACGCGAAAACCCGTGCCCGCGTGCGCTTTTCGGTGCAGCAGTGGATCGATGCCAGTTCGCCCAGCAACTTCCTGGCCTTCAACGCCGAAGCCCAGAAAAAAGCCCTTGAAACCAAAGGCGAGAGCATTGCCAAAGGCGTGCAAAACCTGTTGCACGATATGAAACAGGGGCACGTGTCCATGACGGACGAGAGCGTTTTCGAGGTGGGTAAAAACGTGGCGACGACCGAAGGCGCCGTGGTGTTCGAGAATGACCTGTTTCAGCTCATCGAGTACAAACCGCTGACCGCCAAGGTGTACGAACGGCCTTTCCTGCTGGTGCCACCTTGTATCAACAAGTTCTACATTCTCGATCTTCAGCCCGAGAACTCGCTCATTCGCTACGCCGTGGAGCAGGGGCATCGCACCTTTGTGGTGAGTTGGCGCAACCCCGACGAGTCGTTGGCCCAGAAGACCTGGGACGATTACATTGAGCACGCCATCCTCAAGGCCATCAGTGTCACGCAGGAAATCACGGGTGCCGAGACCATCAACGCACTGGGCTTTTGCGTGGGGGGCACCATGCTCGCCACAGGGCTGGCGGTGTTGGCCGCTCAGGGGCAGAAACCCGTCAACAGCGCCACCTTCCTGACCACCCTGATCGACTTCACTGACACAGGCATTCTGGACGTTTTCATTGACGAGGCCTTCGTCAAGTTCCGCGAAATGCAGTACGCCAATGGCGGTCTCATGCCTGGCCGCGACCTCGCCACGACCTTCAGCTTCCTGCGTCCCAATGACCTCGTGTGGAACTACGTGGTGGGCAACTACCTCAAGGGCGAAACCCCACCGCCTTTTGACTTGCTGTACTGGAACAGTGACAGTACCAACCTGCCAGGGCACTACTACGCTTGGTACCTGCGCAACACCTACCTCGAAAACAAGTTGGTGAAACCGGGTGCTGTCACGGTGTGTGGCCAGCCGGTGGATCTGGGGCTGGTCGACATTCCGGTGTATGTGTACGGCTCGCGCGAAGACCACATCGTGCCCATTGGGGGCGCTTATGCCAGCACCCAACACCTGCCAGGCCGCAAACGGTTTGTCATGGGGGCATCCGGGCACATTGCGGGCGTCATCAACCCTGCCAGCAAGAACAAGCGCAGCCATTGGATCGGCCCTGCCAACCAGTTCCCCGCCAACGTGAATGACTGGATTGCCAGCGCCAAAGAGTACCCCGGCAGCTGGTGGACCGACTGGTCCGACTGGTTGCTTTCCCACGCGGGCAAGCAAGTGGCCGCTCCCAAATCCTTCGGCAGCCGCAAGCACAAGGTCATCGAACCCGCCCCTGGCCGCTATGTGAAGGCCAAAGTCTGATTTCCCATTGGCCTGCAGCGGTTGCAGGCCTCCCTCATCTTTTCAAGTCAAGGAGACACACATGGAAGACATCGTCATCGTTTCAGCCGCGCGCACAGCGGTGGGCAAGTTTGGCGGCTCATTGGCCAAAACCCCAGCTTCCGAGCTGGGCAGCATCGTCATCAAGGGTTTGCTGGAGCGCACGGGTCTGGGTGCCGATGCGATCGGTGAAGTCATTCTGGGTCAGGTGCTTGCCGCAGGCGTGGGCCAGAACCCGGCCCGTCAGGCAGTGATGAAGGCTGGCCTTGCCAAAGAAACCCCCGCGCTGACCATCAATGCCGTGTGCGGTTCCGGTCTGAAATCCGTGATGCTGGCGGCCCAGGCCGTGGCCTGGGGTGACAGCGAAATTGTCATCGCCGGTGGCCAGGAAAACATGTCGGCGTCTCCTCACGTGCTGCTGGGCAGCCGTGACGGCCAGCGCATGGGCGACTGGAAAATGGTCGACACCATGATCACCGACGGCCTGTGGGACGTGTACAACCAGTACCACATGGGCATCACCGCCGAGAACGTGGCCAAGGCCAACGGCATCACCCGCGACATGCAAGACGCCCTGGCCCTGGCCAGCCAGCAGAAGGCCTCTGCCGCACAGGACGCTGGCAAATTCAAGGACGAAATCGTCTCCGTCAGCATTCCCCAGCGCAAGGGGGACCCCGTGGTGTTCAACACCGACGAGTTCATCAACAAAAAAACCACCGCCGAAGCTCTGGCAGGCCTGCGTCCGGCCTTTGACAAGGCAGGTTCCGTGACTGCTGGCAACGCTTCCGGCATCAATGACGGCGCTGCGGCCGTGATGGTCATGTCCGCCAAGAAAGCCGCCGCCCTGGGCCTGACGCCCCTGGCCCGCATTGCCAGCTTTGGCACCACCGGGCTGGACCCCGCCATCATGGGAATGGGCCCAGTGTCCGCTTCACAGCGGGCACTGGCACGGGCAGGCTGGAAGGCCTCTGACGTGGACCTGTTCGAGCTGAACGAGGCCTTTGCCGCTCAGGCCTGCGCCGTGAACAAGGCACTGGATATTGACCCCGCCAAGGTGAACGTCAACGGTGGCGCCATCGCCATCGGCCATCCTATCGGCGCGTCCGGTTGCCGCATTCTGGTGACGCTGCTGCACGAAATGCAGCGCAGCAACGCCAAGAAGGGCCTGGCTGCACTGTGCATTGGCGGTGGCATGGGCGTGGCTCTGACGCTGGAGCGCTGAGCTGCACCGGTTGGAGGCATGGGGTGTAAAAAATCTGTATAAAAATGGTTTTTTACACTTTATATATAACAATAGTTTGCTATAAATGTAGATATTCATTCCGGGCGCATTCCGGCGGCCCGGGTCAACCAGCAGAAAGAGACGAGGAAACAACATGAGTCAAAAAGTAGCGTACGTCACGGGCGGTATGGGTGGCATTGGCACCGCCATTTGCCAGCGACTTCACAAAGAAGGCTTCAAGGTCATTGCAGGCTGCGGCCCCACCCGTGATTTCACCAAGTGGTTGGATGAGCAAAAAGCCCTGGGCTACACCTTCTACGCGTCGGTGGGCAATGTGGGTGACTGGGATTCCACCGTGGAAGCCTTCAGCAAGACCAAGGCGGAACACGGCACGATCGACGTGCTGGTGAACAACGCCGGTATCACCAAAGACCGCATGTTCCTGAAGATGACCCGCGACGATTGGGACGCGGTCATGAACACCAACCTCGACTCCATGTTCAACGTGACCAAGCAGGTCGTGGGTGACATGGTGGAAAAAGGCTGGGGCCGCATCATCAACATTTCATCGGTCAACGGCGAAAAGGGCCAGGCTGGCCAGACCAACTACTCAGCCGCCAAGGCCGGCATGCATGGCTTTTCCATGGCGCTGGCGCAGGAGTTGGCGACCAAAGGCGTGACGGTCAACACCGTGAGCCCAGG
>Ga0075012_10005768_pt1 | contig 11305 bp, 5 predicted proteins | sample All_14_2_FD_71474 | JGI IMG/M metagenome (GOLD analysis project Ga0075012, IMG submission 71474) | Freshwater microbial communities in response to fracking from Pennsylvania, USA - Allegheny Zone_MetaG_DW_15 | ecosystem: Environmental > Aquatic > Deep subsurface > Groundwater > Drilled...
CACTGCTTCATCCGCTGAAATGGATCTGGTCTGGTCGTGGATCGACAACGAGGTCATTCCCAAGGAAATTTGCATGGATGTCCTACACGTGCTGACGGACCGACCAGGAACAAACGAGCCGATGCTGGTTTCCGCGCTCTCGATTGTCGATGAAATCCACCCGGAACTCACCGACACAATCATGGAGGCCATGCAGCGTATTGCTGAGGCTCCAATCATTCCGCTCGACCTCTTTGATATCCCACAAGATATGCTGACCCTGCTTCCTCGGCCATTCATGAAAATTCGCGGTACGCTACCCTTCGCGACCATGGCCGATGATCTCTTAGTGGCCACGCTCAATCCGCTGAATGCCGAACTCCGCCAGGAAATGGAGGCGCGCTGCGGAAAGCATTGCTACATTTATCTCATCCATCCCAGAGTCTGGCACGACCTCTGCGAAAAACTCATCCCCAATTCGTAAATTTTTTAATGATCTGCGCCAGTTCATCCCGCATATACGGTTTCGAAAGAAAACCATCGAAATTCTGTGACTCAAACATCTGGCGCACATAATTTTCGTTATGCCCCGAGACAATCACCACCGGGATATCGGCACGTGATCGACGCAACGCGGCCAGCAAGCGCACATTATCAAGATGTCCCATCTGCGCATCGAGTAAAACCAGTGAAATTTTTTCCGCAAACCGATGGAACGTGGCCAAGGCATCGCGTTTGCTTGCAGCATCCAATGTTTCAACTTTCATCGACCGTAGCAGAATTTTCGTTGTCTGCATAATGGCAGGATCATCTTCGACAATTAACACCAGGGGGGGCTCGCTGCGCTCGGCCTGGGGATTAGACACCGTGGCCGTCAAAACGCTCTGCGCCGGTTGTGCCGCGACAACCACCTTGGCTGCGGGAATCCACACGCGGAACGACGTCCCCTTTCCAACCTCTGAAGAGATGGCAATCCCACCGCTGTGCGCATCAACGATCCCGAATACTGTGGCCAGACCTAAGCCGCGACCAACGGCTTTTGTCGAAAAGAACGGTTCGAAAACGCGGCGCAGCATACGGGGCGGAATGCCACTGCCCATATCGTCAATTTGGAAGACGACACCCTCCCCCTCCTCCAGCGTATGCGTGCTGAAGAAATCGGACATGTTTGACTGATTCAGCGTAAGCGCATAGGTGCTGAGCGTAATCGCGCCGCCCAAGCCATTCATCGCCTCGGAAGCATTTTTCAGCAGATTGATAATGACTTTCCAGAACTGATGCGGATCCAATTCAGCACTCGGAAGGTTTTGCCCGAGGTTGAATTCGAGAATAATGTTTGAGGCCACAACGCCACCCATTAATTTTTCGATACCGCGGATAAACGCATTGGGATCTTCGCGTTTGAACTGAATCTGACTCTGTCCGGAATACGTCATCAATTCACGGGCCAGCTTCGCTCCTTTTTCCGTGGATTGCAAAATCGTACGGATCGCATCCTGCTCCACAGGAGTGGGATTATCCCACGTCAGATCAATCGTGTTCTGGATGATCGTCAGGATATTATTCACATCGTGGGCGATCCCTGCGGCCAACGTGCTCAAGCTCTCCATCTTCTCAATCCGCATCAGATGCGTCTCCACCTGCTTGCGCACTTCACCTTCATTCTGTTCGCGCGTGACATCGCGCAGCACAACCAATGCGGTCTCGTGATCCTTTTTGCACACCCGCGTCTCAAAACTCCGCGGCATGCTGTCTTTCACGTTCAATGTAATTTGAGCAGCCTGAACACCACCCGCGTAGGCCAGACGAATCGCACGTCTCAATTTTTCACAATCCGCAGCGGAAAAGAAGGGCGCAGACAAGGGGCACCCGATACGTAACCCGGGAATCGGTTCAACCGCATCAGGCTGCTTATAGATTTCGATCAACCGTCCTTCAAAGTCAAACGCGCAGAGACAGTCGGGGACGCTTGCAATCATGGCCTGCTGCTGCTCTTTCTCACGCTGGATCTTCCTGGTTTTCACTGCTAAGGCAGCCACCATTTCATTGACACTGTTCACTAAAAGACCAAATTCATCTTTCTTCGGCCATGGAATGACATCCATATCGCCGTCAAGATGGTGCGTGCCAATCTCCTGAATGCGGCTTGATATTTCCGTCAATGGATTTAGGATCATCCGCGATTGAGCCCAGAAAATCGGCACCACAAAAACGATTCCGATACAGGCCGTAAAGATCACCAACCACAATTCCGCATTGTGCGCAACCACCGAAATGGTTCCCGGCAAACTGATGTCGATCGAAAAGATTTCATTCCCCAGCAGATCGGTCAACGGCATTTCCACGCTGAAATCATTGTCGCCAAAGTGCCAGGTCCCTCCTGAAGCGAATTTACGGTCATGCATAAAAATCAGCGATGACCCCAACCGGGTGCGTTTCATGTGCGCAGATTCTGCCCGCATTTTTTCAGGGATTGAAACCGAAATACCGCGCGTGATTGTATTAAACCGTGAGATCATACTCGGGTTATCCAGCATCGACCCCAACACCAAATAGCCGATGATCGCGCCTTGTTCATTGCGAAGCGCTTCAATCACCGCGTAAATCGGCTTATTTCTGAAGAGCATCACGCCGGTGATGTGGGCACTGTCGCGCACCATTTGCGCCATGGCGGAGGTCTGGCTGAAATAATGCTCGACCTCATTCGCCTCAATGGCATGTTGGCGACTTCCAGGAACCTGGCACATACCGATCTTAAAAAGCGCCTGCGTATCCAGCATGATCGCAACATGTACAGGCACCTGCACAGTATCCGCATCTAAACACCCCGACAATTGCTGCGCATACTGAACCGGCGGGCACTCCGCCAATTTCATAGCGCTCTGTACCGCACGCTTCCGAAGCCGCGAAATTTCCTCGCAGATAATCTTCTTAATGTCGGTCGTGACCGTCTGAACGTTTCCTTCCGCTTCACGAACCAAGTTGACCAGGATGTAACGACCGCCCAAATAAAAGGTGAAGAGCATCAGCAAAATCACTCCTCCGGTCAATAGGCCGAACCGGGTCCGGATGCTGCCTAAAACGGATGCGCCTGTTTTTTCTTTCATGCTTTATTTTCTCCATCCTCATAGCGGCCTAAAGCCTGTCGAACCGTCAGCAAGAGATTATCCCGCGAATACGGCTTTGGTAAAAACACATAGTGATTGGCCATCAGCGTCTGTTCATTCACGCGATCCTGTGAGAATCCACTGCACAAAACAATCGGTATCTGCGTATTCACGCGCCGAATGCGATTCGCCAAATCAACACCATTCCCCTCATTGAGCACAATATCGCTGAAAACCAAGCGGATGCGATGATGATTCTGCGTATACAGCTCCCACCCCGTCTCTTCATTCGCCGCAGACAACACCACATAACCTTCACGTTGCAACATCTTAACCGCAAGCATGCGAATCATGGGTTCATCCTCAACAACGAGAATCACCGCACCTGCGACGCCGTTCACATCCTCCAGTGTCTCCGCGCGATCACGCTGACTCGTCCCCACGGTCGCGTGCGGAGATAGTGCGGGCAGGTAAATGCTAAAGGTCGACCCCACATCCAAAACGCTCTCCACGTCAATCCACCCGCGACTCTGTTTAATAATGCCATAAACAACGGATAAACCCAGTCCCATTCCGTTATCGGCGCTTTTGGTGGTGAAGAACGGTTCAAAGATGCGCTGCTGCGTCTCCTGACTCATCCCGGTCCCATCATCCGCAACTTCCAGTTTGACGAAATCGCCCGCATACGCATCCGAATTCGATCCTTCATGCGGAGTTGGCAGAGAGACATTGGAGGTCTTGACATGAATGGTCACGCGCGTCGTCTTCTTGCTGGCATCGCGCGCATTTAAAACCAAATTGACCACCACCTGCTCCATCTGCCCTGGATCAGCAAAAACCGGGCGAAGCTGAGGGTCGAGCTGGATATCCAAATGCGCGTCAGCATCCAGAACACGCCGCAGCATTTTCTCAATCGTCAAAAAGTGCTGATTCAGATTCAATACCACGGGATTGCTGATCTGTTTGCGACCAAACAGCAAAAGTTGACGCGTCAAATCCGCAGCACGCTTTGAGATCAACTGAATCTCCTCAATGCCTTCGCGAAGGTCGCGTTGCTCCGCAGGGATACGGTCCATGAGCAATTCCGAATACCCCAGGATGCCCTGCAGCATATTGTTGAAATCGTGCGCCACCCCTCCCGCAAGACGCCCGACGGACTCCATCTTCTGCGATTTTTGAACCTGCTCCTGCAACAAACGCTGCTGCGTAACGTCCAAACCCGACAAGCGCACGCCGAGTGAGGATCCGTCCGAATCAAAAATGGTCTGCCACGACAGACTGAGCCAAAACGGCGTCGAATCCTTACGGACGCAATGCAATTCGACGTTCTTGGCGCTCTCGCCCGCCAAGGCGCGCGGCAAAAACTGCTCAAAACTCTCATTCGCCTGATTGCCCGATAACACGCTCCAGAACCTGGGCATATTCATGATTTCGCGCGGAGTATACCCCGTAATCTGTTCAGCAGCAGGATTGACCCATAAAATGCGCCCCTCCGTCGAAAGCCAAACCTCCCAGTTAACCGTATAGTCGGCAATGGCGCGAAAGGTCGCTTCATTTTTACGCAATGAAGCTGTCCGCAATTCCACGACGCGCTCCAACCGATCTCGTTCGGCGCGCATGGCATCTTCAGCCAGTTTGATGCGCAGCATGGCGCGAATCTGCGCAATCAGTTCAATGATCTCAATCGGCTTCGAAACGAAAGCGTCGCCGCCAGCCTCAAGCGCACGCACGCGACTGGCTGCATCAAGATTGGATGCTGTCAAAAAGATAATCGGGATGTGCTTGGTATCCGAACCGCTCTTTAAGATCTGACAGACCTGGACACCATCCACTTCAGGCATCTGAATGTCCAGAACAATGACGTCGGGCTTCATGACCCGCGCCTGAGCAATACCCTCCATGCCCTGCGTTGCCGTTGCGACAATGCTCTCTTTCAGGAAATTGCTAAGCATCATCTTCAGCGATGCCAAATTATCGACGCCATCGTCAATGACCAGAATCTTCACGTCTCACCATTCTTTCACTGCAACCGCATACGCACCCAACGACCCCACCCCATGAATCGCATGACATCCTTCGGTTATCTTTCTACGCTCTCCTTGCAATACTCAATCCACTACCCATTCACCCAGTGTATCGTTGCAAGTGCGATTTGAGTCTTATACAAGTAACACTATGGTACAGTTCCAAGAGGACAAAGGCAAGTTTTCATTTGCACTCCAAAACAGCGATATTCTCCGAGGCGACAACGAGTTCAAGCGTCGCATTTTTCCACGGGTATTCCGTATTGGTGAGCAGTTCCCGTGACGTTGACGAAGCGCCCCAGTAGACCGCATCGCGAACGAGCTGAACACGTTGCTCGCGACGACTCGTATTGTAGACCGTGATATACTGTGGTCCACCCTTCTGACCAAACCGCTCCACGAGGATGTCCGCGTTGCTGGAAGCCATGCCGGTGATCGGCTCCCAGCCTGCTTCGGCCACGCGCTGGCACAGTGGCATATAACGCTTGAAAAGCGGCCGATCACGATTGTACCACGCAGGGCATTTGAAATAGTGATCGGTGGATGCGTTGGCGCTGAAAAACCCGGGGAACATGCCGTACGCCAAGCAGGTGCGCATGAACCGTTCGGAATCCGCATACGTCCATTGTGTAAAATCTGTGTTCATCAGGAAACAAAAGGGCTTGCCCTTGCACAAAGCGCGGATGTACAGCAAGGTCGTCTCATCCATGGGAGTAAATTGCCGATTGGGTTTCCAGTTGGTCTCTGTCCCCATCACGTCCAGAAGCGGCGCTAACCAAAACCAGGCGTGCGGCGTCGCATTGGCCATCATGTAATACCCCTTCGCATGCGTATCCGCAGCAAGCCTCCGCACATATTCAAACCCGATCATACCCTTGAAGAGTCCGACCTTGCGCGACCGAAGCGCGTAACAGAGCGGACGCTCGGCACCCGCAAAATGACTCCGTCTGAAATTGAGCGCCGCCGTGACATAGGCCTCCGCGGAATCAATGTACTCGCCATCCACGCCCACACCCTGACTCCGCGGCATCCCATAGGCCTTCTGAACATAATTGCTGCCCCAGCGCGTAGCGAAATCAGTGACCTCACCTGACACGCCCGGTGCGCAATTCATACTCCAGACAATGCCATTGCACCAAGGCGTATCCAGAATTCGGCCCGGCACATCTCCACGTTCGTCGTGAAAGGCGCTCGTCAACCATGCCTGCGCGTTCGGCTGGCCGCTTTGGGCTAACCGCCGAGCCTCTTCCGCTCCTTGGCTCAAGGTCCGCAGCCCCCCTTTCGCAGCTAACCGCATCCACCACGTCATCGGTTCCGTATAGCGAAAACTCAAGATGTTGTGCGCATCGTCAAACGCTGGTTCATCAACCCCTTCTTTGAATCTAAAACCAAAATCCTCAAACTGTTCGACCTTGCTGATCGGCGCAAAGGCCATCCACTGCCCCTGTTCGTGAATGCGCGTGACAAAGGCCTCCGGATAGATCGCATAGTAACGTGCAAACGCACCGCGCAAACCATGCAGAGCCTCAAAATCAAAAATGCACAGGCGGAAATGCGCCGTGGGCTTTTCCGGTGCCAAACCGATATCCCCCGCAAAATACAGGGTCCGCCATGCCGGGTGCAAAGCCACGCGATAAACGAGTGGTGTCGCAGGATCCAGACCGATTGCCCGACCGCGCCCCTCCGTGGAAACCGCAGCGAAAGGATACCGCGAAAGTAAACCGTTTGCGCCAATCTCCTGTTGCGAAACGACCATCTTCTCTGACCGCGCAAGCGTGACCTCCTGCTGATGACGCAGATCAGGAAACCACATCAAAGCGCCTGAAGCCACCGGCAAGGTATAATAGAGCGTCACGGCGCGATCCTTGCCCGTCCGGTCCGTTACCGTGACATCCAGAATCTTGACCCCGTCCCTTTGCTGAACAACGGTTGTTGAAAGGTCAATCCCGCACGCTTCGTGTGTAAGCGCGACAAAATCGCCCCCCTCGGCCACATCGCGCACCAGAAAACCATCCTGAATCTCCTTTTTCTTTTCGATGGTAAACGTGTCGAATGTGGAGGCTTGATCGGATGAAAGTTCCGCAAGCGCAGGCCGCCGGAACTGGACGCGTCCCGCACGATTTCGGAAAAGAAGATAGTAATTGACCGACTTGATCGGACGTTCGGGAATCACCAGCACATCGCGGGTCTGCCATCCCAACGCAGCATCCGGGGCAAAGGAGGCGGACTGTCCATAAAGATGCCCTCCATCGCAATAGGCAATGTCAAGGTAGAGGGAGAAATCGGCGGAGGTTTCACCAGTTGTCTTTTCTGCGAACGCTTCTGCCACCGCACGAATCGGCAACGCTTCGCGCTGATTGAGGACGAGGGAAAAGACGACACCACACTTTTGCGTCACATCGCCGCCCGCATCGCAGACAAAGGCTTCGCCATCACGCACAAAGCCCGCACCATACGGCGCAGCACGCTGCAAATCGAGCGCATGCGCGGCATCGGCAACAGGGCGAAGCACACGCAAGACGACCTCACCATCGGGGTACTCAGCCCGCACCCACATCGCTGCACAGCTTATCAGGGCAACAACCGGAAAAATAAATCGCAGTGTCTCCATCGCGCCTCCGGAATCTGTTCAGCGGATTGATTAACCGCTAGGCAAGTTGACTCAGAAAACGCATATCATTTTCATAAAGCCAACGGATGTCGGGAATGCCGTATTTGATCATCGCAATACGTTCGACACCAAAACCAAACGCATAGCCATAGACCGCATTGGGATCGTATCCCACAAACTGGAAGACGCGCGGATCAACCATACCAGCACCGGCAATCTCAATCCAGCCACTCATTTTGCAGACACGGCAGCCTTTGCCGCCGCAGACATGACACGAGAAATCAACCTCCACGCTCGGCTCCGTGAAGGGGAAGAAGTGAGGACGGAAGCGAACACCCGCCTTCGAGCCCATCATCTCGCTCGCATAATAGGCGAGCGTGGATTTCAGATCGGCCAGCGAAACGGGTTTAGTGTCCACATAGAGTCCTTCAATCTGATGGAAATTGGCGCTGTGCGTCGCATCAGTTGTATCGCGTCGATACGTCCGTCCCGGCGTAATGATCCGAACCGGTGGCTGATGCTGCGTCATCATCCGGATCTGAACTGGCGAAGTCTGCGTACGCAACAGCAAATCATCCGTCATCCAGAAGGTATCCGATACATCCATGGAGGGATGATGCGCCGGCGTATTCAGCGCCGTGAAATTGTTGAAGCGGGTCTCAATATCCGGACCGTCGGCCACCGTAAAGCCGAGACGTGCGAAAATCGCCGCCGTCTCCTCCATGACCTGGGAAACAGGGTGCTTGGCTCCCGGCGCAAACCAACGTCCTGGCAGCGTATAGTCAAACGCCGGGGCTTGTTCCGGCGCATCCGCGACAAAACCAGCCTGCTTCTCATTGAGTGCAGCTTCCAACGCGGCACGCCACGCCTGAGCCTGCTTTCCAAATGCAGGACGCTCCTCAGCGGGAACCTCCTTCATCTGCTTAATCATCGCAGGAATCAGCCCATTCCGCCCCACGTAACGCACGCGAACCGCTTCTAACGTCATACGATCCGCAGCTGCGGCAACTTCTTCTAAGGACTGCGCATGCAGCGCGCTCAATTCAGCAAGTGTCATAATACAACCTTCCACGAGTAACAAACGCTGTTTAGTTTACTGCAAGCGCCCTCAGAAGGCAATTTCAAAGAACGTCAATGGCCGTGCTCACCGCCCGCCCCCCCTGCATTTTGGCTCTGTACTTTTCCCTCTCAAACACCGTATAATAGAACACTTCTTTCAGTGATGAGGAGTATTACGATGTCAAATAAACCAGTTACACGGGAAACCGTTCTCGAGTTCCACAAAGGCGGCAAAGTTGGTGTCCGTCTGACCAAGCCACTCAAAACGCAAAATGATCTTTGTCTTGCCTATACGCCGGGTGTTGCCCACGCGGTCAAAGACATTGCAGCCACTCCAGACGCCATCTACTCTGCAACCGCCAAGCCCAATCTCGTTGCGGTGGTCTCTGATGGCACAGCCATTCTCGGCCTGGGCGATCTGGGCGCAGCAGCCTCTATTCCCGTCATGGAAGGAAAAGCGGTGCTTTTCAAGGCTTTCGGCGATGTGGATGCCTGGCCTGTTCCGCTCGGCCACTGTCGCAAGGATGGAAAGGACACGGGCAAGACAGATCCCAAGAAAATCATCGAGATCGTGCAAGCCCTGGCTCCGATGTATGGCGGCATTAACCTCGAAGATATCGCAGCGCCGGCCTGTTTCGAAATCGAAGACACCCTCGACGCCCTGCTCGATATCCCGGTTTTCCACGATGACCAATGGGGAACCGCCGTCATTACGCTGGCTGGCGTGATGAACTATGCGTTGCTGAGTCAACGCACCTTGGCTCAGATGCGCGTCGTGATCAACGGTGCCGGTGCAGCGGGCATCCGTATCGCTGACATGTGCAAAGCCGCCGGTGTCATCGACCTGACCATCTGCGACACCAAGGGCATTGTCAGCGAGGATCGCACCGATCTGAATGACCACAAGCGCCGTCATGCAGTCAAGCCCTCCAACGCAAAAACGCTCGCTGATGCGCTGAAGGGCGCACATGTCTTTATTGGTGTCTCCGCGGCGAATTGCGTGAGCAAGGAAGATGTGATCAACATGGCGGATTATCCCGCGATCTTCGCGATGTCCAATCCAGATCCTGAGATCCATCCGGATCTCGTGGCGGAAGCCATGGGCAACAAACCCTACATCATGGCCACGGGCCGCTCGGATTTCCCTAATCAGATCAACAATGTGCTCGGCTTTCCCTTCCTCTTCCGCGGTGCGCTTGACGTGCGCGCACGGACGATCAACACAGCCATGAAGGTCGCAGCATCCAAAGCGCTGGCCGAATTGGCGCGCGTTCCTGCGCCTGCGGATGTCCAGGCCGTCTATCCGAACGAGAAATTGACATTCGGCCCTTCCTACATCATCCCGAAACCGTTTGACCGCCGACTCTTTGTCGAAATCTCGTATGCGGTTGCAGCGGCCGCCGTGGAATCCGGTGCTGCGCCAGCGTGTGATCTGGCCTCCCTGCGCGCCTCGCTTGAAGCGCGTAACGCCGCGCGTCAGTAAGCCGTTTCGATGGCAACAAAAAAACGCGCCCGCAGAAATCTGCGGACGCGTTTTTTTATTCACCCTCGCGTTAGAATGAATATCCTACAGTAACCCGCCACGTCCGGCCATTAGCCGGATAATATGAAGTCGGATCATACCCGTACAACACGCCGTACGCATCGTAATATCCCACATTCGCATACCGATGATCAAAGAGGTTGTCACACTGGAAAAGCACGTACGCATCCGCAAGTGCCTTGAACGGCGGCGCATAACGCACACCAGCATCAAAGACCGCATACTCCGTGATTTTCGGACCTTCGTTCCCCACATCGCTACCCAGATACTGGGATCCAACCCCACGCAGAGCGCCGAGCAGGCTGATGCCCTCAACAACTGGAATCTCCGCATCCAGACTCAACACCTGCGCCGGAACCAGGGGAACCCGATTGTCGTCATTGGGTCCATCTGAAAAGCGTGCATCGACCAGCTGATACGAAATCCCGTACGCGCCATACGTGCCCGGAGTCCAACGCAACCCTGTCTCCATTCCATACCGCGTTGTCTCATCCATGTTGTAGTTGCGTCCATCCAGCCAATTGCCTTGCCAGCCGATTTCATCCGTCATGACCAACCGATATCCGCGTAAATCAAATGCGATGTCGTCGACCAGTTCAACGGAAAGCCCCACCTCCAGCTGCCATCCTTTTTCAGGCTCCAGACTGGGATTGAGCCCCGTTGCCCCATAATTCTGATATCCAGCCAGTTCATCCAAAAACGGAAACCGATACAAGCGCGAAACCCGGAAATAATACTTCTGATTCTTTTCCGGACGAAAGAGCAATGCGCCATCGGCCGCATACTGCCAATAGGTGGAAGATCCCCTGAGCGGTTCGTCGACAGAAAGACCATTCAACGCAACGCCAGAGAGTGCCGTACGCAGTGCTTCCCCCCGAAGCCCCATCACAACGGAGAGGGTGTCGTTGATAAAAAACTCGTCTTGCGCATACAGGGCGCCATGAATGCGACGCAACCGGGTATCTGACATCCGTGCATATGC
>Ga0075012_10005770_pt1 | contig 11303 bp, 6 predicted proteins | sample All_14_2_FD_71474 | JGI IMG/M metagenome (GOLD analysis project Ga0075012, IMG submission 71474) | Freshwater microbial communities in response to fracking from Pennsylvania, USA - Allegheny Zone_MetaG_DW_15 | ecosystem: Environmental > Aquatic > Deep subsurface > Groundwater > Drilled...
AAACGTAATGGGTCAAAATGCGCATAAGTTGGTGTAGTATAGCGGAAATCGCCAACCGCTAACAATGCAAAAATCGAACACACGCTATTTGTTCACGGGCCAGATCCGCACGGCCCGATCCGCAGCGAGTGCTTTTAAGGAAAGCGTCAACGTGTGCTGGCGCACGTGAGCCGACTCGGTCTTCTCAAGACGTCCGTCCCATGTTTGCCACCATTCAACGCGATAGTCTCCATTCGGCATCGCTTCGAACACAAAATCCCCCCCAGGGAAGGGGCGCACCGGCTCCTTTCGCTGTGCATGGTTAAACCACGAACTGGCATCGTTTTGGAACCATGCCAGGATAACTTGGTCGGACTTCAACCCGTAGACGCGTGCCGAAGAGCAAACTTCGGACATGCACCCGGAAAAGGTATAGGACTCGATCCGCATCCAATCATCGCCCTGGTTTTCGACACGAATGCAATGACTCCCCGCTGGAACAGGAATGACGACATCCTCATCATAGTCCGACTCCCATAACCGCCACTGCGCGCTATACCGCCAGACTTTACCGAGATTCTCTCCGCAAGGAAATTCGTGTGCATACGCCGGCTGATTGTCTAAAAAAACCTTCAAAAAACCGCGTTTGGAGACGCGTCCAACGCGAATGACACAAGAACCGGCATGCGGATAAGTGATGTGAAATGTAGGCGGATTCTGAAGTTTTGCATGCCCCGATCCATGCAAAAGCGCGAGTATTTCGCGCGGTGCGCTAACGGAACCATCCGCCAGAACAAAAAAGTGGTTGGTCTCCGCTCGGCGAAATCCATCCGCTGTCCCAATGCGGAGATCTGTTGGTTTTTCCAGCTTAACCTGAAACGGTCCAGGAACCCGGCACGTCAGCGGCTCCCACTGAACACAGCCGAAAGGGACGCCGTTCACATAGTTACGCAATGCCTGAAAGTGAAAATAGAGCGCATTCGGTTGAATATAATTCTCATGCCACCATGGCATCGCGTTGCCGCAGGCGCCACTCATCAACGCGCTCCAATTCGCATGGTGGATTCCCCACCCCTGAGGATCAAGATCAGCGCGAAAGTCATGCGAGCGAATGCCAAACTCGGCAAAGAGATGGGGTTTTGCATTCAGCGTTCGCTGCGTCTGGCAGTAGGCGTGATTTTCAATGGAAACATCCGCATCGTTATTGGCATAGCTGTGCGTCTGAACCAGCGTCAGTTCAGGAATATCCCAGCAGGCCTGCGGCCCTGTCTTTCCCCACCAGCTTGTCGAAAGCAGATGCGAATAGGGATCCAGGTTTTTCCAATACCCGGCCATTTCGCGATGCCATGCCAGAATATCCTCCTGCTTAGCCTGTTCCCATCCCTCGAATTCGTTTCCAAATTCCCAGCACATAACATGCGGCGAATATCCCCAACGGGCCACCGTATAGCGCAGCCGCTTGCGATAATACGCCTTTGCTTCTGGATGGGTAAACCACTCACCCGCAGTCCGGCACATCCCCCCCTTCGCGATGTTAAACGGATTTTGGCTCCATCCCTCTGTGCGAAAGTCCTGATGCGTATCCATGCACATCATGTAGTACATGCCCAGCCGCTCAGCATCCTCCAGTAACTCGTCGAGCTTTGCAGCTTCAGCCTGCCGATACCAGCCTAACCGCGGCTCCCATTCCAAGCCAAGACCGGACTTCGACATCCACCAACGATTCCAGTTTTCACCGTGCGCAGCCATTTTTTCGAGAACCGCCTTTACCGACATCCCGTTGTTGACGTGAAAAATCGGAAAGTTGTGCCCGATGGGAAGATATCCTTCCCCCGTATCAAAGGCCAAATACCGCGGATCCTTCTGACTGGCCCGGACAAAGCCCTTGCGCGTTCCAGGTTCAACGCGAACCGCGCATCGCTTCGATGTCACAGTTCCGGTCTTGTCCTTGGCCACGAGGGTGATCTGCATCTCGCCCACGACAACCCCGGTCAGACGAAGCTTCCACTGCCCCTCGCCCTCCTGCAACCAGAAATCCTGTATCCCATCCATTTCACAGCGGTGCGGAAGCATGTAAAAACCAGGCATGTGATACCGCTGGCCATTCGCCGTTACCACTTCAGCATCCAAGCACACCTCGTCCGGATCAAACGGATTATTCCACGTTCCACGCAATCCCACCGTCAGCTCACATTTCTCATATTGCGCAACGGTTTTGGGTGCTGTGATGGCGGAGATGGTCAGCGGAGCCCGATCCTGATAGCGCGGCAGCAACGCCACAGGCATTGCTGCAAAGCTGATGCGCGACGTAACAACGCCACTGGATTCAACATCGCTCCACCGACTGCATTTGATCTCATAGCCCACCTGTTTTTCCCTTACATGCGTCCGCAAGGAGGCCCGTGGCGATCCATGGATCGCCACGGCTGTTCCGTTCGTGATTCCGATGTATGCTGTTTTGAAAACACCATCCGCCGCATCCTGCATGCCGAAAAGACGACCGGGATAGAGATAGAGTTTTCGCGGATCATCGGCTGATGTTGCCGTTGATGCATGCGCCCACACACCATCGGTCAACTCAAGCTTCCCCTCTTTTTTCACCTGAAGAACCATCGCGAGTCCATCCGCTTGCGGATGGAGCGTCAAGGTATACTGAGGCGGCTGCACGCTCAGCGGTGCGGTGGCATGCAACCCCCATGTGCCCTGCAGGCAGAGCGAACCGTCCGTCAGAAGATCGACCTTCTGCACATGTCCGGCTGACAGCGTTTCGTACTGCCATCCGCTGTGCCACAAAAAATATGACCATGACACTGCACGCTGCTGATCCGGCTGAAGGGTAATCGTGCCTTTCTCAGAACAACTGATCGAACCGCCATTCACAGCCAGTCGATACGTCGTCCCCTGCTTTTCCCATGCGGAGTAACCTGGCATCACACTCGCGAGCAACATCATCAGTCCACAGACAAAACGCACATAACCGTCGTTACGCTGACTCATTTCTTCCCTCCAAAAAACAACCAATAGCTGGATTTAGAAGCGCACGGAATGCTGATATACACACACCGAGGCTGCGAACAAACAGAGCGATAACATCGTGATGTAGCGCATGCGAAATCACCCTACTTTGCTTTGTCAAACAAAGGCGGAAGAACCTCGATGCGCCTGAATTGCAAACGGTACACGGCATCCCCAGCATCCGCGGACCTGCTGAGCGTATTGGCGGTGATGCGGATAAACCGAAGCGTTGGATAACCGATCACACTGTAGAGGTCGAGCGTCTGACCCTTAGTTTCTGAGGGCTGCACATCGGTATACGTGGCAATCCCCGAAAGCGCGTCGCGTGAACGACCAAACTGAATGGTAAACGCCTGCGGAAAACCAGCTTTTGCAGAACATGGATAGAGCATCAGTTTAGACACCTGCTGTTCGCGTCCCAAATCCAACTCGATCCACTCCGTGACCTGTGCAGCAGCATGTCCCTGTGAACGAAATCCCTGTTTATGTTGATCGTCAAGCGCAGCCGCGAGATAATTTGTGCTCCAGCCATCGGACTCCTGCGAACTCGAAGCGCAAACGCCATAAGAAAGGAGGTGCGCCTGTTCGTTTGCGGCCAGTTTTACATGCTCCTCTGCACGATTCGGAAGCGTTGCGCAAATCCGGTAGAACCCTGCGGGAAGGCACGTACCATGATAGCGACGGTCATTCACCTGAACGGCTTCGGCCTGGGCGATCTGAATGGTACACTGCGTTCCCTCGGGCACGGACAATTCACCTGTATATCCCGTCGCGGTGCGCTGCCACGTCGCGAGAATATCTCCCTTCAGAGTGGGCACACAACCTTTGGCCCACTGAACGGTTTTTGTGGCTTGAGGCTGGAAGACAAATGTTTGATAGCCGGGCTCAATAGGCCGCACGCCCAGCAGGTATCCGCTAAAATGACCAGCAAGCGCAGTGTCCGGATGGGACTCATCCCCCCATCCCTTGGTCATGAGCCCCATGCACTCTGTCGTTGTCCATGCGCCCTTCCAGGAGGGATCCAATAGACGCACCCAATTGTGTGCAAAGATCGCGTCCAGCGCCGCATCGCTATATCCGTATTCGAACAATCCGCGACTCGCCAGACTCTGGAATTTTCCATGGCTGATGCGCCTCAACTGTGGCGCGATCCGGTGCGCCTGTCCAGGCGAGGCGAAGTGCAGTGCCAGAGCCAAGGCATTGGCCTCAGCACCCAACACCGTCGCCTCCTTCGCCTCATTGAAGTATCCTTGCGCATCATTCCAGTAGGTGCGATTAATCGCCTGTTTGAGTTGATCGGCGCGATGCTTTGCCAACTGCTGCTCCTGTGTCAATCCCAAGGCCGCCGCAATCTGCGCACCATCGCGAAAGGCAGCCCACAAAACAAGATTCATGTAACAGCGCGAACGCACATCGCCAAGATTCAGATTCCCGGCATGTTTTGATGTCTCCTCCCGTTGGACAAAAAGTCCATCGCGGTCGCAATGCCGATTTAAATAGGCCATCAGTTTCTGCAGTGCTGGCCAGAGTTCGCGCATCAACGTCACGTCCTGCGTATAGAGATAGTGATCCCAGGCAACGGGAATCAGCCATGCGGCAAACTCATCAGACGGAAAGGGTCCGAAGTCCTTATTTTCCGGAGGTGTATTCCGCTCGGGATACGGCGAAGCGTGTACATACCCGTCCGGCGTCTGATTGAAGGCCAACATCCGCAGCGAATCGCTCAAATAGGGCAGCCCGGCATGCGCATAGTAACTGTTTCGCTGAGCAAAATAGAGATCGCCGGACCAGACAAGCCGATCGCGTTTGGCACCATCCGCCAGAAAGGCGCGGGTGCGCGAAAAATCCCACCGCTCCAGTCCATGATCAAAGGTATCGGAAAAGAGTTCCTGCTGTGTTTTGCCGTCAACAACGCGGATCGAATCATACAACGCCCACTTCTCCTTTGGATGATAAAAACCGATCCGGCCGGCTCCATGCTGTACGTCGTCGATCGCATCAATAACGTGTCCGTCCAGGGCGGCCTCAATGCGCGTTCCACAGGCCGATACCGTTAACATATACCGATGGCCATCCACTAAGGCCTGCGCTAATTTGCCGCGCTTCACACAATTGTCGTGTCCATTGATGCGCGAAATAAACCGATAGGCACCATCCAGATCCAGCTCAAAGAGACAGCCGTTAGTCGCGTCTTGGGCCCTTACGACGATGCCTGCAGACGAGATAAAATGCGGATTCCGACGCAGTTCAAAGCGCGTACTGACCACGACATCACGCCACTCGGCGCCTTCGCGCGTCAAGCCTAAATCGAGCCCCTGCTCCAGCTTCCTGGGCAACAGCCAGCCGTCCACCACCTTCCAGCTATCGTGATTGGGAAATGAAGCCAGCTGCGTCGTCCATGCGCTGATTTCCCAGAGCTGATTGATCCGCTCATCGCTGCACAGAAAAAATCCCGTCAGTGGCGTGCGATCATAGACTGCGGCATTCACCAAAGCCAGCGCATCAAGCTGAACCGTTCCAGGTGTATCAAGCTGGATGCGCAAATACCGCGCCTGCCCTTGAATCAGCGGTGCGATGTAACGACCTGTCCTGCAAATCGTATACACTTCGTGCCGGTTGACATTGGCCGGAAGAACGGGTAAATCAACCGCCGCGCCCAAATAGCGCGCACGCGTCTCCCGTGTAAAACAGCCCGTTTCAGAAAGGCCATCGGGATGGCACGCGTAGGAGATGCGCAGGGTGGGTGTTCCCTGTACGCTAGACACATCAAAAACCGTATAGCCGCCAGCGCTCGCTTTGCCCAAATCAACAATCAGAATGGGTTTTTCACCGCCCGCTGGATAGTGCAACTGCGCACAACGCTGATCGGCGGCGCAGACATTCATCGGCGCCGTGACAGCTCCCGCCTCGCGCAGAGCGGAAACAGGACGTACCCACGCTGTCAACGGCGTCAGACGATTGCGCAGAGCAGCTGTGCGCGCACGCGCAATCGATGCGCTGAAATAGTCATTGGACGATATCGATTGACAAGCTGCGCCCGCGCCTCCGATAAGAACGATCAGCATACCGGACATCCACGGAAAACCCCTCTGAACAACGCGTATTAATTTCATAGTTTCATCCACACAAGCTTCCCTCTGCGTGTTATCACGCACCTCATTCTGTAGTGAGCATATACCTATTTTGGGGAACCTTCAATCAAATAACGCGCGCCCCGTGAGTGATCGAAAATACACCTGTTTTTTAACTTGTTAAAAGGGTCGCTTATCCAGCATAATAATAAAGATAAATTCTTAAAAGGAGCTTATTGATGAACAGTTCACGGCGTCAATTTTTACAGTCATCCGTTGCGGCAAGCACGCTTGCGACGGCATCGTCCATGATTCCTTCAGGGGTTCAGGCCGCCACGCGTTCCTCAGGTCTCATCCAGATCGGCGTTATCGGTCTCGGACGCATTGCCGAAAGTTTTGAAGTCCCCAATATCCTTGCTCACAAGGATAAGGCGAAGATCGTCGCCATCTGCGATTTTGACAAGATCCGTCTCGATGCAATGAAAGCGCGCATCGATAAGAGCTACAGCGACACGGCATGTAAGGCGTATGCGAATTACAAGGAGCTGATCAACGATCCGAACGTCGATGCCGTCATGGTCTGTACCCCGGACTTCTGGCATGCGCTGGCCGCGATCCAGGCCGCAATTGCCGGCAAGGATATCTGGGTTCAGAAACCACTGGCTCAGACCATCCTTGAAAGCCGCACACTGGCCAACATCGTGAAGGAAAAGAAACTGGTCATGCAAGTCGGTGCGCAGCAGCGCTCCTGGTGGCAGTTCCACCGCGTGTGCGAATTGGTCCGCAACAACCGTCTCGGCAAGATTCAGCGCGTCGAAATCGGCTTGGCCAAAGATAAACCGGGGGGCAGCCTACAGGAAATGCCTGTTCCGCCGACCTTTAACTATGATGGTTGGCTAGGCCCGATCGGCAACAAGGCAAAAAATTTCTATACCGAGACACGTTGCCACCCGCAAGGCAAGAACGGTAAGCCGGAGTATGGCCGTCCAGGCTGGATCACCATGGAGCCCTTCGGTTGGGGTATGATCACCAACTGGGGTGCGCACCATCTGGATATTGCGCAGTGGGGATTGGGCATGACTGAATCAGGCCCCATTGAAATCGAAGGGTCCTGCACGCCGCTCGATCCGACAGGCAAGACGCTCTGGAACGTTCATGGCGATTACGACATCACCTATACATATGAAGGCGATATCACGCTGCACCTCTGCAGCAAGTACAAAAACGGAATCAAGTTCATCGGCGAAAAGGGATGGCTTTTTGTTACGCGTAGCGGTGGTCCGGCAACCAAGAGCGACCCTAGCGGCGCAAGCGCGGAGGCCAGCAAGAAAGTGCTGAAAGATCCAACCTCCCCGAAGAACGGGATTGCCTTTGGTGTTGACGCCAGCGATCCCGAGCTGCTCAACATCGTCTACGGCCCGGATGCCGTTAAGCTGCATTGCAGCCCCTATCCAGACAAAGGTGAATGTTATCGCCACGTTGCCGACTGGCTGGAGTGCATTAAGACGCGCAAAACGCCCGTAGCGGGACCCGAGAGCAGTCATCGTTCCAATATCGTCTGCGTAACCGGCCTTGCTGCGATGAAACTGGGACGTAAGCTGAAGTGGGACAACAAAAAGGAACTGTTCATTGGCGATGACGAAGCCAACACGCGCTTCAATCGGTTTATCTATGAACAACCTGGATACAGCATTACCGAGGAACTGAAAAAGGCGGGGATTGCATTGCCCTCCTAACCGCAGCATCGCGGAATCACGATCATGCTGCGCGTTCGTTTAGCGTTCTTTCTTAACCTGCTGGCAACCTGTGTCCTGTTCAGCCAACAACCGCTTAACCTCGCCGAGACCGATGCGGCGCTCGAAGTGGGCGGTATGTTGACAAACGGAATCGTCCGCTGTCAACCGTGGGCACAGATAATCAATTCAGACACCATGGCCGTCGGATGGCTTTCCGCAACGCAGGCCCTGGGATATGTCGAATGGAAGCAGGAAGGAAAAGCGTGGCAACGCGCAGACATGTCGGAGGATGGGCTGAAAGGATCCATCAGCACGATCCATGGCGTTCTACTGAGACCGTGTGATTTCTCCCGTCCGATCACGTTTCGCGTGGTCACGCAGGTGATCGCACAGTTTCAGCCATACAAAGTCACATTTGGCGAAGCGCATCGTTCAGGTGACTATTGTATACGTCCGCTTTGCAACACCAACAGCGTCTCCTTCATGGTGTTTACGGATGTACACAACCGCACGCAGTTCTACCCCTTGCTCTACCGCGCCCTCATCATCCCCAACCCAGTTCAATTTGTCGTGTTCAACGGGGATGTTCTGCAAGATCCTCAAACGGAAGATGACATTGAAAAAAATCTCCTTGCACCCATGGCATGGTTGACAACGCAAGGCCTCCCGACCTATTTTCTGCGTGGAAACCACGAAACGCGCGGCGCGGCGGCCCGACAGCTGAAATCATACGTTTCACGGTCCGACAATCATTTTTATGGTGCCGTGGAATGCGGCCCTGCCGCGATTCTCTTTCTGGATAGTGGTGAAGATAAGCCCGATGACAGCGTCGAGTACAGCGGACTGGTTGATTTCGATGCCTATATGCAGGCTCAGCGCGACTGGTGCGAACGCACGCTCGCCAGCGCCGCGTTTGCGCAGCGTCGCTGGCGGATCGTCATCATGCACATACCGCCCGATTGGAGGCGCACCGGAAACGACATGCGCTGGGGTATGAAACGGCTCTGCGATGATTTCGCCCCGCTCTTTACGCGTTACCATGTCCACGCCGTCATCTCCGGACATATGCATACTCCACAGGTTATTGACCCACCCAACACCCGTGATCCGTCCGTCACATGGCCGATCATTATTGGTGGTGCGCACCCTTTCGCGCGCGCCACAGGAATCCGCGTTGTGGCTAATCCGCAACAGTTGACCATCACACTTCAATCATCATCAGTATCCAATCTCTATGAACGGGTTTTTCACTAAGATCGCCATAGAAAATCGCATCGGAATATGGTATAGTAAAAGGACTGAGAAGTGAGTTTCAGGATGAATGGCGAACACAAGATTTTATTTGATGCCCGTGCTGCGGTGAATGAGTATCCCGGAATGAATCGGTATATTCGCTCGTTATTAAGCACCCTTATTCCGCTATTGACCGACGATGAACGTATCCACGTTATTCTGTCTCCCGACGCGGATGAGTTTCCATGCCTTCGCCATCCGCGGGTAACGCTGCATCGCGTCACCGCGAATTTTGAGACCTTTAAGAGTCAGTATCAGGCTTACAAAATCGCACAAACCGTGAATGCCGAGATTCACCATGCACCGTATATTCTGACCCCTATTCGTGTGCCAGGCAGAATGGTGTTGACCATGCACGATATCCTGCCGTTATCGCATCCACAATACAGCACGCTGTGGCAGCGGATGCTCTGGTGGTATATGGGGTTGCGCACCGTTCGACACAGTCGTAAAATCATCGGCGTTTCCAATTGCGCGATCCAGATGTGCGCAAAAAAATTCGGTCCGAGCATTACCAAGCGCAGCTGTGTCATTTATCCTGGCATATCCAGTTATTTCAAACCGATGCCGGAAGACGTTATCCAGGCATTTAAAGAGCGCCATGCCCTACCTGAAAAATTTTTCCTCTATGTCGGTTCTGACCGACCACATAAAAACATCGTTACGCTTTTAGAAGCGATGGCGTTGATGGATCCCACGGCGACCATTCCGCTTGTCATGGCAGGTTTTGAATCGGAGAAGAGCAAACTGCGCGATCGCGTCAGAGAACTCCAGCTGGAGTCACGTGTCCAATGGCTGGGTATAGTCCCTGAAGAGGAGATGCCTTGCTTGTATTCAGCGGCTCACACCTTTCTCTTCCCCAGCCTCGTTGAAAGCTTCGGGTTCCCCGTCCTTGAGTCCATGGCGTGCGGCACACCGGTAATCTGCGCGGCACTGGGCGTATTGAAAGAGGTGACAGACGGCGCTGCAAAAATCGTCCATCCTACTGATCGTCAGGAATGGAAGCGCGCGATGGGATTAGCCCTCGGTTCTTTGGGATGGCGCGATACCTATCGCGAAAAAGGGCTGCGCCGCACGGCACAATTCCGATGGGAAACCTGTGCAGCGGCTACATTGGCTGTATACCGATCACTGTATCGCCGACGTTCATGATTTACGGACAGCTGAAAACTGTGCTAAACTGAAACACAATTAACGTTCAACAAGAGGAGTCAAACCATGACATTAAAAGGGACACAGACTGAAAAGAATGTGATGAGTGCCTTTGCCGGCGAGTCAGCTGCACGCAACCGGTATACCTACTGGGCTGGCCAGGCTAAGAAGGACGGCTTTGAGCAGATCGCAGCCATTTTCCAGGAAACTGCCGACCAGGAGAAGGAGCATGCGAAGCGTTTATTTAAGTTTCTGGAAGGTGGAGATTGCGAATTCACAGTCACACTTCCAGCAGGAACCATCTCCTCGACGCTCGAAAACCTGATTCATGCAGCAGAGGGCGAAGAGCACGAATATCAGCACATGTATCCTGATTATGCGGAAGTCGCCAAAAAGGAGGGTTTTCCTGAAATTGCAGGCGCGATGCTGGCCATTGCGAAGGCAGAGAAATTTCATGGCGACCGCTATCGTAAGCTTGCGGCAAACATCGAAAGCAACACGGTTTTTAATGGTGCGGCCGGAACAGTCTGGCGGTGTCGGAACTGCGGGTACATCCATGTCGGTGAAAAGGCGCTGGAAAAGTGCCCGGCATGTCTCCATCCGAAAGCACATTTTGAACACGCTCCATCCAATTGGTAAAAATACCAGGAGAGAGGCATCCCCTCTCTCCATCGCATAAAACAAAAAAGGGAAGACAAATGACTACGAAAACGATGGCACTCAGCACACTGATTGCTGGTTCAACTTCGGCGCTTTTTGCTGGACTCTATGGTGACACTCCCAATGCAAAGCATGCGTGGGCTGTGCATGACAACAATCGTCCTAATCCCAAAGTGATTCAGGCTGAAGCAGGGAAAATTCCCTCCGATGCTATCGTCCTGTTCGACGGCACCTCCTTTGACGCATGGGTTTCGGGAAAGGATGGCAGCCCTGTGAAATGGAAATTAGTCGATGGCGCCATGGAAGTTGTCAAGGGTACTGGTGAGATCTGCACCAAGCAAGGTTTTGGTGACTGCCAGCTGCATATTGAATGGGCCTCACCGGTTGTTGTTCAGGG
>Ga0075012_10005774_pt1 | contig 11301 bp, 10 predicted proteins | sample All_14_2_FD_71474 | JGI IMG/M metagenome (GOLD analysis project Ga0075012, IMG submission 71474) | Freshwater microbial communities in response to fracking from Pennsylvania, USA - Allegheny Zone_MetaG_DW_15 | ecosystem: Environmental > Aquatic > Deep subsurface > Groundwater > Drilled...
GCCGTAGCGGTTGAGAGCGTTGGCGCAGGAGAGCGTGAACCCCACGATCCCGAGCTTGGCGGCCGCGTAGTTCGGCTGTCCCGGAGAGCCGAACAACCCAGCGGCGGACGTGAAATTGATCAGTCGATACTGGCTCTCGCCACGGTGCTCGCGCCAATACACGGCGGCGTGCTTGCTGGTGTTGAACGTGCCGGTCAGGTGCACGTTCAACACCGCGTTCCACTCGTCCGGAGTCATGTTCACCAGCATCCGGTCGCGCAGGATTCCCGCGACGTTGACCAGGATGTCGAGCTTGCCGAAAGCATCGATCGCGGAATGCACCAACTCGCCTGCGGAGTCGTAGTCGCTGACGTCCCCGCCGTTGACGATCGCCTCGCCGCCGTTGGCGGTGATCTCCTCGACCACCTGCTGGGCGGGGCCGACGTCGGCGCCCGTGCCGTCGACGCTTGCTCCCAGATCGTTGACGACGACTTTCGCACCCTCCGCCGCGAACAGCTTCGCGATCCCGGCGCCGATGCCCCGACCTGATCCCGTGACGACGGCGACCCGCCCGTCCAATCGACCCATCCTGCACCTCCATGTGCATCGAGGTCCTCTTCGGTGAGTCCTCGGGATGACGTCCCTGCGTGATCGTCCTTGGGCTGGGAGGTCACCGTTAGCAGAAACCTAGTGGGAAGGACCTGCATTGTAAAGGCTGTGACGTGACTCCACGTCACAGCTCCGGTGCCGGCCCCAGAGCCTGACGGACGACCAGGGTGCCGCGATACGTCTGGCTATCCCGCCGGAAGCAGCCGGCTGACGAACTCGCCGAGCTGCTCGATGGAACGACATTCACGCATCTCGACGACATCGGCGTAGTCGAACGCCGCGGAGTCGCCGGTACCCCATGTCTTCTCCGGTTCGGGATTGAGCCAGAACGTCCGCTTCGATCGCGCTGCGATCTCGCGCACGTCGTCGAGGCCCGGATCCCGGTAGTTGGTGCGTGCATCGCCGAGGATGAGCACCGAGCTGCGCGGACCGATCGACTCCAGGTCACGGGCCACGAAATCAGCGAAGGCAGCGCCATAGTCGCTGCTCGAGGTCCCCCGATGGACGCGCGCCTGCTCGACGATTCGGGCATGCAGCCCTTCTCCGTCTTCGTCGCCGTCCACGGAGATGAGTTCGGTCACTTCCGCCATCGCATTGACGAATGCGTAGACCTTGATCTTCTTGAACTGGTTCTTCATCGCCTGCACGAGCAGCATCGTGAAACCTGAGAAGCCCGACACCGAGCTCGACACGTCGCACAGCAGAACCAGGTCCGGCCTGCTTGGGTGTGGCTTGGCGAAGACAAGGTCGATCGGCGTTCCACCGGTCGACATGGACTTGCGCATCGTCCTTCGGATGTCGATGGTGTTGCGGAAGGTGCGGCGCCGCTTCACGGCGAGCCGCGTCGCAAGCCGGCGAGCAAGCGGACGCACGCCGCGCCGCATCTCGTCGAACTGTTCGGCATTGGCGCTGAGGAAGTCGACGTGCTCGGTCTGCGCCTGCACCGCGGTGAGCACCATCCGCTCGCGTCCACGCGTCTCGCTCGTACGCCGCCTGGCTTCGTCATCGACCCTTCCTCGGAACTGGCCGATCAACTCTCGCACCTGGTCTCGGGGCGAAACACCCCCCAGTTCGATGACCGCGCCGTCGTCACCTCGCACGCCCATGGCGCGGGCGAGCAGGCTCTGCGGCTCCACCCGATCGAGCGTCTGCTTCGCGGACCACCCGGGAGGATCACCGCCGATCTCACCGAATCGGTCGACGGCGATCTCGGCGAGTTCGCCCAGAGCGTCGAGGTCCGCGGCGGCAAGCGTTTCGACGAGCATGTCGCGCAGTGTCTCGACGCCGAAGTCATCTGGCACCTGTTCGGCTGACCGGGGTCGGCCTACGCGTGGCGGGAAGTAGATGTCGAAGACCTCGTCGAAGGTTCCGCGCTGGCTGTGCTTCCGGGTGAGGGTGCCCGCGAGTCCTTCGCGGAGGATGCTCCTCTCGTCGAGCCCGAGCCTGGTGATCGCATCTGCGGCGTCGACCGTCTCGCCGGTGCCGACCATGATCCCCTTGGTCCGCAGCGCGGTGACGAAATCGACGAGCCGTTCCTGCAGGCCGTAGGGGTCAGCGACGGCTTCGGGCCCTTCTGTCATCGCGCGAGCGCGCTTTCCATGTCGAGCAGCTTCTGAGCCTTCTCGTGATCCGAGCGGTGCTTGAGAATGACTCCGAGCGAGTCGCGCATCGTGTCGTCGTCGAGCTCGACGGCGCCCAGAGCGAGCAGGGTGTGGGCCCAGTCGATCGTCTCCGAGACGGAAGGGGCCTTGCGCAATGGGAAGCCGCGCAGGGCGTTGATCACGCGCACGATGGACTGGGTGAGCGAGTGCTCGAGGCCGGGGACCTTGGCCTGGACGATGCGTTCTTCGAGGTCGCTGTCGGGATAGTCCACGTGCAGGAAGATGCAGCGCCTCCGGAGCGCCTCCGACAACTCGCGACTGGCGTTCGAGGTGAGTACCACGAACGGACGATGGAGTGCCCGCACCGTGCCCAACTCCGGGATCGTGATCTGGAAGTCCCCGAGCACCTCCAGCAGCAGTCCCTCGATCTCGATGTCCGCCTTGTCGGTCTCATCGATGAGCAGCACCGTCGGCTCCTCGTTGCGGATGGCGGTCAAGAGAGGCCGGGCCAGAAGGAATTCCTCGCTGAAGATGTCGGCGCGGGTCTCGTCCCAGTCTCCGTCCTTCGAGGCGGTGATGCGCAGCAGCTGCTTCGCGTGATTCCACTCGTACAGCGCGCGCGCCTCATCCACGCCTTCGTAGCACTGCAGCCGGACCAGCGGGGAACCGGTCGCGTCGGCAACGGCTTGCGCGAGCGCCGTCTTGCCCACTCCCGCCGGGCCTTCGATGAGCAGCGGCTTGCCCAATTCGCTCGCCAGGAAGACCGTGGTCGCAATGGCGTCGGAGGGAAGATAGCCGACGGCGGCCAGACGCTCGGAAACGTCGGCGACAGAGGTGAAAGGCATGGTTCGGGTCATGTGATGGGTCCCTCGGATCGGGCGACTTGCTGTGGGGGGGAGTTCATTGGACGTCGCGGTTGAGCTGGGTATGTGCGTCACCGCGCGCGGAACTGGTCCGCGCGCGGTGACATTGACTTAGCCGACGCTACTATGCGACGGGGCGGAACCGAGGCAGGGCCGCCTCGGCCTCGGTCTTGTGGAAGACGACCTCCACCCGGTCCCCGATCTGCAGCGCGTCAACGTCGCATTCGACGATGTTGGTGAGCATCGTGGGGCCTTCGTCGAGAGTCACGAACGCGAGCACATATGGTCCGACGCCGCCATAGTGGCCGAGGCCCTTGCGGGTGATCGCGAACGTGTAGATCGTGCCCTTGCCGGCTGTCTCCAGCCATTCGGTCTCGACCGATCCGCAGAACGGGCACATCGTGCGCGGGTACCAGTGATTCTCGCCGCACGCGTTGCAGCGCCGGATGATGAGCTTGCCCTCGAGGGTCGCGTCCCAGTAGGGCTTGGTCTCGGGGTCGATCGAGGGCGCCGGGTTCGGCAGCACAGCTGACTCGGTCATGCGTCTTCCCTTCCAAGAATGACGGTCGCCGCACCCATGCGGGTCGGCAGGCTTCCGCCGGTGCCGTGTGCGAGTGCGATCTGGGTGTTGGGCACCTGCACTGCAGGGTGTGCCTCGTCACGGAGCTGACGCACCGCTTCGAGCACCTTGGTCATCCCGCCGCGGTTCGCAGGGTGGTTGTTGGCCAGGCCGCCGCCGTCGGTGTTGAACGGCAGCTTGCCGAAGGGAGCCTGGAGCGCTCCATCCAGCACGAACTCGCCGCCCTTGCCCTTCTCGCAGAAGCCGAGGTCCTCGATGGTCTCGAGCACGGTGATGGTGAAGGAATCGTAGATCGATGCGTAGTCGATGTCCTTCGGTGTGACTCCGGCTTCGGCGAACGCGGCCGGGCCCGACCAGCGCGCACCGGTGAAGGTGACGTCTACCTTGCCGCCGTTGGTGTGCTTGGGTGCTTCACCATGACCGAGCACCTTCACCACGGAGCGGTCGAGGTCGCGGGCGATCTCCGGGGAGACCACGATCAGCGCGCCGCCGCCGTCGGTGACGACGCAGCAGTCCAGACGATGCAGCGGGTCGCTGACCATCGGTGAGTTGACCACATCTTCAACGGTCACCGGCTTGGGGAGCATGGCGTTCGGGTTGTACTGCGCGTGGATGGACGCAGCGACCTTGATCTCAGCGAGCTGCTCGCTCGTCGTTCCGAACTCATACATGTGGCGCCGGGCAGCCAGGGCGTAGAGGCCGTGAACGGTGGGTCCGAACGGCCCTTCGAAGGCGTCCTCAGGGGCTCCGCCGCCTTCCATCACGAGATTGCCGCTCATCTGCCGGGGCAGGCCCGCGAGCGTGATCAGCGCGACCGATGCTTTGCCTGCCTTGATGGCGGCGGCGGCGTGACCGATGTGAGCGATATATGAAGAACCGCCGGTTTCGGTCGAGTCGATGTGCCGCAGTTTCAGGCCCATGTAGTCGGCCATGGAGATGCCGCCCAGCCCCGGTGCGTCGCCCGCGCAATAGTACGCGTCCACGTCCGAGAAGCTCAGGCCGGCGTCTGCGAGGGCGCCGGCGGCGACCTCCGCGTGAACCTGGCCCAGAGACTTATCGGGTATGACACGCTGGGGATGCTCGTAGGCGCCTGCGATGAACGCAGCTCCGCGAATGCTCATTGATTACCTTTCTCGGTCTTCTTTGACGTGCGTGCGCGGTTCCGTGAGGGGAGCGCAACCGCACGAGGGATTCGGCTGGTCGTGAAGCAGAGTCCGAATTGACCTGAGTTGAACCAGACGGTTCAACTCTACGCCACTGGTCGCTTCAAGGAAAGCAGTCAGCCGCGTGAACCTCCCATAGACGCTCTCGCTGCTGTGATCAACCGCCCAGCCGAATGCTTCGTACTCTACAAACATCCGGCGTCAGGTGCCGAGCACGCGCGCTGTCCCGGTCACCGGTGACACCCAGCGAGAGGTCATCGCGCGGAGAGCGGCCGGGTGTACTTTCAGAGGAGCGCGGTCGAACCCTGTGCGCGCCGATCATCTCCCGCCGTCGAGGAGCAGCCGTGGCCAAACCGCATGCCGAGTGGAACCAGCCGATCATCGACGAGTTCCGCGCGTCCGGCGGAACCGTCACGACGCGTGGATATGGACGCAATCTCGTGCTCGTCCACAACATCGGCGCCAAGAGCGGCGAAAGGCGGATCGCCCCCGTGCTGGCGGTGCGTGAGAGTCCCGACGCGTGGATCATCGCAGCGGCCAAGGGGGGCGCGCCCGAGAATCCGGCCTGGTACCACAATCTCCGCGCCCACCCGGACGTGGATATCGAAGTCCCCGACGAGGGTGTGATCCCCGTGCACGTCGAGGAACTCGCGGGCGCGGCACGGGAGCGCGCAATGGCGCTGTTCACGCCGTTCGGCGGACTCGATGGCATCCAGGCGAAGACCACCCGGGCCATCCCCATGCTGCGCCTGAGACGCCGCCCGGCGTGATCTTCGGTGAACCGGCTGGTTCGGTTCACGTTCCGGACCGATGGTGCGAAGCCCCTACCATGTCATCATGCCCGCATATTTTCAACGGCTCAGCAGCGAGCGCTTTCGGATCGACGACGCAGTGCGTGGCTCCTGGAGCCCGAACGACGCCCACATCGCTCCCGTCCTGGGGCTGATCGCCCACATCGTGGAGTGTCACCGCGATCATCGCCGGAGCGACGGACTCCAACTCGGCCGGATCGCATACGACATCTTCGGAACCATGGACACCACGGTCAGCGACATCATCGACGCCGACGTGCGGATCGTCCGCCCGGGACGCACGATCGAACTCGTCGAGGTGGCGCTCACCCATCGGGATCGGATCTCGGTGTTGGCACACGCGTGGCTCATGCACCCATACGAAACCGCTCACCTGGCGGGCAGCGGCGCGCCGCCCATGCCGAGCCGCGATGCGATGGGTGCGGAGTCGCCGATGGCGGGTGACAAGTCGTTCGGGTTCGTCAGCACGATCGACATGCACCGGATGTCGGACAAGCCTGGTCACGGGTGGGCATGGATGCGGCCGCATCTGCCGCTGCTGGAGGGTGAGCCCGTCAGCGCGACCGCACGCGCGCTCGGCGTGGTCGACGTGGCCAATGGTGTCGGCCCCCTGATCCACCCGAAGCTTGCCACATACCCCAACATCGACCTCACTGCGCATGTATTCGCTGAGCCGAAGGGCCAGTGGATCGGCTTCGAGACGACGGCGAGCTTCGGTCCGACCGGCATGGGTTTGACGAGTTCGATGCTCTACGACGAGGAGGGCACCCCGTTCGGCGGCATCCACCAGATGAACACGGTCCGCCCCCGCTGACCCTGTTCGACTGGCGACGCCGGGCGTTTCCGCCGCTGACCCGTGCGTCAATTAGAGTGACTCACCGGTAAGTCAACTAACGTGGGAATGTCTTCCACACAGAACGGCGACCAGGGTGCCACCGCAGGCGCCGACGACTTTGAGAAAGATCAGGAGCTCCCGATGAAGATTGCAGTGCTGGTGAAGGTGGTGCCGGACACCTACGGGGATCGAAAGCTCGATCTCGAGACGGGGCTGGCTGATCGTGCCGCCTCGGAGATAGTGCTCGACGAGGTGTGCGAACGCGCCATAGAGGTTGCTTTGAAGTACGCAGACACGAGTTCCGACACCGAGGTCACCTTGGTCTCGATGGTTCCCTCAGCGGCCACCTCCACGCTCCGCAAGGGTTTGGCTATGGGCGCGAACTCCGCTGTGCAGATCGTCGATGACGCGCTCACGGGTGCCGATCTGACCCTTACCGCCGAGGCTCTCGCGGCGGTGCTCAGGCGCACGAGCTTCGACCTCGTCATCACCGGCAACCAGTCCACCGACGGGGTGGGCGGAGTGATTCCCGCCATGCTGGGCGAGCTACTCGACATGCCGGTGATAACTTCGCTCAACTCGGTTCAGATCACCGCCGATTCGGTGTCCGGCGACCGCACTCTGGAGGGGGGCACGATGACCGCCTCGGCCTCACTCCCGGCTGTCGTCTCCATCACGGAGCAGCTTCCTGACGCGCGCTTTCCGAATTTCAAGGGCATCAGCGCGGCTAAGAAGAAGCCGCTTGAAGTGCTGTCGCTCGCCGACCTCGAGGTGGATCCGTTGGATTCGAAAGCGGCGCGGTCGATCATGATCTCCATCGCGGCTGCGCCGCCGAGGTCCGCCGGAGTGAAGATCGTCGACGAGGGCGACGCGGGCTCGCAACTGGCCGAATTCCTCATCAAGAACCGACTGACGTAAAGGAAATGGACGTGTCAACTATCGCTTCGGATTCGGTTCTGGTTCTGCTGGATGTCACGCCGGCAGGGGTCCTGGCCAAGTCGTCGGCGGGCCTGCTCGGCGCCGCCGCAGCCGTGGGAACCCCTGTCGCGCTCATCGTCGCGCCCGATGAAAACGCCCAAGTGCTCGCCCAGGCTGCAGCTGATGCCGGAGCTGCGACGGTCCTGATCGCCGGTACCGGGCAATCTGACCTGTTCACACCGACGGTGGACGCATTGGCCGCGGCGTCCGAGCTGGTGCGCCCGGACGCGGTGCTTGTGTCGCATTCGATAGATGGCCGTGCCGTTGCGGGCGCGTTCGCGGCCCGCGCACGGTCTGCGCTGAGCGTCGATGCCGTCGAGGTGAGCAGGGACTCGGAGGGAATCGTCGCCGGCCACTCGATCTATGGCGGTGCCTACAACGTCGTGAGCGCAGCGACATTCGGTGCTCCGGTCATCACGGTTCGCCAGGGATCGATCGATGCGCGCGCGGAGTCGAAGCCTCTCACGAGCATTCCGCTCGATGTGCCGGCATCCGGCAAGCCCGCTGCGAGGATCGATGCGCAGGAGGCGGTGATCTCGACCTCGTCCAGGCCCGAGCTGCGAGGTGCTGCGAAGGTCGTCTCCGGAGGGCGTGGGCTCGGCTCCGCCGATAAGTTCTCGCTCGTCGACGAGCTCGCCGACGCGCTGGGCGCCGCAGTCGGAGCATCGCGCGCCGCTGTCGACGCCGGATACGTGCCGCAGACCTCCCAGGTAGGGCAGACCGGTGTTTCCGTCTCGCCGCAGCTCTACATCGCATTGGGCATCTCGGGTGCGATCCAGCACCGCGCGGGGATGCAGACCGCGAAGACGATCGTCGCGATCAACAAAGATGCCGACGCGCCCATCTTCGACATCGCGGACTTCGGAGTCGTGGGTGATGTGTTCAAAGTCGTCCCGCAGCTGATCGAAGCGATCCAGGCGAAGAAGAGTTAGCGCGGTGGCGACCTATACATCGAGCTGGCGTCGCGGCCTGCCCCGGGAACGCGGTGGGGAACCGTGGCCGCCGGCGGGTCTTGCATCCGAGGTCCACGCCCCGCCAGCCCCTTCACCTGCGGCGACGGTTTCGACAGTGCCGGATGATTCGGCCATCGTCGGAGGGGTGACCTCAGTGCGACGAGGACTGCCTCGCACCCCCGGGGGGGACCCGTGGCCGCCCGCGGAGTTCATCGCTGCGGTGGTGAACGAGCGAAGAGCACCCGCGGCGACGGTTTCGGCAGTGCCGGATGATTCCGGCATCGTCGGAGTGGTGCGCCCTGTGCGCCGAGGGTTGCCTCGCACCCCCGGTGGCGAGGCGTGGCCGCCGGCAGGGTTCACCGCTGCGGCGGTGACCGAGAGAAGAGAACCAGCGGCATCTCCCGCTCCGTCGCTCCCGCAGGAGTCGGCCCCCGTCGCGCCTGCAGTTGCTGCTGCTCCACGGGTCAGTGGTGGCCGACCCGCGACGAAGCCCGAACCGAAGCCCGAACCGAAGCGCTATGGGCCGTTCACCATGAAGCAATGGGTGGGTGCCGGCATCCTCGTCGGCTTCGCATTGCTCGTGCTGGCGACAATGGCCGTGCTGTTCACGCGCTGGCTGGTCTCGGTGCCGTTCATGCGGGATTTCCTTGAGACCTATCCCGGCGAATACGAGCTCCCTGAAGGAGCTCCGGTCGGGTTTCCCGCCTGGCTCAACTGGCAGCACTTCCTCAACGTCTTCCTCATGGTCTTGATCATCCGGTCCGGTCTGCAAGTGAGGTTTCAGAAGCGTCCGGACGCCTTCTGGACACCTCGCTGGAACAAGGACCGAAAGATCAGTCTCACCATCTGGTTCCACCAGTCGCTCGACATCCTCTGGCTGGTCAACGGGGTGATCTTCGTGATCTTGCTGTTCGCGTCCGGTCAGTGGATGCGGATCGTCCCCACGAGCTGGGAGGTGTTCCCCAACGCCCTCTCGGCAGTCCTTCAGTATGTGTCCCTCGACTGGCCGACGGAGAACGGCTGGGTCAACTACAACTCCATCCAGCAACTCACGTATTTCCTCGTTGTCTTCGTGGCTGCCCCGTTGGCGGCCGCAACCGGTGTGCGGATGTCGGGCATTTGGCCGAAGAACTCTCCGCGGCTCAACGCGCTCTATCCGGTCGAGTGGGCGCGGGCAGTGCATTTTCCGACGATGATCTTCTTCGTGCTGTTCATCGTGGTCCACGTGACACTGGTCTTCGCCACGGGAGCGTTGCGAAACCTCAATCACATGTACGCTGCCCAGGGCTCGACCGATCCGACGGCGCTGGCCGGGAATTGGACCGGATTCTGGATATTCAGTGCGTCGATGCTTCTCATCGTCGGGGCCTGGATCGCCGCTCGACCGCTGGTGCTGGCACCGATCGCTCGGCTTTTCGGCACGGTCAGCTCCCGCTGACACTCTCTCTGGCCGACACTCTCTCTGGTCGGCGCAGGACCCCGGATCGTGGAAATGCTGGTGGGCAGGAAAGCGCGGTGGATGTCAGGCGGTGGGCGCGTTGGTCAGTTTCTTCATCACGTCACCGAAGATCTGCCCGATCTCGGGGTTGGGGCGACCGACGCCGCCACCTGCGACCCAACCCCCGTCGACGACCAGATTCGCACCGGTGACGTAGTCTGCCTCGTCGGAGCACAGGTACACCGCTGCCATGGCGATGTCCTCAGGACGCCCGACGCGAGGGTTCAGCAGTGCACGTTCGACAGGTGCGCGCCCGCCGGCCTCCAGCAGCGGTCGTGTCGCAGGGGTGTCGATGAACCCTGGGGAGACGGTGTTCACGCGGATGTTCCACGGTGACAGCTCGACGGCGAGATTGACTGTCAGGCGCAGGACGGCGGCTTTGGCCACGTTGTGCACGAGGTTGCCCGCGACGTTCCCAGGCATGGCCGAGCCGACCATCGCAGCGACTGAGCCGGTGTTGAGGATGGTGCCGCGGCCCTTGCGCTGGAAAACCGGCAGTGCCTTCTGGATCGCCAGGAACAGGATCGTGACCTCATTGGTCATGTCGAAATCCCAGTCCGCGCGGCTCAGCGACTCGATGGTGCCGCCGCGGACACCTGAGGCGTTGTTGTAGAGGATGTCGAAGTCGCCGTATTGCTCGACGGCGAAGTCGATCCAGCTTTGCACCGCCGATTCGTCGCTCAGATTCAGCGGTTGCATCGAGACCATCTCACCTCCCTGCGCACGAACGAGCTCGACGGTTTGCTCGGCGAGGTCCGCTTTGAGATCACAACCCACGATCCTGGCGCCTTCGGCAGCGAAGGCGAGCGCGGCCGCCCGGCCCTGGCCGTCCGCCGTGCCGGTGATCAGGGCCACCTTGCCCTCCAGCCGTCCCGCCATGAAGTACTCCTCTTTGAGTAGGTTGGGTCAGGTCCCCGGACCGATGTGAAGATCTCAGTGACGAGGCGCCTTGTTGGCTGCATGTTACGCCGCCAATCCACAGGTGTAAATGACCCCACGAAGAGGCTGGTTGCACAACGATCACCGCGAAACCGATCCGCGGGGGTAGTCGGACGATTGACCCTGTCGGGTGGCGACGACTGCATTGACAGTTCCATCGACTGTCGATAGCGTTATGAACTAGCCGGTTAGTTTCCAGAATGGCGATTGCTGAGGTCGATGTGGACTTTCAAGATACCTCCGAAGAAGCAGCGTTCCGTGAAGAGGTGCGCGAATGGCTCAAGGCCAACGCCACCCCCCGGGGTGGCGGGGGCGACAGCCTGTTTTCAGAGCGAGATGACGACGCTGAGTATCTGGCGCGTTCTCGTGCATGGCAGGCGAAGAAGTTCGATGCGGGCTGGGCGGGCATCACCTGGCCGAAGGAGTACGGCGGCCGTGGCGGCACTCCGATCCAGCAGATCATCTGGAGCCAGGAAGCCGCCCACTACGAC
>Ga0075012_10005777_pt1 | contig 11299 bp, 12 predicted proteins | sample All_14_2_FD_71474 | JGI IMG/M metagenome (GOLD analysis project Ga0075012, IMG submission 71474) | Freshwater microbial communities in response to fracking from Pennsylvania, USA - Allegheny Zone_MetaG_DW_15 | ecosystem: Environmental > Aquatic > Deep subsurface > Groundwater > Drilled...
TGTAATTACTGTATATGAATTTTAATATTGCCATTGAAAAGTTTCATAATTATTTAAGAACCATTAATGGCTACAGCAAGGAGGCTTTTGAATTGGCTCTTCCGTACCTTCAGGTTAAAAACTTTAAAAAGGGTGAGCACTTTGTTGAAGCGGGTAAAACCTGCAGGCATTTCGCATTCGTTGCATCGGGCATTATGCGGTCATACACATTCTACGATGGTAGCGAAAGTACAACTTGTCTATGCAGCGATAATACATTTGCCACATCAACTATTAGCTTTATAACCCAAACTCCCTCCAATGCCAGTATTCAGGCTTTGGATGATGTTACCCTAGTACTTATTAGTCATGAAGATTTAAATGCACTTTACGCTAAATCTACGTTTTGGGAACGTGTTGGAAGAGTTGTTGCAGAACAGGAGTATATTGAGTTAAAGCAATCGGGCTGGAGAAATAGCCCTATTCCCGCAAAAGAAAAATATCTAACCTTACTAAAAGAAAATCCTGGAATAGTGAATAAAGTTCCGCTACAGTTTATAGCTTCGTATATTGGCATTGCTCCGGAAACTTTGAGTAGAATCAGAAATAAAATTGCCAAAGGAAATTCTTGACCTAGGTCAAGTGGTTCCTTTCTTACGTGTCCGACCTTTGTAACATAACTAAAAATACAAGGGAGGTTTGTTATGGAATCAACAATTTTAGAAGTTCTATCCGGAATATTCAACTATCTAATTCACACATTTGCAGCAAACTGGTTAATACTTCTATTTGGCATATTAATAGCTGTTGCCATTTCGGTATATATTGATGTGGACAAAGCTCGGAAATACTTTTTGAATCGACCACGTTTTTTAACCCTGAGCAGTGTACTGTTTGGCGCATTCACTCCACTGTGTGCCTGTGGCACAATGGCCGTGGTGCTATCGTTAGTGTCAAGCACTATTCCGTGGGGAGCAATTATGGCTTTTCTGGTATCATCCCCATTGATGAGTCCCGATACTTTTGTAATGCTATCAGGATTCTTGGGAGTTAACTTCACTCTAGCACTTTTAATTTCGTCAATTGTACTTGGGTTAGGTGCAGGCTGGATTTCTCATTTGTTAGAAGTGAGGACATCCTTTTTAAACGATCAATTGAGGTTAAATAGTAAAAAGGCTTTAGTAAAGGATAAAGAATATGCAAAAAGTTCAAAGCAAAATGTACCGCTAACGCAGTTAGAAGTAGTTACTTTAAATTATGCTGATGGAAAAACATCGTGCTGTGATTCAGAGAAAGTTGAAGTGAGTTGTTGCGGCAACAGCGAGTTTAAAGACGAGACAAACCTTTGTGAAAAATATCAAATCAAAAAGTTTTTGAAAACCTTTTATGAACTTGCTATAGTAAAAATATTACCCTTATTCATTGTTTTTGTAATTATTGCATACTTAGTTAAAGAGTATGTTCCTACAAGTTGGATTGTAACCCTTTTCAGTGGAGAGCATTTTTACTCAGTACCGTTAGCCGCATTAATTGGGTTGCCAATGTATGTTTCTGATACAACCGTACTACCATTATTACAGGTGTTGCGAGATGCTGGAGCAAGCGATGGTGCAATTTTAGCCTATATGATTGCAGGTCCAGCCACAAGTCTTGGCGTAATTGGCGGTTTAACCATGATAATGAAACGCAGAGCCATCATTTTATATGTTGCAATTATTTTGGTTGGAGCCATCCTGTTAGGGTACACCTACGATTTGGTTCTTGCAATAACATAAACATTCTCAAGCAAATTTTCTCACCCCCTCTACCTAAAAAATAGAGCGGGTTATTTTATTGAAATTGAGTAAATTCTCAAATAATTGCCCAAAATATTAGAAATCTATATCTTAGTTACAATTAATCATCAACATTTAATTGTATGGGATACCACATTGATCTAACTACAATTACCCTTAATGCCTACAAAGAAAAACTCCGCAATGCTTACCTTCCTCCCAGTAGGGTAATACTTAAGGAACGGCTCGATGAACGTTTTGGACATTTTGCCAAGGCTGGTATTAAAAACTTGAAGGAATTACAGCAAACCCTTAAGAAGAAGGACAAGTTTGATTCCCTCTCAAAAGAAAATTGTTTTAAGGGTGATTACTTAGTTATTCTGCTACGTGAGATTAACAGCACCTTGCCTAAACCTAATAAAATATCAGATTTCATAGGAATAACTGCTGAAACTGAAGCAAAATTGGAAAGGGTTGGCGTAAAGGATACCCAGAAACTCTACGATAAAGTTAAAACACCACAAAGTCGCAACGAGTTATCTAAAATTACAGGCATTAGTCCCGATATTATTCTTGAACTTACCAAACTAACAGACTTATCACGGATAAAATGGGTTGGAGCCACGTTTGCCCGTATGCTACACGATATAGGAGTAGACACAGTTGAAAAGGCCTGCATTATTGACCCCAACACTCTGTATGAAAAGATAAATCAAATAAACAAAGATCGTAACTATTACAAAGGACAAATCGGACTAAACGATATGAGAATATTTGTTAATGCTGCGAAAGATGTGCCTCAGGATATTGAATATTAAGATTTCAAATAATCTTTTTTACCCGTTGCATTTTACCTAATTTCCATAGGGTAACCATAGTGGTTAGGTATCTTATGTATAAAAGCAGAGATACCGAAAGGTATAAACCTAAAAACCACTGCCATGAGAACGCTACACACCATAATCTCCACACTACTCGGAGTTTTATTAGCGGCGGGAGTGTTCGCTGAAAAACCCGAGAGTACAATGTTCTACCTAAACAGCAAGAATGATTACTATAAAGCCAATTTTACGCTTGTATCACATCTAATGGTTTTAACATTCTCCGTTAATGGTTCCGACTCTCTAAACCTTATTTTTGACACTGGTGCAGGGCGAACAATTATTACTGAAATATCTAATCCTTATGTGGTATCGTTAAACGAGGCCAGAAAAGTAAAGCTAAGAGGCTTGGGTACCAATGAATCGGTTGATGGATTAATATCCAAAAACAACAAGCTCTCGATGGGCAAAATTGAGGGAAAAGCACAGGAGTTACTAGTCGTTCCTAATAAAGTCATTGATTTAACGGCACAAGTTGGACATCCTATAAACGGAGTAATAGGACGAACAATTTTTGAGCAATTTATTGTGGAGATAAACTACACCGAGCATACTATAAATTTTTATGATCCCGATAAATTCAATCGAAAAATTAGAAAGGATGAGGATATTATTCCAATTGAACTAATTGAAGGGAAGCCCTATATTACAGCAACAACAACTATAAACGGTGTAGATATCCCTGTTAAATTACTATTTGACACTGGAATGAGTTTTGCTCTATGGCTTGACCCTTCTACCAATCCAAATATTAAACCAGGAAGTGCTCGAAGGCAAGAAATAATTGGCCAAGGATTAAATGGAAACCTTTCAGGAGAAGTTTCAAGAGTTGAAAAATTTAAAATTGGACGGTACGAATTTAGCAATGTGATTACGGCATTTCCGGACTCTATTGCTATTCGAGATGCAATCACAGATAATGGGAGAAACGGAAGTGTCGGTGCTGAGATTTTTAGACGGTTTAATGTGTTAATTGATTACCGCAATCAACAGATAATACTTCGCAAAAATTCTAATTTCGGAGACCCATTCCGCTACGATATGTCAGGAATAGAGGTTGGTGCAATTGTTGAAGGGTTGCCTTACTATAAGATTATATCCGTTGGTGCTAACACTCCTGCCTCAGAATGTGGATTACAAGTAAATGATGAGATTAAGTCAATAAATGGCATCCCTGCAAACACAATGAAAATATCAGATATCACAAATATTTTAAAAAGTAAAGAAGGAAAAACAATCTATATGAGAGTTATTAGAAACAGCCGTGAGGTTAAAGTAAAATTCAAATTACAAGAGTTAATTTGAAAGTTTATCGCAATTATGTTAATCTGCTTAATGTTGCTTCAAAAAAAATATAACCACAAAGGACTCAAAGTACTCCACTAAATGCCCTAAGGATTAAAAACTTTGTGATTAAAAAACACTTTTATTGCACCTCTACTTATTCCTCAAAGGACAATACTCACGCACAATTCGTTCATTGTCAATATATTGACAAAAAATCAATATTTCCTTTTAATGTTTTTCGACTTGCTTCGTCATTAAGATGTAAACAAATCAAAAAAACATTAACTAAAAATTATTGCTATGAAAACAAGACTTACATTAATTGCTATTGGGTTAGTTCTTAACATCAACCTATTTGCGCAACCAGCATCTATCGAAAAGGTATTTAACGCCTATGCAGGGAAAGAGGGAATCACTACTGTCGATTTATCAGGAAATCTCCTAAATTTAATGTTTAACGATGGGGAAAAGAATGAAAACTGCTCAATATCATCGGTAAAAATACTTACTGTTGACGATTCAATCCTGAACGGTAAAATCAATTTTTACAAGGAAATAATCCCTAACCTTGATAAAAGCAACTACGAACAGTTGATGACCGTTAAAAGTAAAGGACAAGATTTTGTGGTATACTGCAAGCAGGAGAAAAATGCTATTACTGAGTTTGTGCTTGTTTCGGGAGGCGAGGATAATGTGTTGATTTATGTGGAAGGAAGCTTATCTTTGTCAGAGGCAAAACGCATTTCGAACGATTTAGCCCAAACCCACAAACTAAGAGAACTAGAGAATAGCAGCAACTAAATGGATAAGGAGGAATTCAAAAAGGAGATATTACCGCTGAGCGAGAAGATGTACCGTTTATCGTTTAGGCTTCTTAATGATACTGAATTATCAAAGGATTGTGTTCAAGAATCGTTCTTAAAATTATGGGAAAACAGAGGTAGGCTCAAACAACTCGACAGTATACAGGCCTTTGCGTTTACTATTGTGCGCAACATTTGTATAGATAAGTTGAGGAAAGTAAAGCGCATTAATGAATCATCGAAGGAGATGCCAAGCCCCACAGTTGAATCGAATTACGATTTTATGGAGAGTAAGGTATTGATACACCAATTGATTCAGGATTTGCCACAACAGCAAAGGCTAATTATTGAGCTGAGAGATATTGAGGAGTTCGAGTTCGAGGAAATTGCCGATATGCTAAATCTCTCGGTAAACAACGTTAGAGCCAGCCTCTCAATTGCAAGGAAGAAAATAAAGGATGAGTTAACTAAAATATACAGCTATGGAGTCGCAAAGGATTAAAACACTGCTGGAAAAATACTATCAGGGCGAAACAACCCTGGAGGAGGAGAGTTTATTGAAGGAATATTTCAGCAAGAATAGTCCATCGGACATAGATTTAGCAGATAAATATCTTGTTGATTTCTTTCTTGCTAGCAAAACCCAAATTCCTGTTGATTTGAACGAGCAACTCGATAATTTGATAGAGAATGAATGGGAACGTGAAACAAAACTCAAATTCTCAACCATTCTCAAATGGGCTGGTAGTGTTGCTGCTGTGCTAATTGTTGCGTTGGGAATTCTTTACTACGAAAAAAAGGATAACCCAGTTGTTTTGGCCGATTCGTACCAAGACCCACAGGAAGCATACGAGGAAACTAAAAAAGTATTACTTTTCATATCCAATAAAATGAATAGTAAAACAGCCAGTTTGAAACATTTATCCGAAATTGATAACTCGCTTAAGCGCTGTAATGAACTGTCGAAAATAGATAAATCACTAAATACTGTTAACAATGAGAATAATTAAAATACTACTGCTGAGCCTGATAGCATTTGGAGCGTATGCTCAAAAATCGCCTACCGATGCTATATTCGACAAGTATGCTGAGAAGGAAGGATTTACAACAGTATATATCTCCAAGTATATGTTCAACCTTTTTGCCAATTCCGAAGCAGCAGAGCAGGATGATTTTTTAAAAATCATATCGGGGCTCGAATCTATCAAAATACTGTCGGTTGAAGATTCGTTACTAAACATCAAGTTAAATCTATACAAGGAACTTGCACAAACCCTACCTTTCGACAAGTACGAGGAGTTAATGGTAATCAAAGAGAAAGGCCAAGACACCCGAATGATGATACGTAAGGAGAACGGTAAATTCCGCGAGTTCTTGATGATTGGTGGCGGAAAGGATAATTTCCTGATAAGTATTACAGGAAATATCAACCTAGAATCTATAAGTAAACTCTCAAAAACAATGAATATAAAAGAACTAGAAGGGGTTGATAAACTCGAAACAAAATCAACGGAGAAAAAGTAAAGCACTAAATCCGCTACTAAAATAGAATAGGAAAACTCCAGGAATTATTCTGGAGTTTTTTTGCTGTCGATTAAAATTCCCTCATTCTTTTTTCATCCAAACATATGCACTACTTTTATAAAAAATTCAATTGTAAAAATGCAAGTATACTTAAACTTTATTGACGAACTTGTTGAACTTATAAGTGCAGCAAGTACTGAGAAGAAACAGAATATTGCCATTGATATTTGCAATAAACTTTTTCCACACTATCAAAACTATTCAACCAATAACGCTGATGTAGTGTTATTAAAAGAATCCATCGATTATTGTAAACTGAGTAATGTTGAAACGGCCAAATTAGATGATTATCTAAGTAGAGTTGTTAACTTAATGCCTGAATCCACGGAAATGATGACCTGGGAAGAATCCTACGCTTCCAATGCTGTTGAAGTTGTTATTGAGTTTTTACAATACCGAAAGGATAACAGCAATCAGCATATAGTTGATATTTGCTCATTAATGATAGACAATATTGATTTTCAACTTGCTGAGAAAAACGAGGATATTAGCGACGATGAAATATTTGCTCATCCTGAAATGCTCGGAGAAATGAAGCGTATAAAAGATATGTTGAAATAGTTTTATGATACCACGAGTTAAAATCTGCTGCATAAGTTCGGTTGATGAGGCTCAAACCGCAATAAGATTTGGAGCATCGGCGCTAGGGTTGGTTGGGAATATGCCCAGTGGTCCTGGAGTTATTACCGATGAACTCATTCACGAAATTGCCAAGAAAGTTCCGCCAGGAGTTTCTACCTTTATGCTAACAAGCGAAACCTCTGTTGAAAAAATTATCAACCACCACAAACGCACCCTTACTAACACCATTCAAATAGTTGATGAATTGAAGGATGGTTCATACTTGGAATTAAAAAATTCCCTTCCTGCAATAAAAATTGTACAGGTAATTCACGTAATAGATGAAGAATCAGTAGAGGAGGCTGTTCGAATATCGCACTTTGTTGATGCCCTCCTTTTGGATAGTGGGAATCCAAATCTTGCTGTTAAAGAACTGGGGGGAACAGGTCGTGTTCACAACTGGTTATTAAGCCGTAAAATTGTTGAGCAATCTAAAGTGCCAGTTTATCTCGCAGGTGGTCTAAATGCCGATAATGTAAGAATGGCCATAGAGCAAGTTCAGCCTTTCGGACTCGATTTATGTAGCGGAGTTAGGACAAATGGAAAATTAGATTCTATTAAATTGGAAAAGTTTTTCCAGAATGTAATGCGCTAAACTAATAGAAGTTATATGGATTTTTTTATCAAAAATAATAATGAGGTTTTACAATTAGTTAATGAATGGGAGCCAAAGCTATTATCGCTCCCAACCGATGTAATAACTCAAAAACAGAACAGCCAAGGCCGAACAATAAAGCAGATTCTAGGTCATCTGGTCGATTCTGCATCTAACAACAATCACAGAGTTGTTCATTTACAGTATAGAGAAAACCCATTGGAGTTTCCGAACTACGCAACCAATGGTAATAACGACCGATGGATTGCTATACAGAATTATCAGGACGAAAACTGGGAGGATTTAGTGCAACTCTGGAAATATTTCAATAAACACTTTGTCCACGTAGTAAATAATATCAATCCAGATAAATTAGATAACGCTTGGATATCCGCACCCAATAAAAGTATCACATTAAAAGAAATGGCGTTAAGTTACTTGGACCATTTAAAACTTCACCTTAAAGAGATTGATGACTTAAACCGTCAAGCGTAAACCCAATCTGCCTTATTCTTCTAACATGCATTGGTATTTGTTGCAAACCTCATATTTATTTACATTTGCAAACCATTAAGAAAACTCATAATATCAATGGAAAATCAGGAACAACCCAAGCACGTTCGTAGGGTACGATATAAAGGTACACACCCAAAGACTTACCACGAAAAGTATAAGGAGCTGAATCCTGAACAGTATGCTGCCGATGTTGCCAAAATCAAGGAGCAGGGCAAAACTCCTGCGGGGATGCATCGTTCTATCTGCGTTGATGAGATTATGGAGTTCCTCAATGTAATGCCTGGACAAACAGGAATGGATGCTACTTTGGGTTATGGTGGTCATAGTCTCGAAATACTAAAACGAATTCAACCCGGTGGTCGATTATTTGCCACAGACGTTGACCCTTTTGAACTCCCAAAAACAGAGCAACGACTTAGGTCGTTAGGCTACGGAGAAGACACCCTTTTTATCAGGAAAATGAACTTCTCCGAAATTGATGCCATTGTAGCAGAAGCGGGTTCATTGGATTTTGTCCTTGCCGATTTGGGTGTTTCGTCAATGCAAATCGACAACCCAGATAGAGGCTTCTCCTTTAAGGTTGAAGGCCCGCTAGACCTAAGACTTAACCCTAAAAATGGAATCCCTGCATCGGAACTCTTAAACACAGTTTCGAAAAAAACGCTGGAGGCAATCCTAATCCTAAATTCCGATGAACCATACGCTGAACCTATTGCTGAAACAGTAATAAATAGGGTAATGGGCGGTATAAAAATAGAAACCACCACACAGCTCAAGGAACTTATAGAGGAAGCATTGCTCTTTATTCCAAAGCAACAACGTAAGGATGAAACTAAAAAATCGTGCCAGCGAGTTTTTCAGGCGCTCCGCATTGAGGTTAACGATGAGTTTGAAGTGCTCGATAAGTTTTTAGAGAAACTCCCCGATGCGCTTGCATCAGGAGGAAGGGTTGCAATACTATCGTTTCATTCTGGCGAAGACCGTAGGGTGAAAAAATCGTTTCAGCAATTTTTCCGTGAGGGAATTTACAGTGCAATAGCACCAGACCCAATACGACCATCGGCACAGGAATGTAATTCCAACCCACGTGCACGTTCTGCCAAGTTACGTTGGGCAATTAAGGCTTAATTAGACTTTAAAATATTTAATGTAACCATTTTGCGCTATTGCATAATGGTCTGAATTTTATTACCTTAGCCTTTACCTCACTTTATCCAATAAACCATTGTTTATGGACAATCACAAATCAATAAAAACAAGGCTGGGCAAATATATTCCTGCTGTTAATTGGTTATCGAGTTATTCTTTCAATTTTTTGAGTAACGATATTGTTGCAGGGTTAACCCTTGCAGCATATGCCATTCCTGTTTCATTGGCTTACGCAACCTTGGCGGGATTGCCTCCACAGTACGGTGTATACGGATATCTAATTGGAGGACTTTTCTACTCAATGCTTGGAACAGGAAAGCAACTGGCAATTGGGCCAACATCGGCAATATCAATGCTGATTGGCGTTACCCTTTCCAGCCTTTCCAATGGTGATGTTCAGCGATGGGTCGATTTGGCCTCGTTATCGGCAATGCTATTTGCAGGGATGAGTGTTTTGGCGTATATTCTAAGACTAAGTAGTATCATCAACTTTATTAGCGAAACAGTACTGCTGGGATTTAAAGCAGGTGCGGCAATTACAATTGGTCTAACACAGCTACCAAAACTATTTGGAGTTGCTGGAGGCGGCGAGAATTTTTACACACGCCTGGTTACTTTAATAGAGCAATTGTCAACAACAAATGCTGTCGTTTTAACTTTTGGAATTGTAGCAATTTTGCTCTTGCTAACGGGTGAGAGATTCTTACCCGGCAAACCAATAGCAATAATTGTTGTGGCAATATCAGTTTTGACAATTACGTTTACTCCGCTTGGAGCAATGGGTTTCAAAACTGTAGGCATTATACCCAGCGGACTCCCCAAACTGCAAGTTCCAGATTTAAATTTGGCAGATATTGGCAACGTACTTCCTTTGGCATTTGCCTGTTTCCTTTTGGCATATATCGAGAGTGTTTCCGCAGCAAAAACTCTGGCTCAGCAAAATGGTTACGATATAGATGCTAGGCAGGAACTTCTTGCGCTGGGTGTAGCGAATCTAGCAGTATCGCTCGGGCAGGGCTATCCAACAAGTGGAGGTTTATCGCAATCGGCCGTTAACGATAAGGCTGGGGCAAAAACTCCAATATCTTTGGCTGTGGCATCATTAGGAATTGCTTTGTGCCTTTTGTTTCTAACGGGTTTGCTCAAAAACCTACCCACCGTAATACTTGCATCAATTGTTTTGGTGGCAATAAAAGGGCTTGTCGATATAAAGGAGATAAAACGCCTATGGAATGTCAATAAGTTTGATTTTATCATAGCAATGACAGCTCTTGTAAATGTACTAATATTTGGAATTTTGCAAGGTGTGTTAATTGCGGCATTATTCTCTCTAATACTAATTATAAGGAATGTATCGGCTCCTAATGTTGCGTTTCTTGGTAGAATTCCCGGCACAAACAGATATTCTGACATTAAGAGACATCCAGACAATGAGTTAATTCCAGGAATCCTTCTTTTTAGGGTGGAATCGCCCATTGTTTACTTTAATGTGGCATTTGTTTACAATACTGTTTGGGGGAAAATTCAGAGTTCGGACTCAACGCTTAAAACAGTAATTCTCGATTTAAGTTCTTCAGCCACTATCGATTCCAGTGGAGCAAGGCTTATTAAACGTCTATACACAAACCTTAAAGCAAAAGGAGTTGAATTTAAAGTTGCCGAAGCACGCTCGGGTGTAAGGGATATTTTGAGGCTTGAAGAAATTGAGCACCTACTTGGTCATGTTAGCCGTCGCGATACACTTCACGATGTTGTTGTAGCTGCCATTGGCGAAATTGAGCCCGATATTAAAAAGGCTCCTGTTAAACCTAAAGTACTTAAATCGCCTGAGATTATTACTCAAATAGTGCTCGGGAACAACTATTTTACTCAAACACATCCTCGCGAGTATTTTGAAAGTTTTGGCTTTGAACAGAAGCCATACATTACGCTCGTGACCTGTTCTGATTCTCGTGTGCCCCTGAATGCTCTAATGCCCGACACATCCAACAAAGTTTTCTCCATACAAAACATTGGCAACCAAATTCTTTCAACCGAGGGCTCGGTTGATTATGGTATCTACCATCTAAAAACACCAATCCTGATGTTTCTTGGACACTCTGATTGTGG
>Ga0075012_10005779_pt1 | contig 11296 bp, 12 predicted proteins | sample All_14_2_FD_71474 | JGI IMG/M metagenome (GOLD analysis project Ga0075012, IMG submission 71474) | Freshwater microbial communities in response to fracking from Pennsylvania, USA - Allegheny Zone_MetaG_DW_15 | ecosystem: Environmental > Aquatic > Deep subsurface > Groundwater > Drilled...
GGCCTTGGTTTGCATATAACCAGTGAAATAATGCTTGCCCAGAAAGGCTATGTGTCTTTTCCTGATTTTTATGATTTTGAAATTCCTGAAAATTATAAAAATGGCGCGTTAATCGCATTAAATTTCAAAAAATAGTATGCATTTACCTTTAAATGGCAGAGTTGCAATAGTTGAAGATAACATCAATGAGGCAAAACCCTTGATGAGTCTATTCGCTCAGGAAAGGGTCCCTTATATCTATTTTCAGGGCGATGAAATTGCTATGCTGCCAGAAGAAGCTCCAAAAAATGACATTAGAATCCTTTTTCTTGATATTAATTTGATTAACCACGGGACACCAACACATAAGGAAATTAAATCAATTATTTACTCTGTCGTAAACAAGCTTATTTCAGAGGACAATTTTCCTTATGTTTTAATCTATTGGAGCAAGCAGGAAGATGAATATGCCAATTTAGTAGCGGAATTATTTAGTAAAGAATTGAAGAAGAAGGCGCCAATAACAATAAAGCGTTTTGTAAAAACTCAATTCTTTAGTTTGGATGGTAGCCCAATCGAAAATGAATTAAACCTAAAAGAAGAGCTAATTAAAGTCCTTTCAGAAGAGCTCTCTTACTGCGCTCTCATTGGTTGGGAGAACTTAACTCACCAGTCTTCCAACAAAACCCTACAAGAAGTTTTTGGTTCTTATTCTCCTGATTCCGATTGGCAGAAAGAAGTCGATAATTTGCTTTATAAACTTGGGTCTAGTTACTCTGGCCATCATTTTGTTTCCCAGGAAGCTCAAGATAAACTAAAAAGCTCTTTTAATACTCTTAACACAATCTTTGATGACACAGTTGAAACGGTCTTAAATTCTTTGTGTGGCCTTATTAAATTGCCTTTTAATAAACCAGTAACAAAGAATTTGATAATTTGGGATTTAAACAGAAAACTTCTTTTTTCAAATGATTTGTTACCCGACTCTCAATCGGGCTCAATACTTGAGTTAACAGACCCAGCCTATACCAGTCACTTTAACCGGCTTTTTAATGGTCTTGTGCCTTCCTCAGTGATCAAAAATAAACTGCCAGAAAATTTTGCTAAAGAAGTATTTGACGCAAAGCGTAAAGAAATTGTTTCCGAAGTAAGACAGGATTCATTAAATTTAGCTTTTATTGTCACTCCTTTGTGTGATTATGCTAACAAGAAAGATTACTTCATTCGCCTGATCTTGGGGGCTTTTGTAAAGGCTGATAAACACGATTTATTGGACAAAAATTCCGAAGCGTTTTATTATTCGCCGCCATTTATTTTTAATGAAAAAGAATTTCGACTTGTTTTGGATTTTAAACATTTTTTTACGTTACCTAAAATTCCAATAATAGGCTTTAAAAAAGTGTTGAGAGCTAGGCAACAATTATTGGCAGAGATTCAGTCAAAACTGTCCCGTCATATAAACCGCCAAGGCATCCTATTCATCGAATAAAGAAACAAATGAAACGGCAAAACTCCATTAGAGTTGTTGAATTTCGTTAAGGTCTCGCAAAGTCTGTTCTATAATTAGTTTAAAGCATTCATCACACACTCGTTTTTCTTTGGCAAACGATTCCCCTGTTTGCGGTATGGCAATACAGGTTTGTCCTTTGCTGAGCGCGGAGTTGCATCTGTGGCATTTTGATGCCTTTCCCACTGTTACGCGCTTCGGTCTGCCGTTCTGTCCACTAATCAAAGATGGTGTTTTACCCTTAGGCTTTTGACTGCTCATAATCTGCCTTTGCCTTTCGCAACCGTTTTACTACCGGTTGCAATATTCTATCGTCTAGGTTGTCAAGAAGGTCTTTAAACTCTTCTGTGCTGGCGTCTTTTCTCGCTTTACATAGTTCGTCTTGAATTTGTTTGTTAACCATCATCAATGCGCAAATAAAGTTGGATTTTCCCGTTAACTTCAGCGTTTTGTATTTAAATGGTATCTCGGTGCCAGTCGGTTTCAATTCAACATGATTTAATAAAATATTAGCTAATCGGTGACTTTGTTCATTAAGCCTTCGGCGGGCCTCTTCCCATTGTCTTTGTGGTAGAATCGGGAAAGGTTCTGCCGCAGTATTTTTCCGGATCGTTGAGCGTTTGGCTTTTTTTACCATTTCTTCTACATGAGAGGGATCTAATCCTAATAAAGCAGCCCGCTCACGCAAATCATCAATGATTTGTTTGTCTTCTGGACTGGTGAAGTCTTCTTCCCAAAGTGAATCAACAATTTCATCATAAACAACGATTCTTTCGCCAGCACGTAAGCGAGTTTTCCCTTCTTTTACAGCGGTTGGCGTTTCTGGCTCTTCACCACCGATAACTTTATCCCAAAACGCCTGGTCATCATTCTCAAAATCTTTGAATTCTTTAAGGCGTTCGTCTAAATTCATCCCTAAGTGTGTGACTACATGCCCAAGGTTGTCCGGGTGTGTGGGGTCATTTTGCACTACGACTCGCATAATTCGTCCGACAAACTGGATATATGGGGCGAGCGTTCTGAATGGTCGGAAAATAGCTGCCACACTGAGCTTCGGGTGATCAAAACCTTCCCCGAGCATCTGCACTTGAATTATACAGTCGAGAGCACCACTACGTAGGTCTCTGAGAATTTCATCCTGCTTATCCTGTGTCAGCTTGCTATGAATTACCTCGGCACTATAACCTCGCTCTATATAAAGGGTTCGGATATCCTTCGCATGGTTTATTGAGCATGCAACTGCAATCAATTGGTGATGAGTTCCGGTTTGTCTCAATTCTTCAAGCTTCGCAAGACTATTTTCAACTATATTCTTATTACAAGCGGCACTTAGTGCGACCCCTCTACTGAACCACTCTTCTTCTTTAAGTTTTAAAACCTCCTCAAGTGTGTAACTGTTGTCTGCTTGATCGCGGAAAGTTAAAGTTACTACTGATGGTGCAACATAACTGGCTTTGATTCGTTTTATATAGCCTTTAAGTGTTGCATTTCTGAATGAAAATCGGTAAACAAGCTTGCCTTTAAGCTCTTTTCGGTCGCTTCTAAATGGTGTTGCTGTTAAAAACACAACCTTGGCAGAAGAAAATCTTTGAATCGCCATTTCCCAGCTTTTTGCAGCACTGTGGTGCGCCTCATCTACGATAATCATGTCAAAAAAGTCTTCTGGGAACTGCATCAGCCATTTTTCTTCATTTGTTGAGAGCTGATGGATATTGGTGATTACAATATGTGACTTCTTGGCCACTGTAACATTGCCAGTTTCTAACGTGCATGCAAGAGGTCCGGCTGTCATCTGCTCTGGCTTCAAAACAGCGGCCTTTCTCCAAAAACATTTTTGACGGTTACTGATGTCCATGGCATCAAACAATTCATTCTTAATTGTGAGATTAGGTGCTATAACCAACGCTCTTCCAGCAGCAAGACCTAAAGGCAAAGTTGCAGCAAGCCCTGTTTTCCCGCAACCTACAGGGATTTGAATAATGGCATAATTATTACCAGATGCGAAAAATTCACTGGCGCGAAGATAGCCTTCACGCTGAGGGTCGCGTAAAGTATTGTCTCCCTCGATGTTTACATCAAGATTTGTGAGAAAGGACTCTACCGGTTGCTTTGCTCTAACCCACGCATCAAGAGCGGTTCGTTCGAATAGCCATTTTTTCCCAACTTTTTGCGATGGGATCTTATTTTCTCTTGCCATTGCATATAAAACTGTTTTGCCAATGCCTAAATATTGAGATGCTTCAATCAGAGTTAGCCAACCGTCCATTATATCCACCGCCTTATCATTTGATACTAAATGATATCAAATGATAAATAAAAGTGTCAACCCCATGGCAGCTTTTGAAAAATTCAGAGCAGACATTAACAAGGCGAGGGGAATTCAGGCTATCTCTCAGTTTCTAAAAGTCTTGTGCATCAGAAAAGGGGCTAGCGAATCTTCTCGGCCCATTCGTGTCACCGTGGGCTGTTTCAGCTTTTCGGCTTTGCGCGAAAAACAGACACTCCTACCACCAATGGCTTTGAACACATACCGAAACAATCAAACACACCCTCTGGGCTCACCACAGGGGAAACCGCTTTAAATATCTCTTCCGCAAATCCTTTCCCCGCTGCACCGCCCGTCGAATCTGTAAAATACCGGCTGACGCGGAAAAGTAAAGGCCCCCACCCCAGCCGGCTAAGTCGCCGGCCGGGTCCCCGCCTTGACTTTCCCACGCCAGTCCGGTTGCCTGGGGTCATCGACGGGCGGCTCCGCAGGGGAAAAGGTTTTCTGGCCAGAGTATTTTGCCGTGACGGCAAACCACCAAAAACCTTTTCACCAGCAGAAAATACCACTTTACAATGACAATAAATTACATATATTATTAGTAGATGACAATTGCAGGAGGCTTTACATGCAGACCATGAACTACAAGGAAGCGGCCAGGTATCTCAAAGTCACCGAAGGCACTCTGCGCAACTGGGTTTCCCGGGGCCGCATCAAACCCCGGAAGGTCGGCAAACACGTGATCTTCTTCAAAGAAGAACTCGAAACCTGGATAAAAAACCCGGCGCCGGCAACCCCCGAACCCGGCATGAAAGACCTTGCCGATGTTTTTACTGAAGCTTTTCAATCACTCGCAAAACCTGAACCCAAACCGGCCACAGCCAAACCCGCCCGGCCCGTCGAATGGGTGCCGCAGTTCCACATGACAACATCCGACCAGGAAAAAGAACCATACGCCCTGTTGCTCGATCTCCCCGGCCCGAACGTAAAAATGACCCCCGACAACATGCGTGAACTCGCCCGCTACCTCGTCGATGCCGCCGAGATCTGCGAAAAACGCCAGTACCGCGGTCTTAAAAACTTCTCGCTCTTCCGCGAAAATGAACGCTTCAGAAGCTCAGTTGTCCTGGTTCCATTCAACCAGATGCGCGACCTGCAGACCCTCGCGCTTGCCGCCCTCAGATCCGGCGATGTTCTAGCCGAAACCAAAGAGAAATACGTCATCCAGTTCATCCGCGACGGCCTCAAACACCAGCTCCCATTGATCAACCTGCAGCTGAAGAAAAAAGGCATGCGCGCCATCACCTTCAAATCCCTGAAAAACTGATCCCTCATAGGGTTTCCATTGTAGTGGCGTGTCGTGACGCGCCCCTTGTATCGAAATAACCAGACTGTCAGGAGAAAACAACAATGTCTGATAAAAAAGAGATTACCGCTGAGTTTTGTCAGGTTGCAGACGGGCGAAGGATTATAACCATATCCGGTTTGCCCGGTGATGGTTGCGAATTCACCCCGGCCGGCCTGGCAGAATTGGCAAAACTTCTATCTGACATGGCGAAATCCGCGAAACAAAACCAGATAAAGAAAGCGGTTAGAGGCTTCGAGCCGCTGAAAGGCTAGCTGAGTCCTGGCGCGCCCCCTGTCGTAGATGACAATAAATGACAAACGGGCCGCAGCGCCGGCACCGCAAATCTGCTATTCTTGTTCTGAAACCATAACCGGAGAGGAAACCCGCCCATGTCCGCCGAAATCATGACCATCAAAGAACTGGCCGCATACCTCGACATCACCGAGGGAACCATCTACAAAAAGGTCTCCAACAACGAAATTCCCTACGCCAAACTCGGAACCCTGCTGCGCTTCCCCAAATGGGCAATCGACGCCTGGGTCAGCGAAAACACCACCCAGCCGCCCGACGCCATCTTCGACGAATTCGCAAAACTCCAGTCCCGCTACCATTTCAAAAAATGGCTCCAGTCAAAGGGAATCGACCCGACCGGCCTCACTGACCCGCAGCTGCTGGCGCTCGTCAAAAAAGCCATCGCCGACCTGTCCAGCCAGGAAGAATCATGAAAACACGCTCCATCAATGACCTGCGCCAATATGCTCTAAGTCTGGCCGGCCTCGACCAGGCCGAAATTCTGAAGAAACTCGGAATCAAGCACTACGACAAGAATATTCTCAAAATGGCCAAACCAGAACTGCTCAAAAACTTCGGAAAAAGCGCCAAAACCCTCAATAAATCCCTGTTCATCAAAAACGTCATCTGGCAAACCTTCGAAAAACTCCAGGCCGGGGAAACGCCCTTTGACATCGGCAATCTGCGCTCGTTCTGGTATTACATCAAGGACACGTTGATTGTGGCTGAATTGTTTCCAGCCGCTTTGAACAGAAACCTTTCAGTTGCTTCCTGTTCTTCTTCAGTAGTGACACATTTGCGCAGATCAAGCGTGTGAGTGATTCTGCCAGAAAGAAGGTTGGAATCCTGAATTGTCAGTTTTCCGGGATCACCCATGAAATAGCAGTTGTCAGGGTGAGAATTCGGATTGTAGTGACCGTCTTCGTTCAGAAAGATTCCCATCTTATTGTGCGGGTGAAGGCCCTTAACTGGACAATTGCGCATTTCTTCGGCTTGAGGCACGAGAAACCGTTCGGCGTCAAATGCTTCTCCAGCAATACTGGGAACTGCCATTAGGTTTGGATAAAAATCTCGCTGATATTTCATGAAATCAAAAATCAGATTAAAGGCAATCCCGTTGCCTGGCATAATTGGTGATGGGCTCGGAAGACTATTATAGGGCATCAGTTTTTTAAAGCTTTCAAAGCCATTTCTGAAAAAATCCAGTGCATAAACCGGCGGTGATAGATTGCCGCTCCACAAGCCGAAAGCATTCAGTGTCTGGTTCGTCGCCGCTTTTAAATTAAACATGCTCTCGGGCATGTTTCCCCACAAACCTTTATATTCATCTGCTGTTGAAGTATTGCGGCCCCGGATAAAATAAAATTTGAGAAACCCGGCAAGAACCGGCCCAACTATCAGGGTTCGCGATTCTCTGTTCTGGTTTCCATAGGGGTAGAGCCATGTTGATGCCGATCGGATGCGATCTGCCGGCTCGAATGCCGGCCCGGCAGAAAGACCTGGCCACAGGTTTTTTCCGCCAGCCCCATATTGGTTGCCTTCTTCCCAAGTGTAGAATCCCTGATATTTTCCTCCGAGTGAATATTCATGCCCGACAAATTCAGTGTGAGGCGCAAAACTGCTGCTATCATCGACAACTTCAGGTGCCAGAACGGGCAATGCTGAAACTGATGGCCAGCCTAACATGAAATGCCCGCCGCCAGATGGGTCAAAACCTGACGGAATCTTGACAAAAACAGCTTCGTCTCCTTCAGGGGCGGATGGCCCAAGAAATACCCATCCTCTGGAACGTAGGTGTTCTTTATCTTCAATCAAGCTGCGTTCCGGTATGGAAGCGGTGACGGCAATGCTGTCAGTACCGTTGAACACTACGAGTGGGCCAGTGAAAGTTTTTCCGCCAGCTGGCGGATGACAGTATGTATTATCAATGGTACCATCAAATTTGACCCCCAGAGCATTGTAAGAGTCAGGGTATGGAGTTCTTTTTACAAACAGTGAAAATCGACTGAACGGCCCTGGAATCATGCTTATCACTCTGAATTGACGGGTCATGCTTGCTTCTCGACGCAAGCCTCTATACTCAACGCTGCACTTCACAGTCAACTGTCCACATTTTTCAACCGGATCACGCCCGATCTGAAACTGTTCTGCGGTAGTGTCAGGATTAAGACTTTGCACATTTTCAAACATGATCTCCATACCGAGACAGGCAGGATAACCGCCGATCAGACCAGGTTCGCGTAAATCCTCCAGAGTATTAAGAAAATTCTGAAAATCATTTCGGGCATTGCAACAGACTGCGCTGTTGGCGCTAACATGCAGACTGTTTCCAAGCTCTGCTGCGGTTTTTGTGAACAGCTCCGGGCAAGTGCTCTTTAAAGTGTTTTCAAATGAATTGTTAAGCTCTTCAGCCAGAAGGTGAAGCCCTGAAATTGCCAGATAATCGGTTGTTTCAGAAATCATCAGGTGATGGGCCTGAATGTTCCTTTGTCTGACGATACTGTTGAATGAAAAAATGAAAACTGCCATAAGGAGAGAAACGAGCAGGACAACCCCAAGAAGAAAACCTCTTCTTTTTCTGTCTTTAGATTCTATGGCTGGCCTCTTTCCAACAACGCTTTTGATGGTTATCTCCAGACTTTCTTTTGTTAATTAATGTTGGCGAAAAAATAAGAATTCCCTCGTAAACAAGCAAAGCCATTGCCTACACCCGGCGTTTTCAGGATGCAAAAAAAAGATTTCATTTAATTAAGCTGGCAGTCCCGGCAAATATGAGAAAGGGAAGCTTCGAATATGTTGTCTGACTGGTTGTGGGAAAAACGAAATCAGAAATGCCGCTTGAAGCAGATATTGAATTAGTCGTCGCTTTGAGCGCTTCATAATTCTTGGCGTATCCATCAAACTGAAAAACCCATTTTGATTTTTTTTCAGAGATAACGCGCAAACTTTTCAGCCAGATATCTATCTCTTCCTGGCTTTGTTGAAATTGAACTCCAGGCTCGAACTTAGCCCTTTTGAGAATCTCTTTCAGTTCATCGTTTGGAAAGAATCGTTTCACTTCATCTGCTGCGGGAGAACAAAATATATTTGCGGACATAATCATTTTCACAATTACTTTTCCGTCTTGTCGAACGTCAGCAGAAGAAAAAATCGCCAGACTGGAAACTCTCAAAGAAGTGTCGGAAATAAAAAAGGATTCCAGCTCTTCGACCAGCTCAGGTGTTCTTTCTGGTTCGCACATGAGAAAACCTATCTCGACAGGAAAGCGCTTCAACACACCAAGTTTAAAAGGCTTCGAAACGTTGAAACTTACTTGTTTTGCGTCGAAACGCTCGAAAAAACTTTGAAGAAAGCTCGCTGCCATATCGAGTTCTGAATACACAGAGAAATCAGCGGCTCCAGATAAAGCTGGCACCATAAAAAACGCAAAAAAAACGATCACTGAGGCACAATATTTCATAGATTGCTCCAAGCTTCCAACTATGAATGAACCAAATCTCCACGCAAAACATAGAAAAAAAAGACCACACATATCCTGATACGAAATGTCTTTGCATTCTGTGACACCTGTTTTATCATCGCAAATAAAGAATAATTACCCCTACGTTTAAAATGATTGTAGACATGCGCTAAATGAGGAGAGGCATATTTCTGATGTCAGTTGAAAAGAAGATGTCACAGACGGCATTGATCTTTCGTATTCATTGGCAGGTTTATATTTAATTTTGTCTTTGCTTCACAACCAATACTTGGGGCAGCCTATGACATGTTCGACGGAGCTGCTAATAATGAAGTAGTCTTTTGTTTTTGCGGTATCCAGAAAATTGAAGGAGAAAATCTAATGAAGATCCAAACTTGGCGTATTCTCCTGTTACTGGTTTTTGTGGCAATGGTATTATTTGGTTCCGCCGTAATTGCCGACAATGACATTTCCGAGTGGAATGCAGGCGATGGCAAACCCGATTCGGAAGTAGATGGCACCGAAGGATTCGGAGTAGATATCGGCCTGAATAAACAGCAGGGCGACGCATCGGGTGAAGCATCTACGCTGGAAGGCGTTATTGATGTTGACACTTATCTGAATATTCGCAGCGGCCCATGGGAAAATATCGTTGGAGGATTTAGAACTGGAGAAAAAATAAAAATTGTAAGCAAGGATGGCGACTGGTTTAAAATTGTCAACGGCAACAGTTACGCCTATGTCCATGCCTATTATGTGGATGCCCCGGGTTTCCCCTCACATCAGGGGGTTGAGCCACCGATCCTGGGTTCCAATGAGTCGCCGTATGGCGATAAATATAGTGCGGCAGGCGCAGGTGGAAGTGGTGGAGTGGCCCTTCTCGGCTATCTGCAACAGGCAGGTCTGACAGGAGAGGAACTAAAAATGGCCTGGGCTATTGGCATGGCTGAATCGGGTGGCGCTCCAGATGCCTATAACGGTGACAGCTCAACCGGAGACATGTCATACGGTTTATTCCAGATTAATATGCTCGGAGATCTTGGACCCGCCCGCATGGAACAATATGGTCTGAGTTGTTATGAAGACCTGTTTGATCCAATGACAAACATTCGCGTTATGATCCAAATGAGTGCGAACTGCTCGGATTGGAGCCCATGGAGCACATATAACCGCGGCAACCATGAAGAATTTCTCAGTCAGTTTCCGCCGCAATAGAAGTGATTCGAAAAAATCCTGCCAGGAATTCTGGCGTTTAAGGAGAAAGCAAGATGAGAAACAAGATCAGTTTGCTCGTGTCAGCATTCATTCTCTTTGCGATATGCAATGGCTTGGCTGCCACCACTGCTGGAGACGGCATAAGTAAAGAACCCATTAAAATTTCCAGCTCTATTTTTGCTGTAATCAAACATCTTACCAGGGAGATCCCTCCTCCGAAAATGGCAAGAAAAGAGACTGTAGCTGCAAAAATTGATATTCGTTTTCCAGAACTGTCTAGCTCAACTGGGGTTAGTGCTGTCGTAAGTGCTATTAATAAAGCTTTACAGAGTCGGATACTGAAAATTCTGGACGGAAAACAACCTGAAACAGTTGAACAACTTATGGAGACTTTCGGCAGCGACTATGAAAAGTCCACGAAAGCGACTCCAGAAATGCCTGGTGCCTGGTTTTTGCAGTTTAAAGCAACAATCAGTCATTTCGACGAAGACCTGTTTTGCCTCAAAATACTCCAGTCCGTTTTTACCGGTGGCGCACATCCGGCTTCTCATCTCTCATACATGGTGTTTTCCATCAAAACGGGCGAACTTTACAGTCTCACCGACCTGATTAATAAAGACAACCTTGCGAAACTGACAAAGGTTGCAGAAAACCATTTTCGCCTGATTCGAAATATGAAGCCTGAAGAAACCTATGAGAAAGCAGGTTACTGGTTTGAAAACAATTTATTTTCTCTCAACCAGAATTTTCTGATTTCCAAAGATGGTTTGTCATTTTGTTTTAATCAATGCGAAATCGCACCATATTCCAAGGGAATCATTGAATTCAATATTCCATGGAGTGACCTGAAAACTATTGTAGAACCAAATGGCCCGGGCGGGAAATTTTTGAAGGAGTGAGAACTTATCTGTTAATCTTTCAATATATGGTGGTTAAATGGGAAACTGCACGTTCGTTTACAGAATCACGTCTTTTTTACTGATTTGTCTGGAGCTGACTATTGACGGCGTTCATTTCTCATTTCCCAGGAAAATGTTATCGCAGGCCGATTACAGAAAAAACTTGAGTCGCACTTCTACGAGTAAGGGGAGCTGAGGCAGAATGGTTCTGGAATAAAGTAACTTTTTCGGAAAGCCAGTTGAAGTTGCTTTATGACATGTTCAGGGAGCTCAAATGGAAATTATACTAATTTTTATTTTTGGAAAGGCCTATCGTTCGTTTGAAGATTGT
>Ga0075012_10005782_pt1 | contig 11292 bp, 9 predicted proteins | sample All_14_2_FD_71474 | JGI IMG/M metagenome (GOLD analysis project Ga0075012, IMG submission 71474) | Freshwater microbial communities in response to fracking from Pennsylvania, USA - Allegheny Zone_MetaG_DW_15 | ecosystem: Environmental > Aquatic > Deep subsurface > Groundwater > Drilled...
CCCATATCCCATGGATTTTGTCAGGATTCTTTTTCATTACAGCAGGCCTATTTGGCGTTCTATATTTTAAAAAGAAATAATTAAGGTTATGTATTACTAAACAAAAAAAGAAGATAGAATTATGAAAATAGCAAGTGAAGATTTAAAACATGAACATGAAGCCGTTAAAACAGCTTTAAATGTTTTAGAAAAAATTGCATCAAAAATTCAGCAGAATGAAAATGTTGATGCAAACGATTTGAAAGAAATGGTAGATTTTCTTATCCTATTTGCGGATAAGTGCCATCACGGGAAGGAAGAAATTTATTACTTCCCCGCCCTTGAAAATGTAGGAATCCCCAGAAATGGAGGGCCAATAGGTGCAATGCTTCAGGAACATGATAAAGGCAGACTCAATATCCGGCAAATGAAAGATAGCATTTCGGGACTTAATACTGATCCAAAGGCATTTGCGGCTGCCGCTTCATCATACGTTACGTTGATGCGAAATCATATTGAAAAAGAAAACAATATCTTATTCATGATGGGTGACCAACGTTTATCGGAAGAACCTAAACCGAGCTTTTAGAAAAGTTTGAAGAGCATGAAAATAAAGTAGTCGGTGAAGGAAAACATGAAGTACTACATACCCAATTGGAAAAATTAGTAAAAAAATACCTGGATTAAGCAAACTTGAAATAGCCAGATAGATACAGTCTATCAGACTATTCTGTTTGATCTAAAGAATAATGAAACTTAAATTTACAAAAAATGAAAACGATAAGTTATAATGAAATTGAAATAACAAAAAATCCACATGGTGTGGAAGCAAAGAAAATTCATGAGAATGAAAATGTACAGGTTGTCCACATGCTTCTTAAACCCGGTGAAAGCCTGAAAAAACATACAACCGCTGTTGACGTGTTTTTTTATGTACTGGAAGGTGAAGGAATTGTCGAAATCGGTGATGAAAAGCAAACTGTTCGCAAAGACATGCTGATCGACAGTCCAAAAAATATTCCACATTGCCTGTATAATGAAGGAAGCAGTGATTTTCGGATTTTAGTAGTAAAAACGCCAAAACCAACAGGAAATCAAATCAGACAGGCAATTCAAAACATCAGTAATTCGTAATAGCCTGGTTTCTTAAATTGGTAATTATTGCTATATCAATTAGCATCAAGAGGTTTCACGCATTATATAAAGTCAGTAATGAATCAAAAACTCGTTTTACTTTTATTGATAGCAGTATCAATACTTCAATCCTTAGCAGCTCAGAATATTCAGTTGAAAGGTACAATTGAATCAATTGAAGCTGATAACATAAAAGTTCCGCTTCCCTATGCTAATGTATACTGGTATGGCAGGAGTACAGGGGCAACAGCCGATGAAAACGGTATTTTCTCACTTCAAAAACCTGTGCATGAAAATCTTTACCTCATTGCAAGTTATGTCGGTTATGTGAATGATACTATTCTGGTGTCAAAGAATCAAACAGAACTCAACATCAGTTTAATGAAGGATGGAAATTTGCCGCCGGTTGTTATCAGCGCTAAAAGAGATGCGCTTTACATATCAATGATAAACCCGGTTCAGACACAGGTAATTACTTCCGCCGGGTTACAAAAATTAGCTTGCTGTAACTTATCTGAGAGTTTTGAAAATAATGCTTCTGTTGACGTGGAATACACTGATGCGGTTTCCGGTGCAAAACAGATCCAGATGCTGGGTCTGGCCGGTATTTACAGCCAATTATTAACCGAAAATATCCCTTCAATCCGGGGACTTGCATTATCACATGGTTTGGGATACGTTCCTGGTTCATGGATGGAATCTATTCATATTTCAAAGGGTACTTCATCTGTAATTAATGGTTACGAATCCACTACAGGTCAGATAAATGTAGAGTATAAAAAGCCTGAAAGCAGTGACAGGCTTCACTTGAATATGTATGTGAATGAATTGGGTAAAATTGAAAGCAACCTTACCTCTGCGCATAAAATCAATAAAAACCTTAGCACTATACTTATGCTTCATGGTGAGAACCTGGCATCTGAAATTGATAGAAACAACGACTTGTTTTACGATCTTCCCAAGACAACTCAGATAAATCTTTTCAATAAATGGAGGTATGAATACAAGGATAAATTTGTTACTCAGTTTGGGGTGAAATTATTGTTGGAAGAGCGCAATGGTGGCCAAATTACTAAGAATACAAATGATAATACGCCAAATGATTTATACGGTATTGGCATTGATACTAAACGATATGTAGTTTTTGCCAAAGCAGGAATCCCTTTTTCGAATCCGGAAAACAGTTTAGGTATTGTTATTAACACATCTGGACACAGGCAAAATTCATTTTTTGGAAACAACATTTACAACGGCGACCAAAAAAGTTTCTATTCCAATTTCATTTATCAGTTCATCATTAAAAATACAGATCATAAAATCAGTACCGGAATAAGTTATCAGTACGACAACTATGTAGAACACCTGGTTTCTTCATCTACTGATACAATAATGATCAAAACTGAAAATATTCCCGGAGTATTTGGCCAATACACATACAGTTTCCGGAATAAAATTACATTGATTGCGGGCTTCAGAGCCGATATTTACAATAATGATAAAAAGTTTATTACTCCAAGGTTGCATATCAAGTATGATCTTACTGCCAAAACCATTCTGAAGGCATCGGCCGGCAAAGGATACCGGATAGCAAATGCCTTGAGCGAAAACATGGGTGTACTTGCCAGTTCCAGAAAAATAATATTCGTCGAAGTGCTTAAACCGGAAGAAGCATGGAATTATGGGATCAGCCTTTCACGGTATTTTTCAATCAATGGCAAAAAGGCAACTTTTATCCTTGATTACTATCGGACCGACTTTATAAACCAGGTTATTGCCGACATGGAAACCCGCTATGATGAAGTCTCCTTCTACAATTTGAAAGGGCAATCTTTTTCAAACAGCGCGCAGGCGGAATTAATATTTGAGCCCATTGACAGATTGGAGATAAATGCTGCTTTTCGTATAAATGATGTTCGTACAACCATAAATGGCAAGCTCGATCAAAAAGCTTTTTCCAACAGGCATAAAGGTTTGCTTTCATTATCCTATGCTACAAAATTTGAAAAATGGCAATTTGACTTTACCTCTCAATATAATGGGAAAATCCGTGTACCAGATATTGAATATTTACCCAAGGAATATAAACCATACGAAAAGGTTCGCGCATACGTTTTATTAAGTGCAATGATCACAAAACGGTTCAAATATTGGGATATTTATGTCGGTGGCGAAAACCTCACCGGTTTTAAACAAGAACAAGCCATAATTGCCTCCGAAGATCCGTTTGGACCCTATTTCGACACAACTTATTTATGGGGTCCTATCACTGGAAGAACAATCTATTTTGGAATAAGATTTTCAATAAAGTAATTACTTAATCACTAAAACAACCAAAATGAAAAGAAATGTAATTTTTTCGGCAACATTGATCCTGTCCCTGTTTTTTTTACAAACGGCTGCTTACGCCCAGAAAAAGGACTCCTTTAAAATCGTAAAACTCCAAACTTCGGCTCATACAGAGATGTGTAAAGCCAAAATTGAAAAAACTCTCGCTTATGAGAAAGGAATTATTGAATCGGAACTTGATCGTGAATCACAGATTTTAATAGTTAAATACAATCCTGATAAAACAGATGTCAAAAAAATAATTACTGTTATCACAAGCCTGGGACATGATGCAATCGAAATTACCGAAACAAAAGAAAAGTCCGAAGGCCAGGAAAAACAACAGAAATAGTTCTTCCGTTGTTTAACCAACACATTCTCTTCTAAAGTTCCGTAAAGGTGACAAGCGCATGGTTATCATCAGGCATAAATTGTCATGGAACTCTAATCTACCAGTATACAATTAACTCGTCGAAATATTTATGACTGTAACAGTACAAACTAAGAAAGACCGGCTGCTAAAATGGTTTAAGAAATACCACAAATGGCCGGGTTTGATCTTTGCCCTCTTCATTTTACTCTTCGCGGTTTCCGGTATTATAATGAATCACAGGGGGATATTCTCTTCTGTTGATGTTAACCGGAAATGGCTACCAGGCAATTACGAGTATAACAACTGGAATATGGCTGCCGTAAAATCTGCTGTAAAATTACCGGATGATTCGTTGCTGGTTTTCGGGAATATCGGCATTTGGAAAACCGACAGTAGTTTTACATCTTTCAGAGATTTCAACCATCAATTTCCGGATGGGATTGATAATCGCAAAATATATTCATTGCTGCACACTGAGAATCATCGTCTGATTGCCGGAACACTTTTCGGACTTTTTGAATACGATAATGGATGGAAAAAGATCAATATTCCGGTAAAAGAAGAACGTATTGTTAAGATTATTCAGAAAAACGATTCACTGCTGGTGATGACAAGGTCTTATTTGTTAGTCGCGAATATAAATGATAAGAAGCTTAATTTCAGCAAAATAAATGTCTTAGCCGGTGAGGATTCTGGCAATAAGGTCGGCTTATTTCGGACTATCTGGGTGATTCATAGTGGCGAAATCTATGGAATCGCAGGCAAGTTGCTTGTTGATCTGGTAGGCCTGATTTTCATTTTTATAACGCTGTCAGGTATCTTTTATTGGTTGGCACCGCATTTACTAAAGCGGGTAAAGGAATCGTCGAAAAGCAGAATTAAAAAAGTGAACCGTTTTTCCCTTAAATGGCATAATAAGCTGGGCTACTGGTCGGTACTTTTTTTACTGCTGACTTCCATCACCGGCATGTTCCTGCGTCCGCCTCTCCTTATTTCAATTGCAAATTCCGAAGTAACTAAAATCAAATATTCAAAACTGGATGATCCTAACACCTGGGACGACAAATTTCGTGATTTGATCTATGATGAATTTTTGAAGAGGTATATTGTTGCAACCTCTGATGGAATCTATTATTCTGATGACGAATTTGCTTCCGTTTTAGGCAAATATTCTGTTCAGCCACCCGTTAGTGTAATGGGAATCAATGTATTTGAAAAGATGGCAACAGGCGGATACCTGGTTGGTAGTTTTTCCGGTATCTTTCAATGGATTCCTGACGAAGGGATCATTATTGATTATTTCACGAAATTACCTTTGGATGAAGCCAGCCAGGATGGATCTCCTTTTGGAGCCATTTCAGTTTCTGGTTTTATCGGGATGCCGGATGGCAACCAATTTGTGTTTGATTATGGCGGTGGTGCGATCCGGCTTGGCCAATCCGGCGTATTCCCGCAAATGCCGGTCGAAGTCATAAAAAAGAGCCCGATTTCACTTTGGAACACATCCCAGGAAATTCATACCGGGCGTATCTGGGAATTTCTTTTAGGTCCGTTTTATATACTTATTGTGCCGCTTACCGGATTGGCTTCATTGCTGATATTAGTGACCGGATTCTTTGCATGGTGGATACCCTACAGGAGGAAAAAAAGAAATAAGAAAGAGGTTATTAAAGTGAACTCACAGCCCGAAATACCTTAATCTTTATTCCTCCCAGTTCAACAAACGTCTTTCGCCTTCAAGTGATCTTATATCAGTAACATCCTGACTCACTTCAATGGTTCCTTTGTATTCCCCGGTTGATGAACGCAGAGCGGTATAACGGATGTAAATGAATTTCCCTTTCAGGTTTATCCAGAAATTGGCTTCGTTCTTACTGCCGTTCCTGAACGCTTCAACAATCTGGTTAACAATATGAACGCTTTCCGGAGGATGGCAGTTTTGTACTTTTCGCCCGATAATTGCACTGGACCTTGGGAATATCCTGTGCTTGCCACCGGAAAAATATCGTACTGTATCTTCTTCGTCAACGAAAGTTATATCCACCGGTAAATTCTCAAAAAGTCGTATAATCTGCACCCTGCTCAAAACTCCGGTATCCAGGTCAGTCATCCCGTAGGCAAGATTTTTGTCTGTCGGATTTACAGAAGATTTGCGTACAGGGTTTATGTAGCACCAGCCTGTTTCATCCGCCTGTACCAACATTTCCTGCCAGGCACTTTCCGGTACAGCCCTGTAGGCTACCGGATAAACGATTTGTTCTTCCCTGAAAATAATGGGGAGTACCACAAAAAACAATCTCCCTAATTCTTTATTTAACAGGTCCTTTTTTAAAGGTTCAAACTTTAATAATTCCTCTATACTTTTCAGGGTTCTGCGAAAATCATCGTGAAACGACCACATCAGCTGCAGGCATCGGTATTGTGAAAACGTTCTTTCAATAAATGGAAACAGTATGTTTTCTTTCTTTATATAATGAAGTTCATACGATTTCAACTCATTCATGTAGCTTAGGAGTTGAGTAGCCAGTTCCTTTTCTTCTTTTTCTGCTTGGCTGAATAAAGCTTTCACTACAGCACGCATTTCAGCTATAATCTTCTCAACACCCCTGTTTTCAAGCATAAGATAGCTCAGGAAATGGTCTTCGGCAGGTTTCTCCCAGGTTTGCTGTTTAAGCGATTTATAAAATGTATTGATCAGTTTGCCAACTGTATTTTTCACCGCTTCAAACGGATAGTGTTGTAACAGGTAATCGAGAAGCTGCATGGTTTCCGAGGCTGTCACAGCATCAGTTTCGTATCTGTACTTCTCATAAAGGGCTTTACCATTCTTTCCTTCAACCATTCCGCAGCAATATGCTTGAAGGGCCAGGTAATGTTCTTTTGAATTAACAATTAGTTCCGACATAAAATTAATTTTCGTCTGGCTGTAAAAGTACAAACTTGGCCGCATTATGGGAAAGCTTCGTGATTTAATATTTTTGGAAAGAATAAATGAGGAACGGATAAAACCAATATATCTGGAAACTGCAGCAAAAAATATGACTGTTTGATCCAAAAAGGTTTTATCCGTTCACGAAATTCAACTAAAAACTGCCTCCTTCAATTCTTAGAATTAGTTATGCTTTCGGCAACAAATCTGTTGACTTTATTGCAGGTGCTTTAAAAATGCCTAACAATCCATTTACCCCTACTGTCATAATAACATTATACAGGAAAGCAACGAAAGCAATAAAAAGCAAAGCTCCTGAAATTGCAGCCAGCACCATATAAGGCATAAATTCACCATTAATATACAAAGAACGCCTCAGCATTCCATGCAAACCGGCCATTCCCATAAAAGCACCCATCCCGATACCACCAAGCAGATGACACCAGAAATGGACATTAGTTAGTTTCTGACTGTAAAGCTTTGCCCCATTGGTTAAAATCGGCAACAGGAAATAAATTGCAGCATACAAAGTCATACTTAAACCTACAAGAATGGCAACATGAACGTGTGGCCCTATGATCCATTGTGTATTGTGCAAAATCCGGTTCAAGCCAAGGTCGGCTTGCATAATTCCGGCCGGAACAGCCAAAGCAAATCCAAGTAATCCACCCAAAAGGAATTTCAATGGATTCGACATTTTCAACGGTCGTGCACTCCACAACGTTGCCAGTGTGATGAAGAAAGCAAGCCCTTGCGTAATAAGTTCAAATGCAGTCACCATTTCGCCCGATACAACTTTTAGCCATCCTGGTTGAGCCTGATCACTCATAAGATGGTGCGACCAAACGGTCCACGACACGACCAGTTCGACGAGCAAGGCAGCACGTGCCCAGTTTTCCATAAACAGCTTTTTCCCGGTGATCAATGTAGCAAGCAGGTACCAGGTTCCGGCAACAAAAATCAGCACCAAACCATCTGCAATCAGATCGAGACCCCACCAAAACCAGTTTTTGTACAACAGGGCATCTACGGCAGTTTCTTTCAGATCAAAACCCAGCAAAGCTCCAACCATGTAAACAAGAATCAGTACACCGGTAAAAAGTATAATGGCTGCATTAAAAGCAACATCAACCGTTCCACGTGCAATAGCGGCAACAGGAAGTGACACCAGATGTTCTTTCCGGTTTTCCTTTTTCGTAAAAAGGTTTTTAAAACCGCTATACCCGATTGCCGATCCTAATAAGGCAGCGGCAGGTTGTTTTTCCCAGCCATCAGGAGTATATAATATGGTTTTGAAGATGTTTATAACAAACAGTACTGTTCCAACCATCACTATGGCAATGCCAAGGATAAAAAATGTTCCTCCGATAACACTGAATTGGGTAAAGTCGGCAGGTAAAGGCCAGTACAAAGTGTACAAAGGTGCATAATGCGACACAAATCCTGCTGCCCAGAAGATAAAGGTTCCGATTGCTATGCACCAGAAAGTCCAGTTTGCCATTTTGATGCTCCACAAGGGTTTGTTCATCAAAAAAGGCACCAGGAAAAGAAACGCTCCAAAAACAATAGAATAAGTGGAACCAAAAATACCAACCAGCGGATGTGCCGTTAGTATGGCGAAATACTGGTTAGTTGTTACAGCCTCAATAGGACTGACAGCATACATTCTCATTATCATTCCCTCTATCAAAACAAGACCGTAATAAAGCAGCCCGACAACCACAAAACGCAGCGTAATCTTTTGCATGGGAGTCAACGATGTGTGCTTGAACAATCCCTGTTCTCCATTCATTAACGTATTTATATAGCTCATATTAACAAGTTTTTTGTTTTTACTTATAAATTAATCGGTTACTTCCACTACATCCTTTTCAACCATAAATACACCGGCTGGTCCCGAGTATTCCGTCGAACGGATTGAATAAACACCAGGCCTGTCAAATTGCCATAAAATATCGTTGTTGTGGCCTGGTAAAACCTGCATCTGGAAAACCATGGTGTTATCGTTGCGAAACAGGCCAAAACCATAAGTAAGATCGCCAGAAGTAACATTGAATAAAACTTTGTCATTCGTCTTAATCATCATTTTTTCAGTCGGAAGCTGGAATTTGTGATCCTGGACACTGATGTCGAAAACCTTATCGGCTTTAATTTCAGCCCTGTCCATATCCATTGGTTTCCATGGAATGGTATGCAGGGTCACCATGTGGATTGTTACACCAAGCAGGATCAGAAACCCCACAAAAGTGTAAAAGAAAGCCGGCTTCACTTTCGAAGGGCCATTGGTGGTTACACGATACGCGAACCAGCCCATCAGCGCAAGGATTGCCAGCACGTAAAAAGTGTAAATTAATGTTTGTCCGAATAGGACGGTGTTCGAGTCTACCATAATTTCTCGTTTTAATGGTTAATGATTTGTTTGTTGTTGTGATTATTATAAAAGAATAGCATTATCACTTTTTAAATCAGCAAGAGTTGTTTTTTTAATAGTTTCGAGAAAAGCTTGCTTAGGTTTTTCCCAAATCTGGTGCAAAGCGCAGGGTTTATCAACCGGGCAAATAGGGTTGCCCAATACGCAGCCTTCAAAGGATAGAAGCCCTTCAACCGAGTCGATAATTTCAGAAAAATAGATAGTTTCAAGAGATCGGGCAAATACATATCCCCCACTCCTGCCACGGGTAGCTTTAATAAAACCGCTTTTTGATAAATCGGTTAATAACCGCATTAGGTAACGCTTTGGTATATCAAGTTCCTCATAAAGATTTTGCGCCGAAAACTGTGTTTCATTATTCAACGCCATGTATGTAAGAATCTTTAGCGCGTATTCAGATGTTTTGCTTATGAACATAAATTAATACTTACAGGTATTATTATATGCAAATGTATACAAATATTGAAATTAACAATATGTTAATGAAAATATTTTTTTTATTTATAAGGTGCTACTGATCAGAACACTTCTTTAAGTTCTGTCTAAAGTAAATAAGTATTCTTAAATAACCTTTTCCCAACCCACGCAGGCTGTGCCGGATGGCTACATGCGCTTTTTCCTGTCATGGTATTTGCAGAAAAAAGCAAATACACCGAGGCACGCCAGGTAAAAAGCGCACTTCACCACCGGAAGCTTGCATTTACATAATGTGCTCTTATGGTCTTGGTAGAAAGCCCATAAGCACACTATGCAAAGCAGCCACAGCCTGCTTACCTTCCCGCTCCACCCACTTTCCATGCAGTTGCAAGCCATTCATTACTCGTCCCTCGTAATTTCATGCCTTTCACTGCACCCACAGCAGCAAATAAGCTTCGTTCCTCATCTTATCAGCTGCTAAAACCTAACCGCACTTTCCAGTTGGACAAGAATACAAGCCGGTGAGTATTTTGTTTACAAGTCAGTTCTACGAGTGACGAGCAGCAATCTGAGAACCCAACACACTTACCTGTTGCTGCAAGCAATTTCGCTCATTCGTCCTCAATACGCTCCACTCCATTTCACATCATTCAGTCTGGCAGGTTCGGTCATTCGTGGACACCTCCTTCGTCGGCGACCACTCATTCCCATGCCTAAAGCAAAGCCTCGTTCCTCGGCTCAGCTTTTACTTTGCGCCGTTGGTAGAAACCGCGCAAAGTAGCGGCTTCACCAGCCATCCTTCATTTCGTTCCATTCGTTACGATCCTTTCGTTCCTCATTCACTCAATCCCTTTCGCAACCCCACAGCAGCACACCAGTATGGCAGCCAGGTTACTGCCCTCGCACCTTTTTTCGGCTCGCCGGACGCTTCCTTTCACACATACTACGTTACAGCGACCGTCAAGCACGAAAAACCACCTCAACGTAACCCGTCCGTCCATCCAGGCAAGCTGCTAAAACCCACCCACTTCCCGGTTGAAAAGCATTTTAGCTATTCAGCACCACAAGTACAATAGGTATTCGTATGCGCTATCGCCCTCCGGTTGGTCGTTACAGCGCAAGCCACCGGCGTGCGGTATTGTAAATATTGTATCGCGTTCCGCTGTGCTCCTTTCTACGCTTCGCGAAAAGATATTAGTTTCCACCCTGTCACCACCCAAGCAGTATTTATTCACCGGCAATGAATTGCTCATTTTTTAAATGTATTGCCGTCTCATTTATACTGCCCCACACTGCCCCAAATCTCCATGTTTTACCTTCGTTTCAAGAACCCCCATCCCCATAATTTATTTGGAGCTTGCATATCTATTGCCTTCGTTCAAATTATTTTTAATTAGTGGCTAAAGAAGTGGATTTTTTCAGCAAAAGAAAAAGGGAAAAGAAAAAAAAGAAACGAATATAAAGTAGCATTCCAGCAAATTCAAGTACAGCCTTGCAGCATCAAGCTATCTTATTTGAAATATAATATCGCGCTGCAAGGACTGCCCTTCGGGTGCATTCATTATTTTATGCATAACACGCTTTGAGTTTCATCGCGTGTTTTTTCATGCAATAAAATAATGACCTGCATACTTGATTTTGCTTCCATGCTTCATTGCCTGATGGTTTCCTTTTTTTCTTTTTTCCCTTTTTCTATTTTTTGCT
>Ga0075012_10005786_pt1 | contig 11290 bp, 7 predicted proteins | sample All_14_2_FD_71474 | JGI IMG/M metagenome (GOLD analysis project Ga0075012, IMG submission 71474) | Freshwater microbial communities in response to fracking from Pennsylvania, USA - Allegheny Zone_MetaG_DW_15 | ecosystem: Environmental > Aquatic > Deep subsurface > Groundwater > Drilled...
CGAATTCGAGCAGATGGAAATGGAATTCTTCTGCCACCCGAAAGACGCCAAAATGTGGTTCGATTTCTGGAAGGTCGAGCGCCAGAAATTCTGGCAGCAAATCGGCCTTTCCGGCGACAACCTGCTGATGCGCGAACATGGCGCTGACGAACTTGTGTTCTATTCCAAAGGCACGTTCGACATCGAATATAAATTCCCGTTTACTGACCCCGGCTTCGGTGAGCTGGAAGGCATTGCCTACCGTGGCGATTATGACTTAACGCAGCATCAGGAACATTCCGGCCAAAAGCTCGAATATTTTGATCAGGCAAGCAATGAGCGTTTTATACCCCACGTCATTGAACCTGCTGCGGGTTTGACGCGCGGTGTGCTGGCGCTGCTGTGCGAAGCCTATACGGTTGACCCAAGCCGCCCTTCAGGCGTGTACCTTAACTTCCACCCTGCGATTGCCCCTAAAAAGGCGGCCATCCTGCCCCTCACCGCCAAGGACCAGCACCCCGTGCTGGCCACAAAGCTGTATATGGAGTTGCGCGATGAATTCGCGGTGGATCTGGACGTCAAACAGAATATCGGCAAGCGTTATGCGCGGCAGGATGAAATCGGCACGCCGTTCTGCTTCACCATTGATGACCAGACCGTAACAGACGGCACGGTCACGGTGCGTGAACGCAACACCATGGCGCAGGAACGCATACCGATGGATAGCGTTGCCGCGTATCTGCGCAGCAAAATGAAAAGAATTTAAATTGTGAGCGCCGCGCCGGTTGCGCGCGGTGCCAACTGGGCGCGGGCTGCCAGCACGTCGGTGCTCGTCAGTATATTGTGCTCGCGTAAAAATGCGGCTTCCACGCGGCTTTCAATTTTTGTGACGTCCAGCATTTTGGCAATAAACCCGTATTGATAGCCGAGGCGTTCGGTGTTGCCTGCGATGTCTTTCAGGCCGTCGCAAACGCGCACGAGCACCTGCAATGTGCTGCTATCAAGGAATTGGCGGAATGTATCAGGGTTATTGATGCCGAGGCGGCGCATCGTGGAGGCTTCATTTAGGTCATAGCCTGCATCAGCTGCAAAATCGTAAGCCTTGACGATACTGTCGTATAACTCGGGTATCGCGTTTGGTTCGGCGTTTTCGATGCGTTCGATTTGCAGGTATGCAGGCATAAGCAACATAGTCTCGGACAGGCGCGCAACTTCATCGGGTTTTAGCTCAAGCTGGCGCAAGAATGCCGGTTCTTTCAGGGTCATATTGGCCATAGAAAGCGTCATATCGGCGCTTAAAAGGGCCTGCGATACGGTTTCGAAATCATCGCGCATCAGGGCTGTTACCATGTGGCTTGCGCCCAAGCGGCGGATGGTGCGTGTGCGCTGGCGTTCCATGCGACGCCAGTCAACGGCTACGTTCTTAATACTGTTGGGGTTTATTAGCTCCGCCAGCTCGTGACATTCATTGATAAGGTCAAAGCGTACGCTATCGCGTAATGTAGGGTCAGCGACCTGACGGGCCAGCACGGGCAAAGCCAAAACAGCCGCCATTTTTTTGGTACTCCTAAACCAGCCGGCTTCGGGTTCAAGGTCAAGATTGGCGATGATTTCATTTTTACGCTGCGCGTTTATTAGCCCGTTCTTACCAGCCAGATTGTCAATGCGGTCAAGGTCGCGGAAGGCATTCAGAAACGCGAACGGATCCATCATTTCAGACGGGTCTCTGTCATTCCACGCTTTTGTAATGCGCGTGTGTAGCTGGCGGATACGCTGGACACACGCATAGTCACTAAATGTTGAAAGGCTTGCGAAGCCTATGCTTTGAAACGCAGCATTAAGCCAGGGCTTGCCCAATGCGTTATGGCTTTGAGCCATGTCGCGCACGGTGATTGCCAGATTGACAGCGCGGGCAGGTGTGCCCGGGCGCTTTTTATACGCCTGAAGCGCATGTGTAATACGTGCCTGTATCAGGTATTCGAAGCTTTCATTCACATAGGCCATTTTTTGGGGGTCGCCCCATTTGATGGTTTTCATCTGCGATGCGAAAGAAAGCACCGAGCGCATCATTTTGTATTTGGCGCTATCCGGTTTTTTTTCGTTCATAATCTGGCGGCAGGCGGTGTAGCCCATTTTGATGATGGCACGCTGCGCGGTATCAATATTACCGCCAGAGGCTGTGAGTTTACCCTGCTTGTCGGAATCCGGGATATCGCGGTCATCCTCCAGGCCAAGCAAACCATAGGCCATACGAATTTCGCGCAACACGCCAAACATGGCAAACGGCCCTTTGCTGAGGCCATCGAACGTCACCACGCGGCTTTCCATTTGCGTTGCCAGATCAACCAGCGATTCACGGATCTGGTCAAAGAAATCCCAGCGGCTGGCAAAGCCCATTGCCTGCCAGTGGCAATCGGCCAGAATGCCCTTGTTGGATATACGCGCGACCCAGTTTATGGCCTGCCTGAAGTCGTTATACGGATGGTTTTCTAGGGTCGAAAGCGTAACGGGAATGCCCTTTTTGCTGCGTGCAGCATCGGCATATTCCTGCGCGGCCCTTAAAGCCTGCGCATCAAGAAATGCCTGCAAATCATGCGGTTTCAGGTTATTTGGCCCTAATATATCAGCATCCAGAATTGTGCGGCCTACATCACGCAGATGCCGCGCGAGCGTTTCGATACGGTTATAAGCCTCCGCGCCGCGATACTCAGGTTTCATGGCATCGGCCAGCATAGCTGCGGCACCGTCTGCGTGTTTGAATACAATAGCCAATGGCTTCACGGCGTTTTCTGCAATCCGCTTCGCCCGCTCAATTTCGGCCTTAAATTTACTTAAGCTGCCGCCCACGTAGCGATTGAAATGCAGCTCGCTTTCAAGCGCTTTTGGGTGCAGTGCCACCACACAGGCCGATGCCGTTTCGAGCATGGAGGCGGCTTCCATCGGGTCATCGCGGAAGTCGGCCAGCATTTCCATTGTTTGTGCATATAATGGCTTGGCAAATGAACGCGCCAGCGCATCTATATCAGGCATAGCTTCCATTTCGGCATGGGCCAAAAATGCAGCTTCAAGGTCATCTCCACCGCTTTCATCCCACATGGCGCGGAATTTGCCCAAAGCCTCGAAACGGTCTTGCAGTTTGGCATCTTCATTGGCCACTTCGTGCCAATGATCAAGCAGCGATACAAGCGTGTACTGGTTATCGATATGGATGGCGAAAGCCTGCTTGAGACCCAAGGGCTTACGTACTTCAGGGGAAAGCAGATCCATCTCGAGGTCTTCAAGATATTCATACGCCTTATCAAGAATTTTATGCGCACCGCCTGAATCGAGGCATACGGTATAATCGGCTAGCAATTCACCCACGCGCGCCAATATGACTGCGCGTTCGGTTTCAATGAGCGCATTAGCCGAGAACGGCATATGGTTCGCGGCATCAGTATCGGCGAGGCGAGTTTGATTTCTATAGAGTTCGGTCAGCAGGCCTATGCGGGTTTCAGTATCGGCGCGGCCGATATGCAGTGCATTCCAGCGATCAAGCGCGGCTGTGGGGCCAACATAATTTAGTGCCGCGCCAAAGCCTTTACCGTCAACATTGATACCTTCAAGTGCCTCAGGGTCTTCGATTGGGAAGCGCGCATCGTTTAAATGCGCTTCGGCCTCGATCAGGGCCTCGTACATTTCCATCTCGGGCAGATTTACATCACTGAAAGCGTTGTTGATGATATGGGCGGCTGCGGTTACGTGCAGATGGTCCATCATGTTGGTGAAAGACCGGTAGGTAAATTGCTGGAGGATGTCGTGCATCCAGTAATCTTCATTTGCCAAGGCGGGTTCTGTGCCTTCGGGGGCATCGACATCTTCGAATAAATCGCGCAATTCGCGAAGGCGGGCTTGCGCATCGGCGAATTGGTCGCCACTTACCTCGCCCACACTCAGTTCGTTAATAATACGGACCAGAGTGCCTTTGGCGCAGCGATCAACTTCGGCGGCAAACGTATCAGGGTTGAGGCCCAAGCCTTCGTAAGTCTGCGGCGATTGTTCAAACGGGCCACATTGCTGGCGGATGCCTTCGGCCTCAAGTATCAAATCCATATAAACGGGGCCGTTTTTGAACAGCTGGCGGCGCGCATCGGCCACCACCTCGCGGAATTTTTTCATGGTGAAATGACGGTGCAGATCATCCACCGTTTTGGCATCGGTTGAAATGATGCCTTCGATATACGGGTCGATGCCCCATACGCCCAAAGCGGGCAGATGGTCTTTGATGACATCGTTGACCAGCGCGAGGCCGCTTTCGTCGTCAATCGCGCCTGTGGCCAAGTGCTTGGCTATGCGTATTTTGCGATAAACGGCATCAACATGCGCTGCCTGCAATTCATTGAAAAATTCGGCGCGGGCGGTATCAAGCACGCGGTACGGCTTTTCCGAGAAAAGCGGAACGCCCGCCAGTTTTAGCCATTGATAAGCGGCTTTGAAGTCGTTTACAGGGTGGTCATCGATGGTTTCGAGCGTATAGACCTCGCCATCTTTGGCACGCGCGATATCATAATGCTTTTTGGCTTCGGCCAATGCGTGCCGGCTTTGTTGTTCAAGGAAGTGCTGGCGGCCTTTGAAACCGGCTGCGATGTAGCCGCTATCGGTTGCCAGATTGTAGCCGCCCTGCATTAGTAGCACCTGAATATTGGACAGTGCCTCGAACGCAGCTTCACCTATTGCTTCAGGCTTAGCCGCATATGCCACATGGCTTGCCAGCTGTTTTTGCAGATCGAACTCAACAGGCGTTTTGTCTGCAGTGGTTTCAGGTGCTGTATTGGTCATTATCCCTGCGCCATTTTTTAGTTTCTAGGCTTGCTCCATCCCTAGCGAATTGGAGCGCCCGTGTCCAAATTATTTTACGAAATAAAGTTTCCGCCCTGCAGCATGTAAAATCCTTGAGCTATGGGGTTTTACGGCCACACAATGTGCATCGCGGGGAATAAAAAGAATCATCAGGCCCTGCAACACACGGTTTACAGGGGCCCAATGGCATATCGCAGTCATGAATTTGATCAGGAAATGGTTGACCCTGGCATCACGCCTACCGGCACCCATGCCCCCAAAAAGCGTATCAAGCTGGCTTTGCAGGGCGGCGGGGCCTACGGGGCCTATACAGCAGGGGTTCTTATCCAGCTTCTGCTTGACCCGCAAATCGAGATTGTCGAGATTTCGGGTACCTCCGCAGGCGAAAAAACGGCATTGATTGTGGCCGACCGCATTAACAGCGCCGCGACCTATGACGAAGGCCGTCAGGCGGCGGTCCATGGCCTGCTGGATTTCTGGGGCCGGATTGTGAAAGAAAGCGCGCCCGTGATGCATGCGCTTGATGTAATGGACAAGCCGTTCGCGCCTGACAACTGGTCACGCCTCATGCATAGCGCGGGCAGCCCTAATGCCAGCCTTGCCGTCACGAACGTATTTCGCTTCTGGCGGGCGGTTATGCCTGCCAACCCTTTCTACCAACAAGCGCTTGATGCCATGGAAAGCCCGTGGCGTCATAATGCTGCCAGCCCTGGTATCCGCCGTGCCAGCGCCAATTTGCCCGCGCTTGAGCACATGACCCGCCAGCAGCGCCATATGTCAGACAGTTTTGCGGCGGCTTCACGCGCGATGCCGGTATCCATGTCCATGCTGGGTATTGATGCCGCCGTGGGGTCGATACAATCGGCTACAACGGCCGTGGCGACCGAGGCCATCCGCCGCATTATCGGGCAGGTTTGCACCACAGCTCCCGACCCGCGCGACCCGCAGGACCGTATTTTCACCCACGCCGCCAGCGGCAAATTCGTCAAGGTGCATATCAATACGGCTATGCAAAAGCCTGACGGCACGCTTGAAAATTGCGTGCATACGGGCGGCGATATCACGCTCAAGCGATCAATGGGTTCATCGGCATTAATGGGCTTTTTCGAGCCTGCGATTATTAACGGCCGGAAACACTGGGATGGCGGCTATACCGAAAACACAAGCCTGCGCGCCCTGAAAGACAGCGATGTCGCGTGCGACGCGATTTTTGTGATCGGGACCAACAGGCCGGTCGATACAAAAATTACACCGCGGTTGCAAAGCGACATTCCGCGTGGTGCCCTTATGCGTGAAACACGCGGCCTTGTGTTGCATCAAATGTATGACGAGGCTGTCTACCATGCCGAGAACTGGAAAAAGGGTGAGCCTACATGGCATATCGTCACGTATAACCATGCGCCGGATGCCGACTGGACAGCCAAGCAAAACACATCGGACTGGCATATCAACGAAATGATCCGGCATGGGCAATCAGATGCCGTGGCAGCAATTATTGAAGCACGCCCCTTTTTCGGCGTGGCGCCTACTATCAAGCGTGAAACGCTGGAGGCTATCGCGAAATCAGATCTTGCTCACAAGCCGGATGGCACATCACCCAGAACACGTGCTACGCGCGCACCGTTAAGTACGCTTCAGGCAGCCTGACGGCTAGCTTGCTGCTGCGGCATCAGGCGCCCGACCATAAGGTCAAGGCCGCCATGCCCCGCGCGGGCGTGCCCTTCTTCGGTGGCGGCAGCCTTAAAATACAACATCAGAAAAATGCGGATAGATGCCGTCAGTGACAGCCCCGGTTTACGACGTGTGCCGATAAGCGAGCATAATTCATGGATGGAGCAATGTTCGCGTTCGGCAATTTCTTTCATCGCCGTCCACATTTGCGCCTCAAGACGGATGGATGTCCGCTTGCCCAAAACTGTTACGTTACGACTGATTAATGCACTTTGATTTGTCATTTTTGTCCCCTCTCGTATCTTGATATCAGCCGCAGTAATACAACCTATTATTGCATTACTTTGTGCGATACAGCCTGCATTTTATATCAACTTAATGTTGCAGTTTGATTACAGGGGGATGCAAAAAAGAAACATGCCGGTTGTTAAACCGGCATGCCTGTATATGCGGAAATGGCGGGTACGATCAGCCTTTGCTGGTGATTCGACCCATCGCTAAAAACTTGTCGCGGCGTTGCTGGCGCAGGGTTTGCGGGTCTAGTCCGTCCATTTGCTTCAAGGCCGTTTCAATCATGTCACCAGCATTACGCATTGCTAGCTCACGGTTGCGATGCGCACCGCCCAGACCCTCGGCGATAATGCCGTCGACAAGGCCAATCTGGTGCATATCCTGCGCGGTGATTTTAAGGGCCACTGCGGCCTCTTTTGCATGGCTTGCGGCACGCCAGAGAATGGATGCACAACCCTCGGGGCTGATAACGCTGTAAACCGCATGTTCCATCATGTAGACGCGGTTGCCGGTTGCGATGGCAATTGCCCCGCCCGAACCGCCTTCGCCGATAATTGTGCAAACATACGGCACGCCTACGTTCAGCCCTGCTTCAATAGAACGTGCGATAGCTTCGGACTGGCCACGCTCTTCGGCATCAACGCCAGGGTAGGCGCCAGCAGTATCAACCAGCGTGATGATGGGCAGATTAAACTGGTCGGCCATATTCAGTAGGCGTTGGGCCTTGCGGTACCCTTCAGGGCGAGCCATGCCAAAATTGTGCTTCAGGCGGCTGGTGGTATCGTTGCCGCGTTCTTGCCCCATGACAACGCATGGGCGACCGCGGAAGCGGCCTAAGCCGCCTATCAGCGCCTTGTCTTCACCGAAATTACGGTCACCGGCCAGCGGCGTGAAATCCTCGATAAGAGCTTTGGAGTAATCCAGGAAATGGGGGCGGTCGGTATGACGCGCAACCTGCACTTTTTGATCGGGTGAAATGCCGGTATAGGCCGACTTCAAAAGGCGTTCGATTTTACGCTCCATACGACCGACTTCCTCGATAACCGAGAAACCGGGTTCGCCGCTTGTGGCGCGCAGTTCACGTATTTTCGATTCCAGTTCCAAAACTGGTTTTTCAAATTCAAGCACGCTCATGAGAAACACTCGATTTGTTAACGACCGGGAACACTAACAAAAAAGGCGGGAAACGTCCACGTTTCGCGCCTTTTTATAAACAGATTAAAGTATCGGTTCAGCTTAGCTGGCAACCTTTGACATCGGGTGCTTTTCGACCACTTTCTTTTTGAGGTCTTCGCCCAGCATGTGCGTGTAGATTTGCGTGGTCGCGATATCGGCGTGGCCCAGCATTTTCTGGACAGAACGCAGATCGGCACCATTGCGCAAGAGATGGGTTGCGAAAGCGTGGCGAAGAACGTGCGGAGAGACTTTATCCGCAGGCATATCAGCAGCTTTTGCGAGTTCTTTAAGAAGTTGAGCGAAACGCTGGCGGGTCAAGTGACCAACAACCGACGTTTTGGATGGGAACAGCCATTGTGCGCGTGTGCCATCATCATCAGCGCCCACAAATTGCGGACGGATGCGGATATAGCCCGACATAGCTTTTTGAGCCGGATCGGACAAAGGCACCATACGTTCACGGCCACCTTTACCAGCAATAATAAGGAATTGCGCACCTTCGCTCACAGAAGAGATTGGCAAGCCAACCAGTTCTGATACGCGCAGGCCTGTCGAGTACAGCATTTCAAGCAAGCACACGAGGCGTTGGCTATTCGCGCCACCGAGGGATGCAGCCGTCTTGATCAGGTGGCTGACTTCAACTTCCGTCAGTGTTTTTGGCAAAGTGCGGGTTTGTTTTGGTGATTCGATGGTCGATGTCGGGTCGTCCTTGCGGATGTTTTCCGACACGGCATAACGATAGAACTGGCGCAGGGCCGAGAGACGGCGTGCAACGGTGCGCACGGCGATCTGTGCAGTCTGGTCGCCTTTGGTATGCTGCTTGTGCGCAAGATCATCAAGATATTCGCGAATATCGGCAGTAGTTGCCTTCACGATATCGACGTTTTTAGGCTTCAAGAAGGCCTCGACGTCGATCAAGTCGCGTTCGTAGGCATGGCGCGTATTCAGCGCAGCGCCTTTTTCAGACATCAGCATGTCTAAGAATGATTCAATCTGCTTGTGAAGCGGTTGCTTCGGCTTTGCAGGGCGCCCTGGACGCGGCATGGGTATCTCCTAACCTGTCTACTTTTTCTAACGTAAGATTTTATAAACCATATACCAGTTATTGGAATTATTGAAGCACTTCAAGAGCGAACCGCCGCGCATACCGCGCGAGACCTGCTTTATTCATACCCTCAATCACCAATGCCATCTGGTGTGGAAAGACCTGATCTGGCGGGATGGCTCCATAACCGATCAGTAACAGCGCGACGGACTGACCCGTCTGTCCTTTTTCAATAACACTAGCCATTCGCTGCGTCAATCCATAGGAAGGCATAGAATAACTTCTGGAAAATGTCAAAGAAAAATTATTTTCATAATCATCTTTGCCGCTCTTGGGATTTTTCCCTTGTTTATCTTGCTTTCCTGCCAATACTTCGCCGAGCAAAAGCGGGATAACCGGATCACGCGAATCAATGCGCTTTGCTTCCGATGGCCATTGCTCACGCCACAGGGCCAGATTCTCTTTCGCGTTCGGCTGTGCCGCCACGATGGCCTGCACCGGCCAATAAGGGGCAACACCCGCGCCCTGCTCGCCTCTGTCATTCACCTGTTCCCAGCCTGTCAGCCATGCATCGGGCAAAGCGTCTTTCTCATAGGCCAGCACGCGGCTTACCCGCCACGCATAGGGTTTGTTAATAGCCGCATGAATATCAAAGTTGCGCAAATACACCGCCATCGGCCAGAAAGCGGCATCAGGCATATCTTTCATCACGTCGAATGCTGCGCGAATCGTCTGGTCACGCAAGGGGGTTTCGTCATTCGAGGCTATGCGCTGATACAGCACCGTGGGAATCAGGCACGGGTGAATGTTGGTAGTTTCAGCCGATGGTTTGTCTTGAGCACCCAATAATAAATCCGAATCATAGTGGGGCTTTTCATACAGGCTGATGAGGTCGCGCGTGCTGGCAAAGCCACGGCGGCCAGCTTCGATTGCCAAGCAGGTCTTTTGCGGCATGGGCTGGGTTGTATCCATATCAAGCAAGACAGACAGCAGCAGCGGGCGCATTTTGCCGGCAAGCGGGCTTAACAGCGAAATACTTGACTGGCTTATGGCACCGGTGGCCACTGCAAACGCCAACTCTTCCGTTGAAAGAGATGACGGATTGCCGAAGCCATGGCCGCGCAGGAAGTCACCCATTTTGGGGAATTCGGTGAATTTGGTTTCAGCGAGCAGTTTGTCGCGGTCTGCCCCTTTGGCAAATTGCACACGGCAGAAGGCGTTGAAATCTTTCCATTTCGGGTTATCGCCATGCTGGCCCTGCATAGCCTGCAAATCAAGACAGGCTGCCGATAGCTGGCCATGAAGCATCAGCATCTCAAGGTTGCGATAGACAAGATCGAAATCGGACGGGATATCGGAAATAACAGCATCGTACAAAGCTTGCGCATCGCGCAGGGCGCCCATTTCAAGCAGTTTGTCGATACGCGCGATTAGAATGTCGGGCCGCGTGGCCGATGGTGCGACTTCGCCTTTTTTCAGATTTTTCTTTTTCGATTCCGGCGCGAAAGCAGGTGCATCACTCAGCAGGAATTTGCGGGCAAGATCGAAATAAATGGGGCTTGCATATGTATCAGGCAATGAGCGGATGAGAACCAGCGCATCATCGCGTGTGACGCCTTGCCAGATGTTCGGTGCTATCTGGCCATCTTGCGCTTGCTTCAATGTACCGCGGGTTTCAAGGGCGCGAAGGTCATCGCTTGCGGCATGAGCCGTTGTTATCATAAAGCCCGCGAAAAAGAAGGCTACCGTCAGGAAAAATGCGCGTTTTGTCATGGAATGATCAATAGAGCAGTTTGAAGGAAATGAAAACGCCCCCCGCTTGTTTTTGCGAAGGGCGTTTTAAAACGATAGCTAAACGCTAAAGCTTAGTTAGCTGCAGGAGCAGCAGGCGTTGCTTCAGGAGCCGGTGTGGCTTCAGGAGCGGCAGCAGGAGCTGGTGTGGCTTCTGGAGCGGCAGCAGGAGCTTCAGCAGCAGGAGCTGGTGTGGCTTCTGGAGCAGCAGCAGGAGCTTCAGCAGCAGGAGCTGGTGTGGCTTCAGGAGCAGCAGCAGGAACTTCAGCAGCTGGGGCTTCAGCAGCAGGAGCCATAGCGGCGCCAGCAGCAGGAGCTTCAGCAGCAGGTGTGCCTTCAGCGGCAGGCGCAACGACGCCTGACTCAACTTGAGCTTGGTCTACAGGGACTTCTTTTTTAGCGAAAAATGCAAAGCCACCGATCACCAGCAGGACGAAAATGACAATCCCGACGATGAATGTTTTGCTGTTGTTTTCGGACATGATGTCTCACTTCCAA
>Ga0075012_10005790_pt1 | contig 11289 bp, 11 predicted proteins | sample All_14_2_FD_71474 | JGI IMG/M metagenome (GOLD analysis project Ga0075012, IMG submission 71474) | Freshwater microbial communities in response to fracking from Pennsylvania, USA - Allegheny Zone_MetaG_DW_15 | ecosystem: Environmental > Aquatic > Deep subsurface > Groundwater > Drilled...
CCCTGACTCAGGCCTGGTCGGCAAGCGGTGGGCGCTTCATTCAGATCGACCCCCGGGGACAGATGGCACGCACGTCAGCGCTGAGCCGCTGGGAGGACTTGAGTGGCGCCTTGATGCCCTTGGTCGTTCCTGTGGGCTGGCTGGCCATCGTCAGGCCGGACAAGGTCGTCATGCATGACGGGCCCAGTACGGAAGCGGCCAACTTGCTCAAGCAAGCCATGAGCTTGTATGCAGCCCCCTTTGGCAAGGCCGCAGAAGAGGCTGCACCAGCACTCAGCTGAAGGTCAGGCAAACCAGCACAAGCCTAGGCGGGGCCGCTCCTGCGCCAGGTTGTTTGGCGGATAGGGTATCTCATTGGCGGACAAGGCAAATCATCTTTTCATAGGATTCGCTGGTCGTTACGTCTTCGCGAGTCCACCATGAGCCTGTCCCCCTCCCTTCAACCTCCCTCAAGCGCTTCGCTCAGCACCTGGTTATTGCGGGCACTCGCCGTGGCGATGACGATCTCGCTGATGTTCTACGGCCTCATCGCCATCGATGCCGGCATCGTCAATTACCGCGGGGCAGGCAGCGAAGAGGTGGTTGCCAAGCGCCTGGAAATGCAGGCCAACGCCGAGGCGGGCCGGCCCATTGGAAGCGACCAAGAGATCACCGAGCACCTGGGGCTCATGGTGACCGTGCTCAACAAGGTCACCTCGCCAACGTATGCATTTGGCAAAGACGGTCTGAGCGAGGCCGCGCTCCAGTACGCCACCATGCCCAAGAGCAACGGCATCGTGCTGTCGGTCCACAACGTACTGGGTGGCATCTGCATGCTGTTTGGGGCCATGCAGTTCTGGCCTGCATTTCGCCGCCGTTTTCCGACCTGGCATCGTGCGTTTGGCGGCATTTACCTGGTGGCAGCGCAAGCGGCCATGATTGCGTCCATCATCTATCTGGTGCGAACACCCGTCGCCCAGATCTACGATCAGCTCACGTTCTATGTGGGACTGTGGGGCTTGGCCATTGGGGTGACCGTGAGCCTGTGGATGGCCGTGTATTCGATGCTCCGCAAGCAGATCGCGCAGCATCAGGCCTGGATGTGCCTGAACTACGGCATGCTGCTCACCGCGCCCATTCAACGATTTGGATGGGTGGCTTTTGGTGTGGCATCTCCCGACATGCGCCAGATCGTGGGCAACTATGGCGTCACGGCCATGCTGGTGCCACTGTGCGCCATGATCGGTTATGGCTTGTTCACCATCAACCGCTGGGTTCAGTCGGACCGCCCTGCTGCGGCCAAAAGCAAGATCAGTCTGGCCTTTGCGAACCATGCGCGCCTTGGCCGTGCACTGGTCATCCCCGGCCTGCTGATGATGCTGGTTGCTGGCGTGACCACCGTGCAGCATTTTGTGCTGACCCCAGGGCTGAGCCATGCGGCCAATGACGCCACACGGTTGATTCCTCCAGGCGTGATTCAAATGGAGGACGCCGTGATTGCCGCGCATGCGACAAGCCGCTGGGTGTTTGCTGCGGCAACCTTGCTGGGCTTGCTGGCCGGCGCCCATTTGATCTGGTCGGCATTTTTCGCCCGCCAGTCTGCCACCCGGTTCATGGGGTACGGCAGCTGGGTCTTGGCTGGCAGCGGTCTGGTGGTGGGCGGGCTGTTGCTGCAATGGGGCATCCAGATGGGCATGCCGAGCTTTGCCACCATCTCGGGCGGTGCCGCAGCGGTTTTTGGCGGCACCGTCACCCTGCTGTTCTCTGCGTTGCTGGCCATGGCGCTGAGCCAGGGGCGGTCTGTGTGGGTCAAAGAGTGGAGCCTGTTCGTGATTGCTGGCTTGCTGGCCACGCCCAGCTTCTACTGGCACCTTGCCGGATTGGGCACCTTGCCGATTGATCCGCAGTTCGTGCAAACAGGCCATGTGTTTCGGATGTCCCAATATGGACAATGGTTGACACTGATCGGTGCCTTTGTTTACGCCGCGTACAGCGAAGCAACCCACAGCAAGATCGCCCGATAACTGGAACGGATGCACATGGCCACCTCAGCCTCCATCATCAAGAGTTTGACTTTTCCCATTCAGTATCTTGAGGTTGGAGAGTCGCTCGCGCGGGCGTCGCATCAAGATGTCAATGCCCTGTTCAAGCATTGCGGCATCGACTTGCCTCGGCCCTTCATGCCATGGCAGACCATGAACGGTCGGCAGATGCAACTGGCACTGGAGCATTTCCTGAGCTCATGCCCGCCGGGAGTGCCACCACTGGTGACATTCATGGCCTATTTCCCGCTGACAGCACATGGGCCTGTGGGGCTGCTGGCCATCACGTCGTCCAACCTGGGCGAGGCACTCCAGGGTGCCTTGAAATACGCCTCACTGGTGATGCCCGCCTACGTGATGCGGCGGCAGGATCTGGGCGACGAGGTGCACATGATCGTCGAGCCCAGGTACGACTTTGGTGTCGTCAACGACTTGTTCACTGAAACGGTGGTGGCCGCACCACTGAAGATCACGCCCTTTCTGACCCGTCCCATTTCTGGCGTGGTGGTTCACCTGATGCACAGCCCCATCGGTGATCCAGCCGCCTATGAGGCCGCCTTTGGTTTGAAGTTTGTCTTCAACGCACGGCAAAACAAGTTGGTCCTGTCGCGGCGCGATCTGGACATCCCACTGATTGCGCCAAGCCGCGCTTCGCACATGTTGATGAAGGCCACGCTGGAGCAGCAAAGCCAGACACGCACGCATGCCAGACCAACCACGCAAGAGGTCAAACGCAGACTCCAAGCGGCCATTCGGCAAAACCAGATCCTGGATGTCGAGGGGCTGAGCATGGACCTTGCGCTGTCTCCACGCACCCTGAGTCGGCGCCTGAAAGACGAAGGCACCAGCTTTCCGCAGTTGCGTGCCGAGGTGGGTGTGGAATACGCCGAGATCCTGCTGCTGGAGACCGACAAATCCATCACGCAGATTGGCCAGGCTGCAGGGTTCTCCGATGCGGCTGCCTTCACACGCGCCTTCAAGCGGGTCACCGGTCAAACACCGTCTCAGCGGCGCTCTGGCCAGCCTGAGGCCGCACAGGATCCCAACCACCATGAACCATAAACCACACCGTGCGTTGCATCCTGTATGCACTGATTGCACTGGCCGCCTTCATCAGTGTGGGCGCGCAGCTCAAGCCCTACCTGGCTCTCGGGATCGTCGGCGGCAACGTTCAGTTCTGGCAGGACACCATGTCCTCCGCTGCCAGCCGATTCATCACGATCGACATCATGTTCGTCTTTCTGGTCGTGTGGTGGTGGATGCTGACAGAAGCTCGCCGCTTGAAGATGCGCGGCTATGGCTGGTACTTCCCGGCATCGCTGCTGATTGCCTTCAGCGCTGCCCTGCCCTTGTTCATGCTGCACCGCGAGTTGGCGCTTCAGCGCCATGGCGAAGCCACCGTGTCAGGGGACACAGGCTGGGCAGGCACCTTGAGCTTGGTGCTGGTGGCAGCGGTCGCGCTGGCCTACTCGTGGATCGCCCTCGCCACCCATGCGTCGCTGCTGGTGCCGTTGGCCAAGCCGCTCCAGCAGCTGGACCTGGTTATTTTCGCAATCGATGCAACCGCATGCGCGTCACCGCCAACGGGCAATTGATGCCGTGCCTGGGCAACACAGAAGCGGCGGACTTGCGAGCGCTGCTGCGCCAGAACCCGGGCTCGGTGAACATCTGAACCGAACTCATCCTACACAACCAACACCTAGCCACTGCCCACCATGAAACCATTTGATGTTGTCATTTTTGGCGCCACCAGCTTCGTCGGCAAGCTGGTCGTGCAGCATTTCCTGGAGGTTCATGGTGTCGGGCGATCGGTCTCCTGGGCCATGGCGGGGCGTTCGCTCTCCAAGCTGCAATCGTTGAAAGACAGTTGCGGCCCTGCAGCAGCAGATGTCCCCATCTTGATTGCCGATGCCGATGACCTCGATCAGCTCAAGCGCATGTGCGAAAAGACCAAGGTCGTCATCACCACGGCGGGGCCCTTTGTGCTGTACGGAGAAAAACTGGTGCAAGCCTGCGCTGAGACTGGCACCGACTATTGCGACATCACCGGCGAAACCTTGTGGGTTGCAGAGATGATCAAGCGCCACGAAAAAACCGCGCAGCAGACCGGCGCAAGACTGGTCAACTTCTGTGGCTTTGACTCCATCCCCTCTGACATGGGCGTTCACTTTCTGCAAAAAGAATCCCTGCGTCGCTTCAAGGCGCCATGCACCCAAGCCAGGCTGCGCGTGTTCCATGCACGCGGCAACCCACCGGGGGGCACCTACGCCACGGCCATTGACTTCATCGGCAAAGCTGCCAAAGACAAGGCCTACCGAGACGCCATGGCCGACCCCTACCTGCTGTGCCCACCCGGCCACAGCTTGACGCAAGCCCAGAACGAGGCCTACCTGCCCATGTATGACAAGGACTTCAAACAATGGACAGCGGCTTTTGTGATGGCCGGCATCAACACACGTGTGGTACACCGCAGCCATGCGCTGCTGCGTCAACGTTATGGTGCGCAGTTCAAATACGAAGAGGCCATTCTGGTCGGGCCCAGCTTGTTCGGGCTGGTCGGTGCCTATGTCGTGACGGGGGTCATGCTCACCTTCGTTGCCCTTGCTGCGTCGAGCTGGACCCGCCCCGTGCTGCAGCGCTTTCTGGTGCCCAAACCCGGCCAAGGCTCGAACCTGAAATCACTTCAGAAATGCAGCTTCGATGTGCGGCTGACCGGTGAGACCGCCAAAGGCGAAACCGTCCAGGTGAGGCTGGCTGGCAAGGGCGACCCAGCGTGCTACGCGACATCCCGCATGCTGGCTGAATCGGGCATTTGTCTGGCGCAAGACATCAGCAAGGCCGACAAGCCGGGCGGGTTCTGGACCACCGCCAGCATCTTCTCAAACAAGCTGATTGACCGCCTGAACCGCCATGGACAGATGAGATTCGAAGTGCTCGACCATGAAGGCACAACCAAACGCCCCGTGCAGACCCTATGACCACGTCGAAAGCACACAAAACCTACACCGAAAGCCACGAACGAAAAGGGTGTGAGGAGGTTGTCGGCCTGCACGACTTGGGCAAGATGGGACCCATGCTGGCGAGACTGACTATCAGAAAGCGCGCCAAGTGAGGAGGCTCCTGACACTCGCACTTCTAGGGCCGATCCTTCTGCTGCAAGGCCGGCATGTCAGAAAGACCACGCCCAAGCTACCCGAAGCAAACGGCGCACGCAGCGGTGTGTGCGGCGAAGGCCCCGTGTTGAGGCTGCTGATCACGGGTGACTCGGCAGCAGCCGGGGTGGGCGTCTCCCGGCAGGAGGAAGCGTTGTCGGGCCAACTGATCAAAGCGCTGGCTTCGCGGCATGAGGTCCACTGGCGGCTCATCGCGAAAAGTGGCGCCACCACCGAGTCGCTCATGGCACTGCTGCATGCAAGCGAGATCGAACCATTCGATGTCGCCGTGGTGTCCATCGGCGTCAACGATGTCACCAAAGGCATTCCAGAACACCGCTGGATAGAACAACAAAAAAGATTGCGCTCGTTGCTGATGCAGCGATTTACTGTTCGCCAGGTCTTTTTCACGAGCATCCCGCCCATGCACCGTTTTCCGGCGCTGCCACAGCCACTTCGCTGGTATCTAGGGCGCGGGGCCAAGAAATTCAATAACCGACTGGGTGAGTGGACAGAGAGAGAAGCACATGCGACCTTGGTCAAGATCGACTTTCCTCTCGATTCACAACACATGGCGTCGGACGGCTTCCACCCCGGAAAACCCGCCTACCAGTTGTGGGCTCGAGTCATGGACCACGCCATATGGGCTGCGCATGTGCACTCAGCACACGGCTGACTTGAGAGCTTGGGCCGAATAGCCAGATACCTCAGCCCTGTTCGATCAAGTCTGCAACGGCCTCGAACACCAGTGCGCGCGCCTGGTCCTTTTCAAAGGACACCCCCATGCGCAGCACCACCAGGTTGTGGCTGGGGACGATCACCAGGAACTGCCCCATGTGTCCGGCGAACCAAACCAGGTCTGCGGGCAAGCGGGCACGGACCGCGTCCGGAATCGCTGTGGAAGGCTGGCGCCAGATGGCGCCACCGTATTCAGCGCTGGCCGGTGACGGCGCCAGCAGGAACTTCATCACCTCAGGCGCGATCAGCGTCTGGCCCTGCCACTGGCCGCCTTGCGCCACCAACTGCCCCAGGCGCAACCAATCCACCGGACGCAGCACGCCGCGTGCGCCACCCACCGGCGTGCCACTGGCATCGGGCTCGATCACTCCTTGACGGATGCCAAGCGGTGCAAACAGGCGCTGCTGGTAGTAGTTGTACAGCGCCTGGTGGCCGCCCAGCACATGCTTCATGGCATAGGCAGCCAAGGTAGAAAATCCCGTTGAGTAGTTGAAGACGGTGCCCGGGGTTGCGATCAAGGGACGATCCGCGACCCATGCACCTTCATCCGGTTGAGAGAACAGCATTTCGGTGGCATCGCTGGCACCGTCATAACCTTCGTTCCAAGCCATGCCGGGAGCCATGTTGAGCAACTGCTTCCAGGTGATGGCCGCTTTGGCACTGCCAGCCCACTGCGGCAGGCCCACGGGGGCGTCCAGGGTCAGCCGGCCATCGGTGGCCATCACGCCAGCAATCAGGCCCGTGAGCGACTTGGTCATGGACCAACCCAGTTGGGGCTGATCACGCCGGTATTCGCGCGCATAGCGCTCGTACACCAGGTGGCCATCGCGCGCCACGAGAAACGCCAACGCGTTCTGCTTCTGGTTGAGCTTGGTGGTGGTCTCTGTGAAGATGCGCTCGCCATGGGTGGCCAGCAATGCGGACTGAGCCGGGGTGAGCCGCGCGGCTTCGGTGGGGCCTTCGCCGCCAGGCCATGCCTGAACCGAAGGCAGCGGCAGGGCCACGGACTTGAAGGCCTGGGCACGCACGCCGGCTTCGGTCGCGCCCGGGGGAACAAGCGTGCAACCCAAGCCCTTTCGGTAGACGGCGATGCGCTTGTTGGTGATGAAGGGAACGAAGCTGCTCACTTCCACCTTGCTGCCCGGGGAGTACTTGATGGTCCACACCATGGGCAAAGGTTGAACCTTGGGGGCGGTGTAGGACCAGCGCACGCGCAAGTAGTCATCACCGCTTTGCTGGGTCCGTGTGCACAACTCCCATGCGGCATAACCGGTTCCGGCAGGGATGTCGGCGATCAGGTCGGCCTGGGCGGACTGTGCGCCCAGGGCGCTCACCAAAGTCAGGCAGGCCAGCCATGCGGCCCTGCAAGTGATGTGGCGGATCATGGGGTGGCCTCCCGGAGGGGTTGTTGAATCAGTTGGGCGTAGTGCTTGATGGCCTGGGTCGTACCGGCCTTGTCACCAGTGGTCAGCAAGTCGAGCAGCAAGCCGCGCACGATGGCCAGTTCAAGCCGGGCACGGGTGCGGGCCTTGGTCTTGCTCAGCCCGTGCTGGGTTTGCAAGGACAGGGCCACGCGGCCGATCCAGCCATCGACGGCATGCGCCAGAAAATCACCGAAGCGTTGCCGGTCGCGCAGCGCCTTGACGTAGATTTCGAGGACAAGCTGGAACACAGGCAGGTAGCTGGGCGAAGTGAAATGCTGCCAGACCTCTTCGATGGGAGGGACCGTGAACGGCTGGCCTTCTGCCATGCCGGCCTGCCTGTGTTGATCCGTGTTGCGCAGGTGTTCAACCACGGCCTCCCAGAATCCGTCCACATCGCCAAAGTAGTAGCTGAGCATGCGGTGACTGGTGCCCATGCTGGTGGCCATGCTCCGCAGTGACTGGTCGCTGTAGCCATGGACCAGGACATGTGCGATCGCCTGATCCAGCAAAGTCATGGCTTGATCAGATCTGACGAATGGGCTTGATTGGGTGCGTGGCATGAAAAAAATGTACCGATTGGTACATGCACAGACAACCGCGCTTTCCCTAAGGCCCCGCCGGGATTGCCCCGACGCCCCACTCACCTGCCCGGTGCGTCAGCCACCCGAGCTTGACTTGGCAAGATTCAAGATGCCCCCGGTCGTGAAACTCACCATGTCCTCGTAATGCGAGGCCAAGTCTGCAGAGGTCTCTGCACCCGCAGACATCAGATCAATGCGCCGGTTGTCTGAAAAAACGGCCATGGCCGACGACACCATCAACTGGTAGGCGTTCATCTGTTGCCTCGAGGTCAACTGAGGCAGGATCTGGCCGATTCTGTCGCTGAACATCTTGGCCATCGGACTGAAGTGCTCTGCGATCAGCAGCAACACGTCCGACCGGCTGTTGGTGAGCTGGGCCAGCAGCCGCAGGTAGTTTCGCCAACCTTCGCTCTCCAGCCCCCGAACCAGCAAAGGCTGGGCAAAGGCCTCCACCACAGCGCGAACCTCAGCCGCCTTGCTTCGGGACGTTCGCACCGCGTTCAACATGGCCAGCCTGTCCGCGTTGATCAGCGGAGCCCGCCGCGCGATCACTTCCTGGAACAACACCTCCTTGGTGCCGAACTGATCGTTGATGTTGGCCAGACGGGTCGATGCCATGGCCGTGATGTCCCGCATGGGAGCGCCGTGAAAGCCATGCTCGGCAAACAGCGCTTCGGCGGCATCCAGCAAACGCTCGCGAACGCCTGGCTGTGTCGGCAACTTCTTGATGGATTTCGTGCGTGTCATCACGCTCCTCACAAATTGGAACAAACGTTCCGCATGTGCTATTCTAGTTTGGAACAAATGTTCCGGATTCAAGTTCTGAGACTTGACGTCAGCCCGCTCTTCAGCCCATGCCATCTGCTCCACTGACTCTGATTGCTTGCTCGGTCGCCCTGGTGGCTGTCATCTGGTGGATCACCAGGGACTTTGCGCGCTGGAAAGCGCTGGGCCCTGGGGGACTGCCACATTCACCGGCGGGATGGCTGGCGATGTCGTTCCTGAGGTTACTCAAGCGCGATGGCCGAGATCCCAGGCGTCTGGCATCTGCAGCGACATCCGACAAACGCAGGTATTTGGGCAGTTTGGGTCGACGGCCAGGGATGCGTCCCCTCGTGGCCCCGTACCCGATACCGCACCGCCAACTGAGTGACACAGTCTCTTGCGAGAACCTCGATCGACTGGTGAAGCTGTTCGACCAGGAAGTCGAGAAGAACAAGGACACGGTTCTTTACGCCACGAGCTTTTTCGAGAAGCACCACGATGCGATCACCCTGAAACACCCAGAGTGTGGCCACGTCCATGCGCTGGTGTCACATGGGGAGATCGCTCATATCCACCCCTCAGATGGGTCGATGCGCATGATCTTGAGCGCCAGCGATGCCAAGACCGTGCTTGAGAGTCACTGGGGAGAGCTGCACGCCTTGGCCGGCCTGTTCAATCGGCTACCCACCTCTTACACGTTCGTTTATGCCCCTCGCGATGCGGCTGATCTCGAAGCCATCCAACGCATTTTGTCTGCCTCGGTGAGCTTCATGGCAAAGCCACTTCATCCATCACATCCACTGGAAAGTTCGACATGAAAATGCCCTTCAAGCTTCTGTGTGCACTTGGTCTCGCGGCGGCCGCTGCGATGACACCCCTGGTCGTGAATGCCCAGACCTTGCCACCCTCGCTGTTCCTGCCTGAAGTGGTACTGCCACGCGCAGACATCAAGGCGTCAACGCAACCCGTGTCCCTGAGCAAGGCCAGTTCACCCAAGGACATCACCAAGCTCACCTACAGCTTCAATGGACAAACCCGAACCTTCAACCAGTTCCTGAGTCAGGCCAAAGTCAAAAGCTTCATGGTGCTCAAGAACGGCCAGATCGTCTACGAACACCACCGATTCCCCAACACCCGAGCGACCCTGCATCAGTCCTGGTCCATCGGCAAACAGGTGTTGTCCACCATGGTCGGCATTGCGCTGGATGACGGCTCCATCCAATCGATCAACGACCGCATGGATCAATACGATTCCCGTCTGGCGGCCAATGGCTTTGCTGGCGTGACCTTCAAACAGGCGCTTCAAATGTCGTCTGGCGTCAAGTATGACGAAGAGGCCGACCGCTACTCACTGTTTTTCGATGTCATTGGTGACTACTACAGCCTGGGGCGCAACGGCAACACCTTGACAGAGAAGGCGCAGGGGACGACCTTGACGTCCGCTTACGCACCAGGCTCGGCATACCAATACGCCAGCATCAACTCTGAAGCCATCAAGATGGCCTTGGAAAAAGCCGTGGGCATGCGGTTTCAGGACTACCTGAGCACCCGACTCTGGCAGCCGATGGGCATGCCGGACAAGGCCAAGGTCCTGATGGACAGGGAAAAGACAGCATTCACCTTTTGCTGCCTGTACGCCACAACCCGCGACTACGCCATGTTTGGACAGATGTACGCGCAAGGTGGCTGGTTCAATGGCCGCCAGATTGTGTCCCGTGACTATGTGCGCAAGGCCACCACGTTCGCTGGCGACCCCAGCAACTGGCGGGCCACCAGCGTGCCCTACGAGGACGGCTCTACCATTCGCGGGTTTGGCTACCACTGGTGGCCTCTGGAGGGCGAGCGTGAAGACTTCACAGCCGCCGGGGTTTATGGTCAATCGATCCATGTCCTGCCCAAACAGAACACGGTGATCGTGCGCTTGAGCAACGACTATGACAACGTCAAAGGCAGCTCGCATGAAGCGGTCATTCTGGGGCGAGCCATCGCCGACTACCTGGATTGAGCGGGAGGGCCGATGCCGGCCCGATTCACGAATCCGAGCAAACCATCACGCCCTGGCAAGTGCAACAGCCCCAGGCAAAGGGTTATCCGCAACCATGGTCAGAATGGAAAAGTCATACTGAAGTGACGAAAGTTCACTTCAATCCATCATTCCGATTGAATCGGAAATCCTCATGCTTGCGCCAGACACCAGTGCAGAGCTGCACACCAAAATCACCGCAGCGAGGTCTCGCCTGGTTTTCGGGCATGTTCCTGCGGCATCGCTCACCGGTGGGGTCTTCGCCATCATCGTGGCGGCCCTGGTGTCTCAACTTCAGGGATGGGAGCCTGACCTTGGCACCCTGGCCTGGGTGACCTTGACGGTGGCGGTTTCTCTGGCCCGCACAGCTCATGCCATCGCCTATCTCAAGATGCGCCATGCCAGGTCACAGGCCCATTGGCGACCAGGGTTCATCGCGCTGACCATGGCGTTTGGTTTTTGCTGGGCGTCCACGGTGTGGGTGCTCCCCATCGACATCCACCCCAATCTGTCGGCGACCCTGGTCGGAGCCGTGATTGGCATCTCGGCCACGGGCGCCGCCATGCTCAATGCAGACCAGATCGG
>Ga0075012_10005792_pt1 | contig 11283 bp, 9 predicted proteins | sample All_14_2_FD_71474 | JGI IMG/M metagenome (GOLD analysis project Ga0075012, IMG submission 71474) | Freshwater microbial communities in response to fracking from Pennsylvania, USA - Allegheny Zone_MetaG_DW_15 | ecosystem: Environmental > Aquatic > Deep subsurface > Groundwater > Drilled...
AATGTACGCTTCGCGAGTTTGATATTTTATAGATTCGCGTAGCGCTCATTTACGTGCCCGCGCCCGTGAGCGTGCCCGTGCCCGGTTTTTGACCTTCAAAATGTTTGGGTCCAGGTCAACGCATTTTCCGTATAAAATACGGTATTCCCGGCATTCTACTGTAAATACAATATTCCTCTCGTACGTGCAGGCGCACATTCTGCAACATGGCAATAAAGGAGTATTAACCATGCCTGATATTTATATTGATACCAAAACAAAACTTCTTGAACATCGTCTGGCACGCCATATTCCATGGAAAATATGGACAGATGAGTTTCATAACCAGGCAAGCAGCCGTGAACTTCGCTACATGGAGGCTTCACATGGCACAACCAAACTCAAAGAAAGAGCCAGTCTTGAAAAAGCATTTATTTGCAGTCTTATTGGTTATAAAAATGGCAATGCCAATCTGACCAGTATCGAGAAACTCCTGGAGCGCGGAAGATTGTGGCGCATAGCGGATGCAAAAATTGGCAAATATGCCGCAATACTCGGCATGACAGATTTGTTCGATGCGCTGTGGAACTCACAATACTCTCGCAGGACAAAAGCAATATCAGTCAACATGCAAAGTAAATTATTGAAAGGTGACAGATCCAACCGCATTGGCTATACCTTCTTACACACTTACTGCGCAAAACATGGTCAGATGCAATTTATGCAGCATCTGGAAACGCTAATGACGCCAAAACAAAAATCACAGGCCTTAACTGGAGAATCATGTCTGGCGTATTACCAGGCGGCTGCGAACGGACATCGCAACATTATCGATCACCTGGAAAACAGCTTTAGCGATCAACAGCAACAAGCTGCGATTACAGCCCTGAATTTTGCAGCTTTTCGTGGCGCCATAGAACATGGCCACGTTCATATCGTCGAACATATTGCCTCAAAACTGACACCCGAACAAAAAATAAGAGCAGTGCAAACGGAGAACTACGAAGTGTATCGCAGTGTTGCCATCAACCATGAACTTCCAATGCTGCGCTATCTGGAATCTATTTTACCAGACGCTGAAAAACGTGCAGCAATAGAGGCGAATGATTTTGAGTCAATCCGCAGGGCGTCCAGTTCTTCTGATGATACTGATTTGAAATCAGCAGCAAGTCGACTGGAAGACAGCGTCTCACTGCATAACGATATGTTATCGCAACTGACGGAACTGAAGCTCATGGAGGCCAGACTTTTAAGAGAACAAGGATTCTTTAACCAGAAGACTACCAAAACAGATTCAGCACAAACCAGCGAAATCCAGTTCAGGAAATAAAACGGATTGGAGAGCAGGCATAGTTGCATTTTCCGTATAAAATACGGTATTCCCGGCGCTCTGCTGAAACTAAAATATCTCTTTCTTACGCACCTGGTGCCAAACGCATGTTCTGCAATGTGGAAAAGAGGAAATATTAATCATGCCACTTACATTTATTGACAATGAAACAGAGCTTCTTGAACATCCTCTGGCCCGCGATATTCCATGGCAGATTTGGAGAAAAGAGTTTTTTCGCTCCGCAGATTATGAACCGGCTCCGCAGGATAAGGAATCATCGTCCAACAGTGTGAGTGAAACATCGGAATTGGGAGAATCGTTTGATACGTCAGAAGGATCGGAATACTCGGAAGATTCAGAATTCAGTGAGTCAAGTGAGGACGATGAAGATTCGAATTCATCGAGTTCATCTGATGAGGCTAAATTGAAACCCGCTGAAGTCTCAACGCAGACCCCGTTGGCAAGATTGGTCTCCGACTTTAAAAACAGATACGAATTCTTTGGTGTGCCAGTTCACGTAACGATTTCAAATGACGTGGTTGGAACACAAAATATATTAAATATATAAAAAAAATAAAACCGGTTAGAGTGATTCAATTCAATACAAAAGAGTCGATCGCCCGTCATTGCGAGCGCCAGCGAAGCAATCCAGAGTTCAGGGCTCCGAACGTGGATTGCTTCGCTGAAGCTCGCAATGACGGAGATCCGGGTCGTATGTGCGAATATTAGTCACACATGTTCTCGCCCTGCTGGTTGACTTCCCCATAAGGACATGCAAATTTGATGGCAACCACGTTATCCAACAACATCCAGATGAGAGGAAAAAATGTCAGTTTTACAACAAATTGCTTCCGATGCACAGTATTTAAGAAATTTAATTTCCGGACTGACCAGTGATCGTTGCACGGTAGAAGCAGACGGTGTTTGGTTATCCGGCGCAAGCCTGGAAGCCGTCCTGAAAAACACGCGGGAAGCAACGCGTGTTGAATTAAAAGCACTGGAATTAATACTTGAGTCGGGTGTTATTCCGGACACATATTACTCAACGATTACCAAACAGAGCTATGTTCCATCAGCCGATGAATTAATAAAAAAAGCAGAAGGCCTGCCAAAAGCTTCGCACACTTTTTTCACCTCTAAAAAATCCAGAAAGAGCGATTGCAATCAAAAAAACTCTCGTTTCACGCTAATAGCAGATGATGCCAGCCCCGTTTTTACCTTTTTTATGGAGAAAAAAGGAGACAAAAAATATCCCAAAGGCAACTTTGCGGCAAAGGTTAAACAAGGGTTTCTGGCGGATGGTGGTGATGCTCCAAAATATGCTGTTAAAATCTATAAAAAAGGGATATTTTCAGGTAATAGTATTCATGAATTAAGAGTCGCAATGCATGCCGCATACTGTTACAGGATGCTGGGACGCGCAGGCCTGGCTTTTAGAACCAATCAGAAACAATATGTCGTCACGGAATGGTTGACTGGCGTTGACCTCGGTCTTGCAAATCAAGAGCAAATTCAATCGATGCCCATACCGCGCCGTATTGTGATGGCTATTTCCTTACTGAGAGAATTAAATATTCTTCATAAAGCAGGCTTGATTCATAACGACATAAAACCAGGCAATGTCATGGTAAATTTTGGCAAACTCAGTTTTGTAGATTTGGATTCTGTCCGCTGTAAAAATGAAGCGCCTTATTATGGCACTACCCCGATGTTTACAGAGCGTTTTTTACCATCCGCTCAAATAAGCTTTGATATAAAACATAATTCTGGTGAGTTACATTTGAAGTTTGATGAACAAACCGATATTTTTGCAATGGGATTGACCCTGATACATTTATTTCAGGAAATATATGTACCAAAAGAACTCGACCAGGAGATCAACGTAGCTGGCGGGCCAATCAAAACCCATATTTTCCATACATTTGCACTGGGTCATGGTACACAATATGCAAGTCACCCGGCATTGCAGCAATTGTTGAAAAAAATGATCATGTACACTCCCCACGCGCCCATGACAGTTGAGCAATTACTGTCTGAGTTTAAAGCGGTTTTATTAACATATCCTGGTTATGAAGACTATCTTGCTGAAGATCGATTAGTCGATTTAAAAGCGGACTATACGCCTGAAGTTGGTGCACAATCTTTTAAAGAAATCGAGATAGAATTGCTTGGGTTTAATCAAAGAGCAGAAGCAGTTAATAGAAAATTAAGCATGTAATAGCCTGCTGACCATTGCTGTCAGCAGGCCCAGGGGCTTATTTTCCGTTTATAGAGTATTTATAAATCCCGCCATCAGGAGCGCCAGGCCCCATTGCGTCAATTCCTGCAGGAATAAACAAACTCTTGTCAGCAAACGTGACCGAGTTTCCTGGAATTGAGTGCAAAGTGAACATGGAACAAGTTGCTGGTGGTAAACATGGCAAGTCAAACAACGCCGCAGTTGGGCCAAGCGGCTGTGCCGTACTCATCTGTACTCCAGTCGAGGTATCAAAAGCTCGAACAGTTGAATCGAAGCTTACATGATACAACACCCCTTTGGAAATGGTAGGTGCAGCAAAAGTGTGTCCTGTGAGAACGGGATCCTGAGCCCAAATTGACTGCCCATTAGCATCGTTCAGAGCAGACAGCTGGGTTGAGTTCAGTATTGACGGCCCCATGATGACATAAATTGTATCCAGCGGACCGCCAACACCGTTGCTAACAGCAAACCCTCTGCGGTTGTTGGCAAGCACGTCATTAACAGAGGCAGCGTAAACTACGCCATTATCATATGCCAATCCAGGTGCGCCAAAATTACTACCCGACGTGGTGGTAATGACACGCTCCCAGAGCATATTGTCCGTAACCCGGTTGAACGCTCTGATACGACCCGCTTTGCTGATGGCTGCAACAACCTTTACATTCTGGCCATTAACTTTTGTTTTATATAATACTGGCGATGAACCCACGTCATTGTCACCATAAAAATGACCATCAATTGCCATATCGTCATAATAAGCAAGATCTCGATCGTTACCAATCGGGTCGTTAGGTGTTGGAATCGCCGGGTTACCGCCTGGATATTCAGCACTGTACACACAGCTTTCCATTCTCGTTAATGGCGTTGGCTGGAATGGGTAGGTGTGCACGATAGCGCCAGTTGCCAGGTCAAATTTCAATACAGCGCACGCATTGGGAGATGCGGGTGGGTTGTAAGATTGACCCGTACCAATGTAGCCAAATCCAGCGTCTTCATCAATGGCCGCCGTTGACCAAACACCAATACCATATTCGCCAGGGTTAGCGTTAACAGGGCGTCTCCACACAATATCACCGGTATCAGCATCAACAGCGATAATTTGGCCAACCGCATTATAGTGCTGCTGTCCGGGAATTTTAACAGCTTGATCCGTAAATGCCCCGGCAGGTTGTCCGAGACTATTGTTAACAACAGCACCCGTTTCGTCAAACAGGAAAGGAAGATTCTGACCGCTGTCCAGACCTTGAATAATTAATTTTCTGCCATTAACCTTCGCCAAAGCAGGACTTCCGGATGCCTGGTGCCATATTTTGGCGCCTTCAGGAAAATCAGTCAGTCTTTTACTGAGGACGATTGCGCCGGTCATTCTGTTTAACTTGTACAGGTAAGTTGAATCATAATTTACAACCCATAAAAATTGGCCATCGATAAGCGGCGTGCTTCTCACAGAACCGCCTTCTGGCAGCACCGTTTTCCATCTTACGGCACCGGTGTGCTCGCTTCTTTTAATCACGGCACCGGAGTAGTCACCATAATAAATACTGTTGCCTTTGCTAATCAGCTGACTGGTGGTTGCCCTTTCCAGATTGACGCCGTTGGTATAACTCGTTGGTTCAAATTTGGTACTTCTTTTCAGTGTGGACACTTTATCTTTTGCCGGGCCATGGTCTGATTTATGGGTATTGGACGTATCGCCACCGTATCGTAACCACTGAGCTGCATTCGTGCTTCCTGCGATTGCCATCATCACGCTGAGCGATAGTATTTTGATCTTCATACATTCATCCTTGTTTATGTTATCCCTGTAAGGGGGGGGATAAATAGTATAGGCCTGGAAACTATTTTCTGTAAAACTGGATTATCATGATTTTTAATGCTTGACACTTGATTGCACATATGTTTGAATAAAAATCAGATAGGCAATAAATTACCATCACATTTAAAGGCATTACTTGACATGAAGGCATGTGAGCAACAAAGCAATTTTGAGTGTCACACCGCTGCATTATCGCATCATGCGTTAATGAAAGTTGCCTTCGCCTGCACTTTTTCCATTCTGATTATCTTCCTCTACTTCGCCCTGATCGTGCCGTCCTGCCATTAGTTATCTGCCCGATCCAGGGCGAGATTCATTGCAGATAGCGATCATATAAACATCAATTTTTGAGGAGATAATCATGTTGCGATTCTTTAAAACCGATCTGGGAAAACTGGGTACTTGTGTGGCTGTAACCGTAGGTTTGTCAACGCTTGACGCGCACTATAAGGAAAAAAGACTGCAAGCGCTGGAACAAAAATACGAGGCCGAAGGATATCAAACCCAACGAACCCGGGTATGTAACAAAGGCGGCTCGGTATATTATGATACGGTGGAGAAAGTGGAGCCATCCAGCACCCCTTCCCCACGTTAATACAAACCTGCTTTCCCCTGCGTGCCTTGCGGGGGAAGATTTAGCCAAAGCTCACTCTGCAAGCGTTCTAACCCATTGTGCAAACGCTTCATTTTCAAATTCCCAGGTATCGCGGGGAGATTTGAACACGACATTGGCGAGCTTGGTCATTGCTCGTTGAACGTGAGTAACTTCCAAAGATTCAACGCCAATAATGGTACGAAGTTTTGAGATTACATCCTTGCTAAATGGCTTTAATGATGGATTTTGCGCCAACATACGAACCAATGCTTTTTGTGTGGCATCAAGGGCTGCCCATGCCCCTTCATGATTTTCTGTCAGCGCAAGCTTTTCTGTGACCAGCTGCATCGCAGCTTCCAGTGTCACTGATGGATTAAGAACCATATCGACAATTCCAACCAAAAAAGGCTCCGGTTGTTGTTTAAACGATACGAAAGATTGCCAGGCCAGATCAATTGGCAGCTTGCGCCCGGTTGATGTCACGAAGCGCTCTGCAATGTATTCGACAAAATCGCGACCTAATTGTGGAAAATCAGCGATAGCAGAACCTGTTGAATAAAGCGGTGCATTGGAATTTGAAAAGACATGTGCCAGTTGCGTTCTGGAGGATCCCGTGAATACCACACGCAGGCGGTTTTGATTCCGGGTGATTGCCGTACGTAATGCGGTTGCAACGGCTTCGTGCTCTCTTGTTTTTGCCAATTCCTGAGCCTCGTCAACAAGCAGCAACACCGGTTTCTTTTTACACAACACATCAATCAATGCGTCAATTTGCAGCGCAATGTCGGTTTGCGCCTGTTTACTTGTGTTTTCAAGTTCCAGCTCCCCCTCCAACCTGGTGCCTGCAATTTCAGCGCTTGCCTTTAGTTTTTTTATTGGGGAATGGAGCTTTGCAACCAGATTTTTAACTGCATTTTTGGGCGACAATGCACGCTCAAGTGCGCGAACAATAGAAAGCCCTGGAGAAAATTTTGTTTGCCAAAGATCGACATAAACGACAATATACCCTGCAGTTTCTGCGGCAGGTGTGAGGTCTTTTAAAAGGAACGAAGTTTTTCCAGCGCGTCTCGGTGCGAAAATAGTGGTAGACGTTACCAATCCAGCGTTTAATGTGTCGAGATATATTTTTGCAAGCGCGGGTCTGTGATAGTGCCAAATTTCAATCAGATTCATTTTACTATACAAAATTATTTATGATTTGTATAATTATACAGAATAGAGATAATTATGTATAGCGCTTGAATAACAAATTGAGGACGCGCCCTAATATACGAGTTACCAAATCATGAGCAAACATCGTTTTTTTCATACCCGGCGTAAAAAAAAGCATCGGCAATCGGTATCTCAAATGCCTCCGGCAAACCCTTCTGTTATTCAAGATAATACGTCATCGCTGATCAGTACTGACGGCTTGCGCAGTCTGATTTCGCGCTTGAATGCTTATCGGACCTGGTGGAATTGCAGTCGGCGTTTGAGTGGGTTTGCGACGGGATATCTGGAGGATGCGGGTGTGTTGGATGTGTTGAAACCTTTCAACGTAGCCTTTGGTCATCATTATCATCCCGGGGATTTAAATGCCCTGCTGGATCATTCACGAGACAGTTTGCGTGCTTTGAGCGTGGGTTTGTATGGCGCTCGTTTTATGTTGAATGCTGTGGCTCTGTTTCAACAGGTCGTGAACGCCTATGGCGATCCGCGCTTGTCTGCGCGCGCAGTTGCAGGGCAGGAACTGGAAAAATACGGGGTTTCCATGTTCAATGATCTGGTTTGGGGTACGGTTAATTTGTTGACCAATTACAGCGAAGCTTGCGGCTTGCCTGCGCAATATATCGGGCCGTTGATCATGTCGGCTTATCTGTTTGACGTGCTTTTGTTTGTTGCCCGCTGGATGACGGATGCGCATCGAACCGGGGAAAAAACCGCCCTGACGCCGCTGTTGCAGGACGAATGGCAGGCCAAATGTGCGTATTACCAATTCAACATTGTGGCCGCTACTGTCCTGATTGTCAGTTACGGCAGCACCTTTTTCATCCAGGCGCCTGTGGCCTGCGCCAGTATGAATATGTTGGCCAATGGGCTATATAACAGCGCCGGCGATTACCAGCGCGCTCGGCATTCTGCTTTGACTTTGCGACGTGAACAAAGCCCGTCCGTCATTGCGAGTGATCAGCGAAGCAATGACGGGCGCGAGGCCAATCAACGATTCTGGCTACATTTGTTATCCAACACCTGCTCGGCAGCCCTGGTCCTCACCGCCGCCGGCCTGTCCTGGCCGATTGCGCTTTGCTTGACTCTGTCTCTTTTCTCCTGGCAATCGCAGGAAGCCGGGGCGAGCAAGGCGGGTTATAATCGTAATCGTTTGTTTTCAGGAGCGGATGAGCGGAGTCTCCGCTCCAGCATCAGCTCACAGGAGGACGCGACTCTGGAGCAGGCTCAGCATCCAGGCCTGATTTGCCGTAAGCCATGAGAATATTCCATCTTGCTCCGCTATGCTTTTCGAGCAGAGACGCGTACTCAGGTTTATCACACAGATCGCACCAGCTTCTATTGATGCCTGCACCTTGCAAGACTTTATCCATTGTTACTGTTAATTCGTATAAAGACTGACGAAAGGCTGCTCCGATTGGATTACGCTCGTATTTAGCGCGCTCAAAAAACAATTCCAGCGCCTCGCTCCTCGCTTCAAGAGGTATACCAGGAGTCGATACTCGCTGAATAATATCGAACAAATAGGGATTGGCACTAAATCTTTGATACTGGTTATAAGACGCTTTATCATCCTGCAGCGTCGAGAACACACTGGCGATCACACTGGCAATCGGATCCGGTTTCTGTTTAAAAAACGTTCCTGATGAGCTGCCAGGTTTGGGCGTTGGCTGCATGGTTGATTTGAGTAATTGGTAGACGGTTGGTTGTTGATGAAACAAACGAGCCAGCAGGGGGATTATTTTTTGCTCGGGTACCTCTTCTTCCAATTTGTCTATTATCTCGGATATCGTTGGATTCTTACGAAGATCGCCCAGTTTCGTATACTGTTTCTCATTAATCATTTGCTGTAAAGAAGCGAGCAAAGGGCTGTGATCGTTTACAGGTTTGGGAGCAGGCTCGGATGATGACGATGCAGCGGGTGATGGAGCGTGCGTGAAAGATTTCAGTCCACGCCTTATCCTCTCCTGGTATTCAGGGCTTGTGGGCATGAAAGGTTGCAGCTTGCGCCTCATCGCCTCCAGGTATTCAGGGCTTGAGCTTAGACTCGTCACCAGTTTGATCCCCTCCTCCAGGGGCAATGATGATTGTTGCAATCGCTCAACTAATGTTTTCATTCGCTCGGAGTTATCGGTTATAGATTTCAGAATACTCTGTTCGCCTGGATCTTTGGAACCAGACAGGAGAGACAATGCCGTCAAAAGATGAACGGCCTCTGCCCGTTTCATTTCAGGCGTGTCGGTTGGTGTTGGTTTTGATGCCTGGGCGGCTGGTTTTTCAGCCGGTTTGGGCGCAGGATCGGAAGATGACGATGCGGCTGGTGATTGAGCGGTCATGAAAGGTTTCAGTTCTTGCCTGAACCACATCAAATAGTCAGGGCTTGAGGTTAAACTCATCACCAGTCCGATAGCATCCTTCACGGGCATTGATGATTGTTGCAATCCCTCGACCAATGTTTTCATTCGACTGGAGTTACCCGTTATAGATTTCAGAATACCCTGTTCGTGTGGATCTTTGGAAGCTGACAGACGAGACAATGCCGTCAAAAGATAAACGGCCTCTGCCTCTTTCATTTCAGGCGTGCCGGTTGGTGTTGGTTTTGATGCCTGGGCGGCTGGTTTTTCAGCCGGTTTGGGCGCAGGAGCCGGCGCTACATTTGGCTCGTAAAGTCGGCTGTGGTACAGATTGACAATGGCACGACCTTCATCTGTTTTAAATAACGTGTTTACATCATTAAACTTTTTCATACGGGTGGCATCAACTGACAACTGTTTATCAGGATGAAACTGTGTAAATTCCTTGCGCTTTGCACCATACTCTGCTTTGGTAAAGTTTTTTTCAAGACCCAGAACTTCCCATGGTTGTTGGCCGTTTTTCTCGATAAAGTCCTCGTATTCCGATAAAACTTTGGAAATGTGCGGGCCGATTTTTTTCAGTGCCACTGGCGGATACTGCTCCAAAACAGATAATATCTCAAACCCGTCAAATCGGGGATCTCGTTCATATAGTCTGGTTGAAAAAAAATTAAGAAGCCTGCTGGCGTTTAAGGTGCCTTCACCACCAAAGGTAAACAACACCTGTGCAGCTTCCGCAGGGCTTCTTTTATAAGCCTCTGCGATTAGCTTAAGTCTGGTCTCAAGTTCCGATTCCGAAGCAGCCATTGTCCTTCTCCTGACAAGTTCATACGTATATGTGATTTACTAAAGACAAAACCACGGCGGTTATGTATAAAATATTAACACTTAGTCTATTGGGTGTCAAATTAGAGGGCAACAATCAGGGGGCAGCAATCAGCGGTTTTTTCGTGAACGTTTGCCTGCCCGTCTGCGTTACCGAATTTATGTATTCTCGATATTTGTATGCGCTTACTATAATGACACGCCTCTCTTCGGTAACGCAGACGAGCAGGCAAACGTTCACGAAAAAAAACAAAAACCGTTCAAAAACCAGATGATCTTGCCATGGATGTTTCATGATCTCTACCTCTTTTAAACAAGACCGTTATATAATCCCGCTTTCTGTTGAAAACATCTGGACTTGTCGTGCCTCAACTGCTGGTTTGGTCTTTGTTAGAGCCATGGAATACCCCCTCCCCTCGCCGTACTTTTCACTTGCTGATGCCGCATGGCGATCAGCTTGTGCGGGTAGATGACCTCCAGTTGCAACGAAGCATGGAGTCTGCGGAATCGGAGAGCCGCGATTATTATGTGTTTTTACTCGAGGTTACCGATGATGCGTTGGCGCGGATAAAAAGACCGGCAGTTCCTGCAGCGAAATCTAAAGACATATCCGACATTGATTTTGTCTTGCAAGCGCATGAATTTGTTATTCTTAATGCCTTGAAAAAAGGGGAAAATTATCTCGTCTACGCCCAGAAAGACATTGCGAATGATCCCATCAGTCGATTGATACAAAAATGGCAGGGTTCTATCGCTCAAATCCGCGTTGGTTTTTACGCAGAAACATATGAAGTTGATGAACATGGAAAGTTCGAAGTAACGAAATCCGTTTTGCCGCCCAAAAGTTCTCGTTGGTCTTATGCTCGATTGATTGTGTCCGGCTTGTTGTTAACGCTCACCGGAATCGGCGCAATTATTGGTATTCCGATGTTATTTCAT
>Ga0075012_10005793_pt1 | contig 11282 bp, 7 predicted proteins | sample All_14_2_FD_71474 | JGI IMG/M metagenome (GOLD analysis project Ga0075012, IMG submission 71474) | Freshwater microbial communities in response to fracking from Pennsylvania, USA - Allegheny Zone_MetaG_DW_15 | ecosystem: Environmental > Aquatic > Deep subsurface > Groundwater > Drilled...
GATTTAATAGCTGAGAAAATGAACCGATGCCCAAGAAAGTGTATTGGTTATAAAACACCCAAGGAACTGTTTATACAGCAGTACAAAAATGACTGTCGCATTTGGAGTTAAAATTCGCCCATGGAACACCACTGTAACTGATTGAGCTATATTGGTTATAATTGCCGATTGAGAATTTATTAAACCCCATATACCGACAACGAGCGCACTGACGCTGATAATGGCTACCAATTTTTTATTGAAATATCGGGTAAATTTTTCAAGAAGGGTTAGAACGGTACCCTGATTTTCTTCCTGTAAATATTTTATACCCTGGTTTGTGACGCATAACAAACCAAAGTTGGATGTGGCTATAAGCCCGGATCTTTCCAGTCTTGCTCTTATATTGTGAATTGTTTTTTTTCTGCGCGGTATAAATCTTCTGTTTATGAGTTTCTTTTCTAATATGAAAAACCGGTTGGCGTAATTATCTGAAGGGTTTTGATGATCCAGTAAATATTGGAGAAACACTCGATGAATCTTCTTCATTATGGCATCCTGGCCTGGCTATCAAAAAAAATTGGATCGACTTGATGTGATGATCTATCGGGGTAGTTTACAACTAATTGAACTGGTCGGGACGGAAGGATTTGAACCTTCGACCACTAGCACCCCATGCTAGTACGCTACCAGGCTGCGCTACGCCCCGAACTTGTGGGCAATAGTATCGTTTCTTGGTTGGGTTGACAAGGGGTTTGAGGTGGAAATGAAGAGGAAATTGTTGTTCCCGGATTAGGCGGGCCGAACCGTGACTGTCAGGGAGCGGAAATTTAACGTGCCAATGGAGGCTGTTAACTTTTCCGCTCCCTGACGGTCGCGGTTCGGTCTTAATCCGGGCTGCGATTTAGTGGGAATTTAGATATCTGGCTATGTCTTTTGCGAAGTAGGTGATGATCAAATCTGCGCCGGCTCGTTTGATAGCAATCAGGCTTTCCACCATCGCCTGTTCCTCGTTGATCAACCCCTGAACCGCCGCATTTTTCAACATCGAATATTCCCCACTTACCTGATACGCACATAGCGGAACTTCCGGATGAGTTTGTTTTAGACGATAGATAATGTCTAAATAGTTCATAGCCGGTTTTACCATGATTAAATCAGCGCCTTCCTGGATATCCAGGGCGGCTTCTCTGAGGGCTTCGTGGGTGTTGGTTGGGTTCATTTGGTAGGTTTTTCTGTCGCCGAATGTTGGGGCGCCCTGGGCGGCTTCGCGGAAGGGGCCGTATAGGCAGGAGCTGTATTTTACGGCGTAGCTTAAGATGGCGGTGTGGTGGAAGCCTTCTGCGTCGAGGGCCTGGCGGATGGCTTTTACCATGCCGTCGGTCATGCTGCTGGGGGCTATCCAGTTGGCGCCGGCTTTGGCGTGGCTGACGGCTTGCTGGCCGAGCAGCTCCAGGGTTTTGTCGTTGTCGATTTGTTCGCCGTTGAGGGCGCCGCAGTGGCCGTGGTCGGTGTATTCGCAGCAGCATAAGTCGGTGATGATCAGCATGTCGGGATTGGCCTGGCGGATGACCGCGATGGCGCGTTGGATGATGCCGTCTTCGCGCAGGGCGGCGCTGCCGATTGCGTCTTTATAAGCCGGTAAACCGAAGAGCAGGATTGCGGGGATGCCGAGTTTGCTCAGTTCTTCAATTTCCCGGGGCAGGGCGCTTAAGGGTAGTTGATATTGGCCGGGCATGCTTTTGATGGCGTTTTTTTCTGTCAAGGTTTCGCTGATAAACAAGGGCGCGATGAATTGCTGTGGGTGCAGGCGGGTTTCCTGGAGCATGTTGCGGGTGGCGGCGGTTTGGCGTAATCGTTTCAGGCGTAGTGGCAGATCATAGTGGCTCATGTTTACTCCTTTTGATGTGTGTATAACAAGTCGATGCCGCTGGCGGTGGTGCTGGCGTTGACTTGTATGCTGAAAAATTTGTTCAACAAGTAATTGAGGGTCAGCACGTTGCTGTCGTTTTGCGACAGGCCGACGTTGTAGCTCGCGTATAGTCGTTTGGATAGGGATTTGCCAATGACCACGGCGGTGTTGTCGGTGCTTTGATTGGTTTTTTGGTTGTATTGGGTATTATTGGCCAAATTGAAATCAATGCCCAGCTTTTGTTTCAATTGACCCAATAATTGAACGCCGCCGCTGCCGGCGTCCAGATTCAGCGCTGATACCGCGGTCAGCAGCAATTGTCCGCCGGATTGGCTGGCCTGGCTGGCGGGTTTGCCGAGCAGCAGCATGGATAGAATATCCGCCTGGGACATGGAGGAAGGAATCGAAAACAGGCGCACTTTTGGTTTGCTCAGGCGACCGAGCACTTCAATGCCCACGGTGATTTTTCCGCCAAAATCGAGGGATTGGGCGCTGTTGGAATTGAAGTTGAAAATCTGGCTGCTTTCCGCCAGTGTATTGGAGGTGCTTTTGAATTGCCTCGTCGCGCGCACGCGGATGCCGGGGTTTTCTATCAAGCCGCCGGTGAACAGCAATTGCCCTTGTTCAATGAGTAAATCCTGACCATACGCACGATATTTTCCCTCGCGAATACTCAACTCCCCGGTCGCGGTCATCGGCCCTTTGGGGATTTGCTGAACGCGCACGCCGCCGCCGAGAAAACCCTGCAAACCCTTCACGCCGAGCACGACTTCATCGCCCATGGTCACCTGAATATCGGTGTCGATATTATAAGGATTGGGTGCCGGATTAGCCTGGGTGACGAAGACCACATCATCGCTGAGGCTGACGGTTTCTGTGAAGGCGCGCGGTTTGATTTGGGCTTTGGGAATGAGCAACTCGCCGCGCATTTTCAGGGAGGAGGGCGTAAATTCGAAGGTCAGTTTCGGGCTGGCGCTGATGACATATTCCACCGTGTTCACGACCGGAACCATCTCGCCCTGAATAGACAGCAAACCCTTCACTACCGGCGCAAAATCGCCGGATCCGTTGATGGCTAGCGCATGTCCGTTCGACACCAGGCTGCTTTTGACCGTCCATTGATTGTCTTTGCTATGCAAATCAAGCTGAACCGGATTGAGCACAATCCCCAGTTTGGGCAAAGACAAACGGGCTTGCAGCAGTTTGAGATCGCCTTCCATGCGCGGTTTTTTCAGCGTGCCCGCCAGATTCAACAGCGCTTGCAGTTTGCCCTGAGCCTCGCCGATCGCCGGATTCAAGTCCTTGAGAAAGGCAAGCGAGTTGATATCAAAACGAATTCGACCACGCAGCGCTTGCGTGGCGGGATTGATCGCAGTCAGTTTGAAGCGCGGAAGATTGACCGATAATTGAATGATTCGGTCTTTATCCATGTTCATCTGACCTTTGATATCCAGGCCTTTGGCGTTCAGGTTGGCGACTGTTTGACCGCCTTCAAACAGGATTTTTTCGTATTCGCCTTTGCCAATGGTGACTGTCAACTTGCCGGTCTGCAAATCCTGCAGCAGGGCGCTGATGTTGATACTGGTTTTCAGTGGCCCGAGCACAGGATGCAGCAGCGCTGGATTGGGCAGGCGCGCCGACAGGGTCAATTGGCTGGGGAATTTGCCATCGACCTGCACTTGATTCAGGCCGAGATTGGCGCTGGCGTGCAGGGTTTCGTCCGCATAACGCAGAATCCCTTCCAGTTTGTTATCGTTATATTGGGTGAGAAGACGAGCGTAAAACGTTCCGTTGGCTACGTTACCATTGATATGTACAGGCTGAATCGCCGCATTGTCCGGGCTGAGTAAAAGTTGAAAACGCGAGCCGTCATCCAGATTGCCTTTGATCTGAAACGCTGCCAGGCGACCCTTCAATTCATAGCGTTTCAAATCGCCGGTCAAACGAATTTTTCCCTGATTTTTAAGGGTCAACAGCGCATTCAAGGGCAGGGTGGGTGAGGGTTGAATTTCTCCCATAAGGGAAACGGCTTGATCAGAATAAACAAAGTTCAGGCGTTCAATCAGAATGACCTCCCGGCTGGCCTGAGCCTGTAAATCCAGGGTTTTGATCTCTTTTCCGGCATAATGAACTGTCGCAATGCGCAAATGGTCGATGTTCAGCTGTCTGTGCAGCAGATCGCGCAAACGCCAATGCAGATCCACTTGCTGCATATGAACCGTTCCCCGCTGATCCGTATAGGTCAATTCCTCAACAGCAAGCTGATCAATCAAACGCCCGCTCAGCCCGGAAACGCTCAGCTTCCCCGGCAAAAACAGCGCCGCCACTTTGGTAGACACATACAGCCCCGGCGTGCTGGTGAGCAGAAAAACCGCAAGACCAGCCAGCAGAACGAAGGCGATTAGCAATCCGAAGCAGGCTTTTTTGATAACAGAAAGAAGCATACGCATGTCAGAGATCCGGTCCCATATTAATCACCAGGCGCGGCGAGCTGTGATTTACACGCTGAAAATGATTGTCCACCGGCTGTGCCACGCCAATCTTGATTGGCCCCACCGGCGACACCCACATCAAGCCCACGCCCACATCGCGTTTCAGCGATTTGATGCTGGGGCTGTATACATCGCCGGCGTCAAAAAATCCGACCAGATACCAGTTATCGCGCGTTTCTTTTTGCAGTTCAAAACCGCCATAGGTCAGGATTTTGCCCGGCCCGATGGCATTATAACTATAGCCTTTCAGATTGTCTGCTCCGCCCAGCAGCAAGGCCAGCGACAGGGGTAACTGGTTGACGTTGTTGACTTGAGTCGCGCCCTGAATGCCGTGCAAATACAGGCGGGTGCGAATCGGCTCGAACATAATGGCGGCGCGCGCGTCGATTGAGACTTGAGCAAAATTGGTCTGCGACAGCAAGGCTGTATTGGCCACCAGGCCGTTGAGATTGACCTTGTAACCCTGGGGCGAAAACAGTTGTTCGGATTTGTTCAGCCAGGTAAAAGACGCTTTGGGAAAGAGGGAAAAATTATCCTGGCGCGGTTCAAAACTATAGTTGAAGCGTTCATACAAACTGTTCAAAGACAAGACCCGTTGGAAATGCGGCAGGTTATGCCGTTGCGCCAGCGACAGCGTCACCGCGTTGCTGTTGCCGCTGGTGTAATGCAGATTGGACAGGCCGCCAAAAATTTCGACTTGATCGACGAGGGGGTTTTTCCCGGGAATAATATATTGACCTTGCAGGGTGTTTTCGGTCATCGACCCCAGGGCCACAGCATTGAATTTGTGTCCGGCGCGGTTGACCGGCGTCACCTGAACACCGGCGCGGCCACGCACGCCGGTGTCGGTTCCATAACCAATTCCCAGAGAATAATTTACCCGCGCCGCTTGCTGCAAACGCACGTTCAGCGGCACATGGTTGCCTTCTTTTTCATCCGGCTTGATGATCACCGATTTAAAATAACCGCTGCTGCCCAGCGCATTATTCAGCTCCAGCACTTTTTCGCTGGAATAGGGTTGACCATATTGAAAGGGAATATAACGGCGCAGCACGTCGGGAGAAATATACGTGGGATCAAATTGCACCTGGCCGAAGTAATAGCGTGAGCCGGTATTGAGCTGTAAGTGGATGGTCGAGGTATAGGCCGCCTGATCAATCAAGACCTCGGCTTTGTCGAAGGTTGCATGCAAATAGCCTTGATGTTCGGCGGCGTCCATCAACGTTTGTTTGGCGTCTTCGTAACGATTGCTGATCAGCGGGTCGCCTTGTTTGAGCGGAAAGAGATGTACCGCCTGGCGAATGTTGACATCATCCTGGCCCTCGCCAATCACCGTGATATTCAGACGCGTCACCAGCAAGCGCGGCCCTTGATTGATGCGCAGAGAGATTGCGCCACCCTGGCGATTGATCTGAATAGTCGGTCGAAAATAGCCGTAAGGGTACATGGCTTTGGCGACGAAGGTTTGCAATTCGTCATCCGGTTCGGTGATGAGCGGGCGATTGCGCGCCAGTTCTTTCAAACGCGCCTGCACGTTGGCCAGCATTTTTCCCTTAATGCCGGTGACCGGCACTTTGTCGAGCGTCTTCGCGCCCAGCAACAAGGGCAGGCAAAGAAGCAGAAAAAGGCAGGCCAGACAGCGGCGAACAGTCATCAGGCAGGCTCTCCGGCGAGCAATCCTTTTAATTGATACACCAAATCCAGTGCCTCGCGCGCGCTGAGGTTGTCGACGTCGATGGCGGCGAGGCGGGTGTGGATGGGGGAGACGATCGCCTGTTCTTCCGTAGGTTGGGCCCTGGCCCAACAGGATGTGTCATGCAACGACATTGTTGGGCCAGGGCCCAACCTACTCGTATCTTGCTCATGTTGCCGCAAATGCTGCTGCGCCAGTTGCAGCACATCCGCGGGCAATCCGGCCAGTTCCGCGACTTCCAAACCATAACTGCGATTGGCTTGCCCATCTTCCACGCGATACAAAAACACAATGCCGCCGGTGGCGATGCTGGCTTGCAAATGCTTGTTGCGGATGGCCGGATAGCATTGCGGCAAATCGGTTAATTCAAAATAATGGGTGGAAAACAAGGTGTAAGCTTTGATGCTGTCCGCTAGATACACCGCGGCGGCGTAGGCCAGCGCCATGCCGTCATAAGTGCTGGTGCCGCGGCCGATTTCGTCAATCAGCACCAGGCTTCTGCTGCTGGCCTGGCGTAAAATATTCGCGGTTTCCGTCATTTCAACCATGAAGGTGGAGCGGCCAGAGGCCAAGTCATCGCTGGCGCCGATCCGGGTGAAGATTTTATCAATCGGGCCGATGCGAGCGGCCTCGGCCGGCACGTAACTACCCAGATGCGCTAATAACACGATCAACGCATTTTGCCGCATATAGGTGGATTTTCCCCCCATATTCGGCCCCGTTATCAACAACATGTTCTGTTGCGGTTGAATGTGCAAATCGTTGGCGATGAAGCGTTCTTTCAGAATGTGTTCGATAACCGGATGACGGCCAGCTTTGATCTGGATCAGATCATCGTTCACCATCTCCGGGCAGCACCAGTTCAAACTGCGGGCGCGTTCGGCAAAATTGGCCAGCACATCGAGCTGCGCCAGTGCATCGCTCATCGCGCCCAGTTTGGGCAAATGTTGCAATAATTCAGTTAACAGGCAGTCATACAGCCATTTTTCGCGCGCCAGGGCTTTGACCTGGGCAGACAGTACTTTTTCTTCAAATTGTTTCAGATCAGGGGTGATGTAGCGCTCAACATTTTTCAGGGTTTGTTTGCGTTGATAATCAAGCGGCGCTTTGTCGGCTTGTCCGCGCGACAGCTCGATGAAATAGCCCTGCACGCGATTGTAGCCAATTTTCAAAGTTGACAGGCCGGTGCGCAGTTTTTCATTGGCTTCCAGTTCCAGCAATTTGTCGTTGGCGTGGGTACTGAGATCGCGTAGCTCATCAAGTTCCTCGTCAAATCCGGGGGCGATCACGCCGCCGTCACGAATCAGCATGGGCGGATTTTCAACCAGGGCTTGTTGCAGCAAAGCCAGCAACTCCGGTTGCGGGCTGAGGCTTTCGGCTTGCTGGCGTATCAAGATGCTTTGATTGCTTTTTAACAGATCAAACAAGGCCGGCAGCAGGGAGAGGCTGTGTTGCACGTTGCTCAAATCGCGCGGCCTGGCTGATCGCAACGCAATACGGGTGAGAATACGTTCCAGGTCGCAGGCCTGGCGTAACAAGTTGTGCAACGGCTCGTCTTGATGTTGCCCCAGTAATTCGGCAACAGCTTGTTGCCGTTCCTGCAACAAGCTGCGTTGCCGCAAAGGCCGACCCAGCCAGCGTTTCAGCAAACGGCTGCCCATGGGGTTGGCGGTATGATCGAGCACATCCAGCAAGCTGTTGTCGCGCTTGCCCTGACCCGTTTCAAACAGTTCCAGATGCTTTTGGGTGGCGGCATCCAGTTGCAAATAATCTTCGTCTTTTTCCAGGGTAATCTGCTGCAAATGCGGCAAACTTTGTTGTTGGGTATTTTGCAGATAAAACAACAAACAGCCGGCTGCGGGAAAGGCATCGCTGTGCTCGTGCTCACCCAGCGCATGCAGACTGCTGACGGCGAATTGCTCACACAACAATTGCCGCGCGCGCTGAGCATCAAACTCCCAGGCCGGACGCAGCTTGACCCGGTCTTGCCAGTCGCCGATGGGTAGCGGTTCCTGCACCAAAATTTCCGCAGGCTGCAGGCGAGTGATGGTGGCGAACAATTGCTGTTCGTCTTCAACCGGCAACAAATGAAAACGTCCGCCGCTTAAATCCACCCAGGCCAGACCATAGCGTTTTTTGTGTGGATGAATGGCCAGCAGCAGGCTGTCCTGACGGGCATCGAGCAGCGCCTCATCGGTGACGGTTCCCGGTGTAATAATGCGGGTCACTTTGCGCTCAACCGGCCCTTTGCTGGTGGCCGGGTCGCCAATTTGTTCACAAATCGCAACCGATTCGCCTTTTTTCAGCAAACGCGCCAGGTAATTTTCAACCGCATGATATGGCACACCCGCCATGGGAATGGGTTTGTCGGCAGACTGCCCGCGATGGGTCAGGGTCAGATCCAGCAATTTTGCCGCCCGTTTGGCATCGTCAAAAAACAACTCGTAAAAATCCCCCATGCGATACAGCAACAGCATGTCCGGGTGTTCAGACTTGATCCGCAGGTATTGTTGCATCATGGGCGTGTGGGTAGCAGACATGGGGATACACAGTTGTGAAAGATGCGCCGATTCTAGCAAATACGCGGGGTATTGAACAATTTTTATAAGGTTGATGTCAGCACTTAATGATCCCTTAATGTTCCGGCATGAACAATATGGTAATATATTGAGCATTAATGATTGATTAAAATCAAGAGGAACAGTATGCCAACAACGGTTCGAGATGAAATAAACCCGTCTGGTAAACGTTTACCCAATGCCGATTTGCAAGGCAGTGGAAAACGCTTGCACGGCAGAGAGGGCGAACCGGTTGATTATACAGCGCGTTTGAACGCAGACTTTCCTTTTTATTTTGAAATCGGTTCCGATGGCCGCGATGCCAGGCGTCTGTACCACAATGCAGAACAACGGGTTTTTCGACAGTTGAGTCCGGGCAATCAGAGCTTGCTGAAAAAATTGTGCCATTCCGATTTTATGTCAGGTGACATTGACCAGGTCGAGATGGCCGCATTGGCTCACAATCTGCTTGATATTTTCACGAACTGCGATGAATACAGTCTGTTTTGCTTCATATACCGGCGAGCGCCTCACATTTTACTGGATGCGATATTCGATCTGGCGGAAAAAAGGGATTTCGATGATTATTCCATTCATGTTTGGATCTATATATGTAAGCAAGAAATCTACGTATTGGATAATGACATAGGCCCGTCTGATTCCCTCAAACTTGCATTTTGTGCAACCGTCATCAATGATTCGTCACGCTTGCCTGAGTTTTTGAAAGGAGCTAATGGACAGCTCGACAACATACAGGATGCTCACGGACGTTCATTGATTCATCTGGCAGCAGGTTTTGGCGCCTGTGCGGTGATGGATATTCTGTTAGACGATAAACGCAATTCGTATGTCAGAGACAAAGCCGGCAATACCCCCCTGCATACGGCCGCCATTCGTGGTAAAACAGATGCCGCCAATTTGCTTCTGTTAGCTGGTGCAGATCCGGATGTTCAAAATGAAGCCGAAACAACCCCTTTGTCGCTCGCCATCAGTTTCGGACATATCGACACGGCATGCAAACTGATTCCGCATGCTGCGAACCTGTATGTCCTGGATGAAGAAGGCATTAACGCACTGCCGGCTCACATGATTAATCTGTTAATATGTTCAGGTTATTATATGACGGAGACGCTTCGGGAAAAATGGGAGCCGCTGTCTTTTATGGGGCAGGCAGTTGAGCGTCTTACCGATGCGGAGCGCAAGATACGTGAGGCTCAATTTCAATTATTGATGCCTCGGGATATCAACATACGGAGCATCCAGGGGCTTGTTGATGATCTGGAGAAACCGGAACAATCAAAAATCATCGCATTTCTTCAGCCAAAACTTCCACGTGGCGAGCGTGCTTCTGTTTTTCCTCTGGTTGCACGCAACTGGATTCACGGATTTGCCAATGAAATAAGTGGAGATCCTGATGATTGCAAAAGCCGGAACCTGGTGTTTTCGCTGCTAAGAAACGCACTTCGCCTGGCCACAGACATCAAATCAAAAGACGCGGAAATCAGGCGATTGAGAAGGCAAGTCAGAGAGCTGGCAGCCGTCAATGTACTCCCGGCAGAATCCCACCGATTTTTTCCATCTCCTCCGCCCGCCCCCCGGCAAGAACCTTCGTTTACCCCCGAGGCAGCACGGCTCTTGTTTGGGGAATGATGACGCTACTGTCATTAAGTTGACGTTGGAGCCCGGCAAGAACGCGTAGGTTGGGCCTTGGCCCAACATGGTTTTACGCCGAAAGATCGTTGTTGGGCCAGGGCCCAACCTACGCGATTTTACCAGGATTTTCCTTAAGTTAACGGCAGTGGGTTATGGTGCGGCTGAGCGGCTGGATATTAATGGCGATTTGATGGTCAGTGTATGCGTTTCCAGTACGTCCAGCAATCGACGGGCATTTGCTATTTGATCGCCCGACAGATCGCCCGACACTATTTGTCTAATCTCGCTTTCCAATTTTTCTTTTTTCAATTCCCCGAATTGTTTTCGGGCAGAGTGACTGCGCCAGGCGCACTGGATAGTTGTCGCGCTTGTATTGGCTTTGGGTCCGTGCTGTGTGCATGCCATTTTTGCAAGCAAGGCGTCATGATCTGTATGAGGCAGCATAACAACATACTGCCGAATGCACTCGTAAAGTTCCGGCCTGGCGGTCAATTGCTTTAACATGCATTGTTCAAACCCAGGTTGGCGATCTCCCCAGTTGCCTGTCGTGATCTGAAATTGTACGTCAGGAGAAGCTGTATCGAAGATCAGCTGTGCCAGGTCGTTGATGAGTAGTGACGGGAGTTCACTCAGGTGCATACTTTTTAGTGCTATATCAAGGTCTTGCCCCAGGGCGAGTCTTACAATTTTGGGCATGTTCCAGGCATAATAATGGTTACGTATGAGGCTTATCATCATCTGGGTATCTGTTCTTGTAATATCAAACCAATGCGCAAATTTTTCCGTTGATTCAGGCATGCATTTGATCATCAATGCAGCGGATAATTTGCTCATCAATCTTACAGCTTCGTCTTTGTCTTTCAATTCAAAACAAACCGTTCTTAATTCCAAATCGCATTTGATAATCATAGAACACCTGAAAAGGGAAAAATCGTTTTTAATTATATCAGGGTGCAACGACCAATAAAATAAATTAAAGAATTACAAGATAACTC
>Ga0075012_10005794_pt1 | contig 11282 bp, 14 predicted proteins | sample All_14_2_FD_71474 | JGI IMG/M metagenome (GOLD analysis project Ga0075012, IMG submission 71474) | Freshwater microbial communities in response to fracking from Pennsylvania, USA - Allegheny Zone_MetaG_DW_15 | ecosystem: Environmental > Aquatic > Deep subsurface > Groundwater > Drilled...
GAAGCCGCGTGCTGCTGCTCGGCGCCGGCGGCGCGGCGCGCGGCACCATCCTCCCGCTGCTGGAACGGCAGCCGCTCGAACTCTTCATCGCCAACCGCACGGCGGAAAAGGCGGCGGCGCTGGCGGCGGAACTCACGCCGCTGGCGCCTGCCGGCGCCGCGCGCCCTGATGGCGGCGGCTTCGAAGCGCTGGCCGGCCGCGGCTTCGACCTCGTCATCAACGCCACATCGGCCGGGCTGGTGGAGCAGTCGCTGCCGCTGCCGACCGGCGTCTTTGCCCGCGGCAGCCTCGCCTACGACATGCTCTACGGCCGCGAGACGCCATTCATGGCGCAAGCACGCGCCGCTGGCGCCCGCATCGCCGACGGCCTCGGCATGCTGGTCGAGCAGGCGGCCGAGGCGTTCGAGGTCTGGCGCGGCGTGCGGCCGGACACGGCGCCGGTTCTCGCGGCGCTGCGCCAAGAGCTCGCATGAAGATCGTGCGCTGGTGGAAGCGCGCGCTCGCCGCGCTGCTGCTGCTCGTGCTGCTCTGGCAGGGCTGGTATCTCGGCTGGGTGGTCTGGTGGAAATACGTCGACCCCGGCTCGACGAGCTTCATGACGCAGCGCCTGGATGCGCTGCGCGAAAAGAAGCCGGCCGCCGACCTGCGCTACCGCTGGGTGCCCTACGCCAAGATCTCGCGCCATCTCAAGCATGCGGTGGTGGCGGCCGAGGACGACAAGTTCATCGATCACGAGGGCTTCGACTGGGAGGGCATGCAGAAGGCGCTGGAGAAGAACCGCAAGAAGGGCAAGGTCGTCGCCGGCGGCTCGACGATCTCGCAGCAACTGGCGAAGAACCTGTTCCTGTCGGCCTCGAAAACGCCCTGGCGCAAGGCGCAGGAGGCGGTGATCACCGTCTGGCTCGAGGCGCTCTGGGACAAGCGGCGCATCCTCGAGGTGTACCTGAACGTCGTCGAGTGGGGCGAGGGCGTGTTCGGTGCGGAGGCCGCCGCGACACGCTATTTCCGCACCACCGCGGCCGGCCTCAATGCCGAGCAGGCGGCGCGGCTTGCCGTGCTGCTGCCGGCGCCGAGAAAGTACGAAAAGAACCCCTATTCCGCTTATCTCAACGCCCGCACGCAGAGCATACTGGCGCGGATGCAATATTCCGAGGTCCCGTAGGACCGGGGATCGGGCCGGCGGGATGCCGGCCCTGCGCGAGGAAACGCCATGCTGAACGCCTTCGAACTGCAAAACGGCCGGCTACGTCAGGTCTCGGTGGACAACCCCGAGGAACTGCGCAAGACCCAGCCTATCTGGGTCGACCTGGTCGCGCCCAGCGCCGACGAACGCAAATGGGTCGGCGAATTCTTCGGCCTCGACCTGCCCGATCCCGACGACCTCACCGACCTCGAAGCCAGCGCGCGCCACTACCTCGAAGAGGAAGGCGACGTGCATCTGCACACCGACTTCCTGCTCGACGACGAAGACGGCGCCCGCAACATCGCCGTCGCGCTGATCCTGCACAACGACATCCTGTTTTCGGTGCGCGGCGAGGAACTGCCGGTATTCCGCCTGCAGCGCTTGCGCGCGCGCATCCTGCCCGGCTACGTGACCGACGGCAAGGACGTGCTGCTCGACCTCTACGCCGCTGACGCCGAGTACTCCGCCGATGCGCTCGAGGACGTCTACGCGGCGCTCGAGGCCGTCGGCAAGCAGGTGCTGTCGACGCGCATGACGGACGAGGAAGCGGCGAGAATCCTCGCCGCCATCGCCGCCGAGGAAGACCTCAACGGCCGCATCCGCCGCAACGTGCTCGACACGCGGCGCGCCGTCTCCTTCCTGATGCGCGGCAAATTTCTCTCGCCGCAGCAGTTCGACGACGCGCGCCAGATCCTGCGCGACATCGAGTCGCTCGACGGCCACACCGGATTCCTGTTCGGCAAGATCAACTTCCTGATGGACGCCACGGTCGGCTTCATCAACATCAACCAGAACAAGATCATCAAGATCTTCTCGGTGGCGTCGGTTGCGCTGCTGCCGCCGACGCTCATCGCCAGCATCTACGGCATGAACTTCGAGTTCATGCCCGAGTTGAAGTGGCAGCTAGGCTATCCGTTCTCGCTGGCGCTGATGGCCTGCTCGATCGCGGTGCCGTTCTGGTTCTTCCGCCGCAAGGGCTGGCTCAGGTAGACGGCGCCAGGAACTTGAGGCCGAGGATCCCGGCGACGATCAGGGCGATGCAGGCCAGCCGCAACGCGTCGGACGATTCGCCGAACAGGTAGATCCCCAGCGCCGCCGTGCCGACGGCGCCGATGCCGGTCCACACGGCGTAGGCGGTGCCGACGGGCAGCGTCTTCAGCGTCCAGCCGAGCAGCACCACGGACAGCACCATCAGGACCAGCGTGACGCCGCTTGCCAGCGGCCGCGTGAAGCCTTCGGCGTACTTGAGCCCGATCGCCCAGCCGATCTCGCAGAGGCCGGCGACGATGAGCACCAGCCAGGCGGCGCCGGCGGACAGCTGCGGCAAATCAGACTCCGGCGGCGAAGATCGCGTCGGCGGCAGCGACCGTCGCCGCGATGTCGGCGTCGCTGTGCGCGGCGGAGACGAAGCCCGCCTCGAAGGCCGACGGCGCGAGATAGACGCCCTTCTCGAGCATGGCGTGGAAGAAGCGGTTGAAGGCATCCTTGTCGGCCTTCATCACCTCGGCGTAGGACGTGGGCGGCGTCGCCGCAAAGTAGAGGCCGAACATGCCGCCCACGGACTGGGCGCTGAACGAAACGCCGCGCTGCTTCGCCGCGGCGGCGAGGCCGTCGACGAGCGACTTCGTCTTCTTCGTCAGTGCCTCGTAGAAGCCGGGTGCCTGGACTTTCTTCAGCGTCGTCAGGCCTGCGGCGACCGACAGCGGATTGCCCGAGAGCGTGCCGGCCTGGTAGACGGGGCCGAGCGGGGCGACCTTTTCCATGATGTCGCGCCGGCCGCCGAAGGCGCCGAGCGGCATGCCGCCGCCGACCACCTTGCCGAAGGTCGACAGGTCGGGCTTGATGCCGAACAGGCCTTGCGCGCTGCCGGGACCGACGCGAAAGCCGGTCATCACCTCGTCGAAGATCAGCACGGCGCCGTGCTTCGTGCACAGTTCGCGCATCGCCTTGAGGAACTCTGGCTTCGGGGCGATCAGGTTCATGTTGCCGGCGACAGGTTCGACGATCACGCAGGCGATCTTGTCGCCATGCTCGGCGAAGGCCTTCTCGAGTTGGGCTGCATCGTTGTAATCGAGCACCAGCGTGTGCTGCGCGAGGTCGGCGGGCACGCCGGACGACGACGGGTTGCCGAAGGTCAGCATGCCGGAACCGGCCTTGACCAGCAGGCTGTCGGCATGGCCGTGGTAGCAGCCTTCGAACTTGACCAGGGCATCACGGCCGGTAAAGCCGCGCGCGAGGCGGATGGCGCTCATCGTCGCCTCGGTGCCGGAGGACACGAGGCGCACGAGTTCCATGCTCGGCACCAGCTTGACGAGCAGTTCGGCGAGTTCGATCTCGCTTTCGGTGGGCGCGCCGAACGAGAGGCCGCGCGTGGCCGCTTCCTGCACCGCGCGCACGGTGTCGGGCTCGGCGTGGCCGAGGATCAGCGGACCCCAGGAGCCTACATAGTCGATGTAGCGGCGACCGTCGGCATCCCAGACATACGCGCCTTCGCCGCGGGCGAAGAAGCGCGGCGCGCCGCCGACGGAACGGAAGGCGCGCACGGGTGAATTCACGCCGCCCGGAATGGTCTGCTGCGCGCGCTGGAAGAGATCTTCGTTCCTCGTCATTTCCTGTCCTCGAAAAGCTTCTGGTAGGCCGCGGCCCGTTCCTGGATGTTCATGGTGTTGAAGAGGTCGGTGATGACGGCGACCATGTCGGCGCCGGCGTCGATGACCTGCCCGACGTTGCCGATGGTGATGCCGCCGATCGCCGCGACCGGGATGTCGAGTTCGCGCTTGGCGCGCTCCAGCAGGTCGAGCGAGGTGCGCGTCGCCTCGGGCTTGGTGGTCGAGGCGAACACGCTGCCGATGCCGATGTAGTCGGCACCCGCGTCGGCCGCCGCCTGCGCGCGATCGAAGTCGCCGTAGCAGGAGACGCCGAGGATGCGCTTGGCGCCCAGCGCCTGGCGCGCCATGCGGATGTCGCCGTCGTCGCGGCCGAGGTGTACACCGTCGGCGCCGATCTCGAGCGCCAGCCAGAGATCGTCGTTGACGATCAGGCGCGCGTCCGCGGCGCGACAGATGCGCAGCATCTCCGCGGCCTGCGCGCGCTTGAGCGGGGCCGGGGCGAACTTGTTGCGGTACTGCACGAAGCGCACCCCGCCGGCGAGCGCGCTGCTGACGAGCGCCGACAGGCGCGGCAGCAGGTGGTCGTCCGGCGTGATCGCGTAGAGGCCGCGCAGGGGAATGGGAGGACGCTCAGGCATCGCCGCCCTCCGCCTGCTCTTCGCCGCGCGCCCAGAAGAAGCGGTCGGGAATGTGCTGCCCCATGCCGGGCCGGAAGCCGGCGGCCAGCGCCTGCCAGGTGTAGTCCTGCGCGTCGCGCACGGCATCGGCGATATCGAGGCCGTTGGCGAGGTTGGCGGCGATCGCCGAGGCCAGCGTGCAGCCCGAACCGTGATAGCTGCCGGGCAGGCGGTCCCAGGCATCGCTGCGCACGACGCCCTGCTCTGCGTACAGCACATTGACGACCTGCTGCGTGTTCTCGTGCGTGCCGGTGACGAGCACGAACTCGCAACCGGCGGCAACCAGGCGGCCGGCGCACTCGCCAAGATCGGGATCGTCGTCTTCGACGTCCTCGTCGAGGGCAAGCCGCCGCGCTTCGAGGCTGTTGGGCGTCAGGATGGTGGTCTGGGGCAGCAGCAATTCGCGGATGGCGTCGATCGTTTCCTCGTCGGCGAGCGCGTCGCCGCGCCCCGACGCCAGCACCGGGTCGAGCACCAGCGGCACATCGGGGTAGTCGGCGAGGATCTCGGCGATGACGGAGACCACTTCGGCGCTGCCGAGCATGCCGACCTTGAAGACGGCGACCGGCATGTCCTCGAGCAGGGCACGCGCCTGGTCGGCGACCCAGTCGGCATCGATGTGCAGCACGTCCTCGACGCCGCGCGTGTCCTGGATGGTCAGCGCCGTCACCACGGACAGCGGGTGGCAACCCATGCTGGCGAGGGTCAGGAGGTCGGCCTGCATCCCCGCACCGCATGTCGGGTCGGACGCCGCGAAGGTCATGACGATCGGCGGAAGCAGGTCTGGGGCGGCAGAGGCCATGAACGAGCGCGCCCGCAGGCGCTGCGCTAAGATTGGGTCGATTTTAACCGAAAGCCTCCGCGCCCCATGAGCGAGACCACCCCGTACCGCCGCTGGATTTGCCTCGTGTGCGGCTTCGTCTATGACGAGGCCGCCGGCCTGCCCGGCGAGGGCATCGCGCCCGGCACGCGCTGGGAAGACATACCGCCGAACTGGTCTTGCCCGGAGTGCGGCGCCCGCAAGGAGGATTTCGAGATGGCGCAGCTCGCCGGCTAAGCCGTTCCTCCGCCGCAACGGATCGGGAATTGCCTTGTCGAATGACCCAGGGTTCCATGACAGTCCCGCCAACCAAAGATTAGAATGATGAGGAAATCATGAGCACCGTCAGCCTCGTCAACCACTTCCTCATCGCCATGCCGGCGATGGCGGATCCCAACTTCTCGCGCACGCTGACTTATATCTGCGAGCACAACGACGAGGGGGCGCTTGGCATCATCGTCAACCGGCCGATCGACATGAACGTTGCCGGGCTCTTCGAGCGCGTGAACATTCCTCTGGAAGCCGAGGTGGCGCAGGCCGAAATCGCCGAGTTGCCGGTGTACTTCGGCGGCCCGGTGCAGACCGATCGCGGCTTCGTGCTGCATCGCCCAAAGGGTCAGTGGCACTCGACGCTCACCGTCACCGAAGAAATCGGGTTGACGAGTTCGCGCGACATACTGCAGGCAATCAGCGAGAGCGGCGCGCCGAACGACGTCGTGATCTCGCTCGGCTATGCAGGATGGTCGGCCGGCCAGTTGGAGTGGGAGCTGTCGCAGAACGCGTGGCTCACGGTCGCCGCCGACCCGAAGATCATCTTCGACACGCCGCCGGACGAACGCCTGCCCGCCGCCATGCACCTGCTCGGCGTCGATTTCGCCAACCTGTCCGAAGTGGCGGGACATGCTTGATGTCCTCGTCCGCGGGTGAGCTGGTGCTGGCCTTCGATTTCGGCACCCGGCGCATCGGCGTGGCAATCGGCGAGACGCTGCTGAAAACCGCGCGCCCGCTTACGACCATCGACGCGCCCGACAACGCGCGCCGCTTCGACACCATCGGTCGCCTGATCGCCGAGTGGCAACCGGCATGCCTCGTCGTCGGCCTGCCGCTGGCGCTCGACGGCGCCGAGCACGAGATGACGGCACGCAGCCGGCGCTTCGCCAATCAACTCCACGGCCGCTTCGGGCTGCCGGTGGAATTCGCCGACGAACGCCTGTCTTCCAGCGTCGCCGAGGGCCGTCTCGCCGCGCGCGGCGCGAAGCCTTCGCGCAACAAGGCGGCGATCGATGCCGAAGCCGCCGCCGTGATCCTGCAAACGTGGTTCGATCGGACCGTTCATGCCTAACCTCCCCCCCGCCGCCGACCTCTGCCGGCGCCTCGCGGACGCCATGCGGCCGCACGCCACGCCCGCAACGGCGCTCGTCGGCATCCACACCGGCGGCGCCTGGGTCGCCGAATGGCTGCACCGCGAGCTCGGCATCCAGGCGCCGCTGGGCACCATGAACGTCTCCTTCTACCGCGACGATTACAGCCAGCGCGGCCTGCACGCCGGACGCAAGCCGTCGTCGATTCCGTTCGACGTCGAGGGCGCGCACATCGTGATCGTCGACGACGTGCTCTACACGGGCCGCACGATTCGCGCGGCGCTGAACGAGCTCTTCGACTACGGGCGGCCCGGGAAGGTCGACCTCGCGGTGCTGGTCGACCGCGGCGGCCGCGAACTGCCGATCGGCGCCACCTGGTGCGCGCACGCGATGCAGGTGCCGGCCGGCATCAATCTGGACCTCGAGCGCACCGAAGACGGCCAGCTCGCTTTCAGGATCGTCGAGAAATGAACCCGCAGCTGAACAAGAACGGCGAACTCCAGCACCTGCTGACCATCGAAGGCCTGCCGCGCGAGATCATCCTGTCGATTCTCGACATCGCCGCACCCTTCACCGAGGTAGCGGAGCGCGAGGTCAAGAAGGTGCCGCTGCTGCGCGGCAAGAGCGTGTTCAACCTGTTCTTCGAGAACTCGACGCGCACGCGCACGACTTTCGAGATCGCCGCCAAGCGGCTGTCGGCCGACGTCATCAACCTGAACATCAACACCTCCTCGACGGCCAAGGGCGAGACGCTGATCGACACGGTCGACAACCTCGCCGCGATGCAGGCCGACATGTTCATCGTGCGCCATGCGGCGAGCGGCGCGCCTTACCTGATCGCGCAGCACCTGCGCGCCACCGGCGCCGACCACATCCACGTCGTCAATGCCGGCGACGGCCGCCACGCGCATCCGACGCAGGGCCTGCTCGACATGTACACGATCAGGCACTACAAGAAGGACTTCACCGGGCTGACGGTGGCGATCGTCGGCGACGTGCTGCACTCGCGCGTCGCGCGCAGCCAGATCCACGCGCTGACCACGCTGGGCGTGCCGGAAGTGCGCGTGATCGCGCCGAAGACGTTGCTGCCGACTGAGGTGGAGCGCATGGGCGTGCGCGTGTTCAACGACATGCGCGAAGGCCTGCGCGGCGTCGATGTCGTCATGATGCTGCGCCTGCAGAACGAACGCATGAACGGCGCCCTGCTGGCGAGCCCGCAGGAATACTTCAAGTACTACGGCCTGACGCCGGACAAGCTCGAGCAGGCCAAGCCCGACGCCATCGTCATGCACCCGGGGCCGATGAACCGCGGCGTCGAGATCGATTCGGCGGTGGCGGACGGCGGCCAGGCGGTGATTCTGCCGCAGGTGACTTTCGGCATCGCCGTGCGAATGGCGGTGATGTCCATGCTGGCGGGGAACTGAGATGCGCATCCAGATCATCAACGGCCACGCGGTCGACGCCGCCAACGGACTCGACCGCCGCGCCGACATCTTCGTCGCCGACGGCCGCATCGTCGGCGTCGGCAAGGCACCGGACGGCTTCGCCGCCGAGGCCACGATCGACGCCGCCGGCTGCGTCGTCTGCCCGGGACTCGTCGACCTCGCCGCGCGGCTGCGCGAACCGGGCTTCGAGTACAAGGCGACGCTCGAATCCGAAATGGCCGCTGCGGCCTGCGGCGGCGTCACCAGCCTCGCCTGCCCGCCGGACACCGATCCGCCGCTGGACGAGCCGGGCCTGGTCGAGATGCTCAAGTACCGCGCGCGCCAACCCGGCTTCGCGCACGTGTATCCGGTCGGCGCGCTGACGCTCGGCCTCGCCGGTGCGCGCCTGACGGAAATGGCGGAGCTCGCCGAAGCCGGCTGCATGGCCTTCGGCCAGGCCGGCACCGTGATCGTCGACACCCAGGTGCTGCTGCGGGCGATGCAGTACGCGGCGACGTTCGGCTTCCCCGTCTGGCTCCAGGCGAAGGACCCGTGGCTCGGCAAGGACGGCGTCGCTCACGACGGCGAAGTCGCCTCGCGCCTCGGCCTGACCGGCATCCCGGTGATCGCGGAAACGGTGGCGCTCGGCACACTGATCAACCTCGCGCGCCAGACCGGCGCCCGCCTGCACGTGACGCGCGTCTCGAGCGCTGCGGCCGTCGACATGATCGCCGCCGCACGTGCCGAAGGACTGGCGATCTCGTGCGACGTGGCGGTGCATCACCTCCACCTCTGCGACCGGGACATCGGCTACTTCAACCCCCACGCGCGCCTCGACCCGCCGCTGCGGTCCGAGCGCGACCGCGATGCGCTGCGCGCCGGACTGGCGAACGGAACCGTCGACGCACTTTGTTCGGACCACACCCCGGTGGACGATGACGGCAAGCAGGCGCCGTTCGCCGAGGCGGAATCCGGCGCCACGGCGCTAGAACTGCTGCTGCCCCTGACGCTCAAGTGGGCGGCCGAGGCCAAGGTGCCCCTGGCGAAGGCGCTGGCGCGGATCACCGCCGACCCGGCGCGGATCCTCGGCATCGAGGCCGGCACGCTGGGCGTCGGCCGCCCGGCCGACATCTGCGTGTTCGACCCGGTGGCTCCGGTCCTCATGACGCGCGACCGGCTCAAGAGCCAGGGCAAGAACACGCCTTTCCTCGGCCTGGAACTGACCGGGGAAGTCCGCTACACGCTGATCAGCGGTCACCTCGCCTGGTCGGCGCCGCTCTGAGGCGACGCATCAGGCGAAGGTATTGACGCTGCTTTCGGTGGGGCCGGTCGCCAGATAGGCGTTGCGCACCTGGCTGTCCTTGCGGCGGCTGCTGTCTTCCCGGTTGGCCGCCTCCGCCTGCTCGCCGGCGGCCCGGCGCTGCTCGGCAGCGGCCGCTTCGGCGGCGATGGTTTCGTCCTGCTGCTGGCGCACGAGGTCTGCGCGACCTTGACCTTCGAGGCGGCTACCGACGGCGGCGACCTGATAGTCCTGCGGCGAAGGATCGCGCGGCGCCAAGGCCGCGTCCTGGATGCGTATGCCCTTGTCGATGTTCTCCTCGGGCTTGCGCTCGGGGGAGGTGTCGATGCCGACCTCGCCGGCGATCGCATACTGCTTGCCGTCGGGTCCGTAGGTGTAGGCGAAGTTCGCGCCGCTGGTAACGACACCGCGGCCGGCGCTCAGGTGCGCCTGCTCGTGCTCGCGCACGGCGCGGTCGATCTGCTGGAGTTCGCGAACCTGTCGCTGTTCGGCCGGCGTCAGTTCGGCCGTCTTGGCGCTCGCAACCTGCGCACGCGCCTCGGACGTCGCCTCTTGCCTAGTGGCCGATACGTTCGCGCCGTCCTTCGGCAAGGTCGAATTCAACTGGTCGCGCAGCATCGGCACATCCACGCCCTTGGCCGACGTGATGCCGATGGTGTTCAGGCGACTGTTGAGGGTAAGCATTCGAAATACTCCACCAGGACGCTAAAACTATAGCCGAAAGCGCCGTTACAGGTACTGGGGAAGTGTTCCGCACCGACCGGACGCCGGTGAAAGCGCGGTCGGCGGGTGCCGAATTCGTCCCTCAGACGCCGTGTGCCGTGAACCACTCCCGCATGCGGCGCCAGCCATCCTCGGCCGGTTCCTTGCGGTAGGACGGCCGGTAGTCGGCATGGAACGCGTGGCCGGCATCGGGGTAGACATGAATCTGCGAGCGCCCGCCGGCCCTGGCGATGGCCTCCCTCATCGCCTCGACGTCGCTGAGCGGAATGCCCTGGTCCGCTCCGCCGTACAGGCCGAGTACCGGCGCCTTCAGCTCGGCGGCTATGTCGAGCGGCCAGCGCGGCGTATTGGCGTTCGTTACGCCGTCGAGTTGCCCGTACCAGGCAACGCCCGCCTTCAACGCCGGCTGATGGGCGGCGTAAAGCCATACCGTGCGTCCGCCACGACAGAAGCCGGTGATGCCCAGTCGGTCGGCGCCACCGTTGGCCTTGGACCAAGCCATGCAGGCATCAAGGTCGGCCATCAACTGGGCGTCCGACGCCTTGGCGGCGAGCGCCATCGCCTCCTGCACGTTCTTGAGCTGCGATGGATCGCCGTGGCGCGCATAGAGCTCGGGCGCGATCGCCATGTAGCCCGCCTTGGCCAGTCGACGGCAGGTGTCCTTGATGTACTCGTGGACGCCGAAGATCTCGTGGACGACGAGCACCACCGGCGGATTGGCTGCGCCCACCGGCTGGGCGCGATAGGCCGGCATGGCACCGTCGGATGTCGGCACTTTGATCTCGCCGGCGTTCAGGCCCTGCGTGTCGGTGGCGATCGCCGTTTGCGCCATGATCGGCCCTGCGGCAAGCGTGAAGCCAGCTGCCAACGAGCTGACGAGAAAGCCGCGGCGGTCGAAGGGGATCGAGGGCAAAAGGCTGTCGAACTCGGGGTTTTTCATGTTCTTGTCTCCTCGCGGTTGGGGTCGCGCTACATTACGCCGCCGACATGCCGAATTCAATCGGCGGCCGATCAAGAAAAACGCCGGCTCCCGGCCGGCGTTCGTTGGATCTCTTGGCGCATCAGCCTACAGCGCGCACTCGCCTTCCTTGGACTTGCCGATGCCCTGGCCGCCGCCCTTGTTCTGGGAGATGGCAGGCGGCATCGTGACCTGGATGCCCTGCTGCGGCGGCACCGCCGCCGGCG
>Ga0075012_10005795_pt1 | contig 11280 bp, 8 predicted proteins | sample All_14_2_FD_71474 | JGI IMG/M metagenome (GOLD analysis project Ga0075012, IMG submission 71474) | Freshwater microbial communities in response to fracking from Pennsylvania, USA - Allegheny Zone_MetaG_DW_15 | ecosystem: Environmental > Aquatic > Deep subsurface > Groundwater > Drilled...
GTATTAAGTTTTCTTTCTACAAACTACAATAAACACTAGCCTTCAGTGCTGAAGTAATGCTTAAAGTTAATAAAATTAAGAGGTTGCAAATTTAGTGTATAATTTTAAAGACTGCCCATCTTATACGCACAATTTTAGAGTTGGTTACATAGAGCTGAAAATTTTTTTTCCAATTCTTCAATTGTTATGGCATTGCTAATATTAAACTCTCCACTGGCAGTTCTTCTTAGTTGAATAAGATGAGCGCCAGAATTAAGTGCAGTTCCAATATCGCGGGCAATGGATCGGATGTAAGTTCCCTTGCTACAGCTAATTTTGAGTTCTAAATTAGGCATTTGGAAACTTAAAACCTCCATGCTGAATATCTCAATTGGGACAGGTTTAAGCTCCATTTCAACTCCTTTTCGGGCATATTTGTAAGCGCGTTTTCCATCAACGAATTTAGCGGAAAATAAAGGCGGGATTTGATTCTGTGGCCCAATAAAATTTTCGATAATAGAATCCACCAATTCTCTTGTAATATGTTCAACTGGGTATTGCTTATCGGGTTGTGTTTCCAAATCGAACGATGGTGTGGTTTCTCCTAGTTTTATGGTTGCAATGTACTCTTTCCTTTGCACCATCAAATCGTTTATAGTTTTAGTCGCTTTTCCGGTACAAACAATAAGTAACCCAGTGGCTAGCGGATCCAGGGTGCCAGCATGTCCAATTTTTATGCTTTTGTCACCAGTTGCCCTGCGAACAAGCACTTTTAGTTTCCCTACAACATTAAACGATGTCCAAGTATATGGCTTATCTATAAGGAAGATAGCGCCTTCCTTTAGATTATTTGTGGTATTTATTTCCATTATAGGGCAAAAATAATTGCAGTTAATCCCACAATTGCACAGTAAATGGCAAACCAGATAAGATTTCCTTTTCGAACCAATTTTACCATCCAGCTACAAGCAAAGTATCCGGAAACGAATGCTGCAATAAATCCTGCGATAACTGGCATAATATCAATTGTTCCAAATTCGCCTTTGGCAAAGTCGAGGAATGCCGCGCCTAAAATTGGTATTATAACCATTAGGAATGAGAATTTGGCTACTTCGTCGCGATGTTTACCAAGTATTAGCCCTGTTGAAATTGTTGAACCAGAGCGACTAAGGCCAGGAAGTACAGCAATGGCTTGGGCAATTCCAATAATAAATGAGTCGCGGTAGGTAATTGGCTTTGTATTTTCTCGTTGTAAGTATTTGCTTAATGTAAGTAGAGTTGCGGTTACCAGAAGCATTGCTCCAACTATAAGTAAACTACCGTCGAATAATTTTTCAACCTCATCCTTTAGGAAGATACCGACAAAGAGTACAGGAATAGTGGAGAGTAATATTTTGAGAACAAATTTGGTCTCAAGGTTCATTTTAAACTTGAAAAATCCTGTAAGTAGTTCCATTATATCTTTACGGAAGACAACCATCGTGCTTAGTACGGTAGCAGCATGCACCGCAACTGTAAATTCGATACTCTCCTTAACATCTACACCTAAAATGGCTTTACCCAACTCAATATGCCCGCTACTGCTAACCGGTAAAAACTCAGTTAATCCTTGAATTAATCCAAGGATTATTGCTTCAATTATTGTCATGAGTTACTTAGTTTGAATTCTTTATTTCTTTGGTCTTTTCATTATGGCATAAATCTCAAAGGCGAATCCAAAAAGGACTACAATGGGAGCCAAGGTTATTCTACGAAAGCTAAAAATATCCTCGCTAAAAACATTAGGATCTTTAGATCCTCCGCCAGCCATTAGGATGAATCCCAGCACAATAATTCCAAAGCCAATTAGGAGTAGTTTGTAGTTTTCTCTGCCTAAAGCAAATTTACCCTCGTTCTGTGGCGTTGCGGTTGTTTTGTTTACTTGTTTCGACATGGTTATATCAGATTTTCAATTTTTTAATAGTAAAGATCGTCAGTTGTGAGACGTAAAAACTTATTTACAGCAAAAAATGTTGCCAAAAGATTGATAAATACCCCAATAACTGTAATACCGGCAAATATACCAACAATATAAATTGGGTCAACAATAAGTAGAATGTCGGCTATTTCCTTTTTAATCCCGTATATCATGGCTGTAAGCATTGCAATGGCAATAACGGATGCATACATTCCGTGAAGAATGCTTTTCAGCAGGAAGGGTTTTCGGATAAAACCCCAGGTAGCTCCAACCAATTTCATTGTATTTATGATGAATCGTTTGGAGTAAACCGATAATCGAATAGTATTATTAATTAGTACAAGCGCAATGAACATTAACAGTGCATTGAATACAAGAATTATAAAGCTAACTCGGCTAACGTTTTCGTTTACGAGGGTTACTAAAGGTTTCTGGTAGTCAACTTCCTTTATTTGACTAAACTGGGTGAGCCACTTTTCAATTTTGGCAATACTGTCGCTATTGGCATAGTTGGCTTTTAGCCTCATGTCTATATAGGCCGATAGGGGATTATAACCAATATAATCGATAAAGTCCTCGCCAAGTTCTTGTTCCATAAGGTTAGCAGCATCCTCTTTACTAACATACTGGGTATATTTAACATAGTTGGATGCATCCAGTACTTTTCGGAGATAATTTGCTTCGGCATCGCTAACTCCATCGTTGAGAAAAACCGAGAAACCTATATTCTCCTTTACATAATCCGACAACTTTTTTGCACTAATGATTAGTAAACCAAGCATGCCCAGCATAAACAGTACCAATGAGATACTAATGATAGACGAAAGGTATGAACTCCTAAGTCGTTGACTGCTTACTTTTGATTCTTGGTTTTTCATAGTTTTATCAGGTATCTCTTTAGTGTAACAGTTCCTTTTTATAAATACTCATTCCAACCCATCCTGCAAATATTAGGAGTATAAGAAGCGACGATGCAAGATCAATATTACGTCCAATGTACCACATTTCCGGATCGAACACAAACTCAATTTTATGATTACCCTCAGGAACAACCATGGCTCTAAGAATGTAATTTGCTCTAAAATGCTCTGCAGGTTTCCCATCAATTGTCACTTTCCATCCCTTATTGTAATAAATTTCAGAGAAAACGGCTACTCTATCGGTAGAACTAGAGCTAGTGTAAACCAATTTGTTTGGCTTATAAACATCGAGTTTTATGAATCCTGATGAATCCTTACTTGTAACGAAATTCTTCACCGAACCCTCAAAACGTTTATCAACAATTGCAGTAAGTTTAGGGTTGAATCCGTTTAACGCAGCTATCTCCTCGTCCGCATTCTCAACCACTTTAATGTCATTAATAAACCAAGCATTCCCCAACGCCTCGGGGTTTTGCATTGCTATAGGGCCATTTTTGGAAGGTTGAATAAAATACTTGGTGTTGAGCATGTTTAGGACGGCCATATTGCCTGTGGATAGGTGCTTTTCTATTACCTCTTGGTATCGACGCATTTTAGCCCCGTGATATCCGCCAATGGATTTATGGAAGTATGATGTTGAGGCATCGTTAAAGGGACTAACTGTTAGGTTAAATACTCTAAAGTTAGGATCGGTATCGGCAAGTATTACTCTGTCGGCATCGGTGGCATTGAATGGTTCCTCCACCATGGTTGGAGTTACAAAGTTTTTATTATCCATATAGCGTTTATTTACCACCCATAAATCAACAGTAATAAACAAACCTAGGGCAACAAGGAAGTATGCAGGCTTTAATTTTTTGATGTATAAAGCGTAAACTAATCCAGCCCCAATAAGAACAAATACCAGCGATCGCACGGAGTCGTTCCATAGTAGCTTTTGCCTATCGGCCTTAATTGCATTTAGCAGTTCCTGTGGCCATCCTGATGACAGTAGTTGCTGATCGATAGTTCCGCTAAAATTGAACATTGCACCACCAAGAACCATGAATAATAAACATAACCCTCCGGTTATACCCAACGACCATTTAAAGGACTTCATGAAGTCTACCTTATTTACCTTTCCATCATAAATTTCCTTTAACGCCAAAAAGCCTAAGAATGGCATGGCGAACTGAACAATCACTAAAATCATTGATACTGTTCTAAACTTGTTGTATGCAGGAAAATAGTGAAGGAATAAGTCCGTTAAAAAGTTAAAATGATCGCCCCACGATAAGAATATTGCCAGTACAGTAACCCCCAGAATTGCCCATTTGGTTGCATTTTTAATAAGAATAAGGCCAAGAACAAATAGGAATACTACAATTGCACCAATGTAAACCGGACCCGAGGTCGATGGTTGCGGACCCCAGTAAGTTGGAAGTTGGTTGGTAATTGCTTGGGTTTGATTCATTGGAACCCCATTCTTGCGCAGGAACTTGAACGTTTCGGATTTCTCCCCAATATTCATTGCGCTGGCACCTCCCATAAGGTTTGGTATTAGCAAATTGAAAGTTTCTGCAGGGCCATAGCTCCACTGTGTGGCGTAATTTTTGTCCAGCCCGGTGGTTTTATTATGCAAATCGTCGGTTAGTTCCGATTTTCCCCTGATCGAATCTTTTCCATAATCGTAAGTAAACCAAAGTTGACTAAAGTTCGCACCAATAGCCAAAATTCCTGCAATAACAAGTATCCCGATTTTTTTTCCGATTGTATTGATGGTATTATTATAGAATGAATCAATTAAAAATGCTATAAATAGGGCTATCATTATAAAACCTGCATAGTATGTTATTTGCGGATGACCAGTGTATAAGTTTAATCCTAAAAACAAAGAAAAAAGAGCAAGACCGCTTAAATACTTTCCTCTAAAAGTTAGAAGCATCCCAGCAATCATTGGAGCAACATAGCCCAGTGCTTTGATTTTTGCATTATGTCCAGCTCCTATAACAATAATAAAGTAGGTTGATAATCCGTAAGCAATGGATCCTACTATGCTTAGCCAGGGGTTAACGCCCATAACCAAAAGCAAAATATAAAAACCAATCATTGCAATAAAAAGAAAACTTGCAGGTACAGTATTTGAATTAAGTGTTTTGTCGATGTAGCGGAGTAAGTTGTTGTAATGGGTAAACGAAACCAAGTATGCAGGCATGCCTCCAAACATGCTGTTGGTCCATAGGCTAACTTCTCCAGTTTTTTCCTTATGATCCAGTATTTCCTTAGCACCGCCTTTCCACATGGCAATATCGTGCTGTGCAAGTCGTTTCCCTTCGAGTAATGGCGAAAAGAATGCCAATGAAATAATTATAAAAATGATTGGGGCAATCAGGTGAGGTAGTACTCTGCCAATTTGTTCTTTGTTCATTCGGATTAGAGTTAATTGAACAATTTTAATTCAAACTTCAAATATATTAAAAAAGAGGATTGAACGATTAATAAAAAAAGCAAGGCGTATATTCAACCCTTGCTTTTTTGTATTATTTATGAGTAAACTATATCTTTTTCAGAAGATTTGAGATTGAAACCTTCTCAATCATAATATCTCTCAGTTTCGAGGCAGGAACTCGCTCCTGCTCCATGGTGTCGCGGTAACGAATAGTTACTGTTTCATCCTCTAGGGTTTGGTGATCGATTGTAATACAGAATGGCGTACCAATTGCATCGTGGCGACGGTAGCGTTTACCAATGGTATCCTTCTCTTCGTACTGGCAAGCAAAGTCGAATTTTAATTCATCCATAATTTTACGAGCCTTTTCGGGTAGTCCATCTTTTTTAACCAATGGGAAAATAGCTAATTTCACAGGAGCAAGGGCTGCAGGAATTTTAAGTACTACTCTTTCGTCAACAGTTCCATCCTCTTTGGTAATTTTTTCCTCGTTGTATGCCGACGATAGCACCAAAAGGAATGTTCTGTCCAAACCAATCGATGTTTCAACCACGAAAGGTACGTAACTTTCGTTTGTTTCTGGGTCGAAGTACTGTAACTTTTTGCCCGAATACTTTTGATGATTGCTCAAGTCGAAATCGGTTCGTGAGTGAATTCCCTCAACCTCCTTAAATCCGAATGGGAATTGGAATTCAATGTCAGAAGCAGCATTTGCGTAGTGTGCCAATTTCTCGTGTTTATGGAATCGGTATTTATTATCGCCCAACCCCATGGCTTTATGCCAACGCATACGGGTTTCTTTCCAGAACTCGTACCATTTCATCTCTTCGCCAGGGCGAACAAAGAACTGCATTTCCATTTGTTCAAATTCGCGCATGCGGAAAATAAACTGACGAGCCACAATTTCGTTACGGAATGCTTTCCCAACCTGGGCAATTCCGAACGGAATTTTCATACGTCCAGTTTTCTGAACATTAAGGTAGTTCACGAAAATACCCTGTGCGGTTTCAGGTCGGAGGTAGATGGTGTTTGCCTCGTCGGTAACCGAACCTAGCTTAGTGTCGAACATCAGGTTGAACTGGCGAACATCGGTCCAGTTTTTCGATCCAGATATTGGGCAAACTATTTCGCAATCCTCAATTATTTTTTTTACCTCTGCTAAATCGCTAGCCTCAAGTGCAGCAACCATACGTTTGTTAACCTCGTCGATTTTGGACTGATACTCCATTACCCGAGGGTTTGTTTGGCGATACATTGCCTCGTCGAAAGTATCACCGAAGCGTTTTGCGGCCTTTTCGACTTCTTTGTTGATTTTATCATCGATTTTTGCAATCCAATCTTCAATAAGAACATCGGCTCTGTAACGTTTTTTGCTATCCTTGTTGTCGATTAGCGGATCGTTAAAAGCGCCAACATGACCGGATGCAACCCAGGTTTGAGGATGCATAAAAATAGCAGCATCAATTCCTACAATATTTTCGTTAAGACGGGTCATCGCTTCCCACCAGTAACGGCGAATGTTGTTTTTAAGTTCAACACCATTCTGTCCGTAATCGTATACAGCGCTTAAACCGTCATAAATCTCACTCGACTGGAAAACAAAGCCGTACTCCTTGCAATGTGCAATCAATTTTTTGAATAATTCTTCCTGTGTCATATCTAGGGTTCTTTTTTTCGGAATTTGAGCTAGCAAAAATATATCAAATAATTAACCTCACAAAAGGAAATGTTTAATTGTCAAACTATAGCATTGTTTGGTTATAAATATTTCTTTATATTGCAGATATTTCATGCAAATTTATGCGAAACAGGCTGATTTTATTAGTTTTTCTATTGCTAAGCAACTTACTGTTAAATGCAAAACCATTTAGCCAGGACGTTTCTGAGGCAAAGATAAAGGCTGCTTTAATCATAAACTTTGCACAAAACATTCAATGGCCCAACGAGTCGAAAATACCCTCTTACCTGATTGGTTTAATTGATCAGGACTCAAGCGTTTATAAGGAACTTCTTATTGTTAGGAGTAAACAAACTATAAAGGGAAAGCCCTTTGATGTGGTATTTGTTGACCAGCAAACATTCTACTCAAATTTCAACATAATCTACTTTAGCGAGAAAGCCGATAAGGCTCTCTCTAACTTCTATAGAACCTTTAACGAAATAGGCGCATTAATAATAACCGATAGAAGCAAGGATAGACTGCTAACGATGGTTAATATAGTTTATAATCCAACTAAAAGTACATTTTCCTACGAGATTAATAAAGAAAACCTGGATGCAAGTGGGTTTGTAGTTAACCCCAAGATTTTAGTTTATGGTGGTAATTATGTCGATTTAAAAGAACTTTACATCCAAACTTACGAACAACTCCGTGTTGAGTCTGAAAGAATTGAGCAGTACAAGCAAGAACTTGAAAAAATAGGAAAGGAGAGGGACGATTATCAGTCGGAGATTCAAGAACTCAATAGGAAAATTTTAGACCTTGCCTTAAACATAAAAAAATCTGAGGATGAATACGCTGATTTAACAAGCAAACTTCAAGTAAAAGACAGCGTTTTGTCTGTCAGAACAATAGAGTTGCAATCAAAGATAAACGAAAGTAAAGAGCTGCAGGGATTGATAAAGTCACAGCTGAAAGCAATTGGCGATGCCACAGGAAAGCTGGACTCATTGGATTTGGAGATTGAGAATAAGCAGCAAGATCTTAATGAAAAGCAGATTAGAATTGATAAGCAAAACGAGGAAATAGGAAACAAGGAACTTATCATTCTGAAACACCAAAAGCGTTTTTTTGTTTCTGTATTGATATTATTAGGATTGGCTCTAAGCCTAATTTTTGCTTATTGGGCTTATAGCATCAAGAAGAGGCTAAACGTTAAACTTGAACATTTGGTGGAGGAGCGCACCAAAGAACTTCAAGTAAGCCGGGAGCACTTTGTCAACCTTTTCGAAAACTCACCTGTTGCAATGTTTGAGCTCGACCTATCCGATTTGAAAGTATATGTTGATAGCGTTGCCAAATCTTTAAATTTTGATGATCTTAATAATGATCATCAGGAACTAATCTTAAAAGGTGTTGAGTTGATTAAGATTGTTAGCCTAAATCAATCGGGTATAGATTTGTTTAAATTTAAGAACAAACAGGATGCATTTTTGAATTATGCTAAAACGTACAATGAACAATCTCTTGCCAGCTTTAAGATGGTATTTGAGTCAATTTTTAACAATCGACTATCGCATGCCTACGAGGGATTGCGGCAAACTGTAGATGGTGATATTTTGTATGTTCATCTCAAGTGGTTAGTTCTTCCGGGTTTTGAGGATAATTACAAAAGAGTGCTTCTTTCAATATCGGATATTACTGCATTAAAGAATTACCAGAAAGAGTTGAATCGGCACAAGGATCATTTGGAGGAAATTGTTTTGGAGAGAACCAACGAGATAATTAAGCTTAATGCGGATCTTTTAATCACTAATGAGGAGTTGCAGCAAAGGACTCAGGAACTATCCCAGATTATCGAAAGGCTTAATGAAACGCAGGATCAACTTATTCAATCGGAAAAGATGGCCTCGCTAGGTATGCTTACGGCTGGGATTGCGCACGAAATTAACAATCCTGTGAATTTTATAAGTGGAAGTTATCAGGCATTGCAGTCGCTTCTTGATGATTTTTGGGCTATTCTTAATAATTATCATCAAGTTATATCACAGCAACTATCAAAAGAGCTGCTTGTTAGACTTGAACTGGAACAAAACCTTAATCCAAGGGAAACCTACGATTCTATGAAGCTCCTTATATCCAACATCGAGGTTGGAATTAACAGAACCACAGAGATCATTAGGAGTTTAATGGCATTTTCGAGGAGCAGTGGCCAGAATTTCTCGGAGTATGATATTCGTAGTGGTGTGAGAGACGTTTTGGTTATCCTTAAAGCGAAGTATGTTGGCCGGATCTCTATTTTTGAAGATTACGATCCCGATTTACCACTAATCAATTGCAATGCTAGCGGCATAAGTCAGGTTATTATGAACTTGGTGTCAAATGCCATTGATGCCATTGCTAGTCAAGGAGAGGTTAGAATTTCGGTTAAATACAATAAAGAAACAGATGAGGTTGTATTTGTTGTTAATGATTCTGGTTCTGGAATCCCCGATGATATTATTGATAAAATTTTTGATCCATTCTTTACCACAAAAGAAGTAGGTGCAGGAACTGGTCTAGGATTGTACATTTCGTACAATATGGTAAAAGCTCATGATGGAATAATATTTGTTGATTCAGAACTTGGTATTGGAACCACATTTACAGTTCGTTTACCAAGAACTGGTTTCCGAGGTGGTGCTGCTGTTAGTTAGTTTCTTGATGTTTTTTTAGGGCAAGTTCAATTACTCCCATTATCTCATCTTTCCTCCATGGTTTCATTATGTATCTAAAAATCAACTCATTGTTTATGGCCTTGAGCATAACGTCAGATTCCATAAAGGCAGTAAGTAGTATGCAAACTTTTGATGGGTTTTCGGTTTTTATTCGTTCAATAAATTCCAATCCATTCATATGTGGCATTTTAAGGTCGGAAACAATAACATTTATATCATTATTTTGTGCTAAAATATCTAATCCTTTCAATGCTGAATCGGCAGTAAATACCTGAAAATCATTTCGGAAATTAATCTTAAATAGCTCAAGATTTATTTGTTCATCATCTACATAAATTATTTTTCGGTTTGTTTCCATCTTAAAAAGTCTGTTTATACAAATATACTTTTTTTCTACTTACTAAACAGTAAATCTGCTGAAATGTTCGATAAGCAATTATTCTAAAGCTTGAATTTTGCTGATATCCAAACACTGTAATTACTTCTTTGTCTTGAAGTAAGCTACAAGATCGGCCAATCCTTTTGCTCTTGCGTTTAGCTCTTCCGAGTTTGCAGCAACTTCTTCCGATAGTGCTGCATTTTGCTGTGTAACTCTGTTTAGCTGTTGAACAGCATTGTTTACTTGGTCGGTACCCGACTGTTGCTCGTGCGATGCGGCTGATATTTCCCTGATTAAATCGGTAGTTTTAATAATCTCTTCAAGATTTTTATTCATCAACTCTTTTGATTTGCCAGATATTTGTGATCCACGCCCCGATACTTCAATAATATTGTTGGCGGCATCGCGGCTACGTTCGGCTAAGCGTCGAACTTCTGCCGCTACCACAGCAAACCCCTTTCCGTGCTCTCCAGCTCTGGCTGCCTCCACGGCAGCATTAAGGGCAAGCAAGTTTGTTTGGAATGCAATATCGTTGATGATGTTTATTTTTTGAGCGATCTCGTTCATTGCATCCAGTGCAATGTTAGTAGAATGCACACCTTCCTCAAGGTTTTTTGAAGTAGATATGGCTATTTTTTCAGTTTGTATCGAATTTTCAGCATTTTGCTGTATGCTAGAGAGAATTTCCTCCATTGAGCTGGATATCTCCTCAAGCGATGATGCTTGCTCCGATGTGGCTTCCGATAAACTAACCGCACTCGAACTTAGCTGCGAGCCCGACGATTCTAATTCGTTAGCCGATTGCGATATACCTTCTATTATCAGATTTAATTTTTCGGCAAGGTTTTCAACAGCTAAGGTAAGTCGGCCAAGTTCATCGTTCCGTGTGGTAAATTCCTTATTTACATTAACATCGAGGTTCCCATCGCTTAGGTATTTTAAATGCGCAATTGAATCCTCAAGGGGTTTCATAATACTTTGTGCTACATACCTGAAAATGAAAATTACCACTACAATGCCAAATGGCAAGGTTATGTATGCTGGGAATGTTTCAGGGTATGCCCACTTAAGGTTTGCTAGTGCAGAGTATAGTGCTAGGGTAAATATCCACAACGCTGTAATTCTGTATAAAATTGATCCCTTAAAGAAAAACCGAATTGTAATTATTCCCAACGATAATCCAAGTGTGAGAATACCAATAATACCAATCAATTCTTTTGACATTTGCAGTATTTTATCT
>Ga0075012_10005796_pt1 | contig 11280 bp, 8 predicted proteins | sample All_14_2_FD_71474 | JGI IMG/M metagenome (GOLD analysis project Ga0075012, IMG submission 71474) | Freshwater microbial communities in response to fracking from Pennsylvania, USA - Allegheny Zone_MetaG_DW_15 | ecosystem: Environmental > Aquatic > Deep subsurface > Groundwater > Drilled...
TCGTCGACGTCTCCCAGCTCGGTTTCCAGCGCCACATCGAATCATCAGAACCGCTCTGGAACGTCATGGGCGGCATGTCCGCCCCTGTCGTCTGCGGCGACGTTATCGTACTTGGTCAGTGGGTGCACGACCGCGAACTTGAAAGCGAGATCATGCCGCCGGGAGACCTCCGCGGCTTCGACGTGCGCACCGGCGCGTTGCGCTGGACCTTCCACACCATCCCCACGACCGGCGAGTACGGCCATGACACCTGGCTCAACGACAGCGCGCGCAGAAGCGGCAACACCAACATCTGGGCGCCGATGACGGCCGACGACGAGCTCGGCCTCATTTATCTGCCCGGCAGTTGCCCCACCAACAACTTCTATGGCGGCCTTCGTCCCGGCGACAACCTGTTCGGCAATTCACTCATCGCCATCGAAGCGGCAACCGGCAAGCGCCGCTGGCACTTCCAGTTCGTCCACCACGACATCTGGGACTACGACCTGCCCTGCGCTCCCACGCTTCTGGACATCACCGTCAACGGCAAGCGCATCAAGGCCGTGGCGCAGGCCACCAAGCAGGGCATGCTCTTCGTCTTCGACCGCGAAACTGGCAAACCCGTCTGGCCCATCGAAGAACGCCCCGTGCCGCAAAGCACGATCACGGGCGAGCGCACCTCGCCCACCCAGCCTTTCCCGACTTGGCCCCTGCCCTTTGAAGGCAACGGCATCACCGATGACGACCTCATTGACTTCACGCCCGAGATCAAGGCGCAGGCGCGCGAGATCCTGAAGGACTACAATGCCGGCCCGCTCTATACGCCCTATTCCACCAAGCCCACCATCACCCGCCCTGCATGGACCGGCGGCGCCAACTGGACCGGCATCGCCGCCGATCCCGAGACGGGCATGGTCTACATCCCCTCGCAGAACACCGTCGCCGCGATGGCGCTCGATCAGTCCGGCAAACGCATCGCCGGCTCCAACGAAACGTCCGAGATGGCCGGTTCCGCCCGCGTCGTCGAAGGGCCTGGCGGCATGCCGCTCACCAAGCCGCCCTATGGCCGCATCACGGCGATAGACCTCAACACCGGCGAACATGTCTGGATGAAACCCAACGGCCCCGGCGCCACGGACTCGCCCCAGCTGAAGCCCTTCAACCTCGGCTGGATCGGTTCGCGCCAGCGCGCCGGCCCGCTGCTTACCAAGACGCTGCTTTTCGTGGGCGAAGGACCGCATGATCCGCGCTATGGCAAGAAGGTGCTGCGCGCCTACGACAAGATGACCGGCGAGATGATCGCAGAGCTTGCCCTGCCCAGCTTCACCATCGGGCCGCCTATGACTTACATGGCCGGCGGCCGGCAGTTCATTGTGTGCGGCATGGGCATACGACAGGATCCCCATAGACTGGTCGCCTTCGCGCTTCCGCAGGAGTGAATGATGTCAGACGGACAAGGCCTGCTTTCCCGCCGCGCAGCCCTCACGCTGGCCGCCGGCGGCGCCGCCATCCTCGCCGCTCCCGCAATGGCGCAGCGAAACAACGTCGCCGTGAAGCATTACATCCTCATCGATCTCGCCCCCGGCCAGGACCAGCTCGCCCTCGACCGCTTCTACATGACCTTCCACGCACCCGAGGTTCGCCGCGCCGTGAAGGCATGGCAGCGCAACTACATCTCCTTCCGCAGCTATCTCCCGCCTGAGGAAGCGAAGGCGCGCTATGCCCTGCAATACGGCCGCATGACGGAAATCCAGTTCAACGACATTCAGGATTTCCGCGACAGCCGTCCCAACAACATCTACGGCGTCGGCCTCGACTCCTATACGCCGCCGCCCGGCGGTTGGCGCGCCGGCAAGCTGTTCAAGAGTGTAACGGCGACAATTCCCGTCAACCCGCAGAACGTGTTCGTCAACGGCGCCACGCCACCGAAGGAGCTGCCCTATCTCCGCTGGATCATGCTCTTCCGCTATCCCAGTGGCGTAAGCCTCGAACAGGGCGACAAATGGTATCGCGAGGTACACGCGCCCGAGATCGCGAAGCTCCCCGGTCTCAAGCGCTATGCGATGTACCAGTCGGTCGGCGAGGGTCAGGAATATCCCCGCGTCGCCGAATTCTGGTTCGACGACTACCCCGCCTGGAAATCCGCCTTCCTACCGTCCCCCAAACTCACCGCGCCCAGCTGGGGCGGCCAATACCCCTTCGTCGACATGATCTCCATGTTCATCGGCGAAAACCCCGACATCGACTTCATCAACGATGACCGCGTCATTCCGTAGTCAGCACTCGCCACGAAAGCGTCTCCCTGGGCCTCGATGCGCTCAAGGCTCTTGGCCCCAACAGTTTGCTGGGGTTCCGACAAGCGTGAGACGCACGCCATCGCCTGCCAGACCCATTCCGAGCGGCGCGCAGAACACGCAACGCTTCGCAGCTCAGCGGATACCGCTGGAGAGATGCGAGTTCTCATCGCGCTTGCTCTCGCGCAAACGTCCAGGGCGATTACGATCTAAGAGACCCAAGCGATCGAGCGCAGCGCGGTGGATCACAGTCCACGCGTGGACGGTCTCATCGCTCACATCGACACCGCAATGAGCGAGCATCTCTTCAACGTCGCGCATACTGAGCGCAAAGCGAAAATAGAGCCAAACCGCGTACTGAATTACGGCTGCCTGGAAACGGCGCCACTTATAGCGCCGGTAAGCTGCAGGCGCTCGGGCACGCCGCCAAGTCTGCAGACAGCCACATCTGTGTTGAACGTGTTGTAGGCAGCCGCGTGCGTTTCAAGGAACCGCCGTGCCGACGATAGGCTCTTGGAACCAGCCTCACTGCCGTGGCGGTGGGAGGGATGCGATATAGGCGATGATGTCGGCGCGTTGTTGGGGATCGGCGATGGTTTTGGTCATCAGCGTGCCGGGCGCAAATGTGCCGGGCGCGGCCAGGAACAAATCAACATTGGCTTCGGTCCAGGTGTCCCCCGACCGGCTTTTCAGTCCATCGCTGTAGCCGTCGAAGGCGGCGACGCTCGCAATTGGCCGTCCGATCAGACCGCGCAGAGTGGGTGCGATGGAAACGGCGTGACAGCCTCTGCACTCCGCCCCGTAGATTTCCGCGCCAGCATCGGCATCGCCGACCAGCGCGCCCGGCGGCGCGGGAGATTCCTGCGCCACAGCAAACGCAGCAATTTCAGCGGAAATGACGGCCGCGACGCCTAACAGGATAGCCAATCGCTTCACCAAGGCGCCCTCCAGATTGCACGGTCGCTCCAGATTACTTGAAGCGCCTGCGCGTTGACTACGACACAGCGTTACGGTCTATTTGGACTGCAAAAGAGGCGCAAGCCCAGCCAGCAGTGCAGCGGAGGAACGAGGTTTGAGGGCAACAAGCGGTTTATTGTGCGCCATCGCATTGGGCGCCGGTTTGCTGGGCTCAGCCGTATTGACCGCCTCCCCGCCGTCTTCCGCTTGGGCGGAGAAGGCCGCGAATACGCAGCCGATCAAGGTGGGCGTACGGCGTCTCACCGAGAGTCAGTACCGCCATACGATTGCAGACCTGTTCGGGCCTGACATCCAGATCAATGCGCGGTTCGAGCCAGACAAGCGCGAAGGCGGTCTGCTGGCGCTGGGCAGCGCCCAGTTGTCGTTAACGTCATCGGGATTCGAACAGTATTTCTCGATGGCCAGCAGCATTGCGGACCAGGTCGTTGACCCCACACGCCGCGACGTTGCGGTCGGCTGCAAGCCGGCCAACGCAAAGAAGGCGGATGCGGCCTGTTCCACGGCCTTCATCACGCGGGTCGGAGAGCGTTTGTTCCGCCGCCCGCTGACCGGCGCCGAGCTCAAGAGCTTTACAAACGTAGCCAGCATGGGCGCGGAACGCACCGGAAGCTTTGACGGCGGAATCAAGCTTGCGCTCGCCGGCATGCTGATGGCGCCGGAGTATCTGTTCCGCATCGAGACCGCGGAGCCCGATCCGGGCAAGCCGGGCGCCTATCGGCTCGATGGTTACAGCAAGGCCTCGCGCCTCTCCTACCTGATGTGGGACACGGCGCCGGATATGGAGTTGCTGGCGGCTGCGAAGACCGGCGCGATCCACACGGAGGCGGGCCTCAGGCAGCAGCTCGTAAGAATGACGACATCGCCGCGCTTCCAGGATGGCGCGCGCGCCTTCTTTGTCGACATGCTGCAGCTCGACGGGTTCGACAATATGATCAAGGACCCGGTCGCTTACCCCAAATTCAACCAATCCGTGTCCGACAGCGCCAAGGAACAGACGCTGCGTACGACCATCGACCTGCTGGTCAACCAGAAGCGCGACTATCGCGAACTGTTCACTTCAAACGAGACCTTCATCAACCGCTACCTTGCTGCAGTCTACAAGGTGCCCTTTGCCTCGAGCGAAGAATGGGCGCGCTACACTTTCCCTGACAGTTCGGAACGCGCCGGCATCCTCACCCAGGTGAGCTTCCTTTCGCTGTTCGCGCATCCAGGCAGTTCTTCTCCGACACGGCGCGGCATCAAGGTGCACGAGATATTCATGTGCGAGCCGACGCCCGATCCGCCTGCAGATGTCGACTTCTCGAAGGTGCAGGCGCTGGCCAATGGCACAGTGCGCGTCCGCCTGCTCGACCACATGCAGAATGCCGGCTGCACCTCCTGCCATCGCCGCAGCGATCCGCCAGGGCTGGCGCTTGAGCATTTCGATGGCCTTGGCCAGCTGCGCAAGGCGGAGAATGGCGTGCCGATCGACGTAACCGCCGATCTCGGCGGCAAGAAGTTCGAAGGCGCTGTCGGCCTTGCGGGCTACCTGCGCGATGAGCCGCGAATCCCCGCCTGCCTCGTTCGCAATGTCTATTCCTACGGTACGGGACGGACCGCCGATGAACGCGACGAGGATTACCTGACTGACCAGACGGCAATGTTCGCGAAGAACGGCTATCGTCTGCCTGATCTGATGATTCAGATCGCCTCCAGCCCCGAATTCTTCAAGCCAATAATCCCAGCGGGTGCGCGTCCGAGCGCCACACCCGTCTCATCCTCGGCAACGCCGTAGAAGCGGAGACACATGATGAGCCTGCCCTTCAATCGACGTTCCGTGATGCGTGGCCTCCTCGGCGGAGCCGCCGTCTGTGTCGGCATTCCAACCCTGGACCAGTTCCTCAATGGAAACGGGACTGCCTATGCCGAAGGCGCCAAACTGCCGGTGCGGTTCGGCACCTATTTCTGGGGCCTCGGACTGACCGACACGCCGACGGGCGGTACGCGCTGGGTGCCGACCAAGACCGGCGCAGGCTACGAAATCACGCCGGAGCTGGAGTCTCTCGCCAGGGTCAAGGACAAGGTCTCGGTATTTTCCGGCTTCCGGGCCATCGGCGATGGAAAGCCCAACATCGTGCACTGGAGCGGACACGCGTCGATCATGTCGGGGATCGCGCCTGGCGTCTCGACCCGCTTCGATGGCCCGACGCTGGACACCAAGGTGGCAGATGCAATCGGCTCATCCACCCGATTCAAGTCGCTCGACATGGACGCCTCGATGTCGCGCAAGGGAGTGAGCTACTCCACCCGCTCGGGTGGAGCGTTCGCAACGCCGGAGACGACACCGCTGACGCTCTACGAGCGCATCTTCGGCGAAGGCTTCCAGGACCCCAACAGCGACAACTGGAAACCCGATCCCAATCTGATGCTGAAGCAGAGCGTGCTCTCGGCGATCACCGACCAGCGCCTGGCGCTGATGGCCAATGTCGGCAAGGCCGATCAGGTGAAGCTCGACCAGTACTTCACCTCGCTGCGGGAGATGGAGAACCAGCTCGCCGTGCAGCAGACGCGGCCGGAAAAGTGCGAGTCCTGCGTCATCCCCTCCCCGCCGAAGGAGCCAAAGCGGGCCGCCTCCGTCGATGTGGTGAACAGCAACACGAAACAGATGGCCAGGCTGCTTGCGATGGCGATGGCTTGCAATCAGACCCGCGTATTCAACTTCGTCCATACGGCAGGCGCTTCCGAGACTTACGTCGCGGGCGAGAGCAAGATCTATCACCAGATCACGCACGACGAACCTACCGACGCGCGGCTCGGCTACCAGCCTGTGACCAGCAGGATCGCCGGCATGGTGATGCAGGGGCTCGGCGACTTCCTCAATGAACTCGACGCGATCAAGGAGGGGTCCGGCACACTGCTCGATAACTCGCTCGTGCTGGCGTTCTCCGACACGGGCTATGCCAAGATCCACTCGATCGAGAATATTCCGATGTTCCTGGCCGGCGGCGCAGGCGGTCGCCACAAGGCCGGCCAGCACATCGCCAACAAGGGCGAGTCGGTCACGCGCGTCTCGCTCACCGCCATGCAGCTCGCAGGCGCGCCTGTCGGGGAGTTCGGCGCAGGAACGATGAAGACCGCGCGGCCAATCTCGGAAGTCATGGCGTGAGGCGCTGACATGAAGCACCAGCTCATCGGGGCAGGCTTTGCCTCACTCATCGCGACGCTCGTCTTCCCCGCAACGGCAGCGGCCGACTGGACGCGCAGCTATGTGGTCGAGTGGAACGAACCGGCCATGTACTACGGCGCGAAGTCGGGCGTCACCGATCCCGGCACGGACTGCCCCAAAGGGACAAACCCGGAATTCGACTGGGTCAAGGTGATGGTCGACGCGGGCTACACGAAGGCCGAAGCGCAATGGTTGCGAGACCCGATGAACCCGACGCGCAGCCCGGTTCACGGCCAGAATCAGATGGCGTTCCGCGGCAAGGACAAGGAAAACGTCTACACCCACCCGGAGTCGGTCGCCGATCCCGGCCTGACGGGCGTTAGCGGAACGATCGCCGAAGGCTTGAACCTCGATGACGATACAAAGAACGGCTTCACAAGTCCGACCGGCGAAACCGGCATCGACAACACCTTCTACCGCACGCTTGGCTGCTGGAAGACCTATCGCGCCCCGCCCCGCCTCTCCAGCGGCGCTCTCCAGTTCAACGATGCGATGCGCGATGGCGGCTGGACGACGGTGATCGTCGTCTCCGGCAAGGGCAACGATCCGATGAACGACAGCAATGTCCGCGTCGGAGTCTACGCGAGCGCCGACAAGATGGTGAAGGATGGCAATGGCGGAATCTCGGGCGACTACACGTTCCGCATCCTGCCGCACGCCAGATATGAAGCCCTGTTCGACGCAAAGACGGTTGATGGTGCGATACTCTCGACGAAACCGTCAGACGTGATGATCCGCGACGCCGGCTATACGCAGGAACTTGAACTGCTGCGCGCGCAGGTGAACCTGAAGATGCAGGACGATGGCAAGCTGAAAGGCTATATCGGCGGCTATCGGCCATGGTTTCCGGTCTACAAGGGCTGGGTCAACGCACGCGGTCCGGTCATCGAGGCGCTGACCTGGGTGCAGTTGCCGGGCGTCTACTATGCCTTGAAACGCAATGCCGACTTCAGCCCGACGGGACCTGCTGGCGAGAAAACCCACATCTCCTACGCGATGCGCATCGAGGCCCTGCCCGCATTCGTGATGACGCCCGACGGGACGAAAGAGGCAACCGACATCGTCTCCTTCAAGGCGCAGGCGTCGCCGGAAACAGCAAAGCCGCAGAGCTGGAAAGTCTGGGAAGATGGCGGCGTCATCCCCGACAAGACAGCGAAGATACAGGCCGGACCCACAACCCCGCTCAACGTTCCAGCCGGGTATGGCGCGGCCGGTGGCCAATAACTGGCGACCCGTAACAGGAAGCGATGCCCATGAAGACCAGCATTCTCGTCCTTCTCCTGGCCGCGACAACCGGGGCGCCGCTTGCGCTTGCGCAGACGCCCGACACTCCGCCGGCGCTGACGGAGGCAGAGAAGCCGATCCGCATCTCTGGCGTTGGCATCCGCGTCAGTGATCTGGATCGATCGCTGAAATTCTACACCGAGGTGCTGGGGCTCAAGGTCGGCGCCCGCGTGCCAGCGGCCGGCGACGCAATGGAATACCTGCTCGGCATGACAGGCGACATCCGCGCCGACAACCTGATCGTCATCCGCAAGGGCGAGGTGAAGCCCGGCGCAACCGAGTTTGGCAGCATCAGCATCGTCGTCCCGAACGGCCGCAAGCTGGCTGAGCGCGCGGTCGCGGCAGGCTATCAGACTGCACGGCCAATCGTGGACGGCTCCAACTTCATCAGGGACCCGGACGGATACATCATCGAACTGTATCAGCGGCCAAGCCGGTAGCCGTGGAAGCGCGAAGTGGGCGAGCGCGAGCGCCAGCCTGCTTCATATCGTCAAGCAGATCTGCAGATCTGCCTTTATTGAGACATCCGACTGTCCTCGCCCACACAGAGTCCCAGCATCCCCGTAGCATAAGCATGGCGCGACGGCAGACATGCCGGCATTTCAATGGCCGTCGCATGAATCGAGCGGCCGCCCCTGCGTCACGCCGCCTCCGCGCAATCATGCCCATCGCCTCCCCTTCATCGTCGACGGCGCGCCAGATCCACACATGCTCGCCGACGATCCTCGAGACCATTTCGTAGAGGCGCCAACGCGCAGACGGCGGCGATCTTGGGGCCGAACTTCACAGTCCAGGCGCGTGGCTCGTGTGATCTCCATCACATAAGGCGCAAGCGCGCGCGTCCATCATGTTTCGGCATGGAAAAGGAGAAACACATGTTTCGCGCGCCCCGTATTCGACTTGCCGCACTGGCCGCCCTTGCCGTTGCTTGCAGTGGGCTTGCAGCGACCGAAGCACAGGTCAGTTCGGCGACCCTCAGCGATCACGACCGTACGAACGTGCGAAGGTGCGTGGAGTACATTCTGATGGGACCGCAGTACAACGGCATCTCGATCGGTGGACAGGGCTTCAACTGCAAACCCGTCGGCGCGATCACGGTCCTCGGTGATGGTTCGATGGAGATCGGCGGGCAACTATCGCACCAGTTGACCGCGCGGCCCGATGACCAGGTTAACTTCAAGATCAGAGTGGCTGCAAACGGGCGGATCCAGGATATCCGCCAGCAGATAGACCGCGGCGGATTCACCAGTCTTCCGGGACGGCTGTGGAATGCAACGGCGACCTGGGCTTTGCCCGAATGGTCGATCGGCCTTGGCAGCGCGATCATCGATGGCGTGTTCAGTCGGCTTGGCGGCGACATACACAATTGGCGAACCGGAGCCGACCTGATCGTCACTACTGTGGCGATGGAGTTCTCGCGCTCTGTGCAGCAGCGCAACCTGGCAGACGCGCCGGCGTATTTTTACGATCGCGCCGGATCGGATCTTGCACAATTCGATATCAAGCCCAACGGCGCCGGACTGCCCGGCGCCCGGCCAGGCGAACTCTTGGAACAAGTGACCCGTTGCCAGGAAGCCTGCAAGCGTAGACAGGATTGCCGGTCAGTGACAATCCTCCGGCCTCAGGCCTCGCGCCGATACCCGCAATGTCTCCTGAAGGGCGATGGCACGCAGCCGGCGCTTCATCGCGATGGCGTGTCAATCCTGGTCCGCGAGCCGCCGATGACGCTCGCTCCGATCCAGGATCAGCGCTTTCAGATCATGCCGCGACCCCAATGACGGAACCAGCAGTGACGCGCCACGCAAATGGTGCGTCACGAACTAGGCTCGGAGTTCGGGCGCCGGCTGCCTCAGGGTTACTCTCGCAATCGTTCCCCCGCCGTCGCGATTGCCCAGGCGGAACTCTCCCCCGTGCAGTTCCGCCAGCGCCTTCACAATCGCCAGACCGAGCCCCGCTCCGCCGCCCGACCGCCCGCGCGAAGGCTCCAGGCGCTCGAATGGCGCGACGACCCGCGAAAGGTCGGCTTCGGGAATGCCGAGGCCGCGATCCGCAACCTCGATGACGACCGCTCCGTCGTAAATCCACGCCGAAAGCTCCGCCTTTTTCCCGTAACGGATGGCGTTGTCCGTCAGGTTGGCGAGGATCCGTCGCAGCGCAACGGGAGAGATCAACGCCGGCATCGTATCAGACACCGGGGCAAGCGTGACGGGATCGCCCGTCTCATGGCGCGCCTTCACGAAGCGCACGATTTCGTCCGAAACATCTGTCGTGATGCGGTCGTCGCGACGCTCCTCGGCCGTTCGGGCGAACAGCATGGTATCGTCGATCAGTTCACTCATCTCCCGGATGTCATTCTCCGCCCGTTCACGCTGGGAGGCGTCGGTGATGAATTCGGCGCGCATGCGCAGGCGTGTGAGATACGTCCGCAGATCATGCGCGATCGCCGCGACAAGACGCGTGCGCTCCTGAACCAGCGAACGGATACGGGTCTTCATGTCGTTGAAGGACGCCGCAAGCTGTCGAAGTTCCTTGGACCCGCGCACATCCAGATCGGGCGCATCAAGGCGATCCGCAAACGCGGTCGCATTCTTCGCCAGCATTTCGATCGGCCGCGCCGTCTGACGCACCGCGATGACCAGCAGGACAATCACGATAATCCCGGCGAGACCGACAATCAGCAGGCCGCGCCACAACATGCCGCCGAGCAGGGCCGACCGTACCGGCTGGAGGACGACCCAGTTCCCGTCAGCCAGTTTCGCGAACACCCGCACGGCGCTCCACCTGTCGCCGCCGCCAAGGTTTTGGATCAGGCTATTGCGCTGCAGATCGACATGGATGTCTCGTGCTGCAAAGGCTTCGTCATAGCGGTCGAGAAAACGCGTCAGAAGCGGCGCCGATTGTCCGCCCTGGACGGCTACGGGTAGCGCTTTGACAATGCCGACCGACAGTGTCTGCGAATTGAGCGCCGTGAGAATGCGCGGCCGCTCGGCCGGCGACGCCTGATCGATCACATCGACGATCGCCGCCATCTGGCGGGGGAAAGGCAGGCGGTCGCCTACGTCACCCTGACGCCCGAGCGGCGCGAAGAAGGCGAAAGCCATGGCAAGGTTGAACAGCACGACAGCCACGAGAAGGACGCCGATCAACCTGAACGAGATTGTGCTTCCGATCGGCGCCATCAGTCACGCACCACATGCGCCGCGAACAGATAGCCGCCATTGCGCACCGTGCGGATGAAGCGCGGCGCGGCGGAATCGTCGCCCAGCTTCCGGCGAAGACGCGACATCATCACGTCTATGGAGCGGTCGAACGGCGTCGCCTCCCGCCCCTTGGTCCAATCCATCAGGAAGTCGCGGCTCAACACGCGCTGCGGGTTGCTGACGAAGGCGGTAAGCAGGTCGTATTCACCGGCGGAAAGCTCGACCGGCTGCCCGTCCGGATCGGTGAAGGCGCGCGAGGCCGAATCGAGCACCCACCCCTCGAAGCGGAACATTTCGCCCTTGTGCTCGGCTCCCGCCTCGGCCGGCGGCGGCGCCGCGC
>Ga0075012_10005797_pt1 | contig 11280 bp, 11 predicted proteins | sample All_14_2_FD_71474 | JGI IMG/M metagenome (GOLD analysis project Ga0075012, IMG submission 71474) | Freshwater microbial communities in response to fracking from Pennsylvania, USA - Allegheny Zone_MetaG_DW_15 | ecosystem: Environmental > Aquatic > Deep subsurface > Groundwater > Drilled...
GGCCAGAACCAGGTGACCGTGACGGTCGTGTCGTACATCGATGCGAGCCATGCCGGCGCTACGCTCGACATCGCGCCGCATGCCAGCCTGCAGGATCGCCCGACCGAGGATTGGGCGCTGGCCTCGCGCGCGTTGGGTGGCCTCTGGCACCTTGAGGGACGCGAGCTCGCGGTGCTGGCCGATGGATCGGTGCAACCCAATGCAACCGTGAATAACGGCACGATCCTCCTGCCGCGGGCCTCGGGCGCGATCCTCGCGGGCCTTCCTTACGTGTGCGACCTCGAAACGCTGAGCCTCGAAGCCGGGCCGCCGACCCTTCAGGGCCGGCAGAAGGTGGTGAATGAGGTCGTGCTGAGGGTCAAGGACACGCGCGGCCTCAGCGCCGGACCGACCCGCGATCGTCTCGTCGAGATCAAGGAGCGCACCGGCGAGCAGCCGGGATACCCCACGCTGCTGACGACGGGCGACGAGCGCGTGCTGATCGATCCGAACTGGAACGCGGCCGGCCGGGTCTTCGTGCGTCAGGCGCATCCGCTGCCCGCAACCCTGCTTGCCATCATCCCCCGCCTCGAAGCCGGAGCCTGAGCCATGGCCCTCACGAATACCGACCGCAAGGTGACCCACGCCGGCAACGGCAGCGCCACCGTTTTTCCCTACGGCTTCCCGATCCTGAGTGACGCGCATCTCTCGGTGATCATCACCGACGCCGCGGGCCTCGAGACGACCCTGTCCCCGTCGCTCTATGCCACCACGGGGATCGGCACGCTGGGCGGTGGCTCGGTAACCTACCCGCTGGCCGGGGCCGCCCTAGCCACCGGCACGGCGCTCACCATCGTGCGCACGGTGCCCTATGCGCAGACGACGGTGCTCTCGAACCAGGGCGGTTACTACCCCGAGGTCGTTGAACGCCGCTTCGACGAGATCTACATGGCGATGCAGCAGCTCGCCGAAATCGTCGGACGCGCCACCGTCGGCAGCATCAGCGACTCGGCCACGGAGCAGAGCAACTATGAGCTGATCCAGTCGCTGCAGGCGTTTCGCGGCGACATCGACAAGCTGACGATGCCGGGCGACCTGCTCACTCGCGACGGCAGCAGCTACAAGCGCTTGCCGCGCGGCACATCTGGCCAGTTCCTGGGCATCAGCGGCGCCGACGCGGCCTGGCAGACACCGGCCTATCCGGTCTTCTCGGGCCGCCGCCAGACGGTGAGCGCCGGTCCCGTGACCGCGGGCGGCCTGCCGAACTTCCTGCCCGCCACGTCGGGCACGCTCATGCTGCAGACGACCAATATTTCGCCGACCTATCCGCTGGTCGCGACGGCGGCGGCCGGCTGGTCGGCGGCCACGGGTGCTCCGGTCGACACGATCGGTGTCACCACCGGCCCTCTCACCTGGACGGGACTCGCCGCCAATCGCGCCGCCGCGACGCCGAATTTTCTCTACGTGACCATTGCCGGTGGCATCCTGTCGACCGGCAGCACGCTCCTGCCGCCGATCTACCAGTTCAGCGGCACGCCTTCCGTGGCGAGTGGCCAGTTCACCTTCAACATCGCCGAAATGCGCGGCTATCTCGGAACTGGCACGAGCGCCCCCCAAGTGAATATCGTCATGGTGGGGGAGGCGGCGACTGACAGCACGAGCGTCGCTAGCACGATCGGCTACGCCTTTAATGCGCGGTACGATTCAGGCTATTCAGCTACTCTGCCCGCGGTCAACACTTCGGCTTCAAGGAACCACTACCTCGGGGTCGTTCCGCAGATTGGGGACTTCCGGGCACAGTGTGCGTCAGCGGATGCCGGGTACTCTATCGGAGATGAAATCGGCGGCAGTTCGCTATGGACAGATGACGGGGCGGTCAACACGGCACTAACGGTTCGTGCGAGTCGCAACGATATGGGTGTCATTGTGAGCGCCAACGTTGTTGTCTTGCACAAGACCACCGGCGCACGCACAATCTTGGTTCGCAATCGCTGGCAATGGCGCCAGATCGCGGAGCGCGGCTGGTGATCAGTCTGCTGCCCGCTCGTGAGGTCGATGCGCGCGAACTGGCACCCAAGTTGCGCCGGGCGGATCAGGCGGAAGTGCTCGCACTGCTTGGGCCCGTCCATCTGGTCGAGGGCGCCGCTGAGAGCCTTCTGGAAGGGCTGGCCTCTTCGCGTGAGGCTTGGACGGCCCGCGATACCGGGGGCCGAATCATCTGCATGGGAGGTGTATCGCGGATGAGCCTCATCGGTTCGACCGGGATACCGTGGCTTCTCGGCTCGGACCTCGTGACCGCGCATCGGCGGGTGTTCCTGGTCGAATGCCGCCGTATGGTTGCGCACTGGCTCACCCTGTTTGAAGTTCTGCGCAATGTCGTCGATGCGCGGTACGCTGCGGCCATCCGCTGGATGCGCTGGCTCGGCTTCGAGATCGGCCCACCTTTCGCGCTGGCGCACGGCCTGTTCCGCCGCGTCTCCAAGGAGGCGGCATGAACGTGCAGGTGAGTAGTGTCGCCGAGCTGGAGCGCGATCCGGAGCTCGCGGCCCTCCTGGCGGAGTATGCCGCCGAATCGTCGATTGCGGGCATGCCGCCGCCGGCGGCCAGGATGGAAAGCTACCGCGAACTCGATCAGCGCGGGCTGCTGCAGGTACTGAGCGCCACGCGCGACGGACGGCTCATCGGCTTCCTCACCTTGCTGGCGCCAGTGCTGCCGCACTATGGGGTGCCAGTGGCTGTCAGTGAGAGCTTCTTCGTCGCCCGCGCCCATCGCGGCACCGGAGCCGGGCTGAAGCTCTTGCGAGCGGCAGAGGCGCTGGCCTGCAGTCTGGGTTCCCCCGGCCTGCTGGTCAGCGCGCCGTTCGGAGGCGACCTCTTCAAGGTGCTGCCGCGTGTCGGCTATGCCGAGACAAACCGGGTCTTTTTCAAGAAGGTGCGCGATGCGTGACCCCGCACTGTCGCGCGCCAATATCGCGTCGATGAGCCCCGCAGCGATTGACAGAGTGCGGCAACTCGAGAACCTCGCTGCGGCATTGCCACAGGTTGCCATCGGCACCGACCACGTTTTCCATGCCGGTGTCTACGCGCGTACGATAAAGGTGCCGGCGGGCGTGATAATCACCGGCGTGCTGATCAAGATTCCGACGCTGCTGATCGTGCAGGGGGACGCCGTCGTCCATGTCGAGGACGGGCCCGTCGAACTGCACGGTTACAACGTCCTGGCGGCCGGCGCCGGTCGCAAGCAGGCCTTCCTGGCGCTGACCGACACCCACCTCACGATGATCTTCGCGACCGGTGCGGCCGACGTCGATGCCGCCGAGCGCGAATTCACGGACGAACTGGACAAACTCATGACACGCAGGGAGACAGCAGCATGTCAGGCATGAGCACGGCCACCCTCCTTTCGCTCGGCCTCTCGGCCGTTGGCACGGCCGCGGGCTTCGCGGGACAGCTTCAGCAGCAGCAGGCCCAACAGAAAGCCGCCGCTTCCGCTGCCGCGCAGGCCGTGTATCAGGCGCAGGTCGCGCGCCAGAATCGGGACTTGATGAACCGACGAGCCGATGAAGCACTGCAGCAAGGCCGGATCGCCGAAGAGAGCAGCCGGCGGCTCACCAGCCAGAGGATCGGGGCTCAGACAGCCCGCTTGGTCGCGCAGGGAACCGACCTCGAGGGCAGCCCGACCGACCTTCTAGGCGACACGGCCGCTGCGGGTGAGGCTGACGCCCTTGCCTTGCGCGCCAAGGCTGCGCGGGAGGCCTACGACTATCAAGTGGCCGGAGTTGGCTACGGCAACACTGGGGTCCTGGAGACCACCCGCGCGCTCAACTCGACCTCCAGTCCAAACTATCTGGGCGCGGGGGCGTCGCTCCTATCAGGTGCGTCAACACTCGCGGAGAAGTGGCGAAACTTTCAACCGAACAGAGGGCTGTGATCGAAGGCAATAGGCGCCAGCAACTTCGGTAGCATTCCCGCTCTCCTTTGAAAGGCGATATTTGTCTGGTACGGCGGCGCGCCGAAGTTGGTCTGACTGCCAAAGATGCCGCTAGAGTGTCGCAGACGCGCTGCAGTTATTTCGTCATCCCCTTCAACAGCGCATCGCCGAGCAGCCGGGAATGCTCCGTCGCTCCAGAAGGATTCAGATGCCAACGATCTTGGAAGGCGCTTCTCTTTGCCTCTCGGAGAAAGCGGAACGGGATGGACGCGTCAGGATAATCTCTCCGAAACCTCGCAATCTGGCGCTCGATATCAGCGTCGACGGCGTCGTTTTGGACGGTGCAAGGCACTGGATTTGAGACAAGCACAAACCGCGCATTGTGACTTTGCGCTAAGTCGGCAAACCGGGCGAGATATCGATATAGTCCATCATCGTGGGTCAAGCCGAACCAGCGGGGTTCAGAGTATATACCCGTTAGGGAGCACGGGCGCACGGTGGCTGCGGTTAGATAGCTGTCTTCGATTGCCCACGGGAGTGGCACCCAACCGCGGTCTTCAGCGAACTTCTCGCGCCACTCCTTAATCGGCGGATAGTGTGGCTGCTCGATGTGAGAAGCATAGGCAAAATCATCCTTCCAAACCCCAAAATAGGCGAGGTTCGTCAGGCGCAGTCTATACCCGGCGCTTGGGGGGCGCACTCGATGCCACCACATCTCTTGTACAAGATAATCGCCGATCAGAGTCGCTAGGCCATTGCGTCCCCGAAACTGCTTGTCGAGAGGCCCCCAGAAAGGGGTGATATGAAGGACGAGTAGTTCCGGGGTAGGAGACCGGCCCATCGCAAGGACTGCCTCATAATAGTAGCCCTCCCATCCGGTATCCCCGCAGCAACTCATGTTGAGATAGCTCAAGCCACCAGAAGACGACGTCACCACGGATGGAATGACGCCATAGAAGCCTGAACTGTCCCCGACCTGGATCGCTGTGGTTTTGACATCGCGTAGCACGATCTCGTTCTTGTCGTAGATGACATGCTTCTGCAGGACATCCGGCCTCAACGGCGAGAAATCAAAGAAGTCGGTGTTGTAGAGGCTCGGCGTTCCAAAGGCGCCGATAGCCAACTCAAGCCCCAAGATGAGAATTGAGGCTAGGCCGAATGGCAGCAGTAATCGAAGTGGGTTCATGCGGCTCAGAGTGTAGGGCGCTGAGGTAGCGCCTTTCAACCCGGAGATGTTGCCGCGACCGCTATGGTTGTGGCACCTTCTGCTCCGTTCGGGGGAGAAGCAGCGTGGTTTTCCAGTCTTTTGAGTACATGCTCGGCTTTTTGCCGGTGCTGCTGCTTCTCTACACCTTGGTACGTAAATCTCGGCTGGCCTCGACTATCGTTCTCGTTGTTGGGTCCGCTGTATTCTATGCGTGGAAGGCGATCTGGTGGCTGGCACCGCTCGTCGTGGCAGCGACGGTCGACTACTACGTTGGCGCCAAGATGTCGGTCGAGGGTACGTCGGAGCAGGTTCGGAAGCGCTGGCTGATACTCAGCCTCGTTGTCAATCTCTCGCTCCTCAGCGCATTCAAGTACCTAGGCTGGCTCACGCTTTCGACTAACGAGTTGTTTGCTTGGTTAGGAATCGCCGCTTCCTTCCCAGTCATCGCGACGACGCTTCCGCCGGGAATCTCGTTCTACACCTTCGAGACCATGAGCTACACGATCGACGTCTATCGTCGTCACTACAAGGCGGAGCCCTCATTCTTAGTCTACCTCAACTTCGTGCTGTTTTTTCCTCACTTGGTCGCCGGGCCGATCCTGCGTCCGCGCGACCTCATCGGTCAATTGAAGGTGGTGCGGCCGCCGGCGACCACCGCGGAGGTCCGTGAGGCTCTTTGCTACATTGTGTGGGGCCTCTTCAAGAAGATCACTTTTGCAGACAATTTCGGCGATCTCGTTGAGTTCGCCGCAGGGAGCAGGGCACCATATCTCGTTCCGGGGGCCGGCCTCATCTACGGCTTGGCATTCACGTTGCAAATCTATTGCGACTTTTCAGCCTATACTGATATCGCGCGCGGCTCCGCCCTACTCTTTGGAATCAAGCTGCCGCGCAACTTCATGACGCCGATCTTCTCACGCAGCCCTCGGGAGTTTTGGCAGCGCTGGCACATCACGCTCTCGACCTGGATACGCGACTACCTCTATATCCCGCTTGGTGGAAACCACGGTACGCACGTCCGGCAGTTCGCGGTAATCATGTTCACCATGGGTCTGGCCGGCCTTTGGCACGGCGCCGGTGCCATGTTCATTCTGTGGGGCCTCTTTCATGGTGCCCTGATCGTAATCTACCGGGCCCCGCCAATATCTCGCTTCATCAAAGCATCAGATGAAGGCGGCTGGCGGGCTGGAGTGGCGTGGGCGATATTTTTCGCTCTGTCGGTCTTCGGCTGGATGATGTTCCGCGCCGGAAGCGGACACCCAGATGAAATGAGAAAAATGTGGGACACTCTATGGATGGTGCCTCAAGCACTTGAGAACCCGTTTTTCCTGCTGGCGCTTAAGCAACTTGCGTTGCTATCGGCACCACTGGTGCTGGCCGAATGGGTGGCCTACCGACGCGGGGTCGAATTTCCAGATATTCTGAATGGTTTTGCTACCGTTCCGCTCATAGGTGCCCTGGCTTTCATGTGGTTCTTCGGAATCACTTTCGCCAAGCGCTCGGGTTATGACTTCATATATTTCGCATTTTAGTGAGGACTTGTTGTTGATGCCTGGATGTCTGCACCACTAGTTTTGCGCCATGTCAGGTCTTCACATTAACTACTCGCCAAGAATGACGGCAGCCCTTGTGGAAGCAGGCGCATTCGAGGAGCAACCGTTTGCAGTCGTGGATGTCGGCGCGCGTGATCGGGTCGCCTCTTAGTCGGCATCTTCGGCGATCATTTGCGCATCAGCGGTTTCGATTTGGATCCTGACGAATGCGCGCGTCTCAATTCCATCGACTCCCGTACGTAGCACCTCCCTTACGCGCTCGATCGTCAGAGCCAGCGTCGGACCCCGTATACGTCGCCACTATGCCGCTTCGAGCTCCCTCTACCGAACCGATTCCGCCTACTTTGATCGCTTCACGACTGGTCAGAATGCGATCGTTTTGCGATGGATGCGCTCTCGCGTCCTTTATGAGGGTGACGGCAAGGACTATACAGTCCGATTAAACTCCATGAGGAGGCGGTTGACGTATTGATCTCGAGGCGTACCGCGTAGATGGGTTGGTACAAAGCGGATCCCCAAGGGGCCTCTTTCGAGGTCGGCTGAATTGGTGTTCGGGCCGAGCCCGTAGCGAGCCCATATCACGAGCCGGTCAGTGCCGGTTGGGACAACGCCGCGATGCAGGGCGAGTGTATTAACAAGGAACATTGATCCGGCAGGCCCGGTGAGCTGCACCGCGGCATTCTTGAAGTGCTGCTCGCATGCGAGCGAAAAATCCTCACCCATATCGTCCACGAAGCTGCGCTCAATGTCCATTTTCGAGCGCCAAAACGGAATACCCTTGATCAGCTTCTTCATGCCGTCGAGAGAGTGAGATCCGGGCACGACTTCGTGCGGGCCTCCATCAGAGGCAACGTCCGTGAGGTAGATGAAAAGCGTCACGAAACGCCAGTCATCGGTGTCGCGGTGAAAATACTGCACGTTCGTCATTTCCGGCCTGGGAGCGACGAACGACCACCAAGCGTTGACTGAATACAAAGTTGGCACACATCCGAGATAGGCTTCGATCAAATGGAGGAGGCGCGGGTCGTTCATGGTGTCGATCAAGCCAGGCGCCCGAATAACTGATTCGGCCGAATAGGCGGCCAGCGGGAAATCCTGCCGAGCCGCAGCTAGGGATTTCGCCCGTCCGTCGAACGACAAGGCATTGGCGCCCTTGTGAACAGGCTGATCGTCGAAATACCGGCGCAACTCGTCGACATTGGACAGCATGATTGGGACATGGACGTGCGAACGGTCTCGCAAATTGGTTGCAAGGCCATCGAAGTGGCCGGAGGGCGATTCTTCTCGAAGGTGCCCCTCGATGCCGTGACGGTCGCGTACGATCTTCTCGGCGAACTGGTCCCATTGATGCTTTGGCAGGCTGCGCCTGATCACCGTGAGGGCCCGTGCGGTGAGGTCGGTGTAAACGGTCATGCGAATGTCTCAGTTGAAGAAGGTGCTCGCTGGGCCGCCGCCAAGCTCGCTTGAGTAGGGGATGGTACGCACGTTGGCGGGAATGGCTTGGATCTGTTCAGGATCGAAAACATAGTTGTGGCGGACGAGGCGATCGCAACCGGATATGTGGAGATAGCAATTGATCGACCAGAACACCCGCATTTCGAACACCGGATAGTACATCTTGTCTATGCTATTGTCCCCTATACCCAATTTTCCAAAGAGATCGCGACGGACGAAGATGGCATTCCAGGTCGTGGCGGCAGCGAGTTCGTAGCCCAGCACCGTGGCCAGTTCGATTAGGGCGCTTAGGGAGGCGCCGTCGTTCTTCAATGCATTGTCTTCCTGGACGAAAAGCACATCGTTGGGGATCGTCGGATTGAAATCGATCATGACGACGCGCGGGCGATATCCTCTCAGGTTCGCCCACAAGTGGTAGTCGTTGCCCTCGACATCGATGCAGAGGAAATCAATCTCCGTCGGCGCCGAAGCTCTCGCAAGCAAGTTGCCGAGGCTGTTGGGACCGGTCGAGGCCACCGTTGCATTCACCGTTCGGACCCGTTCTGACCCCCGGTAAGTATTCTTGAGCTTCCGATAGGCGGCGGCATCGCTCTCGATCATCAGCGCGGACCAGCCTCGATCACGTATGAGTGCAAAGGTATTGGAGAAGCTGATTCCGTCGTTCGCCCCTACCTCGACGCAGTACCTACTGGCTGCGCCCAGCCTGTCGAACAGATGTTCGAGAATGCCATCTTCTCCGCATTCGGACGACACGTTGTTCTGGAAGTCCAGCAGCCGGTTGGATGGAATCCGGGACCGGTCGAGACGGCCGGCGTTCTCTTCCAGGAAGGTGTTTCTGTAAGTCAGTCGGGGTTGGAATACGCGGAGGCCTTCGGGCAAGACCTGTATGTCAGCGTCCGTTACGTGGATGCGCTTGATCTCCCCGTTGCGGTCGCGTTGATGACGCCAGATCAGTTCCCGATTGCCGGCCATGAAGAGCGTGCCATCGTAGCTCTGAAACAGTCGAGTGTTCGCGAATGACCGGAACATGCCTCGAGGGGAATTGTCGCGAATCTCGAAGAGGGATGCATATTCGTGGAGTACGAAGAGCGCGTTGCCGCCGACTACGGCTATGAGATCGTAGCCTTTTTGCCTGCCAAGATCGCAGACTGCGGAGAGGGAAGCCGACGAAGGTCCCGGCGCAACCGGATCCTTTACGTAGTAGATCTCCGGCGGGCAGAACTCGCTGAACTCGATCATTACGACCTTGGGACGGTACCCCTGCAGTGACTTCCAGATATGCCAGTCGTTGCTGTCAATATCGATGACGAGGAAATCGAAGTCCGCGGGTAGGGGAGTCCGTGCAAGCAGTGCGTCAAGGGATTTTGAACCATTGATTTCGATGAATTCATTGATGCAGTAGACATCCGGCAAGGAGGAGGAGTTCTCGACGAGCTTTGCGAAAGCCGTTTGGTTGGCTTCGATATAGACGGCCTTCCAACCGCGATTGTGTACGAGGTCCCATGTATTGGCGTTGAACTTGCCGTCCCAGGCACCGAATTCCACGCACCAGCCACCGGCTATCTCCAGCCGTTCAAGTATGTGGGCGATCACGCCATCTTCCCCGACCTGCGACGTGATGGACTTGGCGTGGCGGATCAGGGGATTGTTCCGCTCGATGCGCTCTCGTTCGGCTGCCTCGTCCGAGTGAATGACTTCCAAACGCCGCTTGCCGGAGCGAAAGCGTGCCAATTCGGGTCGAAAGAAGCGATCCATCCACCGCAAGACATTATCAATCACGCCAACTCTCTCCCCTGGATGGCAGCAGCCTCAAGCTCGCCGTCACACGTGAGGATCCCACTGCGTGAGCCAAAGACCTAGCGGGCATGCCACTTTTGGCATCTTTCGTACAGCGCGGGATACGAGGGCTGGACAAGACCGCGAGGCCCACTGTTTTGAGCCCGCGCCAGTCGCTCTTTAGCAACGTCATGCCCCTTTCGACGTTGCTGGCGCACCAATTCCAATGGTGCGGAGATCTAGATGGGCCTGCTCGACGTTCTGACCGGGATGCGCAACGGCCCACGAGGCGGCAGCAGCGGCGGGGGCGGGATGTCGCCGGTCACGATGGCCTTGCTCGGCTTGCTCGCCTACAAGGCCGTTAAGGGCTTCTCATCTTCTGCAAATCCGCGGGCGCCGGGCAAGCCCGGCGAGGCGCCGAGCGGTGCGGGTGGAGGCCTGTCCGACATTCTCGACCGGCTGGGGATGGGAAACAGTCCGCTCGCACGCGGGTTGGGGGCGAGCGGCCTCGGCGGCATCCTGAGCGGCGGGCTGGGCGATCTCCTCAAGCAGTTCCAGGGCGCCGGCAAGACCGACGTCGCCGAATCCTGGGTGAGCACGGGCCAGAACAAGCAGGTCGCGGCCGAGGAGCTGAGCGAGGTTCTCTCGGAGGATCAGATTGTCTTCCTGATGGAAAAGACGGGATTGTCGCGCGAGGACTTGCTGAGAGGCCTGGCCGACGAGCTGCCCAAGGCCGTCAACGAGCTGACGCCGACCGGCCGCCTGCCGTCCCCCGGCGAAATCGACAAAGCGATCTGAGGCCCCGATGCTCTGGATCGTCGTCATCGGCTTCGTGGCCGGTATCATCGCGCGGCTGGTTTCCTCGGCGCCGAACAAGCCCGCAGGTTTCCTGCTCACGACCCTGCTGGGCATCGCCGGCGCCTTCGTCGCCACCTTCATTGGCCAGGCGGTCGGCTGGTACCGGGCGGACCAAGGTGCGGGCTTCATCGCGGCCACCTTGGGCGCGCTGGTCGTGCTGTTCATCTGGAATAGAGTCGCGGACCGCCGGGCTTAGCACGGGCAGCGTTCCTCAGAGGGGCGTCGCGCCCAAGGGCGCTCGCACCCGCAGCGCTCCCGGGCTTTGCGTTTCGGCCTCCAACAGTTGGGCCAGCGTGGGTTTCGAGTGCCTGTTCGAGTGGCCGCCTCAGATCGGGCGGGTCGCCTGCTCGAGCCAGGCGCGGGTTGCTTCGTCGACGGCCGGGCCCACCGTCTCGCGCACGCGCCGGTGATAGTCGTTGAGCCACTGCCGCTCGGCCTCGGTCAGCAGCCCGGGCTCGACGCAGGCGAGGTCGATGGGCGCCAGGGTCAGCGTCTCGAATTCGAGGTAGCGGCGGTCGGCG
>Ga0075012_10005798_pt1 | contig 11277 bp, 3 predicted proteins | sample All_14_2_FD_71474 | JGI IMG/M metagenome (GOLD analysis project Ga0075012, IMG submission 71474) | Freshwater microbial communities in response to fracking from Pennsylvania, USA - Allegheny Zone_MetaG_DW_15 | ecosystem: Environmental > Aquatic > Deep subsurface > Groundwater > Drilled...
GAATATGTCCAAGTTAAGAAAAATATTCAATCAACTGCTTCCTTAAAGAAATTTATAAATGAATGATCAGTGTTTTCAACGCAACACTCAACATGTAAAATGGCAATTGCCAAGATTGCTGCAACAAATTAAATCAATTATTAGGATATGATTCTACACAATAGAAAAGTGATTAATATCAATTGCATGTTATATCAAAAAAAAATTACATTTGGGTAAACAACCTAGAGTATGGGAAAGACTAGAAATGCTAAACTCGATAAGGATAGTGTATTAAATAAGGATGAACTGATAGTAATTGGCATTGGGGCTTCGGCAGGTGGACTTGAGGCTCTTCAGGAGTTTTTTAAGGCAATGCCAACTAACACAAATCTTGCATTTGTAGTTATCCAGCATCTCTCACCCGATTATAAAAGTCTTATGGACGAGTTGTTGGCTCGAAATACTTCTATACCCATTCATGTCATAACCGATGGTATGGATATTAATCCCAATAATATTTACCTTATTCCTCCCCGAAAGAACCTTTCAATATTTCATAATAAGTTATACTTAGAGGACTATAATCCAAAGAAAGGTTTAAACCTTCCTATAGACATTTTCTTCCGTTCTTTATCGGTTGATAAAGGGAAGAATGCCATTGGTATTATACTTTCAGGCACAGGGAGCGATGGTACACTTGGAACTAGAGCCATTAAGGAGAATGGCGGGATGATTATGGTTCAGGACGAGGATAGCGCAAAGTTCGATGGAATGCCTCGGAGTTCGATTGCTACAGGGCTTGTAGATTATGTTTTACACCCCTCAAAAATGCCCGATGCTCTCCTAAATTACATACAACACCCGTTTATCAAGAAAAGTAAAAGTATAGATGATATAAAAGCCAAAGACCTCGATACTCTCACTAAAATTACCCTAATCCTTCGAGATTTTTGTGGAATAGACTTCTCATACTATAAGGAGAATACAATTATTAGGAGACTGGAGAGGCGGGTTAGCATTAACCGTTTTAATACTCTCGAGGAGTATTTACTATTTCTATCGGAATCGGATAAGGAGAAAGATATTCTATACCGCGAGATGCTGATTGGCGTTACCTGTTTTTTTCGAGATAAAGAAGCCTTTGCAAGTATTGAGAAGAATGTTTTAAGTAATATCGATTACGATTCAAAAAAAGGAATTCGAATTTGGTCGGTAGGCTGTTCTACAGGAGAAGAGGTATACTCCTTGGCTATGCTTTTTATGGAGTATATGTTCAAAAATAAGATAGATTGTGAACTGAAAATTTTTGCCACTGATATAGATAGACATTCGTTGGATATTGCTGGGCAGGGATTTTATCCTGATAGTATTGTGTCGGATATAGATCCAATTCTTCTTGCGAAGTACTTTGTTCGGAAAGATAATGGGTATCAAATAATCGAGAATGTTAGAAAAGCGGTTGTTTTTGCCACCCATAATTTACTGAAAGATCCTCCCTTTTCTAAACTGGATATGCTTATATGTCGGAATCTCTTTATATACCTTAAACCCGACATTCAACAGAAGATTCTTTCGATGTTTTATTATGCTTTGAACTCTAATGGCTTCTTATTTATGGGTAGTAGCGAGAGTATTGGAGAAATGAGTGAGGCTTTCACTCCTGTTGATAGTAAAAATAAGATTTACCGATGCAAGGAGGGTTACAGGCCTCCAATAATTAAGGATATGCCTTTGCCGAGGGCAACTTATGCAGAACCCGAGAGCCATTTTGTTTTAAGAACCCATTTAAGACAAGGGCCTAAAATAGATAAACTTTTGGAGGCAACTCTGTCAAGAGTCCTACCACCATCGTTTTTAATTGACGAGAATGCCAACATTGTTCATGTTATAAATGATATAAACCCTTTTGTTCAATTGCAAACTGGCCGATTCTCGCAAAATTTACTGCATATTCTTAAGTCGGATTTATCGCTTTTCGTAAATAACCTGATTAGAAGACTTAAAAATGAGGGAAAAGAGACTTGTTTTGAAAATATTACAGGAATAAAAGGACTAGAAACCTCAAGGTTAAGTATTACAGGAAAGCCAATACTGATTGATAGAGCGAATTTTTACATTATTAGTTTCGACACTCAGTTAATAAAAAGAGGAAAAGTTAATCCAAAAAAGTCCGCGGTTGATGTTGGATTGGAGGTAAGCAGCAGGGTAATAGAACTTGAGAAAGAGTTGCAAACATCCAGAGAAAATCTTCAGGCAACCGTAGAAGAGTTAGAAACATCCAATGAAGAACTCCAGAGCAGCAACGAAGAACTAATAGCCTCCAATGAGGAATTGCAAAGTACAAACGAGGAGTTACAGTCCGTAAACGAAGAACTATTTACGGTAAACTCAGAGTATCAACTTAAAATTGAAGAGTTAACCCGATTAACTAGCGATTTGGACAACTTGCTTAAAAATACGGAGGTTGGAGCACTATACCTAGATAGAAATTTGTGCATCAGAAAGATTACACCTGTAGTAACCCGAATAACAAATATTTTGATAACAGATATTGGGCGACCAATTTCTCATATTGCATTTTTGGAACAATACCAGAGCCTTGTGGATGATATTTATAGCGTTGTTGACACACTTAAAGGTTTAGATAGAGAAATTGTTGATAAGGAAGGAAAGTTTTGGCTTGCCCGAATTAGACCATATAGAACTGATTATAATTCGGTTGAAGGGGTCATGCTTACGTTCATTGATATAAATCCCTTAAAAAGGGTTGAGATTGAACTTAGCCATAATAAGGAGTTTTTGCAAAAAGTTCTGGATAATAGCCCCTTGGCAAAAACAATGGTTGATATTGATGGGAATATTATATATGCCAATAAACCTGCTGAACAAATCTTTGGGATTACTAGGGATGAAATATTGTGTAGGAGTTACGATACATCTAAGTGGAATATAACAGACCTAAGCGGGAATTCAATTCCACACAGCAAACTGCCATTTTCAATAATAAAATCCACTAAAAAACCAATTCAGGATTACAGGCACTATATTGAGACTATTGATAATGAAAAAAAACTGCTATCAATCTATGGGTCGCCTGTGATTTCAGTTAATGGAGTATTCGAGGGTGCAGTTTTCAGCATTGGTATAATAACCCAATAAATTAATGTAAGAATTTCGATATCCTCATATTTGAGATAACCCAATTTGTTATGGAAAATTCTAGGGAACGTAAAGATGCTCTTCGCCAAAGAATTGAGCAAGTGCTTAAAGGAGATAAGCCTAATTTCAAGGATTTGAGCAGTAAAACAGTTGAGGAGATTCTCGAGGAGGTAAGTATATATCATCAGGAATTGGAGTATCAAAATCTTGAGTTGTCAAGAATAAGGGAAGAGTTAGAGCAGTCAAATGCACATTACAAAGAACTTTTCGAGGATGCTCCATTAGGTTATGTTGTTGTTGATGAGAAAGATTCAATTATATCTGCAAATAAAATGTTTGCAGATATGGTTGGTGTTAAGCCCGAGAAGTTAACAAATGATAAGGTTACAAAATATATACACCCAGCGTATCAGGATGCCTTCTATCTATTTATTCGTCAGGTTATTAAGGATAAGATAAAGCAAAATGTGATTATCAGATTACAGGGTAAGGGCAAGGAGTATTTTGTAAAGTTAGAGGGGAATTTGGAGCATTCATCCAGTGGAAAGGTTTTGAGAATAGGATTTCTAGATGTAACAAAAGAAACAGTTAACGAACAACAATTAATTGAAAGTTGGGAGAAATACCGTGCAGTATCGGAATATGCTTTTAACTGGGAGTATTGGCAAGATCCTCAAGGCCAACTACTATATGTATCACCATCGTGCGAGAGGATTACGGGGTATAGTAAGTTGGATTTCATTCAAAATCCAAGCCTAATTCAAAGAATTGTGCATCCCGATGATGTGGAGCAGTTTAATTATTACAACAATATCTACTTAAGGGGTCAAGATTCAGCCGTAACTGAATTGGAATTTAGAATTATTAAAAAGGATGGAACTGTTTGCTGGATTGGACATACTGGACAAAATATTTTTAATGAGAGTGGGGTAAATTTTGGAATTAGAGTAAGCAATAGGGATATTACAAAGCAAAAGGTTGCAGAGTTAAAAATTGTTGAGAGCCAGAACTACCTTAAAACAATTATTCAAACAACTAGGGATGGTTTTTGGGTAGTTGATAAAAATGGCTATATGGTTGATGTTAACGAAGCTTATTTAGGAATGACAGGTTATTCTAGGGGTGAATTTCTATTGCTTCACATTAACGATATAGACTCTATTGAAAGCCAAAGTGATACAGCTTCTCGAATCGAAAGAATAATTAAAAATGGAAATGAGGTTTTTGAAACTGTTCATAGAAGAAAGGATGGGAGTGTTTTTGATGTAGAGGTATCATGCACCTACAATTCAAATAATGGACAACAGTTTGTATGTTTTTGCAGAGATATAACACAAAGAAAAAAGGAGGAAGAAAAAATAAGATTCCAGGCAAGACTCCTTGATGTTATTGACAATGCTGTTATTGCTACTAATACTGATAATCAAGTTATATTCTGGAATAAATCTGCTGAAAAACTTTATGGGTGGACTGAGCAGGAGGTTTTGGGCAAAAATATTACCGAACTCAATATTGGAGAGCAGTCCGCACATCAAGTTGCAGATATAATAAGCACTTTACTTAGTGGCAAGCCATGGAGTGGCGACTTTTGGGTTAAGAGAAAAGATGGCATTGAATTCCCTGTTTATGTAACTGATTCTCCAATTTTCGATTCGATTGGAAATCTTATTGGGGTAATTGGCGTTTCAAGTGATATTAGCGAACGGAAAAGTTGGGAGCAAAAACTAGTTCTGAGCGACAGAGTGTTTAACCATGCCATAGATATGCTTTGCATTGCAGGTTTCGATGGATACTTTAAAACACTGAATCCATCGTGGAGTAAAACATTGGGTTGGAGCGATGAGGAGTTACTCTCAAGGCCATGGATTGATTTTGTGCATCCAGATGACAGGGATGCCACTCAGAGTGTTAAAGCTGTCCTTATTAACGGAGAAGAAATATTTCAATTTGAGAATAGGTACCGATGTAAGGATGGCTCATATAAATGGATTTCTTGGAATTCATACCCTTATCCAAACGAAAATATAATGTTTGGAGTAGCGCGCGATGTAACATATAAGAAATTAACCGAAGAGAAAATTCTAAAAAATGAACTAAAATTAAAAGAACAAGTTGAAGAGTTCCTTGTCCTAAATGAGGAGTTGACACAGGCGAACGAGGAGCTTAGGCACTTGACCGAGGAACTTTCCGAGAGTAATCAAAGGAATAGTGCCCTGTTGGCAGCCAATCCCGATTTGATGTTTGTGTATAGCCGCGATGGTGTTTTTTTAGATTTTCATACACAGAGTAATCAAGCCCTAATCTTAAATCCTCAAGAATTCTTAAGTAAAAAGGCCACAGAGGTTCTACCAAAATTTCTGGCAGATTTAAACCAAAGTGTTATAGACAAACTGTTTGAAACAGATGAACCACAATCCTACTCATACACCCTTGAAATTGGTAGCGAGATGCATCATTTTGATGCAAGGTTGGTTAAGTATGGTAAGAATAAAGCATTGGCAATAGTCAGGGATATTACTGAAAAAAGAAAATCAGAGGAGCTCATTCGGCAACTTGCAAGTATGGTAGATCTCGCACCTAGTGCCATTATTGTTCACGATTTTGAAGGGAATCCAATTTATACCAATCAAAGGAATCTCGATTTGCACGGTTATAGCAGGGATGAATGGATGTCTTTTTCTCTAGGACAAATAGATTTGCCCATCAGTAAAGAATTGTTTGGTTCTCGTGTTGAACAAATAAAGGAAAAAGGTGAAGCAATCTTTGAAGTTGAGCATTATAGAAAGGATGGCTCAATTTTACCAATGGAAATATATGCAAAACTTGTTGATTGGGCAGGTAAACCAGTTATGTTAAGTATTGGAACCGATACTACTGAGCGCAAGCGATATGAAAATAGGTTAATCGAGAGCGAGAAACGTTTTAGAGAACTATACGAGTCAACTCCAGCAATGCTACATTCAATTAACGAGAAAGGAGAACTTGTAAGTGTTAGCAATACTTGGCTAAACAAATTAGGGTATAACAGGGACGAGGTTATTGGTAGGAAATCTACAGAGTTTTTAACTCTTGAATCAAAGAAAATGGCCATAGAGCATAACTTGCCATTATTTTTTCAAAAAGGGATAATGATGGATGTTCCATACCAAATGGTGGCAAAGGATGGAAAAGTAATAGATGTTTTAATGTCGGCAATTGCCGAAAAGGATTCCAACAACAAATTCATTCGCTCAATGGCAGTTATTGAGGATGTAACTGAGCGTAAGCGTGCTGAAAAAGCGCTCAGGGAAAGCGAAGAGCGATTTAGGAATATGTTCGAAATACACAATGCTGTGATGCTCCTTATTGACCCAGATACAGGGAAAATATTCCAAGCAAATAAGGCTGCGGTGGAGTTTTATGGTTACATGCGAGAGAAACTCTGTACTATGACCATACAGGATATTAATCAATTACCGCCTAAAGAAATTGATAAACTCCGGAAATTAGCCTTAAAACAGAATAAGAACTACTTTATTTTTCCACATAAATTGGCTAGTGGTGAAATTCGAACTGTAGAAGTGCATTCATCACCAATAGATGCCGATGGAAAAAAGTATTTATTCTCAATAATACACGACATTACTGAGCGTAATATATTTGAAAACAAACTAAAGGAGAGAGATGCACAACTCTCGTTAGCATTAGAGGTAGCAAAAATTGGCTACTGGAAAATCAATCTTGGAAATAACTCTGTCGAGTGGTTTGCTGGGCACGAAAAGTTCTTTGGTATTCCACTTGAAGAGTTTAAAGGAACTCTTGATGCTGTTCAGGAAATGGTGCATCCCGATGACCGAGAACATGGAGTTCATAATCTGAATAGAGCATTAACTGAGAATGTTCCTTTTGACAACACCTACAGGGTCATTCATCCAAATGGCAGGACTAAGTGGTTGCATTCATATGGAAATCTATTCAGAGATAATGAGGGTAATCCTCAATATATTTTTGGAATATCTCAGGATATAACAAAAATTAAAGAGGAGGAATTTGCCATTAGAGATAGCGAAGAAAAGTATAGGTTACTCTTTGAAGCCAACAAGGATGGTATAGCCATTTTCGAAACGGATAAGTATAGCATTTCAGTACATTTCTCCGATGCGAACTCATCTATGGCCGAGATGTTGGGATATTCTAGGGATGAATTCCTGAAATTGAACCCAAATCAGTTTGAGCAAGGTCTTAGTCAAAAGGTAATTGAATATAGAATATCTGAAATGCTCGCTTATGGCTATACCGAATTTGAAACAAAGTTAAAGCACAAATCAGGCAGAATAATTGATGTGAGTATGAAGTCTGTATTGATATACTATGGAGGTAAAACTTTGGTATACAATATTGTGCGGGATATATCAGAAAGAAAGAAGGCCGAGGGTGAGATGCGCAAAACTCTTGAATTGCTTAATGAAACCCAAAACTTAGCACACCTAGGCAGCTGGGTGTTTGACATTGAGTTTAATAGGCTGATATGGTCCGATGAAGTTTATAGAATTTTTGGTTTTACACCTAATGAATTTGATGCATCCTATAGTCTATTTCTGGACAGAGTTCATCCGGAGGATAGGGATAGGGTGAATTCGGTTTATACCGATTCAATTAAAAATAACCAAACCGAATATGAGATTGGACATAGGATTATCCGCTACGACACTGGCGAAATTAGATATGTTCTCGAAAAATGCTATCACGAGCGAAACGAATCTGGCAAAATTGTTCGTTCAATTGGTATGGTGCACGATATAACTGAACGAAAAAAATACTCTGATGCAATAAAGGAGAGCGAAGAGAGGATTAAAAGTGTACTTAGAGTTGCACCTGTTGGCATTGCAGTTTTAAAAAATAGAGTTATTGAAGACATTAATTCTGCAATTACTGAAATAACAGGCTATAGTGAGATTGAACTAATTGGAAATAATGCGCGTATTGTCTATAATTCTGACTCAGAATATGAGAGTGTGGCAGAAAATATTTATTCTGAGATTGAGAGAAATAGCATAGGTTCGTTTGAGGCTAAGTGGAAGCATAAAAATGGTACTTTATTGGATATATTACTTACAGCCACTGCAATAATTCCGAACAGAATTAGTGAAGGTGTAATTTTTATTGTACAGGATATTACAGAGCGAAAATTAAATGCAAGACTTGTACAGTCTCGCCTAGATTTACTAGAAATATCAGGCAGTTGTGGTCTTCAGGAGTTGTTGAGACAAACGTTAACTGAGGCCGAAAATTTAACCAACAGCCAGATTGGGTTTTACCATTTTATTGATGAAAACAAGGGTGAGGTAAAACTCAATGAATGGTCATTGAGAACCCAAAAGGAATTTTGCAAAATAAAAGAGGGCTTCAGCATGCATTACCCTATTGATGCAGCTGGAATATGGGTGGATTGTATTAAGACACGCAAGGCATCGGTTTACAACGACTATTGTAGCGTTTCAAATAAGAAAGGATTGCCAAAGGGGCACGCTAAAATTATAAGGTTTTTATCTGTTCCTGTTATAAGAAATAACATGGTTGTGGCAATTTTAGGCATTGGAAATAAATCGACAGATTACAATGCAGCAGATATTAAAATTATAACCCAACTTGCAGATTTGGCTTGGGAAATCGCTGAGAAGAAGATTGCTGATGAAGCGTTAAAGAATAGCGAATCACAGTTTAGACTTCTTTTCAATAATATGACACAAGGTTTTGCCCTGCACGAGGTTGTTCAGGACGAAAAAGGAGCGGTGATAGACTATAAGTACCTGGATGTTAATCCTGCATTTGAATCTCTAACAGGATTGAAGCGTGATTATGTTCTTGGAAAAACCGTTCTGGAAATATTACCCGATACCGAAAAGTTTTGGATAGATATCTACGGAAAAGTTGCTCTGAAAGGCGAAGAAGTTAAGTTTGAAAACTACTCTCGAGAAATTGGTAAGTACTTTGAGGTTAATGCATTTAGCCCAAAGAAAGGACAGTTTGCAGTAATCTTTACTGATGTAACTCAAAGAAGGAAGGCCGATGAAAAAATAAAATTGTTATCGAAAGGTCTTGAACAGAGTCCTGCAATTGTAGTTATTACTGATTCTAAAGGGAATATCGAGTATGTTAACCCGACTTTTTCGAGGATAACAGGATACTCCTTGCAAGAAGTCATTGGGAAGAATCCAAGAATTTTAAAATCAGGGAATCAGGACGAGGAGTTCTACAAAAATTTGTGGGCAACAATTATTCGAGGGGAGGATTGGAGTGGCGAGATGCTCAATAAAAAGAAGAATGGAGTTTATTACTGGGAATCGGCCTTAATTTCGCCTATTAAGGATGAGGATGGACTGATTCTACACTTTATTGCAATTAAAGAAGATATTACGGATAGAAAGAAGGTAGAAAAAGCATTAATGCAGAGCGAGACAATGCTTAAAGAAAAGAATGAAGAGTTAACCATTGCATGGCGTAAAGCAGAAGAGAGCGATAGGTTAAAGACTGCATTCCTAGCCAATATGAGTCATGAGATCCGAACGCCAATGAATGCGATTATTGGATTTTCAGAAGTATTGCTTCGTCCAAATTTAAGTCAAGAAAAGTATGCATATTTTGGTGGTATAATTAATGATGCATGTATGCAGCTACTCTCTGTGGTTAATGATGTGATTGATATTTCAAAAATCGAAACCAATCAGATTAGCATATTTGAAGATAACATAAATATCAACGAAACCATAAAAAGGGTTGCTAACATTTTTAGCCGAAGCGCAGAAAAGAAAAAGAATACCATCCTTTTTGATCTAGCTTTTCCCGATGAGTTTGCATTTATTAGAACAGACGAAACTAAGTTTTCACAGATTATCAATAACCTTATAAGCAATGCGATAAAATTTACCGAGAATGGTGAAATTACATTGGGGTACAAAATTGCAAATAATAGAATTGATTGTTTTGTTAAGGATACAGGAATTGGGATAAGCAAGCAGAACCATCATGTTATATTCGAGAGGTTTAGGCAGGTGGAAACGTCCGATTCCAGAAAGTATGGCGGCACTGGTCTGGGTTTGTCAATATCCAAAGCTTTTGTTGAGTTGATGGGCGGCGATATATGGGTAGAATCGGAACTAGGCAAAGGATCAGAGTTCCATTTCTCCTTGCCATTGAAGACCATACAGAGCATATCCGATAAGAAAAATCAATCTAAAACAGAGACTTACGATTTTAGCGGAAGAACTATACTGATTGCCGAAGATGAGCCGGCTAACTTTGTGCTATTGCAAAGTTGGTTTGAGGAAGACAATGTTAATATTCTTCATGCAAGCGATGGGGCCGAGGCCATTGAGTTATTAAAATCAAATGCCGATGTAGATTTAATTTTAATGGATATTAAAATGCCTGTTTTGAATGGCATTGAGGCAACAAAGCTAATCCGAAAGTTCAATACGAATATCCCAATAGTAGCTCTTACTGCATATGCTTTAGCAGGCGACAAGGATAGGTGCATTGCTGCAGGATGCAATAGCTATTTGCCAAAACCATTGAAGAGAAATGATTTAATGGGTATTGTTGGAAAATTTATAGGTTTAAGGTCAAAGTAAAATTAAATTCTATTAGAAATGGAGTAGTTTTTTTTAATAGAATCTTTAACAAAAAAAATGCACATCCCTGCATTAGTGAGATGTGCATTTTTTTTGGTGCCCAGGACAAGACTCGAACTTGCACAACCTTGCGATCACCAGCCCCTCAAGCTGGCGTGTCTACCAATTTCACCACCTGGGCGTCAATACTCTTTATTTCAAGTTAGAATTGCGCTCAATTCTAATGTTCGTTTACTACTAGGCATGTTTGCCCGTATTGCGTTTGCAAAAGTAGTACAAAATTTTAAACCTTAAAATAGATACAACAAAATTTGGGCGAAAAGCTTTGTTGTGCGCTTTTGTATCTGAAATACAACAATATGTTGTTTGGATACTTATTAACAACTGTTGGTTTTTGTATAACAATTATATACTTTTATTAACTGATATGGTTTGAAATACTTTTGTATTTCAATGCTGATTACACTTCCGATTTATAAAATATATTTTAGTCCATAGATAATTAAGTTATACGCAAGCTAAAGAC